>Ga0302323_100002247_pt1 | contig 15662 bp, 11 predicted proteins | sample Fen_T0_3_FD_201950 | JGI IMG/M metagenome (GOLD analysis project Ga0302323, IMG submission 201950) | Peat permafrost microbial communities from Stordalen Mire near Abisko, Sweden - Fen_T0_3 | ecosystem: Environmental > Terrestrial > Soil > Wetlands > Permafrost | place: Sweden: Abisko... | reverse complement strand
TCGGTGGCCGACGGCCGCTTCGCCGTGCCGGCGATCCTGGGTGAGGAGCCGTGAGCGTCTCCGACAGCTCATCTCCGTCCCTCGCCGCGGCACCCCCGCTGGGATCAGCGGCGTCCATCGCCGCTTCGGTGCGAGCCGGCGACCGCAGTGCCCGCGAGGTCATCGAGGTCCACCTGGCCCGCATCGAGCAGGCCGAGCCCACCGTGCACGCCTTCAACCTCGTGCTGGCCGACGAGGCTCGAGCCGCGGCCGACGCCATCGACCGCCGGGTCGCGGCCGGCGAGGACCCGGGCCTGCTGGCCGGGGTGCCGATCGCCCTCAAGGACAACCTGTGCACGCGCGGCATCCCGACGACCTGCTCGTCTCGCATCCTCGAGGGATGGCGTCCGCCCTATGACGCCACCGTGGTCGGCCTGCTCGATCAGGCCGGCGCGATCGCCGTCGGCAAGACGAACCTCGACGAGTTCGCCATGGGCAGCTCCACCGAGAACTCCGCCTTCGGCCCGACCCGCAACCCCCACGACCCGGCCCGGGTCCCCGGCGGCTCGTCGGGGGGCAGCGCGGCGGCGGTCGCGGCCGGCTTCGTCCCGATCTCGCTCGGCTCTGACACCGGCGGCTCGATCCGCCAGCCTGCCGCCCTGTGCGGCGTGGTCGGGCTGAAGCCCACCTACGGCCTGGTGTCGCGCTACGGACTCATCGCCTTCGCGTCGTCACTCGACCAGATCGGCCCGTTCTCCACCACCGTCGCCGACGCCGCGCTTCTGCTCGACGTCATCGCCGGCCACGACCCGCTCGACTCCACCTCGATCCCCGAACCGGTGCCCTCCTACACCGAGGCCCTCGGGGCCGGCGTCTCCGGGTTGCGCATCGGGCTCGTCACCGAGCTGATGGGCGAGGGCATCGCCCCCGACGTCGCCGCTCGTGTCCGTGAGGCGGCCGCCGCGCTGGAAGCGGCAGGGGCCTCCGTCGGCGAGGCCAGCATCCCCGCTGCCACCTACGGGCTGTCCGCCTACTACCTCATCGCCCCGGCCGAGGCGTCGAGCAACCTGGCCCGCTACGACGGCGTCCGCTACGGCCTCCGTGTCGACGCTCCCACCACCGGCGAGATGATGACCGCCACCCGCACCGCCGGCTTCGGCGCCGAGGTGAAGCGTCGCATCATGCTCGGCACCTACGCCCTTTCTGCCGGCTACTACGACGCCTACTACGGCAAGGCCCTGAAGGTCCGCACGCTGATCATCCGCGACTTCGCGGCCGCGTACGAGCAGTTCGACCTGCTCTTGTCGCCGACCTCGCCGACCACCGCGTTCCGCTTCGGTGACAAGACCGCCGACCCGCTGAGCATGTACCTCAACGACGTCTGCACCATCCCGACCAACCTGTCGGGCGACGCGGCCATCTCGGTGCCGTTCGGGTCCGGGGACGACGCCATGCCGGTGGGTGTCCAGCTGCTCGCCCCGGCCCTGGGCGAGGTCGTCATGCTGCGCGCCGCGGCCGTGCTCGAGGCGGCCGCACCGCCCTCCGCATCGGCCGCCCCGGCCGAGGAGGTCGCCCGATGACGGCGTTGATCGTCACCAGCCCGTCCACCGGCGCCGAGTGGGAGGTCGTCATCGGCCTCGAGGTCCATGCCGAGCTGGCCACCGTCACCAAGATGTTCAGCGGTGCGCCCAACCAGTTCGGCGGCGAGCCCAACACCAACATCGACCCGGTCACGCTGGGCCTGCCGGGCTCGCTGCCGGTGGTGAACCGGGCCGCGGTCGAACTCGGCATCCGGGTCGGTCTGGCCCTGCACTGCGACGTCCGGCGCTCCACCTTCGCCCGGAAGAACTACTTCTATCCGGACATGCCGAAGGACTACCAGATCAGCCAGTTCGACGAGCCGTTGAACGTCGAGGGGTGGCTCGAGCTGCCCGACGGCACCCGCATCGGCATCGAGCGGGCCCACCTCGAGGAGGACACCGGCAAGTCGAGCCACCAGGGCGGCGACGGTCGGATCCACGGCGCCGAGTCGTCGCTCGTCGACTACAACCGGGCGGGCGTGCCCCTCATCGAGATCGTCGGCAAGCCCGACCTCCGCTCGGCCGACGACGCCCGGGCCTACGTCAGCGAGCTGCGAGCCATCCTCGTGGCGATCGGGGCGTCGGACGGCAAGATGGAAGAGGGCTCGATGCGCGTTGATGCCAACGTGTCGGTGCGCCCCGTCGGCGACACCGAGCTGGGCCTGCGCTGCGAGATCAAGAACGTCAACTCGCTGCGCTCGCTCGTGCGGGCGATCGAGTTCGAGGCGCGACGCCAGGTCGACGTGCTCGAAGCCGGTGAACGGGTGCGCCAGGAGACCCGCCACTGGGACGAGGAGGCGGGCCGAACGCGGGCTGGCCGGTCCAAGGAAGGTGCCGAGGACTATCGCTACTTCCTCGAGCCTGATCTGGTGGTGATCGACCCGTCCGCCGAGTGGATCGCCGAGATCGCCGCCGCGCTGCCGGTGCTGCCGGCCGATCGTCGGGCCCGCCTCGCCTCCGCCGCCGGGGTCGAGCCGGCCGACGTGGCCATCCACGTCGATCGGGGCCTCGACGACCTCGCCCTCGGGGCCATCGATGCCGGCGCCGATGCGGGTCGGGTGCTCACCCACGTCGAGCACAACCTGGCCGTCGACGGAGCCGACGCCCTCGATGTGGCCCACTTCACCGAGCTGGTGCGCCTCGAGATCGACGGGAAGCTCACGGCGACCCAGGCCAAGACGGTGCTGGCGGAGATGGTCGAGACGGGCCAGCCGCCCGAGGTCATCGCCAAGGCCCGGGGGTTCGAGGCCATGGATGCTGCCGATCTGGAGTCCATCGTCGACGGGGTGATCGCCGCCCACCCCGACGACTGGGCCGAGTTCGTCGCCGCCGACGACAAGGGCAAGGTGAAGAAGCTCAGCGGCTTCTTCACCGGCCAGATCATGGCGGCATCGAAGGGCCAGGCCGACGGTCGGGCCGTCAACATGTTGCTCAACCAGCGCCGGGCCGGCACCTGATTCAGACCTGAAGGTGACCTGAATCGTCACCCTGTGTGATCGCAGACACGGTCCGAGGTCAACTTTCGCTCTAAGGTCTCACCGATAGTGGGAATCTCGATCTGGGAGTTGTCATGACGTTGAAGAAGTGCGCGGCTGTGGCGGTCGCGCTTCTGCTCGGGTTGGCGGTCGTGGGATGCGGCAGCAAGAAGGGCGACACCGCCAGCACGGGTGATGCGAGCCAATCGGAGAAGCAGTCGGAGGCGAACCCCGATGCCAGCTCCACCACGACCTCGAAGTCGGGTGGCACCACTTCGACCACGTCGGGCTCGAACGGGCTCAACGGGCTGAACGACATCACGGGTGGTCAGCTCGGTGACTGCGTCGGCGCCTCGGTGGCCTACGCGACGCTCGTGCTCGAGCCGCTCGGGTTCATGGGCGGCGCCACCCAGGAGCAGATCGACAAGTTCGAGCAGGACACCAAGGACGTCCAGTCGAAGATCCCGTCGGAGCTGCAGGACGACTTCCAGACCGTCGCCGACGCCTACAAGGCCTACGGCGACGCCCTGAAGGGCATCGACTTCAGCGACATGCTCAACCCCGACACCCAGAAGAAGGTGGAAGACGCCAGCAACATGCTGGACGATCCTCAGGTGAAGGCGGCCCAGGACAACATCGACGCCTACTTCAAGGACAACTGCAACGGGTAGTGGTCGCGGTGTGCGACACTCGCTCGGGCCTCCGGGGAGAGGCCCACGATGTCGAGGAGGGGGACCATGACCACGAGAAGACTCGCGATCGCAGTCGGGATGTTGGTCGCGCTGCTGTGCGGCCTGGTGGCGCCGTCGGCCGGGGCCAGCGGCCCTGAGGACGGGACCGCAGCGGCGGCCGCGATCGCACGGGCGGCCAGTTGTCGGGGCGTCAGTGAGGCCACCGGCACCGGGCTCGATGCCCGGCCGCTGAGCAGCCTCGCCCTGCGCCGGTGCCTCAAGCTCAACCAGATCCAGGTCCTCGGCACCCACAACAGCTACAAGGAGGCGACGACTCCGCAGATCCTCGATGTGCTGCGCGGGATCGATGCCGCCCAGGCCAACTCGCTCGAGTACGCCCACAGCCCGTTGCCCCAGCAGTTCGACAGCGAAGGCATCCGCCAGATCGAGCTCGACGTGTTCGCCGATCCCGCCGGAGGGCTCTACTCGAAGCGGGTTGCCCTGAATGCCCTCGGCCTGCCCAACCCGACGCCGCCCGATCTCCTGGCGCCCGGGTTCAAGGTGCTGCACGTCCAAGACATCGACTTCAACTCCACCTGCCTGACCTTCGTCAAGTGCCTGGACGTGGTGAAGACGTGGTCGGACGCTCATCCCCGCCACCTGCCGATCGCGATCCTCGTCGAGCTCAAGGAGGGGTCGATCCCGGACCCGTTCAACCTCGGGTTCGTGACCGGTCCGCCGATCGGGGCGCCGGAGCTCGACGCCGTCGATGCCGAGATCCGGTCGGTCTTCTCCGAGGATCAGATGATCACGCCCGATGATGTCCGTGGGAGCCATCCGACCCTGGAGTCCGCGGTGACCGACGGGGGTTGGCCGACCCTCGCCGACTCGGAGGGCAAGGTGCTGTTCCTCATGGACAACAGCTCCAAGCGCGACCTCTACCGGGCCGGTCGCCCGTCGCTCGAAGGGCGGGTGCTGTTCACCAACGCCACCCCGGGTTCTCCGGACGCCGCGTTCGTCGAGATGAACGACGCGGTCGGCGACCTCGGCGCCATCCAGGACCTGGTGCGCGAGGGCTACGTCGTGCGCACCCGGGCCGATGCCGACACCGTCGAGGCTCGAACGGGCGACACCACGACCCGCGATGCCGCCCTCGCGAGCGGGGCCCAGTGGGTGAGCACCGACTACCCGGTGCCGGGTCGGGCGATCTGGTCGAACTACGTCGCCACGATCCCCAACGGTGCGCCGGCGCGCTGCAACCCGATCAACACCGGTCCGCGCTGTCGCAACGACCTGCTGGAGAAGTTCCGGGGTCGGAGCCACATCTAGCTCGGCTCCGAATCTCGGGCCGGGTCGCCGGGGGTGAGGGTCTAGAACATCGCTCATGGACCTCCATCTGCGCGCGCTCGCGCCCGAAGACCTCGATGCCGCACTCGATGCCGACGCCGCGGCGTTCTCGAACCCCGTCTCGCCCGCCGACCGCGAGCAGGTGGCGGCCACCACCGACTGGTCACGCATGTTCGGGGCCTTCGACGGCGAGACGTTGTGCGGCACTGCCGGCGCCTACGTCATGGAGCTGACGGTGCCCGGGCTCGAGATCGTCCCGACGTCAGGGGTCACCGCGGTCGGGGTGCTGCCGACCCATCGCCGGCGAGGGATCGTCACCGAGTTGATGCGCCACCAGCTCGCCGATGTCGTCGAGCGGGGCGAGCCGCTGGCGGTGCTCACCGCATCGGAGGCGACCATCTACCGGCGCTTCGGTTACGGCGTGGCGTGCGTCTCCCGGAAGGTCGAGATCACGCGCCACCGGGCGGCGGCTGCTGGCGCCGAGCGGGTCGCGGGCGTCGGTCCGGATGTGGCGCTGCGCATGTTGTCGAGGGACGAGGCGGTCGGGCTCGCACCGGCGTGGTTCGACGCGTTCCGTCGAGGGTGGCCGGGCCAACTGAGTCGGCCAGAGACGTGGTGGCCAGTGGTGTTCGGGGAGAAGGACACCTGGAAGGGCGGCGGGGAGCAGTTCGTGGTGGCGGCGGATGACCGCGACGGGCGGCCGGGCGGGTACGCGACCTATCGGGTGAAGGACGTCGGCGAGTCCTCTGACCGTCGACTCGAGGTGCGCGAGGTCGTGGCGGCCGACCCGGCCGTGGCGGCGGCGTTGTGGCGATACCTGCTCGAGGTCGACCTGGTCACGTCGATCGTGGCCGAGATCGGGGTGGACGACCCGCTGCGGTGGAGGCTGGCTGATTTCCGGGCGCTTCGGGTGGTGGCGGAGGAGGACATGCTGTGGGCTCGGATCGTCGATCCCGCGGGTGCGCTGGCGGCTCGGCGCTACGAGCGCGAGGCCGAGCTCGTCGTCGAGGTGCTCGACCCGTTCTGGCCCGACGCGGCGGGGCGATACGTCGTGGCCGGAGGAGCTGGTGGGGCGGAGGCGGAGCGCACGACGCGTGCGGCCGATCTCGTCCTCGATGTGGCCGATCTGGGGTCGCTCTACCTGGGTGGGGTGTCGGCGGCCGCGTTGGCGGTCGCGGGGCGGATCGAGGAGCGGTCGCCGGGCGCGGTCGAGGTGGCCGACGGGTTCTTCGGTTCCGGATCGACCCGACCCTGCTGCACGACCCACTTCTGATCCGGCCCTTTGGCTCCGATTCGGCACCGATTCGCTACCTGACATAACGCGCTCGCGACGAATCGGTACCGATCGTCGCTGAAGGGCAGCACACCGTCGTCACGCCGCGACCGCGACCTTACCCGCCGCCGCGACAGCCGACGTCGCCGAATCCCCGAGGCTCAGCGATCGGCACCTGTCACCGCCCACCCGTCGCGCCGCCACCGCAGCCCCAACGTCACCATCCGCACGACCATGAACACGAACAGCGCTGTCCACAGCCAACCGATCCCGAGCCCGAGAACCGCCACCCCGACCGCACACGGCAGGAACGCCACGAACGACACGGCCATCGCCCCGGCGAGGTAGCGGAGATCGCCGGCCCCGATGAGCAAGCCGTCGAGCACGAACACCACGCCGTTCACCGGCTGCATGACCCCGACGAACACCAACACGAAGGCGGTCACGGCGACGACGGAGGGGTCGCTCGTGAACACGTTGGGGAGCGCCGTGCGCAGCGCCAGCGTCGCCATTCCCAAGACGATGCCGGCGCCGACCCCCCACTCGATCATGCGACGTCCCGACCGTCGGGCCGAGGCGACGTCGTCGGCGCCGAGGTAGCGGCCGATCAGCGCTTGGCCGGCGATGGCGACCGCGTCGAGCGTCAGGGCCAGGAAGCTCCAGATCTCGAAGGCGATCTGGTGGGCGGCGAGCGCCACGGTGCCGATGCGGGCGGCCACCGCCGTCGCCACCAGGAACGCGCCGCGCAGGGCGGCGGTGCGCACGAACAGGTCCCCGCCCACGACGGCCAGCCGTCGCAACGTCGGCCCGTGCGGTCCCAGGGCCACCCGGTGCTCGCGAACCGCCCGACCCACCCACACGACGTACACGGTCGCCGCGCCGATCTGGGCCACGACCGTCGCCCAGGCCGACGCCCCGATACCGAACCCGAGGCCGTAGATCAGCACCAGCTCGAGCACCAGGTTGCCCAGTGCGGACACGACCGCGACGACGAGCGGCGTCGTCGTGTCCTGCAACCCTCGGAGGTAGCCGGTGCCGGCGAGCACGATCAGCGTGGCCGGCACGCCGACCAGGCTGATCCGCAGGTAGACGAGCGCGTAGTCGCGGACGGCCCCCGTCGCCCCGAGCAGCTCCACCATCGGCACGGCGAAGATCTGGCCCAGCACCACCAGCACCAGGCCCACGACGAAGGCGAGCCACATCCCCTGGACCGCCTGATGCGCGGCCCGCTCCTCGTCACCGGCCCCGAGCAGCCGGGCGACCGCCGCCGTCGTCCCGTAGGCGAGGAAGATGAACAGCGAGTACCCGATGAGCAGGACGCTGCTGGCGATGGCCAGGCCGGCGAGTTGGTCGGTTCCGAGGTGGCCGACCACGGCGGTGTCGGTGAGGATGTAGAGCGGCTCGGCGATGAGCGCACCGAGGGCCGGCACCGCCAGACGCAGGATCTCGACGTCGTGGGGATCCCGACGAAAGGGTGACCGGGGAGACGTGGTCAGGCGACGTCCTGACGGCTCAGTCGTCGGGTGGCATAGGCGAGGGCGACGAAGGCGACGACGAACGGCATCGCCCACCGCCACGGCGCCGAGATCTCGGCGAGCCGCAGCGACACGCCCGTGATCGCCGACAGCGTCGAGCGGCCGTACGAGCGAACGGCCAGGCGGGCGGCGGTGGCATTGCCGTTGGCGACGAAGCCCTCCCAGATGAGGATGTAGAGCAACCCCCACGGCAGGGCCCGCTTCACCCGCAGCCCAAGGGCCACGAACAGCCCGATGTAGCCGACCATCGAGATCGTCACGCCGGCCACGGTGCCCACGACCAGCGAGCCACCGGCCCCGGTGAGCGCAGCCGCGATGACGAGCGGGATGGTGACCAGCGGCCAGGTCACCGTGAACGAGGCCAGCGCCGCGGCTCCGACGATCTTCCAGCGGGCGACCGGCCGCAGCCAGAGGTAGACGAGCGTGCTGTCCTCGTTGAGCTCGCCGAGCGAGGCCGAGGCGAACACGAGCGTGGCCACCGGCACCAACACCGACAGCCCGAGACCGTTGATGAACCGGGTGCCGTCGCGGACGGGGTCGAACACGTCGGCCCGTCCGATGGCGAACCCGACGAGCACCGCCACCAGGCCCATGGCGCCGAGGCTCAGCACCCGGGCCTTCGAGACCTGGGTGGCGAGCATCAGCCGGTAGAGCGCGGCGAACGCGCCGGGGGTGGACGGTCGATCGGAGCTGTCGGCCGCGGTCAGCCAGCCGGACTCCGCCGGCGGTGGCGGAGGCGGAGGAGGCGGAGGCGGAGGAGCCGAATCGATCATCGGCCGACCAGGTACCGGAAGACGCTCTCGAGGTCGTCGTCGAGCGGGCTGACCTCGTAGAGGTGGGCGCCGACCTGGCGGGCGACGTCGGCGACCGCCTGGCGGAAGTGCCCCACGTTGTCGGTCTCGACGACCGCGGCATCGGCGCCCTCGAGCTGCACGCCCATCACCACGCCCCGGTCGAGCAACCCCGAGCTGATCGCCCGCGGCCGATCGCTGCGGATGCGGATGCGGTGGGGCCGATCGTCCATGAGCTCGCGGATCGCCCGGAAATCTCCCTCGGCGGCGAGGCGCCCCTGCACCATGACGAGCACACGGGACCCGAACCGCTCGACCTCGTCGAGCACGTGGCTCGACACGATCACGCACTTCCCGTCGTCGCCGAGCCGCTGGAACAGGTGGATCATGTGGAGCCGCTGGCGAGGGTCGAGCCCGGTCAGCGGCTCGTCGAGCACGATCACGTCGGGGTCGTGGACGATCGCCTGGGCCACCTTGACCCGTTGCCGCATGCCCTTGGAGTAGGTGCTCGTCGGGCGAGCGTCGTCGACGGGCATCTCGACGATCCCGAGGGCACGGACCGCGGCCGCGTCGGGGTCATCGAGGCCCTGGAGCACCCCGGCCAGACGTACGAACTCGAACGCGGTGAGCGACTCGAAGACGACCTCCTGTTGGGGCACGAGGCCGATCCTCCGGGTGAGGCCGAGGTCGCGTCGGGGATCGCCGCCGAGGATGCGCACGGTGCCGCGGGCCGGCGCGGTCAGGCCGCAGAGCATCCGCAGCATCGTCGACTTCCCGGCCCCGTTGGGCCCGAGCAGCGCGGTGACGCCCTGGCCCACGCGGAACGACACGTCGGACACGGCGACCAGGTCGCCGAACCACTTCGATGCCCCGGACACCTCGATCGGCCACACCGGCTCGGGGCCGTCGAACCCCCACCCCCGGGCGACGGCGGTCACCGGGTCACCCGGATGCTCTGGTAGCGGAAGCGCACGAAGGCTGCGCAGCCGAGGGTGATGACGAGGTAGGCCACGACCATGGTGGTGGTCGACGTGTTGATCGAGCTGGAGCTCACGAACCCGGCCGGCTCGCCATAGAGCCGCCCGACCAGCTCGAGCGGCAGGTAGGGGAGGTTGATGACGAACAGCGAGGCCGAGGCGCCACTGTTGACGAGCGTCTCGCTCACCACGGCCGAACCGATGGTGACCAGGATGAACGCGGCCGATGCCGCCGCCCGCCGCGTGGTGGTGCTGGCGATGGCGAGCGAGAGGGCCCCGGGCAGGGCGGCCACGATGACGCCGCCCACCACCACCCGCCACAGCACCCCGATGAACGCACCGAAGCCGTCGGGCCCGACGCCGGCGATCGTGCGGGCGATGAGCATGAACAGCGGCGGTCCGAGGGTGACCAGCGAGAGCACGAACGCCACCGCCGTCGCCTTGGCGACCAGGTACGTGTCCCGGTTGAGCGGCGAGGCGAGGTAGAGCCCGAGCATGCCCGAGCGTCGGTCGGTGCACAGCACCTCGGGGGCGGCCAGAGCGGCGAACACCAGGATCGCGGCCCAGACGAACAGGTAGAACTCGGCATAGGACGGGATGACCTGGTTGATGTCGACCCCGTTGCGGGCGAAGCGTTCCTTGAGCAGCGCCGCGATGCCGACGAAGGCGATGGCCGGCACGTAGGCGATGAAGATGGCGCCGAACGGCAGGATCTTGTTCCAGAACGTGCGCTTGAGCCCGAGCACCCGCTGGACGCTGTGGCGCACCAGGCTCCGCATGGCCCCGCGGGCACCCAGCCGGGGACCGTCGTAGGAGCGGTAGCCGCGCTCGAGGATCCGGGCCGCGCCGGTGCCCGAACTGGCCGGCGCACCGATGGACGGATCCGAGGAGGTCATGTGCCGACCTCCAAGAAGACGTCTTCGAGGCTGACGGTGCGGTTGGTGAGCCGGCGCAGGCCCGCGCCGCTCTCGACGAGGGCGTCGCGCACGATGTCGTAGAGCTCGTCGTCGGCCGAACCGCCTGATCGGGTCACGACCAGGCGAGAGCCGTCGATCGAGACCTCGGCGCCACCGGCCCGCAGGGCGACGATGAGCGCGGGAGCGCGGTCATCGACCTCGACCAGCAGGCCGCGGTCGGCGCCGGTCAACTCCGAGATGGGACCGGAGGCCACGACCTCGCCGCCGGCGATGATGACCGCGTTGTCGCACACCCGCTCGACCTCCTCGAGGAGGTGCGACGACAAGATGATGTCGATGCCGAACTCGGTGCCGACCCGCTTGATGAGGGCCAGCATGTCGTCGCGCTGCACCGGATCGAGGCCGTCGGTGGGCTCGTCGAGCAGCACGAGCTGAGGGTCGTGGGCGATGGCCTGGGCCAGCTTCACGCGCTGGCGCTGGCCGGTTGACATGGTGCCGATGGGCCGGAACCGCTCCTCGCCCAGCCCGACCTGCCAGAGCGCGTCGCTCGCCCGTCCGGTCGCTTCCCGGTGGGGCAAGCCGTGGACCTCGGCGATGTGGCGGACGAGGTCCTGGGCGGTGGTGTCGGCCGGCAACGTGTGGTGCTCGGGGGAGTAGCCGACCCGCTCGCGCACGGCGGCGCCGGCCCGCACCGGGTCGAGGCCGAGGACCTCGAGCGACCCTTCGGTGGGCCGGTGCAGGCCGAGCATCATGCCGAGCAGCGTGGTCTTGCCGGCCCCGTTGGTGCCCAGCAGGCCGGTGACGCCGCGATGGATCGTGAACGTGGCGCCAGACAGCGCGGTGACCGAGCCCCACCGCTTGACGATGCCCTTGCCGACGACGACCTCTTCGGCGCGACCGGCGAGGTCGGTCGGCGCCCCGCTCGAATTGCTGTGGTCGGTCATCGCGGGAGAGAGCGTAACCTCTGACCCCATGAGCGATGGCCCACACGAGAACACCATGAAGCCGCGATCGTGGGAGGTGACCGACGGGTTCGAACGAGCCCCGGCCCGAGCGATGCTGCGGGCGGTCGGCATGACCGACGACGACTGGGACAAGCCCCAGATCGGTGTGGCGTCATCGTGGAACGAGGTCACGCCCTGCAACCTGCCGCTCGATCGGCTGGCCAAGCGGGCCAAGCAAGGCGTGCGGGAGGCGGGCGGCTTCCCCTTCGAGTTCAACACCATCGCGGTGAGCGACGGCATCTCGATGGGCCACGAGGGCATGCGGGCCTCACTCGTGAGCCGCGAGGTCATCGCCGATTCGGTCGAGACGGTCATGCACGCCGAGCGCTTCGACGGCCTGGTCACCTTCGCCGGGTGCGACAAGTCGCTCCCCGGCATGCTCATGGCCACCGCCCGGCTCAACCTGCCGTCGGTGTTCGTCTACGGCGGGTCGATCCTGCCGGGTCAGCGCAACGGCGTGGCCCTCGACGTCGTCAGCGTCTTCGAGGCCGTCGGCGCCTGCGCGGCGGGCACGTTGACCGAGAACGAGCTGGGCGAGATCGAGATGGCCGCGTGTCCGACCGAGGGCTCGTGCGCCGGCATGTTCACGGCCAACACCATGGCGTCGGTGGGCGAGGCCCTCGGCATGTCGCTGCCCGGCTCCGCGTCCGCTCCGGCGGTCGATCGACGCCGTGACGACTTCGCCTACGCCAGCGGCCAGGCCGTCATCCGGATGCTCGAGACGGGTCTGCGGCCACGCCAGATCATGACCAAGGAGGCGTTCGAGAACGCCATCTCGGTGGTCATGGCCCTCGGCGGGTCGACCAACGCCGTGTTGCACCTGCTGGCCATCGCCAACGAGGCCCGGGTCGACCTGCAACTCGACGACTTCAACCGGATCGCCAAGCGGGTGCCCCACATCGCCGACACCAAGCCGCATGGCAGGTACCACATGAGCGACATCGACCGCATAGGCGGCATCCCTGTCGTGATGAAGGAGCTCCTCGACGCGGGGCTGCTCCACGGTGACTGCCTCACCGTCACCGGGCGCACGATGGCGGAGAACCTGGCCCAGATCTCGCCGCCCGCTCCCGATGGCTCCGTCGTTCACCGCCTGTCGGACCCGATCCACGCACTCGGCGGCATCGCCGTGCTCACCGGTTCGCTGGCCCCCAAGGGCTCGGTCGTGAAGACGGCGGGCATCGACTTCGAGCGCTTCGAGGGCATCGCCCGGGTGTTCGACGGCGAGGCCGCGGCCATGGAGGACATCCTCGCCGGCAAGATCGACGCCGGCGACATCGTGGTGATCCGCTACGAGGGTCCCAAGGGCGGACCCGGCATGCGGGAGATGCTGGCCGTGACCGGTGCGATGAAGGGGGTGGGTCGGGGAACCGACGCCGCGCTCATCACCGACGGTCGCTTCTCGGGTGGCACCCACGGGTTCTGCGTCGGCCACGTGGCACCCGAAGCCGTCGACGGCGGGCCGATCGCGTTCGTGGCCGAGGGCGACCGCATCGTGATCGACGTGGTCGGCCACACCATCGACCTGCTCGTCGACGAGGCCGAGCTCGAACGGCGACGGGGTGAGTGGAAGCTGCCCGAGCCCCGCTACACGACCGGGGTGCTGGCCAAGTACGCCGCCTTGGCCCAGGGTGCGGAGCGCGGTGCCATCACCGAGGCCTGAGGGGTCGGCCGGTCCGCCGGTCGACGCCGGTCGCATCGAGGCCCTGCTCGATCTGCGGAGGTGGGACAATCGGCTGGCGCAACGTGGTGGTGCAGCTCCTCACCGAGATGGACGGCATGGGGTCGGACAAACAGGGGGTCTACGTCGTCGGCGCGACGAATCAGCCGTGGGACGTGGACCCGGCGTTGCCCCGGCCGGGTCGGTTCGACCGGTGCTGCTCGTGTTGCCGCCCGATCGGCCGGCTCGCACCGCGATCCTGAGCTACCACCTGCGAGGCCGGCCACTCGATGGGCGGATCGACGTCGAGCGGCTGGCAGCTCGGACCGAGCAGTACCTGGGCGCCGATCTGCGGCTCGTGTGTGACAGCGCGGCGGAGATCGCGTTGGAGGATTCGATGGAGTCGGGACGGGCCCGTTCGATCTCGCCGGCCGATCTGGAGCGGGCGATCAAGGATGTGCACCCGAGCACGAGGGCCTGGTTCGAGGTGGCCAAGAACTTCGCGCAGTTCGCCAAACGAGGGCGGCCGCTACGACGATCTGCTCGGGTACATCCGGGCGCACAAGATGCTGTAGCCGACCGGTCGGCCCACGGCGTCGGCGGCTCACTCCGCCGCCCTGCCCTTGAGCGACGAATCGGTACCGAATCGGTGCCAATGGGCATCACCGGGATCCGCCGCGTGTTTCAGGTTGCCGAATCGGTGCGACCCATGGCACGCTGTCACCCGTGAAACCCACCACCGCCTCAATTCTCGTGGTACTCACCTAGCGCACGCCGTCCCTTCCCCTGCGTGCGCATCCTCGACCTCCCCAGCGGGAGGTCGATTGCGTTTTCGGGATCAGATGCCGCCACCCCGTCGGCCCCACTCCGAATCGCACCGAATCGCCGCCGAATCGCCGCCATACCGAGCACGACCGATGTCACCGAATCCGCAGAGCTGCACGACGTAAGGAACCCACGATGAAACTCGATGGTGGACAAGCCCTCATCAAGAGCCTGGAGATGGAGGGCGTCGAAACGATCTTCGGCCTGCCCGGAGGAGCCATCCTCCCGGTGTACGACCCGATCATCGATTCGCCGATCCGTCACATCCTCGTGCGTCACGAGCAGGGGGCAGGTCACATGGCCGAGGGCTACGCCCATGCCACCGGCCGACCCGGCGTGGCGATGGTGACGAGTGGTCCTGGCGCGACGAACATCGTCACCCCGCTGGCGGATGCCTACATGGACTCGGTGCCGATGGTCGTCATCACCGGCCAGGTCCCGACCTCGGCGTTGGGCACCGATGCCTTCCAGGAGGCGGACATCACCGGCATCACCATGGGGGTCACCAAGCACAACTTCCTGGTGGCCTCGGCCCAGGACATCCCCCGGGTGATCCGGGAGGCGTTCCACATCGCGACGACCGGCCGACCCGGTCCGGTGCTGGTCGACATCCCCAAAGACATCGTCGACCCGCAGAACGCCAATTCGGCCATGGAGTGGTACTGGCCGGACTCGGTCGATCTGCCCGGCTATCACCCGGTGACCAAGGGGGATCCGGCCATGATCCGCAAGGCAGCCGAGCTGATCCTGGCCTCGGAGCGCCCGGTGATCTATGCCGGTGGCGGCATTCTGAAGGCGAGGGCCGCCGAAGCACTCCACGCGCTGGCCGAGCTCTGCGACATCCATGTGGTCACGACGTTGATGGCTCGGGGTGCGTTCCCCGACGATCACCCGCTGTGCCTCGGGATGCCGGGCATGCACGGCAACTACACCGCGGTCACGTCGATGCAGGAGTCCGACCTGCTGATCGCGCTCGGGAGCCGGTTCGACGATCGGGTCACGGGCAAGATCGACGCCTTCGCCCCCGACGCCAAGATCATCCATGTCGACATCGACCCGGCCGAGCTCGGCAAGGTGCGTCGCCCCGACGCCGGCATCGCCGGCGATTGCCGGCTCGTCATCGAGGAGCTCATCACGGCCATCCGCGATCTCGGTGGCCCCGGTGCTCAGCCCGATCGCACGCCGTGGAAGTCGCGCATCAGTGGCTGGCAGGAGACCTTCCCGCTCACCTACGAGATGAGTGAGCCCGGCGAGCTCCTGAAGCCGCAGTACGTCCTCGAGACCCTGCGCGACAACACCCCCGACGACTGCATCGTGGCGTCAGGGGTCGGTCAGCATCAGATGTGGACGAGCCAGCACTGGAAGTTCAACCACCCCTACACGTGGGTGAACTCGGGCGGACTGGGGACGATGGGCTTCTCCGTCCCCGCAGCGATCGGGGCCAAGGTGGGTCGACCCGACCGGATGGTGTGGTCGATCGACGGTGACGGTTGCTTCCAGATGACGGCGCAGGAGCTGGTGACCGCGGCGAGCGAGCGAATCCCGGTGAAGGTGGCGATCCTCAACAACGCCTACCTCGGCATGGTCCGCCAGTGGCAGGAGATGTTCTACGACGAGCGCTATTCCGA
>Ga0302323_100002243_pt1 | contig 15671 bp, 14 predicted proteins | sample Fen_T0_3_FD_201950 | JGI IMG/M metagenome (GOLD analysis project Ga0302323, IMG submission 201950) | Peat permafrost microbial communities from Stordalen Mire near Abisko, Sweden - Fen_T0_3 | ecosystem: Environmental > Terrestrial > Soil > Wetlands > Permafrost | place: Sweden: Abisko... | reverse complement strand
CTTCACAACCTCCACGCGGTCGATCAACACGGGATCAAGATTGGCGAAGGAAAAATAACCGAAGCCGTCCACCGTAGCGCCGTCGTTTTGGAAGCCGCGAATGGTCGTGCGATCTTGAGCATTCGGAATCGTCGATTCAGTAACGCCAGAAACATACTTGGCAGCATCAACCACGCGACCTGCCCCAATGTCAGTGATGAGGTCATTCGTAATCACGGATATACTTTGGCTCGCGTCCATGAGCGATATGCGCATGCGCGTTCCAGACACAGCGTCGGCGGCCTGATAGCGACCCGTGGCGTGATCTGAAACGTTGAAGGGCGAGAGGGTGATTACTTCTTCGCTTGCGGCGGGCGTGGTGGGCTTGTTTTCAGTTGAGGCTTGGGCGAGCAGGGCCTCGGGGCAGAATGCGCCGAGTGCGAGTAACAGATACGGCAATGCTTTGGTTGGGGTCATGGTAGATGCGTGAAGAGTGACTATCTTAACGGAGAGGAACGACGGGGAACACTCAGGGCTGGTAGTCCCGAGCGGCGGATGGGGATGGACTTTGCGCGGTCCGGAGTTGTGGGATTTAAGCGAGGGGTCTCGAGACCAGCGCACCCTCGGAGTACTTTATGGCAAAGACAAATGCCTCTTAACTGTAACGTACAGTTGCAATCGGTATACTCGCTGCTTATTTCATTTTCGTGAGTACCCCCGCCAGCTCATCCAATAAAGGCCGAGTCACCCTTCGCATGTTGGCCGCAGCCAGCAAGGTGAGCGTGATGACCGTTTCCTATGCCTTGCGAAATAATCCTGAGGTGTCGGCCGCGGAGCGCTTTCGCATTCAGCACATCGCTGACGAACTCGGTTATCGGCCTGATCCCCTGCTTACGCACCTGATGGAGCACTTGCGCTCGCAGCGTACGTTGAAGTTTGCGGGCAATCTAGCGGTCCTAACCAGTCTTAATGCTCCGTTCGTCGCGCGCCTCCTGACCGGAGCGCATGCTCGCGCAGGACGGTTGGGCTACCACCTTGACGAAATCAACGTGCGCGAACACGCGCAGTCCGATCGCGCACTGACCCGCACGCTGACGGCCCGAGGAATATCCGGAGTATTACTAGCCCCCACCGACAAACCGACGACCTATTTAAAACTACTCGATTGGGGTAAGTTTGCCGCCGTGGCGATGACATATTCTATCGTGGAGCCGCACGTGCATCGGGTGGTGACGCATCATTTCGATAACGCAGTTCGCACGTTTACGCTGCTTGAGCAGCGCGGCTTCAAGCGCATTGGCCTAGCGATGACACGCGACATGGAGTTTCGAACGAACCATTCGTACACCGGGGCCTATCACCGCATGATTGGCACCGGTTCGTGTGCGGATCTGCCTATCCTCTATCTCAACGAATCGAGTCAGCGTGGCATGCGACAGTGGTTCGTCGAGCACGAGCCGCAGGCGGTGGTTGTCGCGAATGCCTTTCAAATGAAGGACATTCTGATGCCGGCGATCGGGACGAAGCGGGCTGCCCGCACGAGCTTTCTGTGTCTGGACTATGAGGAGGCAGCTGGCGTTCCGGGGATTGATCAACTCTTCGAGATCATCGGCAGCTCAGCAGTCGATGCTTTGGTGGGCCAGATCCACCGAAATGAAAAAGGTCTGCCAAAGAATCCATCCATTGCTATGGTGGAAGGCCGTTGGGTCGACGTGGCTTAGTCTGCTTGGATGTGATTAGCGAGAGGCGGAGTCGCGGCATTTCGTTTTTGGCCTCATATTTTTTGAGCTGACCAAAAAAGGGCGACGATCCCGGTAAGATTTCAGTCCATTTCGATTTTGAATGCCGTGCCGGTAAACAACAAAGAACCATCCTTGTTCTTGCTTGGGAAAATGGAGCACAAAACTTAACGGGATACAGCCTGGCGCGGAGATCGCGGTTGCGGACGCAGTTGAGCGTCCATTCGCCGCGGTCAGATTTGGCTGAGGCGTCGGATGCAAACTGACCCGGGGCGCTGAGGAGCTTCGTTCCGGCCTATAATCGGTCTCTGATCATTTCGCAGATTTTGCTCAATTCGTAATCGCAGGTGACCGATGTCGCTATTGACGAGTTTTGTGTACTACGGGCAACCTCCCCGTTCCAATATCAGCTACGAAGGCATCAGAATGGCGATCGACTGGCTAAAAAAACTACGGACAGAAAATTTCCCCAGCCAATCGGCATTCGCGATTGCAGCAGGGATCAAACCGGCTCGCTACTCGCGTATTGAGAACGGCTATTCCGAGGTCCGTGAAGAGGAAATTGAGGGACTAGCGAAGGCGCTCAAGTTGACGCCGGACGAAGTACGCAGTGGCCGCCCGAACTCCGCGAAACCAAAGGCTGCGAAAGTAAAATCACCCAGTGGTGTCAGCGCGGCCCGAGTTGCTGAGGCAGCCTCGGCAGAACAGCCGACTTTGCCGGCGCTAATTTCGTCGATCCAAACCGTGCCTGCAACGGAAATAATCCCCAGCGGCAATTTGGAAGATCCGAAGAACTTTTCTCTGATGCCACCCGCGCAGTTGCTTTCACACCGAGATCCCGCCGACGCTGACGTGCGAGCGCAGTTGCAGAAGGCGACAATCTTTGCCGAGAAGGTGCTTCACACATCAAAAGTGCGACCGGCCGTTTGGGTTGCCTGGCGTGATTTCAGCCGCGACGCACAAAAATCTCTACGCGGGCCGACTCCGACCGTCGCGCCAGTCGAAACGAAACCGATCGAAAAGCCGCATTACCAAAGTCCAAAGCCGCAGCTGGTCAAAACGGTGTTAGCAAAAACGCCGGCCAAAAATGCCTCCTCTCGATTGCACGGAAACAAAAATGTCTTTGGGCATTTTGTGGATGTCGCCAGAGATTGGCTGCCCGCAGCGACGAGTGCTGCGCTTAACGAAAAGGCGCTCGCGGCGAAAACAAGCAATCCCGAGATGGGGTTTATGAAGCATTTTAAAAGGATCGCTGAGATTGAGCTCCCGCCAGAGGAATTCGGCCGAATTGATCGCGAGGCTTTACGGCGTGATGGCTCGGGTCCCTAGACTGCGGATTCTGGTGACTGAAGGCTGGAACGTTGAGCGATGCAGTGCGTTTAACGCAGTGAAGGAACGCTACATAAAGACCAACACAGTACGGCACCGGATCCGTATAGTTAATGGGCCCGCTTTCCGTTTGGACGGCACTGTGATCGACGAGGTCGAGCACACTCACATCTGCAATTTGCTCGGCGCGCCAAGCTTCGTGGGCGCATACGAAAACCCCGCGAAAAATCTTTTCATATAAAAGCGCATTTGCTTGCCGAAAGCAGTGGTTGCAATAAGGTGGCTGCCCCACAAGTGATGGGAGTTTTCAGGCGCCCTGCCTGCCCGTCACTTAATCCCCAAAATGTCACGCGAAGGAGTATGAGATGAAAACGAAAGCGGAGCGGTTCATCGATCACGTTCAAAGCGCGCTGATCAAAAGCAAACACACGATCACACACGCACCGGCAGTTACTGCGGTCTGGTCGTTGCTGAGAGAACTTGAGCAGGCATCGCGTGCAGCGGTGTACATTCCAGAGACCTTGTCCCCGGAGGAAGCTGCGCAACAGTTCGTGAGTTTTTTGTATGAGGAAGATTCGCTCGCGCCTGATCCGGCCGATGCTCCACCTTGGTTGCGCTCGTACGTGATCGCGGAACTCGAGATATCGTGCTCAGAGCATTTGTCCTGAGCGACCGAGCTATTTTATTCGGCCTCCGTTGGGAATTCCGACGGGGGCTTTTTTGTGGACGGGAACTTCCGAAAAAACGACAGCGCATGCCAATGGGTCAAAAATCAACCTTCCCCTCCGACCCAAAATTTGGCGAAGATAGCGGACATTCCATGAAAGTCCCGTTTCTCGACCTTTCTCAGCAACACAAAGCGATCCGTGAACCGGCGTTGGCCGCGCTCACCGCGACGTACGACGCCAACCGGTTTTGCCTCGGTAAGGACGTCGACGATTTCGAGAAAAACTTTTCTGCTACGCTCGGCTATCCGCGCGCACTTGGTTTCAACAGCGGCACTTCACCTCTCCACATTGGATGCATGATTGCTGGTTTTGGCCCGGGCGACGAAGTGATCGTGCCGCCGTTTACCTTTATTTCCTCTGCGTGGGGCATCAGCTACGTGGGCGCGACGCCGAAGTTCGTCGATATCGAGGAAGGCACCTTCAATCTCGATCCCGACAAGCTTGAGGCCGCGATCACGCCGCGAACCAAAGGCATTATCGTTGTCCATTTGTTCGGGCAGCCGGCACGCATGGACGAAATTATGGCTATCGCCAAAAAACATAAGCTCTTCGTCATCGAAGACTGTGCACAGGCGACTGGCGCGAAGTACAAGGGAACGCCGGTCGGCTTGTTTGGCGATATGGGAACGTTTAGCTTTTATCCGACTAAAAACCTGGGTGGTTGCGGCGAAGGTGGTGCGCTGACCTCACGGCGTGAAGACGTTGCGACTACTGCCCGCCATATCCGCGTCCATGGATCGGACCGGCGCTACTATCACGACATCATCGGTGGAAATTTCCGCATGGACGGGTTTCAGGGCGCATTGCTCAACGTGAAACTTCCCTATCTGGCGGACTGGACTGCGCGCCGCCAAGCCATCGCGAAGCGTTACCTTGCTGGTATCAAACTCGCTGACATCATCTTGCCCGCGCAGCCAGAATACGGGCAGAGTGTCTTTCACCAATTCACGATTCGCCACCCGCGCCGTGACGCGTTGCGGGAACACCTCGGCAAACTTGAGGTCGGCACCGACTTAATTTATCCTGTGCCGCTCCACCGCCAAAAATGTTACGCCGGACTTGGCTACGCGCTCGGCTCCATGCCAGTCGCTGAAAAAGCGGCGGCCAATTGCGTGAGCTTGCCGATTTTCCCTGAACTCACCGATGCGCAGGTCGACCACGTGATTGCCTCAGTCAATTCGTTTTAAATCATGATCAATGGGATCCGCCTAAAAATTTGTGGCCTGACCTCGCAGGTAGACGCGAACCTGGCGGACGCTGTGGGTGCGGATTATCTCGGTTTTATTTTCTATCCGAAATCGCCGCGTTACATCTCACTCGAATCCTATCGAATGATCGGTGCACGCCTGCCGCATAAACCCAAGGTCGCAGTCACGGTAGAGCCGTCCGGAGCTGATCTTGCGGCATTGAAGGCTGAAGGTTTCGACTTTTATCAGTTTCATTTTCCGCTTGGGACACCGCTCGCAACTATTGCTGCGTGGTCGGAGGCCGTGACTCCCGAAAAGCTGTGGCTTGCACCACGCGTGCCGCCTGGAGGCAGTCTTGAGCCAGCGATGTTTGCTTTGGCCGGTACATTCCTGTTCGATACCTATCGAGCCGGTACCTACGGCGGCACGGGGCAGGTTGGCGATTGGACGGCGTTTGGCCGGTTGCGGAAAGAATACCCACGCATCAATTGGATTTTAGCCGGTGGCCTCACGCCCGAAAACATCACGAGCGCTCTGACTGAGACGGGTGCTCGCATTATCGATATCAACAGCGGCGTCGAAAGTGTGCCCGGCATTAAAAGTGCCGAGAAATTAAAGCGTCTTAACCAAGTGCTAACCGACTACAAAGGCGCCGTCACGCGCCCGCCTTTTTGAAAAAAGGCCGCTTCCCGCTCGGCTGGGCGATCCGAGGAGTTGTCAACGTGGTTTGGCCGGTTTGAACTAATTGGGGGCTCATAAGGTATGAGCGCCCAGCCAAACAATCTTATTTCGCTGTTGGTAGCTGTCTGCTGCCCTTGGTCAATAGGCGTTGAAGAACAGTGTGCGCGCCATTTTGGGTGATGAGTGACTTCATCAGGCAGGCATTCAATGAGAGCTGAACAGGCATCGGAAAGTCCAGCAGACCAGACGACGAACTCGTCGTTTTCTTTGATCGTCTGGTCTATCTGTGGCGTGGCGATACGGCTTTGATCCGGCGGAGTCGGAAACATTCCCCCTTGTTGGTCGTGATGGTGTAGTTCAATCGAACTCGCGGTCGCTGAACGCCAGGGGGGCGAGGCAGCCGCGCTTGCTCCTGTGAAAGAAGAATGCCTATCGAACAAAAGGCAGGCACGAGCGTGCCCGTGAGAAAGCTGTTGTCGTGAGGGAGGAGAAGGATCGTGAGTACCTTTCCGAATTCACCACTCAGATCCAAGCGCATTTCCTGGCTGTCCCCGGCAAAGGGCGGCGGACATTGCTACCCATACCTGCCTTTCATACAGCAGTCGGGTGGGGCGCTCTGCCAGACGCGGGAGTTCGACCCTCAAGCCATCGACCTAGCGGTAAGGGCTTACATCCGTCATACCGAAACCAACAATGACCGGTTGCTAAACCGAGGTATGGATCGTGGGAAGCTCGCTTCGAAGTGGCCGCCAAGATGTCAGCAGTTGAATCCAGATGGCGTCGCAACTGACGGTCGGCTGTGCTATTTATCTCGGAGAAAATCGGGTAGGAGACTTTGCGGGCAGTTCTGATAACAAACAGGGCGTGCGAATCGCAGTATAGCCGCAGTGCCAACCGAGGTAAACCGCACATCGCTCGAGGCCGGCCACGGGCCGCCGTGATTCATGGTCGCGGAAACTTCGACGCCGGTGGGGAAGCCATTGAAAACCAGACGCCCCGCTTTTTGTGCGAGTATATCCGCCAACGCTTCCGCCTGCACTCGATCGCCGTCGGCTGAATGGACCGTGGCCGTCAACTGGCCTTCAAGCGTGCGCGCACAGGCTTGGATTTGCACAGAAGTTTCCGCGATGACGATCATTGTGAAAGGACCAAAAACTTCTGTTGCGAGCTCAGGATGCTTTAGAAAGGCATCCGCCTCAGTGACTGCAAAACTCGGTTGCACCTCAGTTTTTTGCCGAGCGGGTCGAGCCTCCGCGGCACCTCCCAGCTTTACGCCTGGCACTCCGAGCACCTTCGAGCGGTGCTCCTCGAAGCCCCGGAGGATAGCACGTGTCAGCATCGTGCCGCTCGGTGCTGCTTTGACGAGGGCACCGAAGCTTCCGATAAAGGCATCAGATTCAGCCCCGCGCTGCACAAACACCAAGCCTGGTTTGGTGCAGAACTGGCCAACGCCCGCCGTGATTGAGGTTAGCAGGCCTTGCGCTATTTCCGTGCTCTTTGTGCGAAGCGCTTCGGGCAGCAGAAAAACCGGATTGAGACTGCCCATCTCTGCAAAAACCGGAATCGGTTGCGCGCGTGTCGCCGCGGCAGCCATCAGCGCGCGTCCCGCTACGTACGACCCGGTAAATCCTACCGCCGCGATTGCCGGGTGCCGAACCAACGCTTCGCCGACCGAAGCGCCGCCATGCAGCAGCGAGAAAACACCGGCCGGCAGCCCGCATTTTTTGAGCGCCGCTACGATGGCGCCTGCGACCAGCTCGGAGGTGCCAGGGTGAGCCGGATGTGCTTTGACGACCACGGGGCAACCCGCAGCCAGCGCCGAAGCCGTGTCGCCCCCAGCGACGGAGAAAGCCAGAGGAAAATTGCTCGAGCCAAAAACCGCAACCGGCCCCAGGGGTATAAGCGCACGGCGAAGATCGGGCCGTGGCAGCGGCTGGCGCGCGGGGAGCGCGGGCTCGATGTGCACGTCCGCCCAAGCGCCGTCGCGAACCACTTCTGCGAAGAGCCGCAGTTGACCACAGGTGCGCCCGCGTTCGCCCTGCAAACGTGCAGGCGGAAGCCCCGTCTCGACGTTTGCTCGTTGCAACAATTCATCTCCGAGTGCCTCGATCTCCGACGCAATCGTATCCAGGAATTCAGCACGCTGGGCGGCGGATAAACGGCGGTAGTCCGCGAATGCGTTTTCCGCAGCGCGCGCTGCGGCGCCGATCTCCTGCGTCGAGGCGGGAAAGAAACGCGGCTCAAGCGGCAAATCGGTGGCCGGATTTACGGCCTGAAAGGATTCAGTTGCTCCGGCGGAAGCGAGGCCGGCGACGATGTTTTTTCCGTGAAGTGGCATGGCGTTAATCAACAATGTTAGTGAGTGTGCCGATGGGCAGGATCGTGATGGCGATCTCGTCTCCGCTTTGCAGCGTGAAGTCATTCGGCGGCACGACGCCGGTTCCCGTCATCAAATAGCAACCGTGCGGGAAAGCATTTTCCCTGAAAAGATATTCCCCCAACGACGCGAAGCTGCGCTTGATTTGGCTGATGGTTGTAGCGCCGGCAAAAACCTCTGTGCCAGCGCGTCGGATCGATACGGCGATCTCTGTGGAGGTAGGTAAAGGTTCGTCCATGACGAGCAATGCCGGGCCGACTGCCGCCGAGCCTGCGTAAACTTTTGCCTGAGGGAGATAGAGCGGATTTTCGCCTTCGATGTCGCGCGAACTCATGTCGTTCCCAATGGTGTAGCCGAAGAGGCGTCCTTGTGCATTGAACGCGAGCGTGAGCTCGGGCTCGGGAACATTCCATTTTGAGTCACGCCGGATTCTGACGGCTTGGGCGGGTCCGGAAACGCGATGAGGTGTCGCCTTAAAGAAAAGTTCAGGCCGTTCCGCGCTGTAGACGCGGTCATAAAACGAATCGCCGCCGGCCTCGCGGGATTCATCGCGGCGCGCGGTCATGCTTCGAAAGTACGTCACTCCGGCCGCCCATACCTCTTGCGACTGGATCGGTGCACGTACCTCGACCGGCATCAAGGCGGGCATGGCGCGATCGAGGGCTGCGGTTAGGAGCGCAGAGGGGTTGTCTGCGGTGAAGAGAGCGTCGATCGTCAGTTCGAGTTCGAACGTGAGGCCGTGGCGGACGGCCAGCAAATGATCAGCGACAGAATAGACGTGAATCATGGCGGTGTGAGAAGTTGTTTGATGCGTGGAACGTCGTAGACGCAGCCGCCCCAGCTGCCACCACTGACGCTTTGTAGCGCAGCCCATAGTTCGGTATCGGCGGGAATGCCAGGGTCGGCGAGGAGTTTTGTGTTGGGGGGGCGCGAAGCCAGTTCAGCCGCGGCGTCCTGTCCGGGCATTGCGAGGTAATCGATCGCGCCTTCCAACGCGCGGGTGTCGATGCGCACGCGAAGCCGGTCACCGTCACGTAATTTGCCGAGCGGACCGCCCGCCCACGCTTCGGGACTGATGTGTCCAACGCAGGGGCCTGTGGATACACCGGAAAAGCGTCCATCGGTGAGCAAGACCACACCTTTCATTTTGCGAACGTATTTGAGCGCAGAGGTGATTTGGTAAGTTTCAGGCATGCCGCTCGACGGGCCAACGCCGAGCAACACGATAATCTCGCCCTGGCGCAACGCGTCTTGGCCCTGAGATTTGATTGCGGCAATTGCCTCAGCTTCGGAACCGAAAATACGAGCCGGACCTTCGTGAAAAAAGACGCCGTATTCGTCGAGCAACGACGGCTCGATTGCGGTGCTTTTTACGAGCGCACCTTCGGGCGCGAGATTTCCGTGGAGAAATGAAACCGTGCTCGCAAGACCGGCGCCGCGAGCGCGCTCAGGAGAGAAAATCACCTTCTCCGGATCGACCCCGTCGAGTTCGCGCAATTTTTCTCGTAAGCGAATGCGTCGTTCGGATTTTTCCCACCAGGCCAGATTTTCACCCAGCGTCTGGCCCGTCACGGTTCGAGCCTCAAGATGCAAAAGGCCAAGATCGCGCAGGTGCAACATCACTTCGGGCACGCCGCCCGCCAGAAAAACCTGCACGGTCGTGTAGTGAGTCGGGCCATTCGGAAGTACGTCGACCAGACGCGGCACGAGCCGGTTGGTGCGCGCCCAGTCCGCCGCGGTTGGCCGGCGCAAACCCGCGGCGTGCGCGATGGCAGGAATGTGGAGCACCAGATTAGTTGAGCCGCCAAAAGCCGCGTGCACGATCATCGCGTTATGGATCGAGTCGTCGGTCAGGATGTCGGCCAACCTCAGGCCGGCCTCTTCTTGGGCGATCAAGGCCATTGCGGAACGTCGCGCCATATCACGCCAGATCGGCGCGCCAGAAGGACTGAGCGCTGAGTGTGGCAACGAGAGTCCGAGCGCTTCACCTACGACCTGCGAAGTCGCCGCCGTTCCGAGAAACTGGCAGCCGCCTCCGGCCGAACCGCACGCGCGGCAGCCCATCAGCGAAGCGTGCTCGAGCGTGATTTCGTCCTGCGCAAAACGGGCCGCGAGGGTTTGTACCTTTGCGGTGTCTTCGCTCTCCTCGGCTTTGAGCGTGACGCCGCCAGGGATGAGCACGCTCGGAAGATGCTTGGTGCCCGCGAGCGCCATCATCATTGCGGGGAGGCCCTTGTCGCAGGTGGCGACGCCGACGACACCGCGGCAGGTTGGCAGCGAACGAATCAGGCGCCGAAAAACAATAGCGGCGTCGTTGCGATAAGGCAGGCTGTCGAACATCGCCGCCGTGCCATTCGAGCGTCCGTCGCAGGGATCGCTCACGTATCCAGCGAATGGAGTCGCTCCATGGGCCGCGATCACGCGCGCCGCTTCTTCCATCAGGAGCCCGACCTCCCAATGACCGGTGTGATAGCCCAAGGCAATCGGCGTGCCGTCGGGCGCGCGGATGCCGCCTTGAGTGCTGAGGATGAGAAATTCTTTTCCTAATAATTTTTTCGGGTCCCAGCCCATGCCGGCGCTTTGGGTCATGCCAAAGATGTAGCCGCTTGTGGCATTGCGCAGCAGCTGTGCGGTCAACGGCAGCTTGCCCGCCGGGCCAGGCCCGGTCGTACGCAGGGTGTAGATCGCAGGATCGCTAGAATCGAGAAAGGCAGGAGGCGACATGGGCGGTCAGGACATCGGATGCGGGGCGGACCGAGGCTCGTTTTCAAAAAGAACTTTGCGGGTGGGATCGATGATGCACCAACAGAGCACGCCGATAAAGAACAGCGCGCTCATCACGTAGAGCGAAACGTTCCAGTTACCGAACCATTTCAAAGTATACGCGACGACCAGAGGACTCAGTAAGCTGCCGATCTGGCTGGCCGTGTTCATCGTGGCGCCGACCACGCCCGCGTTGCCGCCGCCGATTTCGATGCACGCACCCCACGCGGCCGAGAGGGTAAACGTATTCGCGGCCATCGCGACTGCGATCAAGCTGGCCGCGCTGATGGGGCCGGGAGCCGACGGCACGAGAAGCAGCGATATCGCGGCCACAAAATACGACGCTGCGCCCAAACCACACCGGCCTCGGTCGCCAAAGAGACTGACCAGTTTATCCACAAGCACGCCGCCAACGATAACTCCGACCGCGCTCAACGCCAGCGGCAGACCGGTGAAAACGTTGAGCGACAGGTTTGTGAAATTATGCCGCTCCTTCAGGTAAGTTGGCAGCCAGGTGATGCAAAAATAGAAAACGAAACTGTTCGGAAAATACATCACGCAAAGTGCGAGCATGTTTCGATTGAGAAGAATGCGTTTCCAGAAATGAGCGCCGCCGCGATGGCCGAGAGCGGTGGATTCGTCGTTGCCGATGAGGGCTAGTTCGGCGGCATTTACTTTGGGATGTTCGGAAGGCTCGCTCCTGAAATAAGCATGCCAGGCCCACGTCCAGGCTACGCCGACCGCGCCGAAGCAAAAAAAGACAACGCGCCACGACGTGTGACGCGCCACGAAACTCGCGACGAACGGTGTGACTGCTCCGGCAAGCAGCGCCGAACTGAAGAAAAAACTTTGCCAGGTGCCGCGCTGCTTACGCGGAATCCACCGCGCGAATACACGCGCCGCACACGGCCAGGCTCCGGCCTCGCCTGCTCCAAAGAGAAAGCGCGCGATGAGGAGCGAGGCGTGATTGAACGCAGCGCCGGTGGCCACGGTAAAAGCCGACCACCAAAGTACGATGCGGGTGATGACCGCTCGCGTGCCGATCCGGTCGGCACAACGCGCCGTCGGAATTTCAAAGGCGGCATAAGCGAAGGCAAATGCGCTGAACACATAGCTCATCTGGACTTTAGTCAGAGAAAAATCGGCTATGATCGAAGGCGCGAGTGTTCCCATACAGACGCGGTCCACGTAAGTGATCATCGATAGCAAATAAACCAAGCCGACGATGCGATTACGCACCTGAGTCGGCGGTTGATTCTCGCTCGAGGTGGGCGGGGTATTCATGCGCTCGGTCATCAACGAAGGTCCCATTAAACGATCCTCCTGGTGCGCCTCAGGAAGGAGCGGAAAAGCACGGGGCAGGTTGAGGCTGGGGTAATCAACACCAGTGAAAAGGGCGCCTGGTCATCAGAGCGCGAAACCAAAACCCGCTATAACGGGATATCAAGAAGCCGCGGCTGAATTCTTGTCCTTCTTAGGGAAAGACTGCGACTTCTCGCTTTTTCCAGGATCTTGCACGATGGGACGATCGTTCCGTTGGGCGGATGACGGAAGGATTGCCTGGCGCAAAATTAACGCACGTATTGTTTTGTTCGATGAAGCGGTCACGCTCTGGTTTGGATGTAAAATGCGTACGGCGGGACCGCGCACGACGACGCGACGCTCGAAGGAATCCTAAGCGCCATTCTCTAACTCTAGCTGAGATAAGCTCCGGAGACGTCCCGTCCATTTTTTACCAGTGCTCATCCGTGCGACACCGCGCCAAAAATTTGGCCTAAAAACACAAAGCCCGCTCGGAACTTTCGTTCTGAGCGGGCTTTAGATGTATCCAAATTGGGTGCAGGGGTTGGATTTGAACCAACGACCTTCAGGTTATGAGCCGGAAGACAAATGTTATAGTGACAGGTAGTTAGTGTTGAAAATAGCAATACTACGGTGTAAACTACGGGCTTGTTAAAATTAGTCACTTTCGTTTTCATGTAGTCACAAACCTAGATTTCCCGTGGCACTCGAAATTCAAAAAGGTCGCAGTAATTGGTGGTATGGCCGCGTCACCGTGAACGGTGCCGACATCGTGAAGAACCTTGGCGTCCAGATTAAGGGAGTCCCGCCACGCACACTCCGCGAGCAGGGTGACGCCGTGTTTGAGCGGTCTCGCACGAAAGCCCAGGTTGCCCTGGAAAAGCTCCAGCTCGATTTGAAGTCAAAGAGCACGGCCGAGGAGTTGGTTCAGACGATCCACGAACTGCGAACAGGTTCGCGAGTATCCACGATCCTACTCGATAACATCGGGGCGCGTTGGAAGGAACTGCCACGCCGCCGCCCCCTGAGTGAGCGTTACGTGTCGCAGGCGGAAAGTTGGATCAGCCGCTTCGTCGCATTTGTGAAGAAGTCGAACCCCTCGATCAAGGAGATGACCCAGATCCAGTCGACCTTGAGTCGGGCGTTTCTCCAAGCGGAGGCGAAGCGCGGCGTGACCGCGAAAACCTACAACAACATCGTCATCTTCCTTCGCTCCGTATTTCACTCGCTGCGCAAGGAGGCAGGCATCGCCGAGAATCCCTTCGACGGTATTCCGACACGCGATGGCGAGGCGGTCTTTCGCCGCCCCTTCACGGCCGAAGAGTTAGGCGTGCTCGTCGAAAAAGCGAAAGCCGACCCGTTCATCTATCCGCTCATCGTGACAGGCATGTGCACGGCCATGCGTCGCGGCGATTGCTGTACCCTTCTCCGCGAGTCGGTCGATCTGAAGAACAGCTTCATCACCGTGAAGACTTCGAAAACCGGCGAGTATGTGCAGATACCGATTTTCCCTCTGCTGCGGGAAGTGCTTGAGAAAGCGCTGAAGTCCCCCGCGACGCGCACGGAGAAATTCGTATTCCCGAAACTCGAAGCGCATTACGGAACCAATCCGGATCACCTAACCGACCGAGTGCGTCGCGTGATGCGTGCCGCTGGCTTCGTCGATTCTGAGGACGCGGAGACCGAAGAAGAAAAGAAGAATGCACGCGGCGAAATCCACCAAGTCCGCAAGGGCGGGCTGCGCAAAGCCTCGGTGCGCGATTTCCACTCGTTCCGTGTCACCTGGGTCACGCTCGCGCTCAGTGCCGGCGTACCACTCGAAATCGTCCAAAAAGTCACCGGGCATCGCACGGCGAGCATTGTGATGAAGCATTACTTCCAACCTGGTCGGGAAGATTTCCGCCGCACACTGGCCGGGAAGATGCCGTCGCTGCTCGTCGGCGGAGAAGCGAAGGTTGAACCGCCGGACTCGAAAGAGATTTTGGCAAAATTGAAGGCGATGACTGCCGAAACCTGGACCGGAATTCGAGATGAACTCGTTGCACGGTTCGCCACCAGTGTACCTGCGCTTCCGGCTCCGTCGGAGGAGAAAACTGAGTGATGATCGGCCTCACAAATGCCCGCTCTTTTCCTCAGATTGGCTATTTTTGTGACGACGAAAATTGCTGGTTTGAGAAAAATAGCTTCCTCCCGCCACGGCTTCCGCTAGGGCAATGATTGCCTAGAAAATGAAAGATAGGTTAAATCAGGCTTTATCTTTTCAGTTTTTTCTAGTCAGATTGCCTAGAAATTAAGCGATAGCTAAAACGTGACTTCATCTACTCCAAAAAATCCAATCAAGGCGCTGGCCTCCCTTCCTCGGGGGGCTCCGCTTGATGCTGGGGCTCTCCAAGCCCTGGGCGTTTCCGCTTCCCTGGCGACCTACTACGTTCGCTCGGGGTGGCTGACGCGTCTCGGCCGGGGTGTGTTCATGTTCCCGGGCGATCAATTGGTTGCGGCCGCGTCGGTGAAGTTTCTCTCGAAATGTCTGCCCGGCCTTCATGTCGGCGGCAAAACTGCGCTGGCATGGCGTGGTGTGCGCCACAACGTCGGACCGCGCGAACGCTTGCTTTTATGGGGCGAAAAGGTCGCTGCGTTGCCGTCGTGGTTCACCGAGCGATTTTCATCCCGCTACGTTTCGCGCCAACTTTTCAGTTCAACCCTTCCGAGCGGGTTTGGCCTTCAGCCGCTCCCGGAGGCGTTGGGCGGACCGGATGTTTCGGTTCCCGAGCGCGCGATACTCGAACTGCTCGCCGAAGTGGGTGTCGAGCAAGGTATGGAGGAATCACGCAACATCATGGAAGGTCTCCGCTCCGTCCGCGTCGATGTGCTCGGGACGTTGCTCGAACACTGCCCCCGCGTGAAGGTCGTGCGGCTCTGCCTCAGCCTGGCGGTGGAGTTAAATCTAAATTGGGCCGCCGAGGTCCGTGAGCGCGTTGGAACGCGCGGACGCGGACGCTGGTCCACCAAACTGCCCGACGGCACCACCCTGATACTCAAACCCTGATGGACAAATCCTACGTCGATACCGTTCGCCTGATGCTCGAAGTTGCGCCCGACGTATTCACCTCGGGTCGTTTCGCCATGAAGGGAGGGACTGCACTCAACTTCTTCGTGCAGGACTTGCCGCGCCTGTCCGTCGATATCGACGTCGTCTTCGTCCCGCACCTGACACCGCGAGAAACCGCCCTCGCAGAAATCGCAGCTGAGCTGTCTGCAATTCAAGACCGACTCAAAAACCGCGGCATCAAGGCCGAAATCGCAAACAGCAAAACCGGTGACGAAACCAAAATCCTGGCGCGTCGCGACCGCATCGAGGTGAAGGTCGAAATCAATTACGTGTTTCGGGGCACACTGCTTCCGGTTGAAATCCGCCCCTTGGTGAAGTCCGCCAGCGATCTCTTCACAACCTCTCTCTCCGCCCCGACCCTCGCGGTCGCTGAACTCTACGGAAGCAAGCTGGTCGCCGCAATGGATCGCCAGCATCCGCGTGATCTTTTCGACGTGCATGGCATGTTCCAAAGGTTCGGCCTGACGCCGGAAATCG
>Ga0302323_100002240_pt1 | contig 15683 bp, 11 predicted proteins | sample Fen_T0_3_FD_201950 | JGI IMG/M metagenome (GOLD analysis project Ga0302323, IMG submission 201950) | Peat permafrost microbial communities from Stordalen Mire near Abisko, Sweden - Fen_T0_3 | ecosystem: Environmental > Terrestrial > Soil > Wetlands > Permafrost | place: Sweden: Abisko... | reverse complement strand
GAGCGCCACGAGCCCCGCCGAGGTCTCGCCCGTGATCGTGAGGTTGCCGGTGACGGCGACCGCGTTTGCGGGCACGGCGACGCCCGCGCCGCCGACGTACGGGGCATTGGCTACGTGGAACGTGCGGACGACGCCGGCAGCGAACGGTCCGGTCAACACCCCCATGTGATAGACGCCGTATTTGATGATGTCGGGTCGAGTGTCCAGAACGCGGGCCGGCTGGATCGCGTGGTATGTAGCCGCGGGCCAGGTCACGGTGATGCCGCTCTGCGACCCGCCGATCGAACTCGTAGCTGTGTCGGCCGCGGTCACCGACTGTGTGCCGTATGTCCGCAACGTCACGCTGAAGACGTGGACGCCCCAGTCGGCCGAGGTGTAGGTGTAGTCGGGCGGCAGGATTGCCGCGGGATCTGAGCTGGTGAAGTGGACCGTGCCGACGTATCCGGCGGCCGTGGAGCCCGAGCCGTCCCCGGCCGTGACGGTGAGGCTATACGCCGTGCCGCTGACCGCCGGGCTGGGGATGCCGGACAGGGCGAGGCTCGTGGCAGGCAGAGCCTGCGAGGCCGAGGGTGTGACCGGCGCGGAGGGATCCGACGGCAGGCTCGGTCCCACCGAGTTGGTGGCGACGACTGTGAACGTGTAGGGCGTGCCGTTGGTGAGACCGGTCACGATGCAGTTCGTGGCGGTGGCGCTGGCGCAGGTCTTGCCGTCGGGCGAGGAGGTGACGGTGTAGCCGGTGATAGCCGCTCCGTTGGAGGCGGGAGCGACCCAGGAGACGAGGGCCGCGGCGTTGCCGGCGGTGGCAGCGACGGCGGTGGGCTTGCCGGGTACGGCTAGACCAGTAAAGGCGCCTATGCCGTTCGGTGTTCCCAGACCCGTCGGACCGTCGTAGCCGGCGACTCCGTTGCATAGGTAGGCGACGGTACAGGAGTGAAAGGTAACGTCGTTGTTGCCACCTACGACGTCATACAGGGAGCCGGTTGCCCCGTAGAGGTAGCTTGCCGGATACGTTCCGGCGACCGGACGACCCGCGAGGGCATATGTAGCCGCGATGATCGGCGACGCGGCGCTGGTGCCTCCGCTCACATACCACTTGCCGTTCGTGTAGATGTACACACCAGTCGCGGGATCGGCGACGGCCGAGACATCCGCTTGCGTCCTGTTCGCGCAGCCAGTGTCATGCTGCCAGGACGGCTTGGGCTCGTATAGGGAGCAGCCGCTCCCGGCTCCGCCATCGGCATTCCCCCAGGCCGACTCGTGCCAGCCGCGGACGCTGCTGTCGTGCGTCAGGCTGGTGCCGCCAACAGCGATCACGTACTGCGAGGCGGCGGGATACAGAACACTGCTGTAAGTGGTGCTGCCAAAGACGCCGTCGCAGTTGTAGCCACAATCGCCTGTGGAGGCTGTGATCGCGACGCCCGGATGGTTGTAGTAGAGCGTGTCGTAGCTGGACTCGCTGAACCACTCAGCTCCGCCATAACTGTTGGACACAGCGATCGCACCGAGGGACACGGCGGTGTTCACCGAAGTCCCCAGGTTGGCGTTCATGTTGCTGTTCGCCTCGACAAGGAGGATGTTGCAGTGGGGGCATGCCGCGGAGACCATGTCGATGTCCAGGGCGATCTCGTACGCCCAGCCGTACGTGACAGCCGACGGTACGCCCGACATATCGGTGCCGCCGCTCTGATTGACCTTGCGGAAGCAGCCGCTTGCGGATGTACATGGGGGCAGACCCCAGTAGCTCCGGTAGGCCGCCAGGTCGGCCTCTGCGGTCGGCAGGTCGTAGGCGTCCACGATGGCGACGGTCAGCCCGGAACCCTGGCTCCCGGTCGGAAGCGCGTAAGCGCTCTGAATGTCGGCAGGTGCCAGGAACCCGGACATCACCGAGGGCGTGACGGCAGATCCTTGAGGGGCTGCGATGTCCGTGCGAAGCAGCGCGAGACACTGAGCCGTGCCCGGTGTCGCCGCGGGACAGACCGCCTCAAAGGCGGGGGTGGTGCCGGCTGAGTTGGCAGCCAACGGCGACGTCCCTGCCAGCGGAGCGGCCAGTGCGACCAAAACGAGTGCCGCCGCGATCCGTCGCTTGATCCCTGAAATCCCGATCATCCCTCGCCCCTCTGCATAGTGTGGCTCGGGCGAAGCTTGACAACGCGTCGGCCGCGCCGCCAGTCGCCAATAGTCACCCTGGGCCGAGAAGGAGAGGTGTCGGGGGCCGCCGTCGAGCCCGGCAGCTGCGCAAAACGAGGACTCGCCTGCACGAGCGAGGTGTTCCGCAACGCAAGGTGCCGGGCCATGGTCCTGCCAGGCGATCGAGCGTCCATCTCGTCGACACGATGGGAACATAACGTTGGGGACTGGGGCTGCCAGCGGATCTTCAGCCAGACTGGCGGACGAAGCGGTACATATCGAAGTCAGAGACCGGCCGGTAGCCGATCGCCTGGTAGATATGATTCGAGGTTGGGTTGGCCAGATCGGTGAAGAGGAAGCAGAACTGGCTGCCGGCGTCCAACTCGGTCTGGCTCGCCGCGGCGGTGAGGGCCGAGGCGTAGCCGCGTCCCCGCTCTGGCGGCGGTGTGTAGACCGGGCCGACCCTCGCTCCGTGTGGGGTCCGTGAGCCAACGCCGACCATGGACGTCACTCGGTCTCCGATGTCCCACAGGTATATCCTGCGCCCCACGCCACGAATCCACCTATCCACCACGGCCGCCATGTCGGCAGGCAGACGCTCGTTCGGAAGCGATTCAGCGTGGAAGGCGGTCATCCAGGCTGCGATCATTTCGCCGTCACGCGGCTCAGCCATCCTCGCGAGTCCCGGCGGTGCGGCCGACCTAATAACCTGCGTGAGCCGGTAGATGCGCTCCTGCATGGACGCCATCGGCTGGCAACCTGTTCGATTCGCCCAGACGGCGGCGAAGTGTCTCGCTATCTCCTTGGGGCCGCTGACGCCCGGCAGATCGACTGACTGGGCGACCAGATCGTCCGCGATGGAGTCCACGACGTCGAGCCGGTCCGCGTCGGAGAGCACAAGGTTGGCCGGCGGCGTTCGGATCGCGACACAAACGACGCTGTTCGCCTGACGGACGACCACCAGATACGGTGGTTCGGGGTAGACCTCTGGATGGTCGCGCAGCAGGCCGGCAATGCCGAGCAGAAGGTTGTGCTCCGCCTCGCGCGCGACGAGAAAGCCCTGTGCTTCTGAGAGGAAATCCGCAACCGAATCGAACCGACTTAGTGACCCCATCGGAGCCAGTCTGCCGGTGGTCCGCGAGCGGGTCAAGCACGTTCGCAGGCGAGCGGAGGCTCCGCGACTCGCTACCCCCCAACAGCCAGGAAGAGCCGGACAACGGCGCCAGTCGGCGACTCACTCGAGGTGATCACCCCCTACCGAGTAGGCCATTGGACCTACTCGGTCAAATAGTACTTGTCGGCTACTATCCGGCTGTCTGAACTTCGCGTGCAGCCATCAGGGTCCTGGCCGCCGAACCAGGGTCAGACCGTACGCCATGGGGGGCTGTGGGTATGCGTCGCCGACGACTCCTGGATGTCATCTGCCTTGCGGTGGGACTCCTGGTCGTAGCGGGTGGTGTGTACATCCACCTGGCCGATGTTCGAATGCAGCCGGTTCTTTCTGGCTCGATGCGCCCAGCCTTCTCGCCTGGCGATCTGGTCATCACCGAATCGGTGCCGCTCTCATCACTCGCGCCGGGCGACGTTATCGCCTTCTACGCCCCAGGCTCGAATGTGGCGACGCTCCATCGGATCGTCACCATCAGCGACTCGGGCAGCGGCCGCCTGGTCACCACCAAGGGCGACGCCAATTCGGTCGCCGATCCCTGGACCGGGCGCCTCAGCGACCCAACCGTGCCTCGCCTGGTGGCCGTCGTGCCGTGGTTGGGTTGGCTCTCGCAGATACGCCTGCTGATCTTCGCGGCCGCCGGGCTTGCGCTTCTGGCGGTCTTGCTACTGGAGATCTGGAGGCTTAGAAGGAGGGGTCGCCCACTGAGAAGAAGCTCTGCTCCGGCTCGATCCGTCAACGACGCCTCGCGCTGAGCATCGCCGCTCACCCTGGGGGGATCCAGGAGATACGCGACATCCCGAAGCCACGACACCTGCAAGGGCCTTTGGCTCGGGGTTGGGGGCGTCACGTGCGTTCACTGGCAAAGGGAGTAACGGAGAATGACTCGGCGAAGAATGAGTCTGCGGGGAATGAGTCTGCGTAAGGCTTCGGTCCTCTTGATAGTGGCCGGCCTCGCGGTCGGTCTCATCGGCCCCGGCATTTCGGCCACCTTTACGGACGCCGTCAGCGCCGAACAGCACATCAATGTCGGCACTTTCGGCTGCAACATCTCCCATGCAACCAACGGCGCGGTCATCTCGGCCGATCACAAGTCCGTGGCATACAACGCTCCCGACATCATGAGCTCGGCGCCCGGGAGTGCCCCCTTCACCTTCACGGTGAGTTCCACGGGCTCCATCCCGGTGGTGCTCCAAGTCACCCAGACCACCCCGGCCGCGCCGTTCACGAGCATCCTGGGCTCGCCGGTCGCCGATGTAGTTCTCAACCAGGGCGGTACCCACGACTACGCGGCCGGCCTCCAGTGGCCTGAGCTGACCAATACGAACCTCGGCATGGCCGTCTCGATTTCGTACTCGGTCAGTTGCGGTGAGAGTGGAGCCGCAACGACCAGTGGCGACTGGATGCAATTCCGCTTCGGTCCCACGCACACTGGCTACAACCCGAACGAGACGACCATCTCGGCCTCTAACGTCGCTGGCTTGGGCGTGGCGTGGACGGCCACCACCGGCAGTGAGATCGACTCCTCACCCGCCGTCGCCAATGGCGTGGTCTACATCGGTTCCTACGACGGCAAGCTGTACGCGTTCGCCGTGGGCTGCGCCAGCGGGGGCGGCACCTGCACCCCGCTCTGGACGGCCACCACAGGCGCTGGCATCGGATCGTCCCCTGCAGTCGCCGACGGTGTGGTCTACGTCGGATCCCTCGACCGCAAGCTGTATGCCTACGCCGTCGGCTGCGCCACCGGCGGCGGATCCTGTAGCCCGCTCTGGACGGCAACCACAGGCGGCGATATCTGGGGTCCTCCCACCGTCGCCGCCGGCGTGGTGTACGTGGGCTCCGGACCGACTCTGTATGCCTACGCCGTCGGCTGCGCCAGCGGCGGCGGCACCTGCACACCGCTCTGGACGGCCACCACCGGCGGCGGAATCGCCTATCCGCCCGCAGTCGCCAACGGCGTGATCTACGTTGGCTCGCAGGACCACAAGCTGTATGCCTACGCCGTCGGCTGCGCCACCGGCGGCGGATCCTGTAGCCCGCTCTGGACGGCCACCACTGGCGGCGCAATCGGCAACTCCACGCCCGCAGTCGCCGACGGTGTCATCTACGTCGGCTCTCAGGACGGCAAGCTCTATGCCTACGCCGTCGGCTGCGCCACCGGCGGCGGATCCTGTAGCCCGCTCTGGACGGCAACAACAGGAGGCTGGATCAACAACGCGCCCGCAGTCGCGAACGGCGTGGTCTACGTCGGGTCCGGCGACCACAAGCTGTATGCCTATGCCGTCGGCTGCGCCACCGGCGGCGGGTCCTGCAGCCCGCTTTGGACGGCTACCGCCGGTGACGAAATGGCCTCCTCGCCGGCAGTCGCTAATGGCGTGGTCTACGTCGGATCCCTCGACCACAAGCTGTATGCCTATGCCGTCGGCTGCGCCAGCGGCGGAGCGACATGCACGCCACTGTGGACAGCGACCACAGGCGACATGGTTGTCTCCTCGCCCGCAGTCGCGAACGGCGTGGTCTACGTCGGGTCCCACGACGGCAAGCTCTACGCCTACAGCCTATGACAGACGAAACTTGCGCCCAAGGGCTCGTCACCACGACGCCGGGCGATCGACGATTCCAGTGGGTTGTGATGCCCGCCGGCGCGAGTACCCACCGACGGGTCGCCATCGCCCCTTAGCGGTCAGGGTTAGGGCCGGTCGGGAAGCTCTCGACTAGCCTTCGCCTCAACGCCCGCGGCCCTCGCGTTCATCAGCGAGGGCCGCGGGCCTTCCTGCCGCGAAAGGAAACACGACCACCTCTCGCGCGACGCCTTGAATGAGACAAGGATGTGGAGGCAATCGCGTGGGGACACCGCCGGCCCGTGCGGAGGAGTGGTACCCCCAAGCGGATTCGAACCGCTGATCTCAGCCTTGAAAGGGCCGTGTCCTAGGCCTCTAGACGATGGGGGCGAGGCGCGAACGGGAGTGTAGCAGGCGATGGGCTCGGACCGCGCCGGGCTACACGGAGCCGAGCGTGATTACCAGGATCACCAGCACCGCGAATGCTCCGGCGCACGCCACCGACGACACCCCGAAGATCATCGCGTAGAGGAGCGATCGGCCCGATTGGCCGGCCAGTGCCGCGCGGACGCTGATTACCGAGGACACGACCGAGTCGAGCAGGAAGATCAGCCCCGTAACCACCGCAGCCGTGAGCAGCACGGAGACCGGGGTCGTGTGGCTGGTCATCGCGAAGGCCAGGAAGATCGCGGATCCGATCGAGCCCACGGCCATCGTCACGAGTGCGGGTGAGACGCGCCGCAGGCGCTGGCTGATAGTCAGTGAAACTTCGGGCTCGGCGTCGTCATCGTCTGGCTCAGCCTGCGGGTCTTCGTCCTCGTACTCCGGCCCGGAGTCGGCGCCTTGGTCGGGCTCGAGTCCGGCGGCAGGCGCAGGCTCCGGTTCGGGCTCGGGCTCGGGCGCGGACGGCGGCACGGGCGCGATCGGGCGCGCGGGTATCGCGGGCAGTGGCTTGGGCTCGGACGCGTGGCCGGGCGGTAGCGGCGCCTCAGCGGCGGAGTTCTGTCCCTTGGAGTCGGGCGGGGGCGGAGACACCGGGGCCGGCTCCGGCGTACCGGCGCTGGATGAGGCCGGCCCACTGAGCTTGCGTTGAGCCTCGGGCTCGTTGTCGGTCATGCCTAGAGGGTAGCGGTGCGAGGCTCGCGCTGCCCGGCGTGGACCGCTCAGCCGAACGAAAGCTCCGCCGGTGGTTCCTCCTGCGACTCGTCTTCGGATCCGGACCGCTCGTAGGCGGGTTCCGGCGGGGCCGTGGTTCGGTGGTAGACGGCGACCTGGTACTCCAGGCGGGGCCGCCGCATCCTTTCGGCAACGACGGCTCCGGCGTCGCCGAATCCCCTATGGAGCAGGATTCTCGCGTGGTCCACGGAGTCGAACGTCCACCAGCAGTGGATCACCCGAAGCCGGAACCCGGCGCCCAGGAACGGCCCGCGGCGCTGACTCCATTCGAGGACCCGATCGTGGATGTGCGGCTGGAGTGACCAGACGTCGTCGCGGCCGTAGTCGTGGACAAGCAGCAGCCGGCCGCCGGGGCGCAGCAACTTCTCCGCGGCGGCAATGAACTCCGAACCGGGCGTGGCCAGCTCGGACCACAGCGCCACGACTGTGTCCGCGGCCGACTCGGGGATCCGGGCAAGTCTCTCGATCGCATCCGAGACATCGTGCGGGTCCGCAAAGGTCACGGCAGTGACCCGGGCACCGGCGCCGGCGAAGTCGCGGGCGCGGATGCCACGGCCGGCGTCGAGCAGGATCACGTCGCGGCCGGACAGCGGCCCCAGATCCTCGAGCGCCGCTATGAGCTTTCCTTCGGGGTCCACGACACGGACGAACGAATCCTCGAGCTCTGTCGTCGGCAACGCGGGGGCAAGGTCGGGCAACGGAAGTTCTCCTAGAGAGCCGGGTCTACTCCCAGAACAACTCCCTCTCGGGGCGCCAATTCGACCACGAGAGTCCCCCTCTCGAGAGGTCGCGACACGAAGGCTTTACCCCATTCGCATCCACGCCAGCTTACCCGTTGGACCCGGTAGTCTGCCTGGTCCGGCAGCACGCACTCCAGATGTGCCGGCGCGTCACCCGCGTTGACTGCCACCACGATCGATCGGGTGGGTTTGGAGATGCCCGTGTGCCCGAGCACACTACTCACAGGCTCCGATTTGCCCGGGTCGAAGAGCCCGTACGCCACTGCCGAGCCACGGGCCGCCAGAAGCTCGAACCTGCCGTGCCGCAGCATCGGCTCCGCGTGGCGGACGGCGATCAGGCCCGCGTAGAAGTCGCGCAAGCCGTTGTCCTGGCGCGCCGGATCCCAGGGATAGCCTCGTCGACAGTCCGGGTCGGCGCGCCCGCCGAGCCCAACCTCGTCGCCGTAGTAGATGCACGGCGCACCGGGGAGCGTCATCTGGATCAGAGCCGCCAGGCGGAGTGTCGTGGCGTCGCCGCCCGCCATGGAGATGAAGCGGGGCGTGTCGTGGCTGTCCAGCAGGTTGAGCTGGAGCGACGTCACCTCGGGCTTGTACGTGCTCATGACCGTCTCGAGCCACACGCCGAATTCCGGGCCGTCCACGGGATGGACGTGGCGTGCGTACTCGTGCGTCTTCTCAACCAGCGCCTGATCCAGCCTGCCGGCGCCCGCGCCGGTGAATGAGAGAATCGCCTCGGCGAGCGGGTAGTTCATCACGGCGTGGAAGCGGTCGCCGGCGAGCCACTCGGCGGCGGGCGTCCAGATCTCCCCGACTATGTACGCCTCCGGGTTCACGGCCAGGCAGCGGCGCCGGAACTCCTCCCAGAAGCCCGGCTCCGATATCTCCTCGGGAACGTCCAGCCGCCACCCGTCGATGCCGAACTGGAGCCAGCGTTCCGCGACGCGATAGATGTACTCGCGGACGGCCGGGTTGGAGTGGTTGAGCTTGGGCAACGCCGGCAGGTCCCACCACGCCTGGTATCCCAGAACGCGCTGCGACGCGGACCGGAAGGGCGGCGGCACAACGGGCTCCGAGGCTTCGTGATAAGCCGCCGCCGCCGACTCGGGCGGATGCGGAGAGGCCGCGCTCAGCTCGCCGCCGACCTCCAGGCCGTCGTGGACACGGCGGATCGCTTCCGCCTCGGCCGTGCCCGGATACGCCGTCACTCCGCGCCGGTCGGCGAGCACTTCGGGATCGAGATAGAACCAGTCGCGGTACGGCGAGTGCGCCCCGTTCTCGAGGACGTGATGGAACGGCCAGAAGCCGCGGCTGGCGTGGTTGAAGACGCCGTCCAGGACCACGCGCATGCCGCGTTCGTGAGCGCGGTCTAGCAACTCTCGCAGCGCCGCGTCACCGCCGAGGAGCGGGTCCACCAGTTCGTAGTCGAAGGTGTGGTAGCGGTGGTTCGACGCCGACGCGAATATCGGGGTCAGGTAGAGCGCCGTGATCCCCAGCTCGCGCAACTCATCGAGATGTTCGGCGATACCGAGCAGATCGCCGCCCTTGAAGCCGTGCGGCGTGGGAGCCGCGTCCCAGGGCTCCAATGCGCCGGGCTTGAGCACGCGGACGCTGGCCGCGAACCGGTCCGGGAAGATCTGGTAGAACACGGCGTCGCGGACCCAGTTGGGCCCATCGCCGCGCGGGGTGTTCATCGATGGCCCGCCAATCTTTCGACTCTGGCCGGCGGGGCAGCGGTGGATCCGCGGATGATCAGGCGCGTGTCGAGGGTCTTGTGCCCCGGCCGTTCCATGTCCGGACTCGCGATCATCCGCAACAACAACCGAACCGCCTCCTCGCCCTTCTGGCGGATCGGCTGATGCACGGTCGTCAGCGGCGGGTTGCTGTGGGCGGCCACATCGAGGTCGTCGAAGCCCATGATGCTGAGGTCGTCGGGGATTCGAAGGCCCAGGTCGTGGGCCGCCCGCATCGCGCCGATGGCCATGACGTCGCTCATCGCCAGGATTGCCGTGGGCCGGAGACCGTCCTCCCAGACGCGGTGGAACGAGGCGAAACCACCGTCGAACGTTGCCGGCCCAACCACCATCTGCTCGTCGTGGAGCTTGACGCCGCCGAGGGCGAGCCCCTGGCGGTAGCCGGCCAGGCGTCGTGATGTGACGTTCTCGGTGGGACCGGGCGAGAACTCCAGGAGTCCCGGCATGCTCGGCGGTTCGATGCCGATTATCACGAAGCTCCTGTGCCCGAGCGAAAGCAGATGGCGAGCGGCGTTGCGCGCGCCCACCTCGTCGTTGGACTCGACGAGACCATGCTCGGGAAGCGCTCCCCCGTCGACGAGGACCATCGGCAGGCCCGAGTGCCGGATCTGCTCAACCTCCGGGTGATCCTCCGAGAGACCCACGGCAACGAAGCCGTCGACGGTGGCACGACCGATCGCCCGAACGAGCGAGCCGTGCAGCGGCGACACGAACAGGAGGCCGTAGCCGGCCTGGTCGGTGACCGCGGCGACGCCGGCGCACAATTCGGCGAAGAACGGGTTGGCGAAGACCAGGCTGAGTGCCTGGGGCGTTAGCAGCCCGATCGTCTGAGTGGCCCCGTGAGCCGTGATCGCCGGTACGCCGTTCGATGCCGAGCTGACGGCCGCGCGCCGGATGCCCGCCGTTGTCAGGCGCGGTCTGTAGCCGATCGCATCGGCGACTTCCCGGATCCGCATCGCCGTGGCCGCGTTCAGCTGCTCAGGGCTGTTGAAGGCGAACGACACGGCGGTCTTGGAGACACCAGCCTCCCTGGCCACATCCGCGATTCGCGCCCGTTTGGGCTTGGAGTCCACTCATTCCTCCGGTTGCACGGCCTTATCGAACCGGCCTTCGCACGCTAGTCCCGCACGGGGCAGGTGTCAACGGAGTGCCCGACGGCGATCGGGACTGGCGCGTGCAGCGTGCCGCGAGGGGGCGGCGGCGCGTGGGGAGTGGCGGCGGCCGCGCGAGTGGCGGCGGCGCGCGGGGGCCGCGGCGCGAGTGGGCCCGTTTCTTCGGAATACCACCCCGGGTGGTGATAAGTCGAACCGAGCGAGGCCCGACACCGACGTCTGGCCGGAAAATGGGGCGACGCTCACCAGATCGGGCGAAACGGGGCGAAACGGGGCGAACTACCCTTGGAATCGGCCCGGAATCGTCCGCTCCGCATCGGTTGGCGGCCACGTCGCCTGCCGAGCGTTCGCATAACACCACGCGCAGGCGTATTTCGGAATTTTGAGACTCCACTCGGGCAGGCGCCATCCGGGGACCCGCCGCTCACCGCCGATGCCGCCGCTCCCCGCCGATGCCCCAACTGGCCCGAGCCCCCGACACCCGACGGTGGCACAATCGCGGCGTGCCACGCCTTTCCGCAGTTGCCGACAAGGGGAGCAGACCATGCGTCTGGTGACGATCCGGCCGATCACTCAGGCCGCCGCCGCGCCGCCCGACACCGAGTCCTCCGCCGGGACGCCTGCCGCCTCGGCGCCGCCCGCCGGCCGTGTCAATGCCGGCGCGCCGCAGCCCGACACCGAGCCCGCCTCGGCGCCGCCCGCCGGCCGTGCCAATGCCGCCGGCACGGCCATCCTGCTCGAGAGCGGTGCCGCTCTTCCGCTCGAGATGCTCGCGCGCATCGCCGGCTGGCCCATGCCCGAGTCGATCGGTCGTCTGACGCTCTCGGAACTCATCGCCGCCGATCCCGAGTTCACCGGCATCCGGCAGGGCATGTCCACGGCCGCGCCCGCCATGCTGGAGGCGATGGCCCTGCCCGCAGGCGAGTTCCGCTTCCATTCGCCTATCGCACGCCCCGGCAAGATCGTGGGCGTGGGCTACAACTATCTCGACCACATCCGCGAGCAGGGACTCGAGCGGCCGGCACGCCCCGTGCTGTTCTCCATGTTCGCCAACGCGGTAACGGCCGACGGCGACCCGATCCGAAAGCCTGCAGGCACCCACGCATTGGACCTGGAGGCGGAGCTGGCCGTGATCATCGGCAAGCGCGCCAGCCGCGTCCGGCCGGCCATGGCGCTCTCCTACGTCGCGGGCTACACGGCCGCCAACGACGTGACGGCCCGCGACTGGCAGGGTCAGGCAAAGGCGCTGCGTCCGGGCGAAAAAGGTGATGGCCAGTGGCTTCGGGCAAAGGGCTCGGACACGTTCCTGCCGCTCGGGCCCATTCTCGTGACGGCCGACGAAATGTCCGCCGACGGAGGACCGGGCGATGGGCGCGGCCTTTCGGTCCGTTCCTGGCGCACCGCCGCTTCGGGCGCGGACGCGGGAACCGCGGTCCAGATGCAGGACGGCAATACGTCCGATCTGCTCTTCAGCATTGCCGACCTGATCGCGATCATCAGCGCGGAAGTGACGCTGGATCCGGGCGACGTGATCATCACCGGAACTCCCAGCGGTGTCGGCGTCTTCCGCGAGCCTCAGGTATTCCTGGAGCCGGGCGACCTCGTCCGCGTGGAGGTCGAACGGATCGGCAGCCTGACCAACCCGATAACCGATGAAGACGGCAACGCGCCGGCCGGATCCCCGGCGGCCAGGTTCATGGCCGGCGCCTGACACGCTCTGGCGGGCTCGCCCGCGCGCCGCGCGCCCGCCCGATCGCCCGCCGCCGCGCGCCCGCCCGATCGCCCGCCCGACCAACCGCCGGACGCCTCGCACCTGAACGTGCCAGAGCCACCGTTCCTGGTTAGTGGCACAATCGACGCGTGGTCGGCGACATAGATCCAACCGCTGTACCGAACGACGCCTCCCCCGACGGCGGCGCCGATGCCGCCGGATCGGCGCTGGCGATCGCGGCCGCCACCTCCATCGATCTTCGAATCCCCCGGACCATGCGCGCGCTGGTCAAGGCTAAGCCCGAATCGGGCGCCGAGCTGCGCGAAGTCCCCGTGCCCAGGCCGGGCCCGGGCGAGATCCTGATCCGCCTCGAAGCCGTGTCACTCTGCGGCACCGACCTCCACATCTACCGCTGGGATGACTGGGCGCAGAGCCGGATGGGCAGCTTCCTTCCGCGCATATTCGGCCACGAGATGGCCGGGCGCGTAGTGGCGCACGGACCCGGCACCGGCGCCGTCCCGCTGGGCACCCGCGTGGCCGCCGAAACGCATCTGGTCGACTGGAGCTGCTACCAGTGCCGCACCGGCCGCGAGCACGTCTGCGCGAATCTCAAGATCCTGGGCGTCGACGCGGACGGCGCATTCGCCGAGTACATGTGCCTCCCCGAGCGCAACGCGTGGCCGAGCGAGGGCCTTTCGCCGGAAGTGGCCGCTATCCAGGAGCCGATGGGAAACGCCGTCTTCGCCACGTTCGTGGAGGAGATCACAACGGCCAGCGTCGCGATCCTCGGCTGCGGCCCCATCGGGCTGATGGCCGTGGCGATCTGCAAGTTCGCCGGCGCGGGCCGCGTCTTCGCCACGGATGTCATGCCTCACCGCCGCGAGATGGCCGCTCAGCTCGGCGCCGATTGCGTGATCGACGGCGCCGGCGACGTGGTGGCGGAGATCCGCCGCGAGACCGGTGGCACGGGCGTGGACGTGGTGCTGGAGATGAGCGGCGCGCAGGCCGCAATCCACCAGGCATTCCAGATGACAACGAATGGGGGACGGATCTCGCTGCTCGGCCTGCCGTCCAAGCCGGTCACGCTCGATCTCAACAACGACATCATCTTCCGCGGCGTCCGGGTCTACGGCATAACCGGCCGGGAGCTGTGGCGCACCTGGTACAAGACCGCGGCGCTGCTCCGCGAGGGGCTCAACGTGGGCCCGATCATCACTCACAGGCTGCCGTTGAGCCGCTACGACGACGCCTTCGACCTGCTGGCCCAGGGCGTCGCCGGCAAGGTCGTTCTGCTACCGCAGGAGGGCTGATTCGATGTCGAAATCGGGCGCCGGCTCCGACCCCCTCGGCTTTCTGGGCGACGAAATCGAAGAGCTCAAGCGCCAGAACCTCTACCGGCCGATGCGCGTGCTTTCGTCAGCGCAGGCCGCAGAAGTCACCGTCGACGGGAAGCGGCTGATCAGCCTCTCGTCCAACAACTACCTGGGGCTCACAACGCACCCGCGGCTGGTGGAGGCCGCCATCAGCGCCGCGCGCGAGTTCGGCGCCGGATCGGGCGCGGTCCGGACCATCGCCGGAAACATGAGCCTGCACGAGCAGCTCGAGTCTGACCTGGCCGTGTTCAAGCACACCGAGGCGGTGCTCACGTTCCAGTCGGGCTTCACGGCGAATACGGGCGTGATCCCCGTGGTAACCGGCGAGCAGGATCTCATCGTGTCCGACGCGCTGAACCACGCCTCGATCATCGACGGCATGCGGATGAGCAAGGCGCCGCGCGTGGTCTACCCGCACAAGGACGTGGCGGCGCTACGCGAGAAACTGCGCGAGGCGCGGGCCGCGGGCCGTCTGGACCCCGCCACCGGCGCGGCCACGGGCGAGCCTCACCGGCTGATCCTCATCGTCACGGACGGCGTCTTCAGCATGGACGGCGACATCGCGCCGCTGCCGGGGATCGTGGCGGCGGCCGAGGAGTTCGGTGCGGCGGTGATGGTCGACGACGCGCACGCATCCGGCGTCCTGGGGCGAAACGGGCGCGGCACGGTGGACCACTTCGACCTGCACGGCAGGGTCCACATCCAGGTGGGCACATTGAGCAAGGCGATCGGCGTGCTGGGCGGCTACGTGGCCGGGAGTCAGGCACTGCGAGACGTGCTGATCCAGCGGGCGCGCCCGTTCCTGTTCTCCACTTCACATCCGCCGGCCGTGGCCGCCGCCTGTGTCGCCGCGATCCACGTTCTCCAGGACAAACCGGAGCTGATCGATCGGCTGTGGACCAACACGCGCTACTTCAAGGCCGGGCTGGCGCGGCTTGGCTTCGACACCGGCTCATCGGAGACGCCGATCACGCCCGTGATGATGGGCGACTCCGCCACGGCGCAGCGCTTCAGTCAGCGGCTGTTCGAAGAGGGCGTCTTCGCCCAGCCGGTGGTCTACCCCACGGTGGCGCTGGACAAGGCGCGAATCAGGACGATCGTCACCGCCGAACACACCACGGCGCAGCTGGACCGCTGCCTGGAGGCATTCGCGAAGGTGGGGCGGGAAGTGGGGCTGGTCGCGGGCTAGCGCTTGCCGGGCCCACGGCTGCCTCCGCTATTCCTCCACGTCGCCGGAGAACTCCCGATTGAGGAATCGCTTCCGACGCCCTAGGGACTTCTTCGACTCGATGGGCCCGAACCGCTGGCTCGCCAGTTCCTCATCCGTCGTTTCCGACGGCACGACGGTCATCATCGACCAGACTTCGCGGCCGTCGCCCGGCGCCCCGAAGAGCTCGAATGAGCTGAGGACTTCCGCCCGTCGCCAGACGACCAACTGGCCATAAGGATTGACGTGTTGGACGGGATACCGTTCCGCTTCCGCTTCGGCCTTCCGGAGGGCCTTCCGATGCGAGGCTGCTCGCACCAGAACGACCCTCTCCTCGACGAGCGTTCCGTCCGGGTCGTAATCCTCGTCGATCACCCGCGGCTCGCCGACGACTTCGGATCTGTAGAGGGACTTGACTGCGAACCAGGCCTTCTTCCGACCGTTCGCGTTGCTGCTCTTCTTGGTCATGCGGCCTCCGCAGGCTGGTCACGGGCTAGCGCTTGAAAGCGCCCGTCACGGCACTCCGCCGGTGAACGGCAGCACGGGGCTCGTTGAGCGGTCCGTGGCCAGTTCCCCGCGGAGCAGTGACATGAAGCGACCCGAGATCAGCTCCATGTATTCGATGGGCATGTACGTGACGAACCAGCCGTTGTCCATCCCGAGGGCGTTCAGGATCTCCACCGGGATCTTGGGGCCGCACAGCCGCAGGCTCCGGATCGTGCGCTCGGAGACGTCGAGAATCGCGGCGATCCGCTCC
>Ga0302323_100002239_pt1 | contig 15696 bp, 16 predicted proteins | sample Fen_T0_3_FD_201950 | JGI IMG/M metagenome (GOLD analysis project Ga0302323, IMG submission 201950) | Peat permafrost microbial communities from Stordalen Mire near Abisko, Sweden - Fen_T0_3 | ecosystem: Environmental > Terrestrial > Soil > Wetlands > Permafrost | place: Sweden: Abisko... | reverse complement strand
GCTCCTCACGGTGCTCACGACCGGCGTGCTGTGCTCACCGCTGGTGACCTTTAGCCCGGTGTTGGTGAAGGAGGCGTTCCACGGCGGTGCCGGTCGCTTTTCCACCGCGTTGGCCGCATTCGGTATCGGCGGCTTGGTCGGCGCAATGGGGTTATTGAGTGTCGCGCCGAGCGTCGATCGGCGGCGATTGAGCTCTGGCTTTGCCCTCGGTTACGGGGCGGTGTTGGTGCTCACCGCGCTCAATCCGTGGTTCTGGGCAATGCCTCCGCTGCTTGTGCTAGCCGGCGCCTCGATGACCGTGACCAACACCGCCGCGAACTCCCTACTACAAGCCACTGCGAGCCCCCGCTTGCTCGGGCAAACGGTCAGCCTGTACATGTTGGCGATGCGCGGAGGCATTTCACTCGGAGCGTTGCTGACTGGCACTACCGTTAGCTTGCTTGGCGTGCGACACGCGCTACTGCTCAACGGAGTGATGGCGCTCGTCGCTCAGTTGGTGTTAGCCCGGATATGGTCTCGCGCGACGGTCGCGAGGCCAAAGGTTTCAGCCGAGGGAGGTGCCTAGAAGACGCCCAATCACGGCGGTAACCGCCATGGCAAACGCCCCGCCGAGCGTGACGCGCAATGCCCCACGGGCGGGCGCCGCGCCGCCCAGCTGACCGCCGAAGGCTCCGAGCGCCGCGAGGCTCATGAGTGACAGCGCTGCGATCAAGGGGATGCGGAAGGCCTCCGGTGCGACCAAGAGCGCCGCGATCGGGACCAGCGCGAAAGACGCGAAGCTCGCCGCTGAGATCCACGCGGCCTGAAATGGCCGAGCGAGCGCAGACTGGTCGATGCCGAGCTCGTCGCGCATGTGCGCGCCAAGGCGGTCCTTGGCGCTGAGTTGCTCGGCCACTTTCAGCGCCAATTCGTGATCCAGACCGCGCTTCACGTAGATCATGGTGAGCTCGTCCAGTTCCGCTTCGGGCTCTCCCGCAAGCTCACGCTTTTCTCGTTCGACGTCGGCTTGCTCGGCATCGCGCTGTGAGCTCACGGATACGTATTCCCCGACGGCCATGGACATTGCGCCTGCCACTAAGCCTGCAACGCCGGCGATCAGGATCGCTCCCTTCGACGCGGCCGAAGCCGCTACACCGACCATGAGGCTTGCCGTCGAGACGATTGCGTCATCCGAACCGAGCACCGCTGCGCGCAACCACCCGGCGCGACCGCTTTTGTGGGTTTCGCTGTGAGCTAGCTTAATTCGGCCTGTTCGCGCTGAAGTCATGACGACGCCAGGAGGGACTTTACATCCTCGTGTGCAGGCGCTTTTCCTTCGATGAAATCACGAACGTAGGGGTCGGTGGTCTTCCGAAAGTCGTCCCGCGCAGCGAAGGCTATCACCCTTCCGCGTCCGAGCATGGCGATCCGGTTCGACACGCTAAAGGCGCTCACCATGTCGTGCGTGACGACGACGCTGGTGATCTTGAGCTTGTGTTGAATGCCGAGGATCAGCTCGTTGATGCGCGCAGCGTTGATCGGGTCGAGACCGGTGGTGGGCTCGTCGTACAGGATCACCTCCGGTTCGAGCGCGAGGGTGCGGGCGAGGCCGACCCGCTTCTGCATCCCGCCGGAGAGCTCCGGCGGCTGCAGGTCTTGTGTGCCAGGGAGGCCGACGAGCTCGAGACAATGGGTAACACGCGCCTGGATCTCGGGTTCGTTCATCGTTTTCCAGGATTGCTCCCGGAGACCGTATGCGACGTTCTCACGGACTGACAACGAGTCGAAGAGGGCAGCGCCTTGGAAGACATAGGCGATCCGGCGCCGTACCTCGCGGTACTTCGCGTCGTCGATGTTCGAGATGTCCTCGCCGTCGAATTCGATCTTGCCCGAATCCTTTGCAATGAGCCCGATGAGGATCTTCAGGAGCACGCTCTTCCCGCTGCCGGAGGCGCCGAGGATGGCAGTGGTCTCGCCGCGGCGCAGCTCGAGACTCAAGTCGCTGAAGACGACTTTGGAACCAAAGCATTTCTGCACGTGGGAGAAGCGGACGATCACCTCACCCATAGCTGTCCGCGGCTCGGTCGAGTCGAGGGCCGATGGGTGGGAGACGGCCGCTGCTATCTTTGTCACACGACCCAATACCCGGCGCGCCCGTGATAGTCGTGTAGGCGAGCTTCGTAGTCCCGATTGATCGCCGTCGTATTCCACTCCGGGCTGTTCTTCACGAAATCGCGGGATACATCCACGTAGACCTTGCGCTCGTTCCAGCTGACGGTGCTTGCCCATTGCGGTGCAACAAGGACCTTCTTGCCGAACCACCAGTTGCGGGTGTCGACGACCAGATAACGTAGTGCCCAGTTCTCGTCGTCGACGATGAAATCTTCGATGTGGCCAATCGCCTTGTCGCTTCCCTGAACGTCGTAGCCGCGCACCTCTTTGGCGCTCCGCAGATGAACGTCTGCCAAAGCGTCATCAGGGCGCTCGATCGCGGCCTCCCTGTATTGGCCAGGCGAAAGCAAGTTCGGGTAGGCGCCGATCCCCCACAGTCCCAAGTCGCCCCAATAGTACGGGTATCCGTAGTATCGGTTGAAGTCCCGCTCGTGCTGGCGGGAGACGGGCTTATCCGTGTCGACGCTTGGGCTGTTCTTGATCTTGTCGACCGTCAACGCCAAATGAACTCGACGACTCAGCCAGTCGACCGTTCCGAGCGACATGGGGGAGATCAACACCGGGCGCCCATCGAGGAAACCGCCGGTCTCGACGACCATGTAGCGGATGGCCCACCGCTCGTCGTCCAACAGGAAATCCACGACGCGTCCGACATCACCATCTGTCGCGGCAATGGTATAGCCTTCGAGATCTTTCAGACTTCGTAACATTTTCTTGCTCCGTCTCGCTTACTCAAGACTGTGGTGCGAGGTTCGACGCGTTCGCATTGCACTATTGGCGCGTTCGGCTGAGAAGTCGCTTCAAGTTGTGATCAATAGCCTCTTAGGCGAGCAAAGATGGCGGGCTCGACCGTCACCGGTACGGCGCGGCTCGGGGCAGGAGTGGGGACCAACGTGCTCTGAACGCCGACGCTGACCTTGGCAGCACGCAATACGCGGTCGCCAAATCGGTAACCTGGAGCCGACTGGCTCACCACGGTCCCCACGAGCGCGGGGTCCTGCACCGACACCGTGGACACGGCATCGTGCAGTTTGGGGTCGAAAGGCTGTCCCGAGGCGTCGACACGCTCGACACCATACCTGGTCAACACCCCTTCGAACTCTGCACGCACGATGCGCACGCCCGCGACGAGCGCGGCGTCGCTGGTCGGCTTCGTGGCTTCTAAGGTTCGGTCGAGATTGTCGAGAACCGGCAGCAGCTCGAGCACGAGGCTGAGCCGCTTTTCGTCGTAGACGCGCTCGGCGTGTTGCTCGATCCGCGCTTTGGCGACCTCGAATTCCCGCACCGCCCTGGTCAAGGTTACGCGTTCGTCCTCAACCCTGGTCGCGACGTCAGCCGGGGTCTCGTCGTTCAACATTTCGTTTTCCGTCATGTTTGCTTCCGTCACCTCAATGCCCCTGCATTAACCGCGCCTGGTGGCTCGTTCGGCGCCGCAACACCTTTCGTTGCGGCGCTCCAGCGCAACAGCCTCAAAGTGGGGCACAACGGTGTCGCAAGGCAACGCGCGAGCGTGGCTTTTGCTTTAAGCCGGATGCGGGCACGCATCGTGCGTGACGCACCGCATGACCAAGACGGACATCCAGCTCAAGAATGATATCGAACAGGAATTGGCCTTCGACCCCCGGGTCAACGCAGCGCAAATTGGCGTGACCGTCGATCACGGAGCGGTCGCCCTGCGGGGCACAGTCGACCACTATGCCGAGAAGTGGGCCGCCGAAACTGCCGCCAAACGCGTCAGCGGCGTGCGCACGATTGCCCTCGACCTCGAAGTCAAGCTGCTCGGAGCCCACCAGCGCAATGACGCGGAGCTCGCCACCGCGGTTCAACAAGCCTTGGAACGGGATGTCTTCGTGCCGCGGACGGTGACCGCCGAGGTTCGCCACTCCCAGGTGACGCTCACGGGGCAAGTGAAATGGCACTATCAGTTCGACGCCGCCGAACGGGCTGTTCGCTACCTCAAGGGTGTGGTCGGCGTCTCCAACACAATCACAGTGACGCCTGAAGCCTCTGCGATGCAGGTCAAGGAGCTCGTCGAAGCTGCTCTGCAGCGACAGGACCCAGCCGACGTGAAGAAGATCCACGTCGCGACCTCCGGCAGCAAGGTGACGCTGACTGGACATGCCTTCTCATTTCAAGCCGTGCGGGACGCCTCGGACGCCGCATGGGGCGCGCCCGGCGTGACGCAAGTCCTCGACCAAGTGCAAGTTCAGCTGACCATGTGAGGAACCCAAGTGCCCTCGCGGTCTTCTATCGCGCGCTTCGCGTTGTTGCTTCTGCCTTTGCTTCTGCTCGGGGGAGCGCCGGCCCTGGTGCGTGCCGAGATGCCGGTCATCGACCTGAGAGTGGGGCTCTCGCTCATCGTGACGAGGGACGGCTCACTCGCCGAGGGTCAGGGGCAAGCCGGGTACGTCTAGCTAGCCCGGGGCAACGTGATCGGCGTCGTGCTGCCGATCCCTGGTCACAGCGAAGGCCGCTTGCCGAGGCTGGATGCAAGCACCGCGTTCTTTCAGCTACGCACGGCGCTCAGCCTCTCTCAGAAGTTTGCTTTCCAGGGCTGCACTCGCCGCTCCGACCGCATTGCAGCCTGGATCAGCCTAGAAGCGCCCGACGCGCTGGCGCGCGACCCAACGCAGGTAGGGCTGTGGGTTGCGCGCGGCGTCCGCGTGTTTAGCATCGCTGGCAAACGTGACAACGACGTAGCGACGTCTTCGACGCGCATCGGACCCGGACCGATCACGGGGCTGACTCGTGCCGGTCACGAGGTCGTACGTCAGATCCTGGCGGCGGGCGCACTCGTCGACGTATCCGACGCCTCGGCGCTCAGCGTCGACGAGGTCACCGACATGGCCCGAGCTTGGCACGTCCCGGTGATCGCAACCCACTCCAACGCGCGCGCCCTCGCCGACAGCCCCTGGAACCTAGCGGATGCCCAGATTCGCGAGATCGCGGCCAGCAATGGCATCATCGGCGTCACGGCTGTTCACGGCATGCTCGCTCCCGGGCGCACCAGCAGCATCTTGCACGTCGTAAAACAAATCCTCTATTTGGTCCAAGTGGCGGGCTCCGACCACGTCGCGCTGGGAATCGGTTTCGAATCTGGCGTGAGCCCACTCGTGGACCTCAAGAGCGCAGCGGACTCACCACGGCTTGCGGCGGACTTACGTGATGCCGGGATGAGTGAGGAGGATATTGCGCGCGTCTTCTACAAGAACGCCCTACGCGTTCTTTGTGCGACGAGCGGTGTTCCACTCAAAGCTGGACACTGAGTCTCCAGCCTAAAACGGCGAACCAAGTATGAATCCGGATCGACGCCATCGGATGAGCCGCACCCTCTATTCGGGAATTGGGCAGCCCCGACAGCGCGCCGATCCGAGCGCGCTCACGCGATTCGCTATTTGAAAGCCTTGATCAAGGCTTCCAGTTGCGTTCGAAGCGACTTGTCGTGGCGTGTGACCGGAGGAACCTTGCGATCGACGCCAAGCAGCTCATAGACGGCTATCTGCGCGGCGCGCACTGAGTACTCGACCGTGAAAACCACATCGTCCGGAATCTCGACGAACTGGCTGATGAACGCGAAGTTCTTCGAATTCAGCGGCACCGGCAGTGGTCGGTCGCCGCGCTCGCGAGGCATGAACATGCTCGTGATGTAAGGCATCCGACACGGGATGCAGTTTGCGTCCTCGATGGTCTCGAGATCGAAGCGCAAATGCCCGCACAGCTCTTCGAGGATTTGTGCACCATTGCAATCAGCCATGGGCTTCGGGACGAAATTGCCCACCCGGTCGGGATGCAAGGCGTAACCCCAAAAGACCTGGATACCGGGGGGCTGGCTCGGGAAATGCGGTTGATGCGCAAGCACTACCGACATGAGCCAATTGGAGTCCTTGAAGGTAACGAGGCCGCCCGTCCCGGCAGGATTTCCGGTGAACTGCTGCATTTGATCGAAGAAGGCGGGAGTATCGAGAGTCACCGTGAAGGACTCCCAGTACGACTGGGCGATACAACTGTTGAACGCTGCAGGGTTGCCGAATTCCGGTCTACCCTTGGCCAGCTTTTCCCAGAGCGCCCAGCTGCTGCTGTCTGCCTTCGTTAGCTTGTGGGGGGCCTGGCCCATCGAGCCCAAGCTTGAAGCGTCCGTCATCGATCCGTTCTGAACGAACACCAGGTCCCCGTCGTCGACCGTGATGACATCCTTGCCGCCGGATCTCAGACAATGGATCCCGGTGACCACGAACTTGCCAGCTACGTCAACGTGATCGAGGTCGGTGACGGTGCAGTTCCTGATGAACTGCACGCCTTGCATGTCCAGCCATCTTTCCAGTGGCAAAACCAACGAGTCGTATTGGTTGTAGATCGTTCGTTTGACGCCGCCGAGGGTCTCTATTCGCGAAAACTCCAGCATGAAGCGGTGAAGGTAGCGCTTGAACTCGACCGCGCTGTGCCAAGGCTGAAAGGCGAACGTGGTCGCCCACATGTACCAAAATTCGGTTTCAAAGAAGCGAGGCGAAAGCCAATCGGTGATACTGCTCGCCCCTAGCAAATCCTCGTCAGCGTTGGTGAGCTTTAGCAACTCGGCGCGGTCTTGCATGTCGAATCCCATCGAAGTCACCGGGACCTTTGCTCGCCGACTGTCGACCAGGCGCGCCATCGAGTGCGGCGCGTATCGCTCGTTGAACTCGACCGTCTCTTCGAATACCGATTTCCCGGCGGTAACGATCGATGGAATTGAACGATACAGGTCCCAAGTACACTCGTAGTTGTCGGTGGTCAGCATGCGTCCGCCGCGCATCGAGTAACCGTCCCCAGGGACCTGCGCGCCGTCCAGGCTCCCGCCAAGCAGCGGTCCCGCCTCCAGAATCGAGATATTCTCTGCGCGCACCTTGCCATCGCGAATCATGAAAGCGGCAGCAGCCAAGGAGCCAATGCCGCCACCTACGAGATATGCTTTCAAATTCGCGATCATCGAGTAGTCGTATGCAATTCGTGTGCGCGGCGAGACTGCTCGATTGGAGAGCGTGCTCGATTGGAGAGCGTGCTCGCAGCGCGCTTTCGCGTGAGACGCGCTTGCGCCACGCTCTGTGGCGTTCCTGGTACCGCGCTTCGCTGAGAGTGCGGAGCAGGTTTCGGCGATCGGCTGAAGCTGCGGTTTACGCCCCGCTTGCATTGGGCGCCACGGCGTGTTGTTGCTCCTTGGTTCTACTTGGCGCTCGGGGCGGCTTTGGTCTCGGCGCTTGGCCCTCGATGGAGGTGCTGGCGAGCGCCAGCCAGCAAGTACCGCTTCGCGACTTCGACCAGGGCTAGATAGGTCAGCGTTGCGACGCCCAGAAACACGAAAAAAAGCGCCGGGAGCGGCACGAAGCCGAGCACCCCGGCGATTGGCGAGTACGGCAACACGGCACCTATGATCACGATCGCTACCGTCGTCAGTGCGAGGGGCAAGCTCGGTCGACTCTTCAACGGATTCTTCGGAGTGCGGATCACGAACAACACGAGCGTCTGCGTGGCGAGGGACTCGACGAACCAGCCGGTATGAAAGAGCGTTTCGCCGGCGTGGAACACGCGCAAGAGCACGAAGAAGGTCAGCAGATCATAGAGCGAGCTGATGGGGCCGATGATCAGCATGAAATTGCGGATCGTGCGAATGTCCCAGCGTTGAGGTTTCCGGATCACTTCCGGGTCGACATTGTCGGTCGGAATGGTGATCTGCGCCAAGTCGTAGAGCAAGTTATTGAGCAGCACCTGCGTCGGAAGCATTGGCAAGAACGGCAGAAATACGGACGCCGCTGCCATGCTGAACATGTTGCCGAAGTTGGAGCTGGTGCCCATTAGCAAGTATTTCGTCACGTTGCCGAACGCACGGCGCCCCTCGAGGATGCCGTCGTGCAGAACTTGCAAGCTCTCCTCGAGGAGGATGATGTCGGCTGCGTCGCGCGCGACGTCCACCGCAGACGCGACCGAGATCCCCACATCCGCGGCGTGGAGTGAAGGCGCGTCGTTGATCCCGTCGCCCAAGTATCCGACTACGTGGCTTCGGCGTTTCAGCGCCAGTATCACCCTATTCTTCTGGGCGGGAGACATACGAGCGAACACGGTGGTCCGTTCGGCTACGTGCGCGAGGGCCCAGTCGTTCATCGTCTCGAGCTCGCTGCCGAGGACCATCTTCTTGACGTCGAGCCCAACTTCCGCGCACACGTGCCGAGTCACGAGCTCGTTGTCTCCGGTGAGGATCTTTACGTGTACGCCGTCGCGCTTGAGCGCCAATAGCGCATTCTTCGCTCCCTCTAGCGGCGGATCGGCGAACGCCATGAACCCGACGAGGCAGAGCTCTCGCTCGTCAGCGGTCGTGTAGGCGGCCTGCACCGTCAGTGAGCGGGTTGCCACGGCAAGCACCCGAAAGCCCCGAGTGCACAGCGCTTCATACGTCTCGACGCACTTCGTTCGTGCGGCGTCAGCGAATGATAGCTGCTTTCCGTCGCTGCCTTCGTACGTTGTTGCAGCGGCCAGTATCCCTTCTGGCGCCCCCTTTGCGATCAGCACTCGGTCGCCCGATTTATCGACGACGATGGATAGCCGGCGTCGCTCGAAGTCGAACGGGATCTCGTCCACCTTCGTGTAGACCGTGGAGCCCTCGGGTTCGGCGCCCGCGAGGATGGCCGTGTCGAGTGGGCTCCGAATGCCCGTCTCGAATTTGCTGTTCAGTCGGCCGTAGAAGAGCGGTACCGTGGAGGTTTGCCCGAGCGCGTCGCACGACGAGTCGAAGGCCATGACCCCACGGGTCAAAGTTCCGGTCTTGTCACTGCACAGCACATCGATGCTGCCGAGGTTCTGAATCGCGGACAGGTGCTTGACGATCACCTTGTGCTTGGCCATCGCCACGGCGCCGCGCGCGAGCGTCACTGACGTGATCATCGGCAAGAACTCGGGAGTCAACCCGACAGCAAGCGCGACGGCAAACAGCAGCGACTCGAACGCGCTGCGGTGTGTCCCGATCCGCACGACCAAGATAAACATGACTAGGCCGAACACGGCCTTCATGATCAGCGAACCGAATTGCTTGATCCCTCGATCAAACTCCGTTTCGGGCGCGCGTGCGCTCAGGCGGGTCGCGATGTCGCCGAACGCGGTCTTGGTCCCCGTCGCGAGCACCAAAGCGGTCGCCGTGCCGCTCACCACGGAGGTGCCGAGCAGCACCATCGTGGCCTGCGTTTCATCGCCCGCCTTAGACTCCTTCTCTACGGGCATGGATTCGCCGGTGAGCGCCGACTCCTGAACGTGTAGGTCCTTGGTCTCGAGCAGCCTCGCATCCGCGGGAACTAGGTCCCCAGCGCTGAGCCGGATGACGTCTCCAGGCACCACGTTGGCGCGGAGCACGTCGGCGAACGCGCCATCGCGCAACACCGTTGCCGTCGGGGCTACAGTTGCTCGCAGGCGCTCTGCGGCCTGTTGCGACCGAAACGTTTGGACGAAATTTACGGCAACACTGAGCGAGACGATGACGATGATGATCGTGGCGTTGACGAGCTCCCCAACGAACGCCGATACGACACTTGCGAAGAGCAGAATAGCGACGAGGGGATTAGCAAACTGTAAGAGCAGCTCGACGAGGTGTGAGCGATGCTTCTTGGGCGCAGGGTCGTTGGGCCCGTATTGCGTCAGCCGACGCGCCGCCTCGGCAGAGTCCAAGCCGGCCGTGGATGGAATCGGTGAAGTCACCCAGTTCAGCGTGGCACGGTTCAGCCTGCGTCGAGAAGGAACTCCGAACTCGCGCTCGAGTCGCCGTCACGCGACCTCTCCGATTGACATTGAAAAGTGTGTGGCGGTTTTGTCCTATTGGGCGGTGCGCACTCTGGGTCGAATACTGGTACGATCGCTCGCCAGGTATGAATCTGGCTGGGGCTTCGGTCGCGCTCGCGGGATCGTCAGCCTTGCTCGGCGGCGTGTTGAAAAGGGCTCGGGGTCGTTAGCGCTTGCGCGGGATCGCAACGGTTGGAGACTGGCCCCGACCACGCCGACGATCGAGTTGCGCGAAACTGTGCGGTCGTAGGCGCGAGGTGGATACGGAGAACATGCGATGACCATGAAAGCCGAGTTGGAGGGCGACGGCGCCGAACAGGGCTCGGCAGTGCACAAGAGCGCCGCGGCAATCCGCGAGCCGGCCGCGACCGGAGCGCTCGGGCACGTTGCCGGGAGCGGGAGCGCATTCGAGGTCAGCGGCCAGCAGAGCGAAGATCTGTTTCGTCTGCTTGTAAACGGCGTGAAGGACTACGCAATTTACATGCTCGACGCGGCTGGCAACGTGACGAGCTGGAACGCTGGCGCTGAGCACATCAACGGCTACAAATCCGACGAGGTTCTTGGCAAGAATTTCTCTCTTTTCTATGAACACGCCGACGCCAAAAGCGGGCGACCGCAGGAGGCGCTGGCAATTGCTGCTCGGACGGGGCACGCGGAGGAAGAGGGCTGGCGCGTCCGCAAGGACGGATCGATGTTTTGGGCCAGCGGGGTCCTGTCGCCGATGCACGACTCTTCCGGTGTGCTCCTCGGATTCGCGAAGATCACTCGGGACCTTACTGAGCGCCGAAAGTTGGAGGAGCAGCTGAACCAAGCTCAGAAGCTCGAGGCCACCGGTAGCCTCGCGGCGGGCGTAGCTCACGACTTCAACAACGTCTTGTCGGTGGTTCTCAGCTACAGCGAGCTGCTTGGTGCGGGGCTGAAGGCGGGCGACCCGATGCTCGAAGATCTCAACCAGATCCGCGCGGCGGGTCTGCGAGCCGCAGCTCTGACGAGACAACTGCTAGCGTTTGGCCGGCAGCAGGCGTTGCAATCGCAAATCGTCGACCTGACTGCGGTCGTTGGAACCATGGAAAATATGCTGCGTCGCCTCATCGGCGAGGATGTAACGCTCACGACGCTCTGCGCGCCGTCTCTTGGAAAGGTTCTGGTCGATCCAGGGCAGATTGAACAGGTAATCATGAACCTGGTCGTGAATGCACGCGACGCAATGCCCAGCGGCGGTACGCTCACGATCGAGACCTCAGAAGTCGTCTTGGATGACCAGTACGCTTCAGACCACGTTGGTGCGAAGGCAGGTCCACACGTCCTGCTCAGTGTAAACGATACCGGCACCGGCATGGACAAAGAGACTCAGGCTCACCTATTCGAACCGTTCTTCACCACGAAAGAGCCGGGAAAAGGCACTGGCCTCGGACTATCAACGGTGTTCGGTATCGTGAGGCAGAGCGGCGGCACGATTCAAGTATCCAGCGAGCCTCAGGAGGGCACCTCGTTCAAGATCTACCTGCCCACGACGGATGGTGTCGCCCCCGCTGTCCGAGCTTCTCCCCCTCCGTCCGTCCGCGTGCTCCTCGGCTCAGAGACGATCTTGCTGGTCGAAGACGATGAGGCCGTTCGCCTCCTCGCGCGGACGATTCTCCGCAAATACGGATACAACGTGCTGGACGCTCAAGGCGGTGGGGATGCGCTTCTCTTGTGCGAACAGTACACGGCGCCAATCCACCTTCTTTTGACGGACGTCGTGATGCCGCGCATGAGCGGGCGAGGCTTGGCCGAGCGGCTGCTCCTGGTCCGCCCTGAGATGAAGGTGCTCTACATGTCTGGCTACGCCGACGATGCGGTCGTGCGCCATGGCATTTTCTACTCCACAGTCGCGTTCATCCAGAAGCCGATCACGCCGGAACTTCTAGGTCGCAAAGTTCGCGATGCTCTTGACTCTAAGGTTCGGACTTGACCTGTGTGTCGCCGAAGTGATCCTGCGCCGGTTGAAAGCCTGCGACGACATCCAAGGTGAAGTTCCCCCGATCGGTGCTCGCAATTGAGCTCCGCCGGCGAATCCATCGACGGTCCGATCAAAAAATATCGTACTGCATCCGCGCCCGCGCGTTCACGACGCTTCCAAATAGATTGAAGATCGTCGTGTATTTGGCTTGGCCCGGGATCACGATGCCCTCGCCGATGGCGTTCAGGTATTGGTCGAGGCGTACGCTCGCGATCTGACGGTCGCCTGTGAGGGGGCCACCCAAGAAGACCAGAAAGTTGCCGGCGGTGAAGTTCAAATCGGCGCCGGCCGAATTTGCCGCGAGCAGGTGAATGCGCGAAGCGAATGCCGGAATACGCAGCGGCGGCGTCTCGCCTCCGGCGACGAGCGAGAACGGTGTCGGATCTGTCCACTGCGATTTGCCGAGCGCGGGCCCCTTGCCAAGCATTGCGCTGAGCCTCAAGTCGGCGGGAGGCTGCGGGGCAGCTAGCGCGTCGATGTTGTAGGTGGCGACAACGTTCACAGCGTTCATGGGCAGCGAAATTTGGGCACCTTGGATCCAATCGATTCTGACCACTTGTGTGGCGCCGCCTGCGCCGAAGTTGATCTCGGCTTCGACTTCGAACGCGCGCCCGGCACCCGGCCAGTTCTGTTCAGTGTACGAAATGCCGAGCGTGAGCGTGTAGACCTCTGGCGGGCCGAGCTCGTCGGCTTTCAAGATCTGCTGGCGGTTGTGGGCGTCAGGCGCGAATGATTGTTCTTCACCGAACTGCGGGTAGTTCGACCACCAGCCGTTGCGCGGGACGATTGGCGCAACTGGAACGATGCCGGCTAGGCCTGCTGGTGCAATGACGGGATTTCGTTGCATGAGTAGTTCCTTCTGAGGTGGTCGGGGGGGCCGCGGCCGTGGCCGGCGATCATCGTGAGAGGCGCCGCAGTTGCCCCATGGCGAGCGCGAATTCATGGAGAGACCGTTCGTCGGATGCACGTGTCCCGTGTTCGTCGAGCAACAGGTGCGTGGCGAGCTCCTTCGGCTCGGAGCCGAGCTCGCCCTCGAAAGCGCGCGCAGCGAGCGTCCGTAGACTCTGGAGTTTCGCTTCTCGTCTTTGGGTGCGCTCACGCTCTCGCGCCTCGGCCATCGCGGTGTTTCGCTCTACCGCTTGAAAGACCGCGAAAAAGTCCGCTGCGAGAGCGCGGTCGGCGAAACAACGCAGTCGATCGAGCCCGTTCAGTGACTCGAGGCGGAGGGTGGGGTCGTATGGGTATGAGTCGACTCCCTGGGTGTTCTCGCCCGCATGCGGCTCTTGTGCTCCGCGTCGTGACTGATGGCTGGCCATTGCTTAACCCGCCTCTCGCCTTCGTTGGACGCCGGCCAACACCTTCGCGACCGTCGGGCTCATTTCACGTGGTGGCCCGAGACCCGGAAGATTGCGTCGCACCACTTCGATGCTCAGGGACGACAAGCCAAGGCGTCGATTCGACGCCCTCCACCACTGCAGTTTGGGGACGATCGCGACCACGCGCTCGAGCTCGGCCTGCGTGAATCCCGCCGCGTACAGGTCCACGAGCGCGCGTACGCCCGGGTCGCGACCGTATTGGCCTAGGCGCTGCTCGGCCAGCCCTGCGGCCCTAGAGAACGCTTGCGCGACGCTTTGCACCTCCGGCCAGCGCTCAGGATGGCTGACAGCTGCGACCTCGGGGTGATCGCGCACTTCGATGGCGCGCGCGTGGACCGAGTTCTCCACCGCCTGCTCCCGATCTGCACGAGAATATGATTCGTTCTCGTCCTCGTCGTCGTCGGCTCGGTCCCCGCGCCGCCCGCCGGATGAAACGCCTGATGTAACGCTCGATGTAACGCCTGTAACGGCGCTGGTAACGGTCGATGTAACGCTGCTCGCGCGCGTCGAAGAAGGATGAGGGTCTCTTTGTTTGTCTTTCTGGAGATCTAAGAAGCTCTCAGAACTCTTGAGATTTCTGGATCCGCGCGAGGATGTAACGGGGCTTGTAACGGCCAATGAAACGTTACCGGTAACGCCTGTAACGGGGCTTGTAACAGCGTCTGTAACGGCCGATGTAACGCTATCGCTAGCGCCCGAATTACCGGGCTGAAGGGCATCTGCCGGGGTCGAGGCTCCGCTCTCGAAGGGTGCGGATGCGGAGCGGTCAACGAGGCGCTGCCGCTCTCGGAACTGCCGGACTCGCTCGTTGGACGAACTTGTAGAGGTCAGTTTAGTCGGTGGTTCGCCGGCGGTCGGCGCCGCACGCGGCTCCCATGCCTGGGCAGCGGGCAGATTGCGCACAAATAGCGAACGCTCGTTCCCGCCGAGGAATCCATCCCGTCGGAGAAGCTCGATGGCCGCGCGGACCCAATCGGCCTCGCCCGCATGAGCGCCGAGCGCGCGCAGCAAGTCTTCGACTGGCTCGGCGGAATCGCGGATCAGGGCGCCGTCGTCTTCTGCGAGGCGGATCAGGTAGTCGCGCAGCCCACGCGCCATTACGGACCAGAGTCGCTGCTCAATGGACTCGCGGAGATACAGCTTTCGCCAGCGCTCCTTTGACCAGTCTTTCATGGCGTGAGCAGCTCATCGATCAGCCTGTCGACAATGTCGCGGGAGATGCCCGGAAACGCGCTTCGGAGTCTTCGCCGCATCTGAAGACGGGCTAGATCGCCTGAGAGCGTGTCTTCGAACGCTGACACCAAGGTTTGTCCGCACGCGGCCGCGTATTGGCGGCCGGCACGGAGCGTGAACGTTTCAGCTTCAGTGCGGTGATTCATCGTGCAACCCCTTCATGGTCGAATTGAGCTTGAGCTGTTCGAAGGCCTGCTCCTCGAGCTGCCGCGCCCGCTCGGTCGTGAGTCCGAGGAACGTCGCGATCTGCTCCAGCGTGTGCGGACCTTCGTTTGCCACATCGATTGCGCAGTCTCGCGTTGGGTGAGGCGTGTGCTCCCAGGGGCTACGGTGTGCCAAGTGGTATCGGCATTCCGTGTGCGAGCAGCGCGCGTCCGGTGGACTGTCATCGACGCACTCCTGGAGGGCCGGATACCGCGGCAGTCGCGTGGGCCTCGCGGTGGCGGTCCGCGGCGACGACGTTGCTATCGTCTCGGTGGCGAACTGCTCGGCGGGGAGCGCGTTCACCGGCGCGCCTCGGGCAGCGATGACTGCCGCCTCCGCTTGCCCGGCTTCCCGGCAACACGGTCGAGGGGGTCCTCGAACGCCGCGGCTCGCCAGCTGGTCGCGAGAGGGGTGGTCGGGAAAACGATGGCGTGGATTTCGTTTACACTCGAATTACCGCGACCGTCGTCCGTCCGCTCGTCCGTCCGCTCGCCCGCCCGCACGAGGGCGCCAACCGGGGCCGTCACCGAGCACCGCCAAGCGCCTCGGCCATTTCTGCCAGCGCCGCCTCGGCGAGCACTTCGTCGTGGTTGTACGCGGCGTCGAGTGCTCGCGCGGCGGCGAGCGCGGGACGCGCCGACGGGTCAAGCGCTGCCAGCCGTTCGAGGCGCTTCAGGCGATGCTGGTTGGCGTCCACCACGGCCTGGTGAAACGTCCGGGAATCGTCCTGAAGCGTCCCGAGCGTTGCCGAGACCGCGTTGGCGGTCGCATTCTGCTCGGTAGAATCCCTGCTCTCGGTTCTAGGCGACGCGCTGCCGAGAATTCGAATCCCTTCTCCCGCTCCGAAGAGTCTAAACAGAATCAACCGGTTAGAGGCGCTGCCCTAGCCGGTTTTTTTCGTTTGGGGGGCCACCAAAGTTCTCGAGGGGGCCACTA
>Ga0302323_100002236_pt1 | contig 15701 bp, 10 predicted proteins | sample Fen_T0_3_FD_201950 | JGI IMG/M metagenome (GOLD analysis project Ga0302323, IMG submission 201950) | Peat permafrost microbial communities from Stordalen Mire near Abisko, Sweden - Fen_T0_3 | ecosystem: Environmental > Terrestrial > Soil > Wetlands > Permafrost | place: Sweden: Abisko... | reverse complement strand
GGTGGGTGCAACAAGGTCAAGGTGACGGGAGCCCCTTCCGTACCCGCCGTCCAGGTTTCGCTCGACGAGATCCACGTTGCCGCCGAGGCTGTCTCATCGCAGGTGCAGGTCGACAGCGCTGCGGGAATGGCGTTGCGGTCTGACGTGGTGCTGGTGGGAAGGTCCGCCGTGCTGTAGGGCAGCCATCGCCATTCCGGCTTTCCATTGGCGCCCAGCGTGGGCTTGACCATCTTGAAGATCCCGTTGTTGCTGTAGCCGTCGTTGCCGTTGGTGTGGGACACGTGCCGGTTGAAATCGGGATGGTAATTGTGATTGCTGGTACCGGGCGAGATCTCACGTCCAAGTCCGATGAAGTCCCGAACCACCACGGGTAAGGACTTGCTGGTGGGCAGCGCCGCGCTGGTAGCGTTGGTGCACGTATACCCCACCTCGATCTTGCATTTGGACGAGCATCCGTCGCCATCGTAGAGATTGCCGTCGTCACATTCCTCGTCCGAAAAGCGCTGTCCGTCGCCACAGGTCGACTTGCACGCGCCCGCCGAACAATCGGGCTCGACCATGCAGTGATAGCAGCCGTCGAAGGGCATGTCGGTGCCCCCGCTGGGCGTGTCATCGCATTGCTCGGTACCCTCTTTGACGCCGTCACCGCAAACGGTCTTTCGGCACAGGCCACTCACGTTGCAGACATAGCCGGCTTCGAGTTGACAGCGCGAATTGCAGCCGTCGCCGTCCACATTGTTGCCGTCATCGCACTGTTCGCCACCCAGGGTCGCGCCATCGCCACAAACCGGCCGGCACGGGGCGCCCACGGCCGGACACGTGAAGCCCGTTTCCACCCTACAGGTACTGCTGCAGCCATCGCCACTGACGGCATTGCCGTCGTCGCACGTCTCGCCTGCGGCGATCTTCTTGTTGCCGCAGACCTCCTTGCCGCAGACCGAAGGTGAGACAGCGTTGTTGCACGTGTAGCCGGCTTCGAGCTTGCAAGCCGCCGAGCAGCCATCGCCGGCCGCCGTGTTGCCGTCGTCGCAGGTCTCGCCCAGGATGTAACTGACGATGCCGTCACCACAGTACGCCTTCACCTTGCATGCCGCTCCCGCCGCCGGGCAGACATAGCCGGACTCGACCTTGCAGTTGGCGGAACAACCGTCCCCCGACGTGGCGTTTCCGTCGTCGCATTCCTCGCCGGGGTCGATCCGTGCGTTCGGGCAAAGGACGGTTGCGACGCTGCACGGCCCGCCAGCGGCGGGGCACGTGTAGCCGGACTCAGTGGTGCTGCAATCTGCGCTGCAGCCGTCACCAGCCGCCGTGTTGCCGTCGTCGCACGCCTCGCTGACACTGACCACCCCATCACCGCAGACGATGGTCGATTGGCAGACCTGGCCGCCCTGCCCGGCATCCAAGGCCGACGCCGTACACTTACAGTTGGGCTCGATCTTGCAGCTGCTATTGCAACAGTCACCCGGCATGAGATTGCCGTCGTCGCATTGCTCGCCCGGGTCGAGCACACCATTGCCGCAGGTCTGATTCAGCGTGCACACGGTGCCAACGCAAGTATATCCGGATTCGGTCTGGCAGGTAGACGAGCAGCCATCGCCCGCCAGCAGGTTTCCATCGTCGCAGGATTCGCCGAACTCGACCGCGGAGTTTCCGCACTGCGGGGGCTTCGCAGTGGCTGTACATGGCTGGCCAAAGGTCGGGCAAACATAGCCGCTCTCGACAGCACAACTGGACGAGCAGCCATCGCCGCTGAACGCATTGCCATCATCGCAGCCCTCGTCGGGGCCAGGCTTGCCGTCTCCACAGGTGAGAAGGCTGACGCAGGGCTGGCCAAGCGTGGGGCAGGTATAGCCGTTCTCGACCTTGCAGGTGCCGTCACAGCCATCGCCGCCCTTGGCATTGCCATCGTCGCAAGTCTCGCCATCGTCGAGCAGCGAATTGCCGCAGAAGCTGGCGGGCGTACTGTCGAGCGGCGGGGCTGCACTGTCGACGATCACCGCAGCGGGAGCATCACTTCCCCCGTTGCCCGCCTCGTTCGCATCGAGTTTGATTGTGGGCCCAGTTCCGCCATCAGGATCGGTGCTGCCCCCTGTCCCCTTCGCGTCCACGAGACCGCCGGCAAGCTCGGGTGGACTTCCACCACATCCCAGTAGAGTCAGGGAGAAGCCACAGACAATCGTGAGGATACCAGTCCAAGCGGAACGCATCGAAGACCTCCAAGAAACGAAGACGGACGGCACGGAGTTGCTCTACAGTCGACCCTTCACGGGTGCTGCGCGCGCAGGAATCCACCCTTGAAGCAAATGCAGAACTCTTTCTGTGCTGGGGAACCTAACAAACCATCGCATCGCCCCTAAGGGCGGACACAACAATCCATGACAGCTAGCTTTCACGATGGCGGCATCAACTCTTCAGCACCGCAATTGGACACTCGTCGAACGCCGTCGAGTGCCCGATGCGCTTCTCAATAACAGATCTATCTAGCAAGAGAGTAATCCCGTGCAGTCCAAGGGGTCAAGCGCGATTGCCAACAGTGCAACTGAGGATCTCGACAGCTGGCCACTTTGCCGACTCATGCGTTCGAAGCCTACATTGAGGCTAAGAGTGGAGGGTAAGAGTGGAAGGTACGAGTGGAAGGTAAGAGTGGAGGGTGAGTGGAAGGTGAGAGTGGAATTGGAACTGGAATTGGAATTGGAGAAAGGAGAGTGGAGGTTGCCCACATTCGAGATTCCGCGTCGCCCACATCGCACATCGCACATCCCCCATCCCACATCGCACATCGCACATCCCACATCCCACATCCCACCTCGCACATCCCACATCCCACGCACCTCGACTCCCACATCTCACCCACTTGCCATGCTTACCCTTCCTGACTTCCTCCCCGTCTTCCCCGTCTTCCCCGTCTTCCCCGTCTTCCCCGTCTTCCCCGTCTTCCCCGTGCTCCGCCTCCCATCGTGTTTTTTTGGGGTCGGGCACCGAATGTGCCACTCTCCCGCCGTGGCAATCAGCAAAGAACTCCCCACCAACATCGCCCTGCTCGTGCTGCGTGCCGTGGTCGGCGTGAACATGGCCGTGCTGCACGGCTGGGACAAGTTTCACCACTTCAGCACCAAGGTTGGCAACTACCCCGACCCGCTGGGCATGGGCCACAAGTACGCCCTCATTCTCGCCATCGTGGGTGAGCTAGTCGCCCCCGTCCTCGTGGCGGCGGGCCTCTTCGGCCGCGTCTCCGCCTTTCTTCTCACCTTCGTGGTCGCCCTGAACCTCTTCCCCGCCTTCCGCGCCGCCGCCTGGCCCGACCACGAGATCCCCTCCCTCTACTTCGCTGGCGCCCTCACCCTGGTCATCTTGGGCCCGGGCCGCTACGCCCTCGACAGCGTCCTGCGGAAAGGCTCCAAGAAAGCCGGCAAGGCCCCCTCGCCCCCCAAACGCTAAGTGGTGGGAGGCGGCCCAAGCGACCAGCGGCCAGGTCCTAGACTGAACAAAACCGGGACGGACCACGATTTGCCCCATCGCGATGGCCCCGAAGCCCTGGCAGGGTCGGATCTTTTGGGCCACCGCGCTGAACAAAACCGGGGCTGGCTCGAAGCTGGGCGGGTTACGTCTTGTGCAGACAGCGCCGCGCCAACGCCGCGATGGCCGGAATCGGATCCATGCACAGCCGCTCGAAGGCCTCGACCGCCGCCGGCCGCCCCGAAAACGCCGACAGCGACTCCAGCGCCGCCAACCGCACCCGCGCATCCCCATCCCTCGTCGCACACAACAGTCGCGTTACCGCCCCATCCGTCGCGTACTGCCCAACCGCCACCACGGCGCGACTGCGCAGCTCGGAGTGCGCGTCATTGAGCAGGCGGGCCAGAAAGGGCTCGGCCGACGGCGCGGCCATCGACCCCAGCGCATCGATGATGGCCAGCCGCGTCTGATGATCCAACTCGGGATAGGCGGCGATCAAGCGACGGGCCGCATTCCCGTCCCCGATGCGCCCAATGGCCCGCAACGCTTCCCTGCGCGTCTCGCTGTCGCGTTCGAACTGGTCCAGCAGCAACGCCAAGGCCCGACGCGAACGGCGCCGCCCCAAGACCTCGACCACCTCGGCGCGCACAGCCGGCGCAGGGTCGTGAAGCAAGGGCTCGATGAGGTCGATGACCTCCACATTCTCGCTGGCCGCCAGCACACCAACCGCCGCCCGCCGAACCTCTTCCCGGCTGTCCCCGAGCGACGCAATGACGAAAGGGCGCTGATCCGCACCAGGCGCCAAGCGCATCACCTCGAGCACCAGCTGGGCTTGTGTATCGGCGAAATCGCGGTCGGCCAGCAACGCCGTCGTGACCATCTTGACATCCATGGCGCCCAGCGATCGCACCGCCGCAGAACGGACAGCCTCGACCGGATCGGCCAGGCAGCGCAACATCGGAGGCAACGCTTGGCTGGCACCAATGGCCGCCAGCGCGCGCAGGGCAAACACGCGCACCCGATTCTCGCTGCTGCCGAGCAATTGCTGGCACGCCCCGCCCGCCTCGTCGATCCCCAGCGCCGCCACCGCCGAGCAACAAAACACGCGCACGTCGGCATCGGCGTGGCCAAGCCCGGCCAGCACATGCGCGTAGCTAGGCAGCCCGACGAAGATCACGGCATCGAGCAAGGGTTCGCCAATCGACACGTCCCAGGCCGCTTCGATGAGCGCAGGGTAGAGCGCCGGGATGGCCAGCGCGCGAATCACCTTGATCGCCGCTTCCTTCAAGAAGTGCTGATCCACAGCCCCTTCGGCATCCACGTCGCGCCGAACCAGCAAGGCTACCAACTGGTCGTGAATGCCACTGTTTTCCGGCGAGGCAAGGCGCTGCCAGCCGCGCGTGTTGGTCAAACCGGCCAGATCATTCAGGTGACCCAGGCCCGTTCCCAGCGCCAGGAGGCAGCCGTCGAAGCTGTCGCTGCCCACCCGCTCGACCAGCAAATCGGCCAGCACCGCCACCGCGGGGACGGTGCCGATCTTCCCGAGGGCATCGATGGCCAACTCGGCAATCGCCGGGTCGCTGGCACCCCTCATCAATGCATGCACGCTACCCGGATGGCCGATTTCGCCCAGGGCGTGCGCCGCCGCGAAACGCAACCACGGGTCGGCCTCCAGCATGGTCTCGATGACGGAAGCGGCCGACTGGGCCCGCAGCTTGCCCAAGGCATCGATAGCAGCCTGGGCCACGTTGAGATCGGAATGCTGGACCATGCGGATGAGATGGGGAACGGCGGATGGGTCGTGCGATTCGCCGAGGGCCGTGGCCGCATACATGGCCACGTCGTCATCGTTGCTGCGCAGGGCAGTGACCAGGGCGGCGGCATTGCGGTTTCCGCCGCGCGCCAGCGACTCGAGGGCGGCCGCCCGTCGGTCCTTATCTTCCCCCTTGGCCGGCGAGTCGCCACGATCGTCCGCCGCATCGCGGATGCCCGTCAACAGCGCCGAGCGAGCCTGGCCGCCGCGCTCGCCCAAGGCCGCCAGCAGGGCTTCATCCAGCGATTGAGCGGGGCCGGGATTTTCCATCAAACCGTGAAGGTCTCCATGCGACGGCGCAGGGACTCGGCCTCCGCCGATAGCTCTTTGGCTGCCAGGTTCAGTTGTTCGACGACCTGGAGATTCTGGCGCGCGACCTCCGAAATGGCTTCGGTGGAGCGCACGACGGTTTCACCCCCGCGCTTTTGTTCCATGGTCGCATCGAGCATCGAGTTAGTTAGGGTGCGCATGCGCTTGGACGCCGTCACAATCTCGGCGGCACTGCCGGCGTTGTCCCGTGCGGCCATGGCAATTTGCTGGGCCAGACCAGACATGTTCTCGGCCACCTTCAGCGTTTGCCGGGCAGCTTCGCTTTGGCTTTCCGTCGCCAGCGCGCTCGATTCGATGATGGAGGATGTCTTGTCGATGGAGGCCATCATCCCGACCAAAACCTCATCCGTCAAGGTCACCGCAGAACCCACGTCTTTTTGTACGCCTTCGATGATGGCACCGATGTCGCGGGTGGCCTGCGTGCTGCGCTCGGCCAGCCGGCGAACCTCGTCAGCAACCACGGCAAAGCCACGGCCGGCCTCCCCGGCACGCGCCGCCTCGATGGCAGCGTTCAGGGCCAACAAATTGGTCTGGTCGGCGATTTCCTCGATCAGGCGCAGGATCTTGCTGATCTCCTGCGCTCGGTCGCCGATGGCGCCAATCGAGTGTTGCAGGGCCTCGCCGCCCGACTTCACCGACCCCAGGGTCGTCTTGGACATCTCGTTGGCGGTGCGCGCCTGGGCGGTCACTTGCGTGATGTTGCTGGTCAGGCCGGCCAGGTGCATGGTGGCTTCTTGCGAGGACGACAGCAGGGTCTGGCCGTGAATGGCTGTACGCTCCAGCGTCTCGGACATGCGCTGAAAAGCCGTGGTGGTCTCTTCGACGCTGGCCGATAGGGAAGTCGCGGTTTGCGACAGCTGTTGGATCTGCTCGGCGATGCGAGCCATGCTGGCCGAGGTGGCGTCGGTGGCCGTCGATTGGGTTTCCGCGCCCTGACCCAACTGGGCGCCTGACACCGAAATGCGCTCGGAAGCGCTGGCCACGATTCTCGAGGCGTCCAAGATAGACCCGATGGTCGTGCGCAGATTGGCGGCCATCTTACGCATCGACACCAGCAGTTGGCCGACCTCGTCGGTGGAACGGGTCTCGCCGATTTCGACGGCAAAGTCTTGGGCGGCCAGGCTGTTGGCCGACTCGACGGCAACCTTGATGGGACCGGTGATGCTGCGAACGATGACCGACACCAGGCCGGCCGCCGCCAACACGGCCACCAACACCAGGGCGATGGTCCGGCGTTGCTGCTCTTCGCGCGCAAACACCCGGTCCTGCAGGTCCGCGTGGCGAGCAACGAGCACGCTATCGAAGGTGTTGAACAGGGCATCGAGGGCCGCCGTGGCCAAACGATGCAACGAAGCAGGCGAGGCAGCCCCGGCCCCATCGCCGGGTTTCTGGTTGCCATCCCCGGCCAACTGTCGGGCCGCTGTCATGGCCTTGCCTGCAGCCGCAAGACATTCCTTTAGCGGAATCTCCACGGTGGCGGCCGGACGCGGTACCGAGCCAAGATCATCGCGGGGCATGGCCGCCGAGAGGTCGCGCTCGACGTCCGCCAGATTCGACGCCAGACCGTCGGCGGTGCTGACCAGCTGGGCTCGGGCGTAGACCGGGACATCTTGGCCGCGCTGCCATTCCAGCCCCAGCTCGACCATCCGTTCCAGGCGCCAGGCCGCCTCGGGCAATCTGCGCAAAGTGGCGTCGTCCAGGTGGGCTACACCGGGATCCAAGGTTTGCACCTCGCTGGTGACCAGCGAAATTTGGCCGAACCAAGACGACAAATCCTCGCGCATGCGGCCGTGCAGATCGGTCTTGGCCGACGCAGAGAAGGAAGCGCCGGCCACCTGCACCACCAGGGTTCGCAAATCGGCCAAGGTCGCGGGCATGCGCGCGCTGGCCATGCCGGCATCCACCCCGCAGCCCACCGTGTTGAGGTTGGTCAGCTCGGAGAGCGCCGTCGCCATGATGGTCATGGCGCTGGACAGCGCTTCCTCGCTGCTCTGGTTTGCAACCAGCGAGCGAATCTTCAGCGAAATCTGCTGACTGAGCAGCACCTTCAGCTGCTGGGCGTAGTGTTCGGCGCACAGCTCGCGCCGCATGCGTGCGACGTCTTCGCTGCTCTTGCTGACGAAGTCCCGCAAGAGCAGGATCGTGGGAAGCAGCAGCACGATGGCAATGACCAGAAGCTTTTGCCACAAGCGCATGTGGCGCAACACGGGCGCGCCTTCGCTGCGGCCAAGCCAAGAGCGTTGCTTCGGGCCTTCCCGACCTGTCATGCCTGTTCGCTTTCCGCGGCTTTGGCGCCGCCAGGGGCCGTCCCGAGATGAAGCAGCCGATCGACGTCGACCAAGTGGACCGTTGCCTCGCCGAGGCCAACGCTTCCCGCCAACGCAGGCGCGTTCGCCGGGGCCGGCTGGATCGCGCTCTTGTCCACCTTCACGATGCGTGCAACCCGATCCACGAGCAGGGCAAAGAGACGGCCCGCCCCCTCGACCACCACCAGGCGCGAGCGCGAGGTGGGGGGCGCAGACTCACGCCCCATGCACTGGCGCGCGTCCACCGCAGGAACGATGCGGCCGCGCAGATTCACGACCCCGCGCACGTAGGCAGGAGCCTCGGGAATACGGGTAATCGACGACACGCGCAGGATCTCGCGACAGCGCAAGATGGGTAGGCCCAGCTCTTCGTCGGACAGGAAGAAGGTCAGAAATTGCTGGATGTCGCCCGCGGCCGGCCCCTTGTCAGCCTGGCCCGCGCACAACAGGGCATCGGCAAAAGCCAACAACGACTCGGATGCCTCCGCGGCCACAGCGCAGGTTGGGGCATTGGCGGCGTCAGAAGGCATGGTAGCTCGACTCCACGGCCGGGATCACTTTGCGCTCGGCGCTCAGCGCCCGGCTGGTCCGGCGAACGACCTCGAGGCAATCGAGAATGGGAACCACCCGCCCTTGCCCAAGAACGGTCACTCCGCCGACCATCCGGCAAGCCGCCAGGCTGTCGTCGAGCGGTTTGACGACGATCTCTTGCACGCCCGACAACCAGTCCACCAGCAGCACGCCGCGCTTGTTTCCCGCCTGCAAGACGATGGCGTAGGGACGCGTCCAGGCCTGGGCCAGGCCCTGGCAGCCGAGCAAGCGCCCCGCATCGGCCGAGCGAAGGAAATCGCCCCGCCACGACAGCAACAGCACACGGTTGATCTCTTGCATGTCACGTTCCCGAACTTCCAACGTGTCGAGCACGAACCCCGTGGGCACGGCGAAGGTCTCGCTGTCCACGCCGAAGATCAGCGCCTTCTGCAGCGACACGGTCACCGGCAAGTCGAACACGAACACGGTGCCCTTCCCCACCACCGAGCGCACATCGATATGCCCGCCCAGCCCCTGCACCACACCGGCGACGATGTCCAGACCGACCCCGCGGCCGGACAGGTTCGATACCGCCTTGGCGGTGGAAAAGCCGGCCTGAAAGATGAGGCGCTGGATGGCCTTGTCGGTCAGCTTGCTGGTGTCGACCCCCAGGACCTTCGCCTTGGCCACGATAGCCGCCATGTCCAGGCCGCGCCCGTCGTCGGCCAGGAAGATGGTGACCCGGCCTTCGCGCAGGCGCGCGCTCAACAGGATTTGCGCCTTGGGGTTCTTGCCGGCAGCCGCACGCTCGACCGGCGCTTCGATGCCGTGGGCGACGGCATTGCGCACGAGGTGCATGAACGGCTCGTACAAGCGGCGAATGATGGTGCGGTCGACCGCCGTCTCGCCGCCCTGGATCACCAGCTGGATGGGCTGGCCGCGCTCGCGCCCCAGGTCGCGCACGTAGCGCGTGTAGCGGCCAAACAGCGTGCTCATGGGGGCAAGGCGCATGCGCAGAAGTTGATGCCGCATCTGGCGCGCCGTTCGCCCGAGATCCGTCAGGACCTGGTCCATCAGCGCCACATCGTTCGCTTCGAACTGTCCGCGTGCCAAGCGGCTGTGCAGGCGCAACAGCTCGGTTTGCCCCACGATGGTCTCGCCGGAGAGCTCCAGGAGCTCGTCCACGCCGCCGTCATCCACACGAATCGAGGCCTGGTCCGCCCGCTCGTCGCCAACCTCGGCGACGGCCGGCACGACGCCCATGGTCTGGGTCAACCGGTTGCCTGGCGGCGCAGGCGAGGGCTTTTGCCCGGCCACCTTTCCCAAGAAGGCCTCGACGGGCAAGGCATCGACCCGCCCCGTCGCCGCTGACGGAATCAAACGCCCCAAGAGATCGCAGCCTTCGAACAGCAGTTGGACGTCCGTGGCGGCAGCGCCGCTCTCGTGCTCGCCGTACGCAGCACACAGGTCCTCCAGCGCGTGCGCCAGCTGCTCGATAGGGGGCAGCCCCATCATGGCGGCGTTTCCTTTGATGGTGTGCAGCCCGCTGCGGATGCCCCGCACCAGCCCCGTGTTGGCCGCACCGCCCGCCGCTGCCGCGTCCTCCAGCTTCAGCAACAGGGCAGAGATCTCTTGCGCGATCGGCTGGGTCTCGTCAACGAAGTCCTTGGCGAGGGATGCGAACAGATCTTCCACGGCTTGCCCCTTAGCTGCCGGTCTTGAGCATCTCGGGCGTGGCGCCGGTCGGGCTGGCTTTGGCATTGGCTCGACGGAGGAGCTCGTTTTCCAAGGCAAGGCCCAGCTGAAAAGCAGCCAGCTCGAAGATTTCGATGTCGCCGATGGCGCGGTCGCGGTTGCCGTTGTCCAAGTAGATGGCGGCAATCACGCGCTCGCTGCCCGGCACGGGCAACACGGCAATCTCGCCGGTGCGCGGCCGATCCACCGCCTCCAGGAAGGCCTGGGGCAAACCGGCGGCGTCGTAAGGCATGCGGCGCGGACAGCTATCGGTCACACAAGCGTTGAACACACCGTCGGTTCCAATGGGCATGACGAGGCCCTGCGTCCGTCGGGTCAGCGGCACACCATCCGCCGTATTGCCAAACGCGCCCAGCGCAACCAAGCGACCGAGATGGGGCACGAAAAGGACGCCGCGGTCCAGCGATTCGGCGACGGCCGACATCAAGTTGGAAGAGACCGAGGTCCCCAGCAGGCCCGAACGCAAGTCCACGAGGATTCTACGCAAGCGGGCAAAGCTGACCCGGATGCCCTCGGTGACTGCATGATCGTGGGCCATGTACCTGCGCTGACGTGCCGCCGAGCGCATGCAAGCGACCACCGTGTCGGGCGCGGCCGAGGTCACCGAAAGCACGCCCGACTCGTACATTTCGCGCATGGGCGCGCGCCCGGCGAACAGCGCAATCACGGAAGCCCGCGGACGCGAACGGCACAAGGCCGACAGGATGGTCAGGCCGTGGTCCTGGTAGCGCAAGTCGATGACGACGATGGGCGGAGATTCACCCAGCAGGGACGCGCCTGCGTCGCGCAAGCTGACCGCCGAAACGCGGTCCTGCGAGACAGCCAGCAGCTCACTCAACTGACCAATGAGCTCGTTGTCGGGGGAGACGATCTGAAAGCGCGGACGCTCGGATGCAGGCTCCAGCGTCGCTTCGAGGAGCGGTAGCTCGCCCGTGACCGAGATGCCCTGGTCTCCCGGATGGACCTCCTGCCCGACCACAGCACCGTCAGATTCGAACGACAGCGTATCCACGTCCTCGGCATCGCAGGATACAGTCCGACCTGTGTCGCTGCTGGCGTCGCTGCCGGTGTCGCCGCCGGCATGGCCGCTCGCTTGACCGGCCCCACCGCCCTGCTCGGCCTTGGCACGCGGGCCGGCCTGGTCCATCTTCTGCAGGACATCCATCAGGAGATCGTGCGTGTCCAAATCGACCTTGGGCGCGCCGGTAAAGCGCGAAACCTCGAACATGGGGGTCAAATCGTCGACCACGAAGTCGAAGCTGCCCGACCGCCAGGCCAGAATCTCACCCAGCACGCGTTCGATCTCCGCCCCCATCACCTCACAGATCTTCTCGGACGTGATAGCGCCCATGCGCACCAAGATCTGACCGATGCTGCGCCGGGGGCGCTCGGCCGTCTGACTTTGCAGGGCGAACGCCAACGTCCCGTCGTCGATGGCGCCGGCCGACACCAACAGCTCGCCCACGCGGCGCGAACGTGGATTCCACGCGCTGACGATGCGTCCCCGCTCGAACCCGACAAAGCCTTCCTCGCTGCCATTGTTGACCGATAGCGTGCCGGAATGGCCGCCCAGGCGAATCAGCTGCATGACGTCGGCAACCGCTACATCTTCGATCATTCCTTGAAAACCCATGGCCGTTTCGATCGCGAACGTCGATCCGCGATCACCCCTTTCTGACGAGGTTGATCAGCCCTTCCAAGGTGCGCAGCTTCCGCGCAGCCCGCGCGTAGACACGCGATGCAAACAGGGCCGATGCAGCGTGCGCCCCGAGAAGGTCGAGCAGCTCGCGATCCTCCTCGTGCAGTTTCCCTTTGTGATCGAAGAGCTTGGTGATGACCAGCGCCCCGACCGTCACGTCCTGGACGCGCAACGGAACCGTCACCAAGACCGGCGAGTTCTCGACAGGGCCGAAGCGCAATATCCCGTCCAGCAGACAGGCATCGATCAGGGGATCGCCACCTTGGTAGTGCGACTTGCCCGACCAGGGCGCGGCGATCTCGCCCTCCTGCAAGCGAATCTCCAGGGTCTTGTCCTCTTCATCGTGAAGCAGCAGCGCGAAGCGTTCGGCGCCCAGCATGTTGACGGCAATTTCGGCGATGGTGGCCTGCACGTCCGCCGGGTCCAAGGTGGCGTGAAGCTGGTAGGTCGCCACATAAAGTGTCATCAAGCGCCCCACCTGGTGTTCGACCTCGGACAAGCGCACCGACAGCTCCTCGCGCTCGTTCTCGACCTTGGCCAGGCGCAGCTCGCGCTCGGGGATCTCCACCGAGGCGGCACGCTGCTCGACCACCGATTGGCTGGCTTCTTCGATGGCGGCTTGCGCGTCGTGGATCAACTGGCGGGCACGCATCAAGGTCGCCAGCGGGTCGCTGGCAATGCCGCGCGTGTAGTGCGGCGCGGGCGAAACAGCGACAGCGGACTCTGCCAAGCCCTTGCTGTCCTTCGGGGCGGGCATCAAAGCGCCGCCTCCTTGCTGTCGATGCGGCCGATGATCTTCAGCAAATCCTCGCGCTGAAACGGTTTCTTGAGGTAGGCAATCGCCCCCGCCTGCAGGCCACGCGCAACATCTTCTTCCTTGCCCTCGGTCGACACGATGATGACTGGGATGCGCGCAAAGGCGGGGTTGGATCTGATCTGCCCCAAGAATTCCAGCCCCGTCATGTGCGGCATGTTGATATCCAACATGATTACATCGACATCGGGGTGCTCACCCAGGCGTTCCAAGCCTTCCCGACCGTCGTGGGCGGCAATCAGGATGCACGGGCGAAGCATCACCTCGTACATCTTGTGTATGAGGCGGGAATCCTCGACAACGAGAACCTTTCGAGTCTTGACGACGTTCACAAAAGCCTCCCTCGGGGGCTAAAGCCCTTGCGCCCAGGCCAGTCCGTGGACAAGGGATTTCAGCATTGTGGATAGCGCGACCGCTGCAACCGTTGACCTGTTTTTCGTCTGCTTTTCGCGCAGACTTGAGGTGCTAGATGCGATAGGCGGCCGCAGCAAGTCGGGCGAGCTGCTGGAGCTGGACGGAGGTCGTGCCTTCGCTCGCCCGCTGCGAAGTCAAAGCCGCCAGCGTCGTCGCGGCCGTCTCGCCAGCGTCCGCTTTCGCGGCCGAGGCAGACGCAGACGCCGGGGACGACTTCGCCGATCTAGATGATGCAGAGGACGGGGATGACGGCAGACGGACTGCATGGGCAGACAAGGCCGACGTCCCCAACACGGGCTCGTGGCTGCTACGCCCGGGTGCCTTCTTTTGCAGCATCGTGCTCTGGGCCTGGCTCATCTGTTGGCGCACGATGGCCTCGATTTGGGATGCCTGGGCGGCCACTGCCAGATCCTGGGGCGATGGATCCGCGGGTGCCAATGCGGCAGCTCGAACCTGCTGGGCCCGCGACAGGGTCTCCTCAGGTGTGCGCCCCGACGACATGTCGACCGGAACCTCGCCCCCCACGGCATAGGATTTCCCGTCGGGGCCGGTCTCGAGCGTGAAGGTTGCTGCCCCGCCCAGACTTCCGGCAGCGGACTGGTGGGCAGCCTCGTGCGCCCTGACCGCCCGATCTCGCTGCGCCAACTCGCGCACCAGCCTCTCGTCCGCGGCCTTCATCTTCTTCTGCCCCAGCTGGACGACCCCGCCCTTTGCAGCGCGCGCCGCCGCACCCTGCGGCCCAGAATCGCGAACAGGAACTATGCCTGACACTGAAGACACGGCGGGCTCATCGACAGCTTCGGCACGCGCGAAAGAAAGATTAAGGGCCAATCGAAGAAAGAAGATCAGGGCCAGTCTAGGGTCGGGCGTCGGGCCCCCCGGCGAGGCGGGACTTGTAGTGGTAGACACAGACCATGCCCTTCCGATTACCTCACATGCCAGCCAAGGATCATACGCTGGCTTCCTACAAGCACTACGAAATGCTGGTGCACATCTACGTGGTGGTGCTGCTCGTGAGCAATCTCGTAGGTCAAAAGCCCACGCAAATCGGCCCTTTCATCTTCAGCGGCGCCGAGCTGCTGTTTCCCCTGACCTACATCTTCAGTGACATCTTCACGGAAGTGTACGGCTACGCTGGTAGCCGGCGCGCCATCTGGCTGGCCTTCTTCGCCAATATCCTGATGGGATTCTTCGCCCTTTTCATGGTGTGGATCCCGCCTGCACCCGCCTGGCCCGCCACGCACCAGCGGGCCTTCGAGATCGTGTTCGGCACCGCTGCCCGGGGCATTCTGGCCAGCCTGGCCGCCTTCTGGGTCGGCGAATTCGTGAATTCCTACGTCATGGCCCGCATGAAAGTGTGGACCCGCGGGCGCTGGCTATGGACGCGCACCATCGGCTCGACCGTGGCAGGTCAGTGCGTGGACAGCCTCATCGTGACGTTCGGCCTCTTCGCCTTCACGCTGCCGGTGAAGAGCATCCTCGTCATGGCGGGCTCGAGCTATCTGGCCAAGGTGCTGTACGAGTCGTGCATGACCCCCGTCACTTAACTGGTGGTCCATTTCCTGAAGAAGCGCGAAGGCGTCGACATCTACGATGAAGGCACGAACTTCAGCCCCTTCGGGCGCGGGACCGGCTGAAACAGCGTCGCCAAAGCCAACACGCCGGGTCCGCTTCAGCCCCGGCCGCAACAGCCGATAGTGGTTTCGAGGACCACGCCTGGTCCCCTCGTCCAATCACGTCTCGAGCTTGGGCGAGAATGAGAGCAACACCCATGAAGCATCTTCGCCGCAGGCCTCGGAACCATCGAGGAAAGCATCTCGTCGGCCAAAGCGACATGGGCCAAGCCGTGACCTTCCTTGCCGTCGCCTGGGCCACGGTCGGATTCGCCGGCTGCGTGGATCTGACCCGACCCTGGAACAACGCCGCCGTCGACGGGCGTCCCCCGAGCACGGCCGGAAACGATCAACAGGAAGCGGCTCCGGCCAGCCTGGGCGGAACCAGCAACCCCGGACTTGGCGGCACCAGCGCTCTCGGCGGACGCACCGGCACGAGCTCAGTCGGCGGCGGCACTGGCCTTGGCGGCGCAGGCGAAGGCGGAACCCCCGCCTCGGGCGGCGCGAACGACGCTGCCCTCGATGTAGCGAGCACGAACATGGGTGGCGACCCTGTCGGCCTGGGCGGCAGCAGCGGCGACGGCGGCAAAGCCCTGGGTGGCACCCGCAACGGAGGCGCCCTCAGCACGGGCGGCACGGCAAGGAACGGCGGGGCCGTCGCTGGCGGCGCTGTCGCTAGCGCGGGTGGCACGAGCGCCGTCGCGGATGCCAGCTCGCCGGCCCAAGGAGGGAGTGCCCTGTCCGGGCCTGTGGTTCGCTACGCCTGCGATCAAAGCAACGGACCCAAGCTGCTCGACACCTCCGGCAACCTTTACAACGGAACCCTCATCGATACGCCGCCCGATGGTGGGACCGCGACGCCCGGCTACAGTTTCGGCGCCGGAAAGGTCGGCAGCGGTGCCCTGATCCTCACCAGCACCAGCGACGGCTACGTTGCAATGCCGGCCAACATCCTGACCGGTGCCACCGA
>Ga0302323_100002235_pt1 | contig 15705 bp, 12 predicted proteins | sample Fen_T0_3_FD_201950 | JGI IMG/M metagenome (GOLD analysis project Ga0302323, IMG submission 201950) | Peat permafrost microbial communities from Stordalen Mire near Abisko, Sweden - Fen_T0_3 | ecosystem: Environmental > Terrestrial > Soil > Wetlands > Permafrost | place: Sweden: Abisko... | reverse complement strand
CCATGCTCGCCGCGAGGTGTGAGAGTTCGAGCTCCGCCATCAGGCGGCCGGCCTCCACACGGCGCTCCTTGCGCGAGAGCGGCATGGTCTCGAGCACCGCCAGCAGGTTGTCCTCCACCGAGAGGCGGCGGAAGACGCTCGGCTCCTGCGGCAGGTAGCCCATGCCCAAGCGCGCGCGCCGGTACATCGGCAGGCGCGAACACTCCCTCCCACCCAGCATGACCAGGCCCTTGTCGGGCTTGATCAGGCCGACCGTCATGCGGAAGCTCGTGGTCTTGCCGGCACCGTTGGGACCGAGCAGGCCGACGATCTCGCCTGCCGCGACGCGGAAACCTACGCCCTTGACGACCTTGCGGCCGCGGAAGCTCTTCTCGAGTCCATCGACCTCGAGCAGCGTCTGGCCGGCGGAGATTTCCGTCCTCGTCATGCGCCCAGCATAGGGAGTGCTGCGCGCTTGCCGCAGTCCGTCAGGGAGCCGTTCGGGTTTGTGGACAACCTGTGGGAAGTCTGCAGAAGGCCGAAACGCGGAACTTTCGAGCGGCCGATCCGGCCGCGGGAAACGGCAGCGAAATCTGCATACCCGGTTCCACCGAGTGCTCGAAATGCGCTCCTAAGTGGCCGAGCGCGTAATGAGTTATGCGCGTGAACTTGCGTGTTCACGAGGCCTTCACGCCGCGCCAAAATGCTCCCGCGGGAGGGAGCCTCGCAAAAAACAAGCGCGCGGAAGCGTGAGAACGCTTGCGTCGCATGTGGATAACCGCCGTTCGGGGCGGCTCGCGGAATCAGCGCGCCCACTTGAGTCGCCACACGCCCAGGCCGTTGAACGGGTTGTTCGGCCAGAAGACGAGCAGCGCCCTCCCGACCACGAGTTCGCGCGGCACGTACGGGGCAACGACCGGGTCGAGGCGTTCGGCTTCGCTCTGCAGGAAGGTGTGCAATTCGCCCCACTCGTCGCGGAAGAACAGGCGCGGCCCGCCGGCCTCGCCCGAGACCTTCTTGGGGTTGCCGCTCGGATCCTGGCCGGTGTAGTCCTCGCGGCTGTTGCCGCGCACGAGCTCTCCGCCCTGCTTCTCGAGGCGGTACTGCATCAGCGACCACTCGCGGCTGTCGGCCGAGTCCTGGGTGTTGTCGCCCAGCATCACGTAGCAGCCGGGCGGGATGTCGAACTCCACCTTGCCGCGGTCGGAGGTGTAGTAGATGTCGCGGTAGGTCTCGAGGCCGTCGAAGACGGCAGCGCCCTCGACCTCGAGCGCGAAGGAGGAGCGCTGCTCGTCACCGCTGCGGCCGGGGATCTCGAGTTGCAGGTGCGTCGAGCCGAAGTCGAGCTCGAGCAGGTCGTCCATGTTCTGGGCCGAGAAGTCCGTCTTGCTGCCCGCGGAAAGGCGCGCATTGCCGGCGTCGACGCTCTCGCCGATCTGCGTCGTGCCCTGGGTGGCGCGGATGCGCGCGCGCGCATCGGCCGGGGCCGCCGGTCCCGGGATGGAGAGCGTGTAGAGGCAGTCGCCTTCCTTGAAGTGCAGCGCCACGCTCTTGCAGCTCGAATCGGCGCGGACGCTGCCCGTGAGGCGCAGGTCGCCGACCGGATTGCCGCCGCCGAGCAGCATCGCGCGGTTGCGCCGCATGTCCGCCTCGATCAGCTCGCCCATGCGCCCGGGGTAGCCGTCGGTGTAGCGATCGACCACGCTGCCGCCGTCATTGGGCAGCGTCACGCTCCCGCTGCTCGTGGCCTCGATGTGCGCGCGACCCTCGAGCTTCCAGCCGCGCGCGCCGTTGTCGGGTTTCCAGTTCGCGTAGCGCGGGAGGCGCGCGTCGAGCGCCTTCCATTGCGCCTCTTGCACGGGCTTGGGCCGGCGCAGGATCTTCCACTCGTCCGCGGCGCTCTTGCGCGTCCACAGGTCGCCGTCGTGGATGCGGAACTGCTCGCCCGGCATCCCGCACATGCGCTTGATGAAGTTCTTCGAGCGGTCGAGCGGGTACTTGAAGACCACGATCTCGAAGCGCTCGGGGTCGCGCAGGTGGTACGAGAGCTTGTCGACCAGGATGCGGTCGAAGATGCCCGTGTCGTCGTTGCCCATCAGCGTCGGCTGCATCGACCCGGTCGGGATCTTGTAGGCCTCGACGATGAAGTACTTCAGCATCACCGCCATGACGATCGCCATCGTCACGGCCTCGATGTTGTCGCGCCAAGGGCGTCGATGCTGGGCTTGTTTTTCGGCCTGGGCGCTCACGGGGCGCAACAGCGTAGCCTCGCGCGGGTGGGGCGCAACGCTGGCGGCCGATCCTCGCGCGTCCGGACGCGGACTTGACGCGGAGGCGCCGCAGGTCTGGAGTGGCGCTCTGATGGCCAGCCAATCGCTCTACGACCGGCACCAGCAAGAGGTGATGATCGCCCGCCTTTCGGCGCTGCGGCCCGATTCGCGCCGCCAGTGGGGCACGATGGACGCGGCTCAGATGCTGGCCCACTGCCAGGTGCCGCTGCGCGTCGCGCTCGGCGAGCTGCAGCTGAAGCGCGGCCTGGTGGGGGTCCTGTTCGGCGGCTTCGCCAAGCGCAAGCTGCTCGTACACAAGAACTGGGACCACGGCATGCCGACAGCACCCGAGTTCAAGATCGCGGGCGAGCGCGACTTCAGGAAGGAACACGAGGCCCTGCTCGAGCTCTTGCGCCGTTTCGGGCGCGGCGGCCCGTCGGCGCTGACCAAGGAGCCGCACCCCTTCTTCGGCAAGCTCACCACCGAGCAGTGGGACACGCTGCAGTGGAAGCACCTCGACCACCACCTGCGCCAGTTCGGGGTCTGAATCCGCGAGGAAAGTCCTTGCGCGATCCCTGATCCGTAGCTACTGTTGTTGCGGAATGACCACCAGCTCCCGCTACGCCGTCGCGCTGCACGTGCTCGTGGCACTCGCCAACCTGGGCGAGCAGGGCGCGACTTCGGAGCGCCTGGCGGGCAGCGTCAACACGAATCCCGTGGTCGTGCGGCGCATCCTCGGGATGCTGGTCGAGGCCGGAATCGTGGCCGGCAAGGGCGGGCGCGGCGGCGGCTATCACCTGGCGCGCGACCCGCGCCGGATCGCGCTCGATTCCGTGCTCAAGGCTGTCGAACCCGAGGGCATCTTCCCGGTCCACGAGAACCGCGAGAACCAGGCCTGCAAGGTCAGCTGCTCGATCAAGGAGGTCCTCGGCGGCGTGTTCGCGCGCGCCGAGTCCTCGCTCCACGAACGCTTGCGCGAGACGAGTGTCGCGGACCTGCTCCGCCGCGTCGAGTCCGCGCGCTGAAACACAGCTCCACCGATCCTCTTTCCGTGTCTTCTTATCCGTAACGCAAACGGTTACTCACAAGGAATCCCATGTCCTCACAACGTTTCCAAGGCAAGGTTGCACTCGTCACCGGCGGCAATAGCGGCATCGGCCTCGCGGCCGCGCAGGCCTTCTCGAGGGAAGGGGCGCGCGTCGCGATCGCCGGCCGCGATCCCGAGACCCTGAAGCAGGCCAAGGCGTCGCTCGGCGCCAACGCGATCGCCATCCAGGCCGACGTCTCGAAGCTCTCCGACATCGATCGCGTGCTGGCGCAGGTGAAGAACGAGGCCGGACGCATCGACGCGCTCTTCGTCAACGCCGGCGTCGGGCACTTCGCGCCGATCGAGGAGAGCGACGAGGCCTTCTTCGACCGGCAATTCGCCACCAACGTGAAGGGCGCCTACTTCACGATCCAGAAAGCGCTGCCGCTGATGAAGGAAGGCTCCGCGATCGTGATCAACGCCTCGTCGGTAGTGAATCTGGGCATGCCGGGCTCCTCGGTCTACACGGCCACCAAGGCCGCGGTGGCCTCGCTGGCGCGCTCGCTCTCGCAGGAGCTCGCGCCCAAGGGCATCCGCCTCAACATCGTCAACCCGGGCCCGATCGAGACGCCGATCTTCGGCCGCATGGGGCTGCCGGCCGAGGCGCTGACGGCCATGGCGGGGCAAATCGCCGCGCAGGTGCCGATGAAGCGTTTCGGTGCGCCGGAGGACATCGCGCAGGCGGTGCTCTACCTGTGCTCCGACGAGGCCGGCTTCGTGCACGGCGCGTCGCTCGCGGTGGACGGCGGGATGACGGCCGCCTGAGCGCGCTCACTTCCAGTCGAAGTACCGGATCTGCGTCTGGTCGGGGAGGAGGCGGCCGAGGTCGCGACCATCCCGGGTCATCAGGCGCAGATCCGTGTACCCGACGGTCTTGAGGTGCGCGATGTACTTCCCGCTCGGGTCGTGCACCGGCAGCCAGTTCACCCAGCCATCGGAGACGAGCGTGTGCTCGGAGCTGCCGTCGAGCTGCGCCTCGACGATGTTCCAACTCGAGTAGAGCGCGAAGGGATCGGTCGAGTAGTCCGTGGCGCTCATGAACCTCTCGAACACGCACGTGCCCGCGATCGCCGTCGGGTCGTGGTCGGAGGTGCCGGAGAGGCTCGTGAGCTGCACGACATTCGTGCCGTCGGCGTCCATCACGCCGATGCGCAGCTCCGGGTAGGTGCTCCAGCGGTCGGTCTTGAACACGATCCGGCCATCGGGCGTCCAGTCCGGGTCGTTCTCGTTCGCGCCGGGAGGCGAGAGGATCGCGAGCTGCGTGCCATCCGTGGCGTCGATGCGCACGAGCGAGGCGATTCCGCCGCCGAGGAAGGATGCGTACACGATCTCGCTGTCGTCCGGCGACCAGCCCGGGTGCCCGCTCAGGATCGGCGCGTCGTTCGTGAGCTGCACCAGGTTCGCGCCGCCGACGTCGACGCGGTAGATCTCGTAGTTCGCGAGGTCCGTGGCGCTCGGCGCACCGTGGAAGGCGATGCGCGTGCGGTCGTGCGAGAGCGAGACGCAATCCTTGAAGAGTGCGCTGTTCGTGACGCGCGTGATCGCGCCGGTCGCGGGATCGAACGTGTAGATGTCGCCCAGCGGGTTCTCGTGGTCGCTGATGAAGGCGATCAGGCCGCCGAGGTGGGCGGGAAAGGCCGGATGCGCATAGCTCCCGCTGGCCGTGTCGGGCAAGAGCGGCCAGGCGCTCGCGTCGTGGCCGACCTCGGCGCCCGGCGCGCCGGCGAGGCTGGTCTCGTTGCCGCTCGGCCGCGGCAGCAGGAACTGCACGTGGTCGAACAGGTCGAACTTCCAGCGCGTCGTTGCGCCGAGCAGGCCGTCCTCGCCCGCGCCATCGGCGGTGCGCGGGATCAGGAACTCGGCCTGGTACGTCTGCGTCCCGGCAGCGTAGGTCATGCGCCCGAGTCCGTCGCCGGTCACGTCCGCGTCTGCTTGCGGGACCGAGTCGGCGTGCACGTCGCTGTAGATCGAGCCGAAGTCGGTCATCAAGAGGCGCCGCGCGTCCTCGTTCTCGTCGAGGACGCCGTTGTGGTCGTTGTCGAAGGCGAGCAGGATCCCGTCGAAGTCGTCGACGCTCACGTTCGGATCGAAGCTGTTCAGCGTGTCGTCGGTCCACTCGATCGCGAAGTAGAAGTCGCGATCATCGCTCTCGACGACCCAGCGCGCCGTCGTGCTCTTCACGATGTTTCCGGTTCCGAAGGCGTCGCGGAAGTCGAGCTGCTGCTGCTGCACGCCCGTGAACTGCGCGAGATCGAAGTGCCCGTCGATCGGGTAGCGCTCGGAGAGTGGCGTGTGCGCGCCGCTCGAGCCGCCGGAGCAGGCGGCGAGCACGAGCGAGGCGAGTGCGAGCGTCAGGCGGCAGCGAATCATGGCGGGCAAGCGTGCCCGACACTCTAGCGTCAGCTCTTGCCGTACTTCTTGCGCAGCGCCTCGAGTTCTTCGAGCGTCTCGAAGTACTCCTCGACGAAACCGCAGGAGCCGCAGACCATGCGGCTCGGCTGGACGTTGCCGCGCGCGAAGCGCGTCAGCGGCACGCCGCCGAAGCCCTTCATCCCGGGCACGCGGATAGGGTCCGGGGCCTTGCACTTGGGGCAGGTCCAGCGCGGCAGCGTGGTGGGTTTGCGAGCCATTACTTCGTGTCCTCCTCGTCGTCCCCGAGCACAGCGAGGAAGGCCTTCTGCGGGATGTCGACGTTGCCGATCTGGCGCATGCGTCGCTTGCCTTCCTTCTGCTTCTCGAGCAGCTTGCGCTTGCGCGTCACGTCGCCGCCGTAGCACTTCGCGGTGACGTCCTTCCTGAAGGCGGTGATCGTTTCGCGCGCGATGATGCGGCTGCCGATCGCGGCCTGCAGCGCGATCTCGAACTGGTGGCGCGGGATCTCCTTGCGCATCTTCTTGATCGCGGAGCGGCCGCGGCGCTCGGCGCGGTCCTTGTGCACGATCGTGGTCAGCGCGTCGACTTCCTTCGTGTTCACGAGGATGCGCAATTTCACGAGATCGCTCGGCCGGTAGCCGCTGATGTCGTAGTTCAAGGTGCCGTAGCCGCGCGTCGAGCTCTTCAGCTTGTCGAAGAAGTCGTAGATCAGCTCGGCCAGCGGCACGTCGTAGACGAGCTGCACGCGCGTGGGCGAGAGGTGCTCCTGGCGCACGTAGGTGCCGCGGTGGTCGGCCGCGATCTGCATCACGTTGCCGATGAACTCGGTCGGCGTGAGGATGTTGACGCGCGCGTAGGGCTCGAGCAGCTCCTCGAACGAATCCGGGTTCGGCAGCTGGCCGGGCGAGTGGATCTCGGTCTCGCTGCCGTCCTTCAAGCGGATCCGGTACGTGACGGTCGGCGCCGTCTGGATCATGTCGAGATCGTGCTCGCGCTCGAGGCGCTCCTGCACGATCTCCATGTGCAAGAGGCCGAGGAAACCGCAGCGGAATCCGAAGCCGAGCGCGTCGCTCGTGATCGCCTCGAAGGAGAAGCTCGAATCCGAGAGCCCGAGCGTCTCGAGGCCTTCGCGCAGGCCCTCGAAATCGCCCGAGTTGGTCGGGAAGAAGTCGGCGTAGACCATGTGGATCGGCGGCCGGTAGCCCGGCAGCATCTCCACCTTGGGTCCCTTGAAGACGCTCATCGTGTCGCCGATGCGCACGTCGCCGAGGGTCTTGATGTTCGAGATGAAGTAGCCCACCTCGCCCGGCCCGAGCTCGCCGCAGCGGCGCATCTCGGGGTGGAAGCGGCCGATCTCGATCGCCTCGTAGACCTTGTTGTTGCCGAGCATCTCGATCATCTGCCGTTCGCGGATCGTGCCGTCGATCACGCGCAGGTAGACGATGATGCCGCGATACTCGTTGTAGACCGCGTCGAAGATCAGCGCGCGCAGCGGCGAATCGGGCAGGCCCGCGGGCGGCGGGATCTGGCGCACGATGCGATCGAGCAGGTCGAGCACGCCGACACCGCTCTTGGCGGAAACGCGCGCCGCGTCGGCGGCGTCGATGCCGATCGAGTTCTCGATCTCCTCGCAGACCTCGTCGGGCCGCGCGTGCGGCAGGTCGATCTTGTTCACGACCGGCAGCACGGTCAGGCTGGCGTCGATCGCGAGGTAGGCGTTGGCGACCGTCTGCGCCTCGACGCCCTGGCTGGCGTCCACGAGCAGCAGCGCGCCCTCGCAGGCCTGCAGCGACTTCTGCACCTCGTAGTTGAAGTCGACGTGGCCGGGAGTGTCGATCAGGTTGAGCTCGTAGACCTGATTCTCGAACTTGTGCTGGATCGTGACGGCCGAGGCCTTGATCGTGATGCCGCGCTCGCGCTCGAGGTCCATCGAGTCGAGCAGCTGGGCGCGCATCTCGCGCTTCTGGACGGCGCCGGTGAGCTCCATCAGGCGGTCCGCGAGCGTCGACTTGCCGTGGTCGATGTGCGCGATGATGCAGAAGTTGCGGATGTGCTGGGTGTCCAAGGCAATCTCGTCGGGGGTAGCGAGCCGCACATGGTATCCGAAAGCGGGCGCGCTCCAAGGCGCACGCGTGCTCAGACCTCGCGCAACACTCCCGGAAGCCTCCGGGCGAACTCCCGCAGCGCCCGGCCGCGGTGCGAGACCTCGGCCTTCTCTGCGGGTTCGAGCTCGGCGAAGCCCTTCTCGCTCGCGGCGAACCCGGGCTCGGTGAAGAGGAACAGCGGGTCGTAGCCGAAGTCGTGCGTGCCGCGCGGGGCTTCGAGGATCCTGCCGCGCGCGGTCCCTTGCACCTGCAGCGCGACCGAGCCGTCGGGTCGCGCGAGTGCCAGGGCGCACACGAAGCGCGCGTTGCGCCGCTCGGGCCGGACGCCCTTCAGCTTCTCGAGCAGCAGCGCGTTGTTGGCCGCGTCGTCGCCGTGGACTCCCGCGAACCGGGCCGAGAAGACGCCCGGCGCGCCGTCGAGCGCGTCGACGAGCAGGCCGGAATCGTCCGCGAGCGCCCAGAGCCCTTTGGCGCGCGCGGCGGACATGGCCTTCTTGGCCGCGTTGCCGGCGAAACTGGGCTCGTCCTCGATCACATCGGGGATCCCGCCGGCGTCCGCGGGCAGCAGGAACGTGATCTCGAGCGCTCCGAGGATCCGCTGGAGCTCGGCGAGCTTCTTCTTGTTGTTGCTGGCGAGGAGCAGCTTCAAGGGCGGGGATCCTACTGCACGGATGGCCGGATCTGGGGGCTGGCGCGAATCGAGCCGGAGTGCGAGGCTCTTTTTCGAGCCCCGACAGCGACTTCTCCGCGGAAGCGCTCGTCGAAGCACCGTTCCTCAACTCGAAGGAGATTCTCTCATGCAAGCCCCCCTTGCGTGGCGGACTGCCCTGTCCGCCCTCGTCGTTTCCTTGGCCCTCGTCCCGCTCTCGGCGCGCGCCTTCCAGCAAGAGCCCGCCACGGCCGAGGCGGATTACGTCGCGCCCGGCACGCTGCACCGCATCGTGCTGCCGGCGAACTCGCCCGCGATCGCGCGTCTCTCGGCGCGTGGCGCCGTGCTCTCGAGTGAGGACTACGGCTCGTTCGTGCAGCTGTATGTCAACGCGGACGTCGAGGGCCTGCGTTCGAGCGGCGCACAGATCGTCGACGAATTCACGCGCATCGACTTGAACGGCTTCGTGCTCGACGGAGCGCGGCAAGCCGAGACTCTGCAGGCGCTCGACACGCAGATCCCCGCGACGCTGCGCGCGCCACAGGCAGCACCCGCCGACGGCGAATCGCGTCTGCGCATCGTTCAGTTCCAGGGCCCGATCAAGGACGCCTGGCTCGATGCGCTGCGCGGCACGGGCGCCACGATCGTGACCTACATCCCGAACAACGCCTACGTGGTCAAGACCGATCCGCTCTCCGACGCGAAGGTCGGGCAATTGAGCGGCAACCCGGCCGTGCTGGGCGTCTTCACCTACGAACCGGCCTTCAAGCTGCGGCCGGAGCTGCGCGCAGCGTCGCTGCAGGACAGTGCACCCTACAAGGTCACGGTGCAGGTGATCGCCGATGCGCAGGGCGACGCTTTCGCGCATCAGCTCTGGACGCGCGCGCTCGCGGTCGTCACGGAGCCCAACGCCGTGGTCGGCTACTGGAACGTCGCGCTCGAGATGGACGGCGCCAACATCCAGGAGCTCGCGCTCGACAGCCACGTGTTCGCGATCGAGCCGCTCGGCATTCCCGTGCGCCTCGACGAACGCCAGGGCCAGATCATGGCCGGCAACCTGATCCCGGGCGGCTCGCAGCCGAGCGGCGCGGGCTACCTCGCCTGGCTTGCGGGCCTGGGATTCCCGGGTCAAAGCCCGTTCCCGTTCTCGGTGGATGTCACGGACGACGGCATCGACCGCGGCAGCCTCAGCGACGTCAACAGCGAGTTCAAGGTCGATGGCAGCGGCGCGAGCCGGCTCGCTTACATCAACAACTACTCGGGTGACGCGCTCGGCGACAGCGTCGACGGCCACGGCAACATCAACACCTCGATCATCGGCGGCTACAACAACCTGACCGGCAGCGGCGCCGAGGATGCGCTCGGCTACAACTACGGCCTGGGCGTCGCGCCCTGGGTGCAGCTCGGCGATTCGAAGGTCTTCAACAACGCCGGCTCGGGCATCTTCAACCAGCCGACGAACGTGCGCATGGCCAACGCGTACAACGCCGGCGCGCGCATCTCGTCGAACTCGTGGGGCTACACGACCGGCACGACCTACAACAGCGACTCGCAGTTGCACGACCAGTGCGTGCGCGACGCGGTCAGCGGCACGGCCGGCAACCAGGAGCTCGCGATCGTCTTCGCCGCCGGCAACAGCGGCTCGGGCGCCTCGACCGTGCACCCGCCCGGCACCGCGAAGAACATCATCACCGTCGGCGCAGGCGAGAACTGGCGCATGGACGGCAGCGACGGCTGCGGCATCGCCAACACCGGCGCCGACAACGCCAACGACATCGCCAGCTTCTCCTCGCGCGGTCCGACCTCCGACTCGCGCAAGAAGCCCGAGATCTGCGCGCCCGGCACGCACATCGAGGGGGCTGCGAGCCGTGCGACGGGCTACAACGGCAGCGGCGTCTGCAACCAGTACTTCCCGGCCGGACAGACGCTCTACGCCTGGTCCTCGGGCACGAGCCACTCGACGCCCGCGATCTCCGGCGCCTGCGCGCTCTTGCGTCAGTGGTACACGAATCACGGCTTCGCGGCGCCGAGCCCGGCGCTGCTCAAGGCCGAGATCGTCGCCGGCTCGAGCTACATGAACGGCGTCGGCGCGAACGACACGCTCTGGTCGAACAACCAGGGCTTCGGCCGCGTCAACCTGGGCACGATCTTCGATGGCGGCGCGCGCATCCGCGTCGACCAGACGCAGGTGCTCTCTGCCTCGGGCGCCACCTACAGCACGAACGGCAGCATCAGCGACACGAGCAAGCCCTTCCGCGTCGCGCTGACCTGGACGGACGCGCCGGGCGCCACGACCGGCAACGCCTACGTCAACAACCTCGACCTCGAGGTGACGGTCAACGGCACGCTCTACCTCGGCAACGTCTTCAGCGGCGCGAACTCCGTCAGCGGCGGCACGGCCGACCTGCGCAACAACACCGAGTGCGTCTTCCTCCCGGCCGGCACGAGCGGCAACTTCTCGATCACCGTGCGCGCGACCAACATCGCGGGCGACGGCGTCCCGGGCAATGCCGACACGACCGACCAGGACTTCGCGCTGCTCGTCAGCAACGGCGTCGAGGGCGCGCCGGCACCCGACTTCACGATCTCGGCCACGCCCGCCTCGCAGACGATCACGCAGGGCGGACAGACGAGCTTCAACGTCTCGACTGCCGCGCAGAACGGCTTCGCGGGCAGCATCACGCTCTCGGCGACGCCGGCGATCAGCGGCGTGACCTACAGCTTCGCGCCCAACCCGGTCGCGGCGGGTGCGAGCTCGACCTTGACCGTGACGAGCACGGCGAGCGCGACGGTCGGCACGCAGGCGCTCTCGATCGGCGGCACGAGCGGTTCGCTGGTGCACACGACCGGAGTCTCGCTGACGATCAACTCGGCCGGCGGCGGCGGGGGCACGGGCGTGCGCACGTTCTCGGCGGCGCCGAACCTCGCGATCCCGGACAACAACACGACCGGCGTGTCGAGCGTGATCAGTGTGCCGGATGCGCTCACGATCAGCTCGATCTCGCTCGAGACCGTGATCACGCACCAGCGCAAGAGCGACCTCGTGGTCACGCTGACCGCGCCGGACGGCACGAGCGCCATCCTGCACAACCACACGGGAGGCAATACGGCCAACGTCACGACGACCTTCGCGATCGCCACGACGCCGGCCCAGCTGCTCTCCGCCTTCACGGGACACGCGACGGCGGGCAACTGGACCCTGCGGGTGCAGGACACCGTGGCCGCGCGCACGGGCACGCTCAACTCCTGGAAGATCAGCTTCAACGGCGAGCAGTCGGTCAGCCCGAACCTGCCTATCCCCGACAACGACACGACGGGCGTCACGAGCCCGCAGGCCTTCACGCAGAGCGGCACGGTCGCGAGCCTGAAGGTGCGCGTGGGGATCACGCACACCTACAAGGGCGACCTGGAGGTGGCGCTGATCGCCCCCGACGGCACGACGGTGCTGCTGCACAACCGCAGCGGCGGCTCGACCGACAACATCAACACGGAGTACCCGGACATCACGGTGCCGGCACAGTCGCTCTCGGCCTTCACGGGCAAGGCGATCAGCGGCACGTGGAGCCTGCGCGTGCGCGACCTCGCGGCGCTCGACACGGGCACGCTCAACTCGTGGACGCTGTCGTTCACGGCGCAGTAGCCGCGCACGAGGAGACCTGACCCGGAGCTCGCGCGCGACGCCTCAGGCGATCGCCGCGAGCTCCTTCTCCATCTTCATCACCCAGGTCACGGAGGCGAGGTACACCTCGCGCACCGCCGCCGGCGTCGGATGGTCCGGCGGGAGCTTCTCGAACTCGCCGCGCTCGTAGGCCAGCACGAGTTCGAGCTGCTCGCCGAGGCTGCCGGTGCGCTCGATCAAGGCCTCGTGGATGTCCTCGTGCAGCGGCAGCGGCCCGACGACCTCGCGCAGCTCCTGGTCGACGAGCGCGTCGAGCATCGAGAACAACCCGACCGTGAAGGCACGGTTCGCGCTGCCGTCGCCGCGGCTGCGCGAGAGTTCCTCGCACATGCGCGCGCGCAGCATGGCCGTGATCATCAGCTCGCGCGGCTTGTCGTCGACGCGCGCGATGAGCATCACGCAGGCGATGTTGCGCACCGCGTCCGAGCCGAGATAGACCACGACCTCGCGCAGCGAATCGATGCGCCGGCGCAGGCCGATCTGGGCCGAGTTGAGGAAGCGCACGAGCTTCAGGCTCAGCACCGGATCCTGGGCGATCACGATCTCGAGCTCCTCGGGCGTCGTGTCGGGATCCTGGATCTTCGAGAGCAGGCGCAGCAGGCTCGAGCGGTCCACCGACTGCGCGCGACCGCGCAAGAGGTCGGGGCGCGCGAAGAAGAAGCCCTGGAAGAACTCGAAGCCGAGCTTCTCGCAGGCGCGGAACATCGCGGGCGTCTCGACCTTCTCGGCCAGGAGGCGCGCGCCACTCGGCCGCAACTCGCGCGCGACACGCCCGAGCGTCTCGTCGTCCATTCCCAGGCACTCGACCTTGACGATGTCCACGAGGCGCAGCAGCTCCGCGTAGCCCGGGCGCATGCCCGTGTAGTCGTCGAGCGCGAGCGTGAAGCCTTCGGCCTTGAGCCGCTTCGCGCCACGCAGCACCGGCTCGTCGATCTCGATCGACTCGAGCAGTTCGAGCACGACGCGGTCGGGCGGCAGCGGCAGCGGCACCTCGCCCGTCACGAACTCGCGCGTGATGTTGATGTACGCGGGCAGCCCGCCCACGACCTTCTCCAGGCCGAACTCCCCCAGCGCCTCGACCAGCACCTGGCAGGTCGTCACGTGCCCGGGCTGGGCCAGCGGGAAGACGCCCGTCGAGTCGCGTGCCAGGAGCTCGTAGCCGCGCAAGCGCAGCGTGCGATCGAGAATGGGCTGCCGGGCGAGCAGGAGTCCGGTGTGCATGCGAGGGCCCGGATCCTAGAGTCGACGCACCCCCGGCACCAAGCTTCCGTGCTACGTCTTGCCCAAAGTGGCGCGCTGGAGCTCGAAGATGCGCTGAATCGCGCCGCTGCCGAGTTCGAGCATCTGGTCGAGCTCGCCGCGGTCGAAGGCGGTCTTCTCGGCCGAGCCCTGCACCTCGACGAACTTGCCCTCGCCGGTCATGACGAGGTTCATGTCGGTTTCTGCCTGGCTGTCCTCGGAGTAGCACAGGTCGCAGAGCACCTCGCCCTTCACGACACCCATCGAGACCGCCGCGAGCTGCGAGCGCAACGGCCAGCCGCGCAGCACGCGCCTGCCGTCCATCCAGGTGAGCAGATCGTGCACCGCGAGCCAGGCGCCGGTGATGGCGCAGGTGCGCGTGCCGCCGTCGGCCTGGATCACGTCGCAGTCGATCCAGAGCGTCTTCTCCGTCACCTGGCTGAGGTCGACGACGCCGCGCAGCGCGCGCCCGATCAGGCGCTGGATCTCGACCGAGCGGCCGTCGGTCGAGCCCGTGCGGTCGCGCTGCTTGCGCGTCTCGGTGGAGGAGGGCAGCATCGAATACTCGGCCGTCAGCCAGCCCTTGCCCTTGCCCTGCATGAAGGGCGGCACGCTGTCCTGCATCATCGCCGTGCAGAGCACGCGCGTGTTGCCGAAGCTCGCGAGCACGGAGCCGGGCGCATTGCGCGTGAAGTTGCGCTGGAACGAGATCGGTCGCAGATCGGCCGCGGCGCGGCCATCGGAACGGGGCATGTGGGTGTCCTCCACTCGAGAGTATACGCGCTAGGCGCGCGTGAGCGCCTGCACGAGTTCGAGCGGGATGCGCTCGCGACCGCGCGCGGACTCGAGCACGAGCGCTTCGAGGTCGAGTGCGACGACCACGCCCGCGTGCGTCGCGCCCGAGGACTCGACGCGCACGCTGCAGCCCGCGAGGCCCGTCGCGGCGAGCCAGTCGCGCGCGAGCCCGGGAGCGCCGCGCCGCGCCTCGTCGAAGCGCGTCGGCAGCGCTGCGCAGAGCGCCTCGAGCGCGCGCTCGAGCGTCGTGTCCAGGCCGCACAGCGCGAGGCTCGTGACCGCGCGCTCGGCCGTGAGCTGTGGCGGAAAAGCGCGCTGGCGCACGTTGAGCCCGAGACCGACGACGTAGTGCGGACGCAGCGGATCGAGCCCGCGCGTCTCGACCAGCACGCCTGCGAGCTTCGCGCCGCCCGCGACCAGATCATTGGGCCAATCCAGCGCGAGGCCCGGGTCCGCGACGTGCGCCGCGAGGAACACTGCGCGCGCCGCGTCGAGCATCGCGAGTCCGCCGGCGAGCGTCAGTGCCACCGGCGCGATCGGCGGCGGGCCGGGCAGCAGCACCAGGCTCGCGTAGAGGCCTTCGCCGGGCGCGCTGTGCCAGGTCCGGCCCCGACGGCCGCGCCCTGCGCTCTGTTCGCGCGCGACGTGCAGGTCGCCATCGCGCGCACGCCCGGCCGCGAGCTCGGCGAAGGCGCGCTCGCTGGTGGAATCGACGAGCTCATGGCGCAGCAGGCGCAGTTGCACGGATGGAGGCTACCGCAATCCGCGTGCACAGCCGAACGCCCCGCGTCAAACTCCAGGATCGTGCGCGCCATCCCGCTGCTCCTGTGTCTGCTGGCCTCGTGTTCGCGCGAGGCGCCGCCGCCGGCAAAGCCCGCGGCACCGGCTCCGCCCGCGGCGTCTTTGCGCGCCGAGGACGAGATCCTCGCCAACCTGCGCGCCGAGCCTTGCGGCGCCGGCACGGTCGCCGACCTGCAGCTGCCCGAGCCGTACCTGCGGCGCGTCGCCGACCGCGTGCTGCGCGCGGGCTACACCGAGCGCTTTCGCCAGATCATCGCCGACGGCGTGAAGGCCGACCCGCCGCCGAAACTCGTCGAGGGCAAGCCCGCGCCGATCACACAGCACGCGCACGAGCTCCCCGCCGCCGTCGCCGCGGCGCGCGCGGCCTACAGCGAGGGCAATCCCGAACGCCCCGGCTTCCGCGCGCGTTTCGCGAGCGAGCCGCAGCCGTCGACACAGGTCGACGAATCCCTGGCGCCGAAGGACTTCGTGCAGAAACGCCTCGCGCGCGATGGGTTGCTCGCGACGAGCGTGGCGCTGATCGCCGAGCTGCACGAGCGCTCGAAGCCGATCGAGCCCGCGTCGCTCGAAGCCGCAGGCCTGCCGCTCGACTGGCTCTCCTGCTTCGCGCCGCCCGACAAGGCTGCGAGCGACGACGCGCGCGTGACGATCGCCTGGCTCGACGCGCTCGCCACCTCGAAGCAGAGCAGCGACGTGCTGAAGACCGAGCTCGCGCGCGCGAGCTTCCT
>Ga0302323_100002234_pt1 | contig 15712 bp, 12 predicted proteins | sample Fen_T0_3_FD_201950 | JGI IMG/M metagenome (GOLD analysis project Ga0302323, IMG submission 201950) | Peat permafrost microbial communities from Stordalen Mire near Abisko, Sweden - Fen_T0_3 | ecosystem: Environmental > Terrestrial > Soil > Wetlands > Permafrost | place: Sweden: Abisko... | reverse complement strand
TCGCTGCGGCCCTTTCGTTTTGATAGAAACTAGCAACCAGCAACTAGAAACTGACTTTACCGCCTTCCGCGGCCACCACCACCACCGCCGCCCGGACGACCTCCGGAACGGCCTCCTCCGCTACCGCCACCCGGACGGCCTCCGCGTCCGCGCCGGCGCCGGCTGCTATCTCCGCCAGCCCTATCTCCACCACCCTCGGGGCGCGTCGCGGCCGGGCCAGTTCCCGCCGGAGCACGTCCACCGTCGACACGGTTGAAGTTGGGTTCGTCGTCGGCGTCAAAATCGGCGCCGCCTTCGATCACCGCCGTGGGCGCGCCTTGCGCCTCGACGACTTCAGGTACATCAGCCGGCGGTGCTCCATCCATTTCCGGAGGAGGTGCTCCGCCCATTTTAGCGCGCTGCTCCTTCAGGATCGCCTTGCGCGACAGCTTGATGCGGTTGCCTTCGACGGCCAGTACTTTCACCAGCACCTGGTCGCCTTCTTTCAACTCGTCGCGAATCTCTTTAATTCTGTGCTCGGCGACTTCGCTGATGTGCAGCAAGCCGTCCGTGCCCGGGATGATCTCAACGAACGCTCCGAACTCGGCCAGCCGCGTGACTTTGCCCAGGTAGGTCTTCCCAACTTCGGCGGTCGCCGTCAGGTCACGAATAATCTGCAAGGCCTTGTTGGCGGATACTTCATCGTTCGAAGCCACGTTGACCTTGCCGGAGTCTTCGACATCAATCTTCACACCGGTTTGTTCAATGATGCTGCGAATCATTTTGCCGCCCGGTCCAATCACGTCGCGAATCTTGTCGACCGGAATCTGGAGGGTGTAAATGCGCGGTGCGTAAGCCGAAACCTTGCCGCGCGGCTCGTTGATCACCTCGCTCATCTTGTCGAGGATGTGGATGCGCCCCTTCTGGGCCTGCGCCAGCGCTTCCCGCATGATCTGCGGAGTAATGCCGGCAACCTTGATATCCATCTGCAGGGCGGTAATGCCCTCGCGCGTGCCGGCAACTTTGAAATCCATGTCGCCGTAGTGATCTTCAGCGCCCGCGATATCGCTCAGGATGGCGTAGTGCTCGCCTTCTTTCACCAATCCCATTGCCACTCCGGCAACCGGCGCCTTGAGCGGAACGCCCGCGTCCATCAGCGACAAAGACGCGCCACAGATGGTTGCCATCGAGGATGATCCGTTCGACTCCAAAATGTCGGACACGACGCGCATCGCGTAGGGCCACTCATCCAAGGTCGGAAGCACCTGCGAAACAGCGCGCTCGGCGAGCGCTCCGTGGCCAATCTCGCGACGCCCGGCGCCGCGCAGGAACGCCACTTCTCCCACCGAGAACGGCGGGAAGTTGTAGTGCAGCATGAAGCGCTTCTTGGATTCGCCCTGGAATCCTTCCAGTCGCTGCATGTCATCGCTGGTGCCGAGAGTGGTGGTGACCAAGGCCTGGGTCTCACCGCGGGTGAAGATGGCGCTGCCGTGAGTGCGCGGCAGGATGCCGGCTTCGATCCAGATCTCGCGGATCTGGTCGAACGCGCGTCCGTCCGGACGGCGCTTGTTGTTGATGACCTGGTCGCGGAAGATGCGCTCGCGCAAGATTTCGTAGTATTTCTTAACCTTAGCCTTGCCCTCGACATCGTCCTCGGGCAAAGCGGCGAGCAGTTCCTTTTCCAGGGTGCGAACCAGTTCGTGGCTCTCGGACTTCGGATGCTTCTCGGTGTCGAGACTATCGGCCAGGCGCTTGCCGATCTTCGATTCCAGACCCTTGTAGTAGGCCTCGTCGTGTTCGGGAGGCGTGACCTGGCGCTTCGGTTTACCAACCTTGCTGCGCAGTTCGTTGATGGCGGCGCAAATCTTCTTGATCTCGGCGTGAGCGAACTCGATCGCGTCCACCACCGTCTCTTCCTTCACTTCCTTCGCGCCCGACTCGATCATCACGATCGCATCGGAGGTTCCGACCACCATGATGTTGAGCAGGCCTTCGTGCATCTCGGTGTAGGTGGGGTTCACAATGAAACGGCCTTCCACCAGGCCGACGCGCACTGCGCCGATCGGACCGAGGAACGGAATATCGGAGAGGGTCAGGGCAGCCGAGGCAGCGTTGATGCCGACTACGTCGGGGTCATTGTCAGTATCGGCCGAGAGCACGAAGGCAATGACCTGCGTCTCGCACTTGAAGCCATCTTGGAACATCGGGCGTACCGGCCGGTCAATCTGCCGGCTGGTAAGCACTTCGCGCTCGCTCATGCGCCCTTCACGCTTGATGAAGCCGCCGGGAATGCGTCCGCCGGCGTAAGTGTATTCGCGGTAGTCCACGGTGAGCGGGAAAAAATCGATGCCCGTGCGGGGCTCGGGATTGGCGGTTGCGGTCGCCAAAACAACGTTGTCGCCCATGCGCACGACGGCGGAGCCGTGTGCCTGCTTGGCTAGTTTTCCTGTTTCAAAAGAGAGGGTTTTTCCGCCAGCTAGCTCAACGGATGCGTAGGTAGGTTCAGGCTTCATAGATTAATCCTTTGGGCAGGAGGCCACACACGCGGCATGGAGTTCGCACGGGTAGGCGGATGCCAGTGGTTTCGCGGTTGGGATAAGCGCACGTTCCTGAGGCTCTCGGAGTCAAAAAACCGGCTCCCCACGGAGCCAGTCGCGCAACTACTTGCGGATGCCGAGCTTCGAGATGACGGTTTTATACCGTTCCGAGTCGTACTTCTTCAGATAGTCCAACAGGCTGCGTCGCTTGCTGACCAGCATGAGAAGTCCGCGGCGCGAGCCGTGGTCTTTCTGGTGCGCTTTGAAATGCTCCGTCAATTGACCGATGCGCTCGCTCAACAGCGCGATTTGCACTTCGGGGCTGCCGGTATCGGTGGCGTGCGTCCGATACGTGTCAACGATGGATTGCTTTTGCTCTCTGGCTAGCACTAACCTGTAGCACTCCTGTCTCTTCTCATTTCGTAACGTGTTTGAGAATAACATGTTGCCGGGAACAGTGTAAAGCCATCGCCTGGCGCCAGCCTTGTCGAATGCTTCGCAGCGCCCGAGGCCCTTCCGGCTGATTCCCTGCGAACGGCTGTCCTAAGGCAAACTGCCTAATTCTAAAGAATGCGGGCTCACCTCTGTTCTGAATTCGTAACAAACTTCCTCGACCCTCAGAAACCGGAAAGGCCCAGTGTAAAGTTCGTCCCACTCGCCGCGGAGACGGACAAGGAAACGTTTGTCAACCGGGTTCTACGGATCGCAAGAAGTGGCCCAAGGAGCCCGCCGTTTTCTGACCCTCCCCCAACGGTTGTGCGCTTCCGCTCGGCGAGTTTGCAGCAAGCCCTCGGCGTAAGTACGTTTGCCCCCTCTGGCATTACCCGAGGGTCGCCCCGCCCTCCCGCAATTGGTCCGGGAGGGTGGGGAGCTCTTCAAGTCTCCGCTCAAACCACCGGGCCCGTTCCATCCGGTCGCAACGTTCTTCCCGCTTCGCACATCTCACGACCGCCCCAGACGATCGTGAGGTTGTGGATCCAGAACGCTGGGGAGCGGCGAAGCTCTACGACCAGCGGCGGAAGAACAGCGCCTGCCGCGCGACCGGCTGCGCCTTTTCGCTGAGCGTGGCCATCTGACGCTCGCTGAGCGGAGTAAAGTCGCGGGCGAGCTGCACGTTTTCCTCGAGCTGGGCGATGGTGTCGCAGCCGATGATCACCGTGCTCACAGGCAGCGAGAGTACGTAATACATCGCCTCTTTCATTGCCAGCTTCCCCGGGCCTGCGGCAGGGCCTTCCCACCCTGGGCCTTTGCTGGGATCTGGTTTCCAGCTGGCGAGGATGCGGCCGCGTGCCGGAATCTTCATCCCAATGATGCCGATCTGCTTCTCCACCGCCAGCGGCAAAAGTTTTTCCATGAAGCTGAGATGGTGCTTGTCGGCGGCGTTGAGCGCCATCAGTATCTGATCGAAAGCAAAACGTTCCAGGCATTGGACCAGAAAATCGGGATCCGTGTGGCCGGTGACGCCGAGGAAACGAACCATCTTCTGCTCTTTGGCTTCCTGGAAAGCTTCGATCGCGCCGCCCTTGCCGAAGATGCGGTCCACGTCGCTCTGGTTGTCGATGTGGTGGAGTTGCCAGGCGTCGAGGTGGTCGGTGTTGAGTAGTTTCAGCGATTGCTCGATTAACTTCAGCGACCCGTCACGCGTTCGGTCGTGCGACTTCGAGGCCAGGTAGGCTTGGGCGCGGCGCCGCTTCATGACCTCGCCGATGTAGCGCTGGCTCCAGCGCTGTTCCCCGCCATACATCGCCGCCGTGTCAATGTAGTTGACGCCGAGATCGAGGGCGCGCTCGATAATCGGCACCGCCACCGCCTCATTATTCGGCTGTTCGATCGAAGCCTGACCGCCCAGACTGAAGATGCCAACCCGGTAGCCCGTGCGTCCAAGGTTGCGCGTGGGCATCGCCTTCTCGGTCACAGGATTGACCGGTAAGGGAGGAAATGCGCGGGTCGTCGTATCGGCTAGGTTGCCCGTCACCACGGCTGCACCGAGCACGCTGGATTGTTTGAGGAAGTCACGGCGGGAGGAGTGAAGCTTCTTGGACATGAAGGCCTCCGAACAGGAAATGGTATGCCTGAGGAGGGGCGGGTAGCAACCGCGAGAAAGGAAGAGAGCGCAACGCCAGCCGGCGCTGCGCTCCCCTGGGAATCTACGGGTTGACCCAGATCTCCGTCGCGGCGCTGTTGTTGGTGGCGTCACGGTCGGGCGTGCTCAGGCGCACGCCGGCGGTGGCCTGCGTCCATCCGGAGACGGTGGGCAGCACCGTGATGGTGACGGTCTTGCCGGTGCCGGGGGACATCTGGCCAAGCTTGCACGCGACCAGTGGGCCGTGGGTGCATCCTTTGGTCGCGGACACGAACGTATAGTGCTTCGGCAAGGCAAGGAGCGCAAAGACATCCCGCGCGTCATCGTCCTGGATGTTGATCACGGTCACGGTATAGACGAGCGGCTCGCCGACTTTCCCAGGGTTGGTCGAAGTCGTCGTAACCTGCATTTCGGTGAGGCCTACTCCCGTGATCGTGCTGGTGATGAAGGCGCTGGCCGTGCCGCCACCGTCCTCATGGGCCACGGCGGTGACGTCCTGCGGCGAGGTGTCGGTAGGATGCACGGCGATCACAAAATCGTGCGACTGATTGGGGTTAAGGTTTGCGATTTGGCATACCACCGTCAAATGGAAGGGTCCCGGAGTGAAGAGGCATCCGCCGCTGGGCGCTGGAGAGATGGGCAGTTCGGCGGCAGGCAGAGTGTACGTCACAGTGAGATTGGGAGCGTCAAAGGTGCTGGTGTTGGTCACGGAAGCGGTGTAGGTCGGCTCGCCATTCGGATCGACGCCCAGCGCGAGTCCGATGGTGAGCGTGGCCTGCGCGTGGACCGAAGTCGCCATGACCAGGGTTAGGGTGAGTAACGCCAGTGCGAGAGCAGCTTGCTTTGCGATCGAGTGAGACATGAATTCCTCCTGAACTGTGGATAGTGCGCTTGCGCTTGAAAACGTTTCTTAGGGAAGTCTCTTTGGGTGGATCCGTGCCCGAGGTCGCCCGCCGCGTTTCCTCCGCAGGGCGACGCTCTACTGAGTAATGTGAAAAAGATGAGCGAAGTGGCTCAAGGTCCACATAAAAAACAATACGAACCCTCCACCCTTGATGGGTGAGACGCGGCAAGCCGCGCCTCAACAGGGTTCCTGTCACTGCACGGTGAAATTGCCCCGGGCGATCGCCGTGCCGCCTTTGGTCTTCAACGAGACTTTTCCCGTCACCGCGCCGGGGGGCACAGGGACGGTCACTTGCGTATCCGAAACCACGGTGAAGGATGCTGTTACCGAATGGCCGAAGGTCACGCTCGTAGTCTGCTTCAGGCTCATCCCGGTGATGGTGACAACCGTTCCCACCGGCCCGCTCTTGGGAGTGAAATCCTGGATCGAGGGAAGAACTTTGAACGTCTGCGGCGTCACCAGATCGCCACTGGGTATGTGAACTTTCACCGGCCCTGTCATGGCGCCCGGCAGCGGCGATACGATCGCCGCTGTGTCGCTAATCGGGATGATCTGACCCGGGCCGTTTCCGAACGAGACTCCGGTGGCGGTCGAGAAACCCTGTCCGAGAATTCCAGCCGCATCCCCAACGTGACCCGATGTGATCACGACCAGCGAGGCAAACGGCTTCAACCCGTTGTCGAGACTGTAGAGGACGCCGTAGGGCGTGAGCGGGCTTCCGCCGTGATTCGTCGTGCCATAGATGATCCCGTTGGTGTGTAGCACCGGCGTGGACATCGGCGTGTCTCCGCTCGGTGTGGCAAAATCGTGCAACACGGCGAATGTCGTTCCCGCCGTATTGACTTTGAACAAAGTGCCCTGGCTGTTGGCTCCGCCCCTCGTGGCGACGCTGTACAGGAACCCGTCACTTCCCTGGACCATTCCGGCCTGCGGATTCTCGCCCTCGATAGCCTGAAAGTCGTGCAGCTTCTTGTAACCACCACCGCTGGTCGACATCACGAACACGGACCCGAACCCGTTCGCGCCTCCCCAATTCGTAGTGCCATAGAGCTTTCCGTCCGCGGCTTGCAGGACCGGGCCAGCAGGATTTCTGCCGTCGGTGCCAGCACCGCCAAAGCTGTAAAGAATCTTCAAGACTCCTTTTGTCGTCAGCCGGAACACTGTGCCTTGATTAAACGTTCCACCGTTGGGAGTTGTGCCGTAGAGGTTGCCGTCCGTGCCCAGAATGAGCGGTGCAATTGTCTCCGAGGGTGCGATTGCGATAACCGAGAACGCCAGGGTTGACGGATTGATCTTGTACGCTCTGCCCTGGTTCGTACCGTTGTCGGTGACCCCGTAAATGTTCCCGTCCGGCGCCTGAATCGGAGGCGCCCAGGGATGTGCACCGTCGGGGCCGTCCGTAAAGTTGTAGAGGATGGTCACGACTCCGTCCCGCTCCTGGAAGACGGTCCCAGCGTTCGACGTGCCCCCCAGTACCGTGGTCCCGTAAAAGTTACCGTCCCATCCGAAACTCAGCCCCGATTGCGGCGTATTCCCGTCCGGTTTGCCGAGAAAGTCGTAAAGATCGCCCACTATTCCCGTCAGTTGGTAGTTGAAGACGGTTCCAGGATGCGAGAGCTGCGTATCGAGCGTCCCATAGAGGCTGCCGTCCAGTCCCTGCGCCAGCAGCGCGGGCCCAGCCGGATTGGCGCCTTCCTTGTGCCAATCGAAGTTGTGAAGCTGGGTGTACTGCGCGTGCAGCAGCGGGCTGACCACGAAAAAGATCAGCGCGCAAGCGATGCTTAGATAGCGATGTAGCGTTAGGTTCTTCATTGGGTGCGCTCCTTCAGCCTGGGATTTCTTTCTGAACGGGCATGGGTGATCCCTCCCCAGAGACCACCCGTGCCCGAACGAACGTTGTTGGCTTGCTTTCAGTCGCTTCCGGATAACGTCCTGAGAGTCTTGCGTTTCGCCCGCTTCGATTTGTGCGACCCGCCGAAGGCCATCCCGGGCTGCTTCCTTATCTACTAATGTGCAAAACGGCGGAGAATTGGCTCAAGGTACGTTGCACCGTTCATTTCGAAAATATGATCTCCCCACATAACCCCTGTGTTTTCAGATTCTTGACTTCGAAACCGGGAAAAGATATCCTTCCGCCTCATACGTGCTACCCCGGCACGAGGGCTAAGTAAAACCTTGCATCGCGACTCTTCCAATCAAGTCACGCAGTTATTGATTCGCTGGCGGGGAGGGGACCGCGAGGCCCTCGAAGCGCTAATGCCGCTGGTGTACGACGAACTGCGCCGCCTGGCTCATCACTACCTGCGGCAGGAACGAAACGATCACACTCTGCAAAGCACGGCCCTGGTGCACGAGGCGTACCTGCGGCTGGCAGGACAGAATCCGCCGGAGTGGCAGAACCGCGCTCACTTTTTTGGAATTGCCGCTCATCTCATGCGCCAGATCCTGGTCGAGTACGCACGCGGCCGAGGCGCCGCCAAACGCGGCGGAAGTGCCTGCCGCTTGACGCTCGACGAGGGACTCGCTCTTTCCACCGAACTCTCCGTGGATGTGGTTGCGCTGGACCGGGCCCTCAAGGAACTCGGCGCACTCGATGAGCAGCAAAGCCGCATTGTGGAACTACGTTTTTTTGCCGGTCTCACCATTGAGGACACCTCGAATGTGTTGGGCATCTCTCCTGCCACCGTGAAACGCGACTGGGTGACCGCCCGCGCCTGGCTCTATCGCGCCATGACCGGAGACGCGCCGGCATGAACCCGGAACGCTGGCAACGCGTGAAGCAGTTGCTGGATCAGGCGATTGCTCTGGCAGACTCCGAACGCTCATCCTTCCTCGATCGCGAGTGCGGCAACGATCTCGAATTGCGGCGCGAAGTGGACTCCCTTCTCGCCTCGCACCAGGAAGCCGGAACCGGATTCCTGAAAAAGCCCGCTCTGGATCTCAAGTCTGCCCTGCCGCCTGCTCTAGTGCGCGCCGGCCGCCGCATCGGCGTGTACCAGATCATCGAAGAGATCGGCCGCGGTGGCATGGGAGAGGTGTATCGCGCCGTCCGGGCCGATGGCCAATTCACCAAGGAGGTCGCCGTCAAACTGGTGCGCGGCGGCTTCGACACGGCTTTTGTACTGGAGCGGTTCCGCACCGAGCGCCAGATTCTGGCGACTCTCGATCATCCCAACATCGCCCACCTGCTCGACGGAGGCACGACCGAAGATGGGATTCCCTACCTCGTCATGGAGCTGATCGAAGGGGAACGCATCGATCTGTACTGCGACCAGCAGAGACTCTCCATCACTCAGCGGCTCCAACTCTTCCGGCAGGTGTGCGCGGCGGTGCAGTATGCACACCAGCGGTTAGTCATCCATCGCGACATCAAGCCTAGCAACGTCCTCGTCACCAAGGAAGGCGCTCCCAAGCTGCTGGATTTTGGGATCGCGAAGATTCTCGATCCGACGGCGGGCGACGGAGGTGAAACCACGCTGGGCCGGCCGATGACGCCGGAGTACGCCAGCCCCGAACAGATCCGTGGCGAGCCGATCACCACGGCCAGCGATGTGTATTCGCTCGGCGTGGTGCTTTACCAGTTGCTGACCGGGCGCTCCCCGTATCCCGGTGAAACGCGCAGCCCGCACGAACTGGCGCGGGCGGTCTGCGAGACCGATCCGGGACGGCCGAGCACGGCGGTTTTGCGGCCGCAAGCGGTTCGTACCGGCGATCGGGTGGAACAGGTTGCGCCGGAGGAGGTGAGCCGGCCGCGGGAAGGATCTCCGGCAAAGCTCCACCGACGGCTGGCGGGGGATCTCGACAACATTGTGCTGATGGCACTGCGCAAGGAGCCGGAGCGGCGGTACGCCTCGGTGGAGCAGTTTGGGGAAGACATTCGCCGTCACTTGGAAGCGTTGCCGGTCGCCGCGACCAAGGGGTCGTGGAGCTACCGGGCAGGAAAGTTCGTCGCGCGTCACAAAGTCAGCGTGGCGGCGACAGCAGTCGTGCTGTTGGCGCTGGCTGCCGGAGTCGGTGCGACCGTACGCGCCGCCCGAATAGCACGGCAGCAGGCGGAGATTGCGAGTGCCGAGCGAGCCCGGGCCGAGAAGCGGTTCAACGATGTTCGCAAGCTGGCGAATTCCCTGATCTTCGAGATTCACGACTCCATCCAAAGCCTTCCCGGCGCGACCCCTTCCCGCAAGCTTCTGCTGGATCGCGCGGTGGAGTATCTCGACAAACTGGCCCAAGATGCGAGCGGCGATCTCAATCTGCAACGCGAGTTGGCATGGGGCTACCAGCGGTTGGCAGCCGTTCAGGGCGATACTTCACAGTCCAATCTCGGACAAGTCAGTGCCGCTGAGATCAGCAACGGCAAGGCGATGGCGCTGTTCGAAGCGGTCGCCAAGGCCAATCCGCGCAATGTAACCGACCAACTCAATCTCGCCATGGCTTACCGCACTCGGGCCTTATTCGACATCTACGAACCGAGGGGCCGCGCGGAAATTGACCAAGCGATCGCTATCACCGGTCCGCTGATGCAGAGCGATGGCGCCAAAGTCGAAGTCAGGAACGAGAGCGCGCAGGAGTACTACATTCTTGCCCATATCCAGGATGCGGTAGGAGACCGGCTGCAGGCGGTGGACACATTTCGCAGGGTTCGTGATCTGCGGCTGGACATCCTGCGCACCAATCCCGATTACCCGGGAATCCGCCAGGGAGTGGCGAAAGTCACTGTTCTTCTTGCGCATCAGATCGGGCGCTACGGTTCGCGAGATGAGGCGATGCAACTGATGAATGCGGGCGTCGCCGACTATGAGGCACTGGTCAAGGCAACGGGGGGAGACCCGGGCATGAACCGGGAATTGAGCATGGCACAGGGGAGGCGCGGAGACGTCGAGCTCATGCGCGGCGATCTCGCGGCCGCCCGTTCCGATTTCCGCCGTGCGCGCGAGCGTATTGAACGTCTGGCCAAACTCGATCCCGAGAACCAGATGCTGCAATCGGATCTGTGGGTCGCGGAGTTTGAGGATGGAAGGGCCTTGGGCGTTGCCGGTAGAAGCGCCTCGGCCCTCCCGCTTCTGCAACGGGCGCTTCAGGGATACCAGGCTTTGCATCTGGAGGCTGACGTAGGACCGGGTCCCGGCGAAATGCAAGCTTGGATTGGAGAAGCGCAGGCCGGCATCCACAATCTGACAGAAGCGTTGAAGAGCTATGAGATGGCGGCGAAAATCCTTGCCGTAGATCAAGCGACGTACGATGACGCCCGCTGCGATTTAGCGATAGTTGAGGTAAAGATCGGCAACACGCTTATCAAGATGGGCAAACTGCGCGAGGCGTCCGCGGCCTACACCAGGGCTCTCGACACCGCCAATCTCCCTTTCTCGATCGAACACATGGACCTCCCGGCACTCTCTGCGGCGGCGGATGCCTTTGCCGGAATGGGAGACGTGGCAGCCACCGAGGCGCGCAAGACGCAGAATGCTTCCCTGCGCTCCAAGCTGTTCAACGAAGCCCGCGCGTCCTACGAGAAAAGCCTGAACACCTGGAAACGAATTCCGGATCCGTCGAGAATCAGCGGGAATGGCTTTCTGGTGGGCGATCCGAAGCAGATCGCGCAACGGCTGGCCAGTCTGCCGGGAGTCAACGCAAACTAGAACTGCGCAGCCTGCTGCAGATCCGAACTGGGCTGCATCTTCGACACCTGCTTCTCCGGCCGCTGCTGAGCGATACCTGAGGTCAAACCAGATCCGTCAAGCCCGCGAAGAAAATCATTACCCCACAGGACACGGGGAAAGACAAGGGAATCAACACACGCGATTGGGTTTCTCTGTGTTCCCCTGTGACCCCCGTGGTGAAGGGTTTCTTGCCGAGGAGTTCACAACGGCAGCCACGTCCCAATTCCCTTCTCCAGCGCCCGTTGGTAAATCAGCGGAGCCGTGGCCAGGTCATCGAGCGCCAAGCCGAGATTGCACGCGATCGTGCGTTCCTCCGCCTTCTGCCTGCCCGGTTTGCGCCCGGTGACGAGTTCTCCCAGGTCGGCGTGGATGGGCGGGATGTCCTGGAAGTATCCGATGTCGCGGTAGTGATGGAGTTGTGGCACATCGTCCGTACAAAACTTGTCGACCTCGTGAAGGGCCGACGGATGCCAGTAGGAATCGAAGTCCACGAGCGACGCAAACGAACCCTCGCGCAGCCATCCCCGCTGAATCGTGGCATGCGGCTTGCGCAGGATGGGCCCGGCAGTCACGACGATATCGCTGCTGACCACCGCCTGTTTGGGGTTACTCACCGGCGCAATTTCAATTCCCAGCTCCGCACTCAATTCCTGCGCATATCCCGCGGCCCGCTCCGGGTGCGTGTCATGCGCATAGACCTTTTTCAACGGGAACACAACCTTCAGCGCTTCCAGATTGCTGCGCCCCTGCACTCCGCAACCGAGAATACCCACTGTTGAAGATTCGGGCCGCGCCAGGAACTTTGCCGCAACCGCCGTCGCTGCGCCTGTGCGCTGCGCAGTAATCCAGGTGCAATCCATCAGCGCCAGCGGCACCCCAGTCTCAGGATCGTTAAGGATCATCAGCCCCGTAATGTAGGGCAGACCTCGCTTGCTGTTTTCGGGAAATCCGCCAACCCACTTCATCCCCGCGGCCCTCTGCGCCGGAATCGACGCTGGCATCGCGTGGATAAACGCGTCCGGCATGGTATGAATACCGATTTTCGGCGGCATTTCAACGCGGCCCTCACCCTTCTCGCGAAACATGCTTTCCAACGCCGCAATGATTTCCGGCATGGTCAGGCCGACGGCTGCCACATCCGATTGCGACAGATAGAGAAGGTCTTTCCCCAGATGGGTACTCATTTTGTTGTTCCCGCTTTGCTTTGCCGGCGTCATCCTGCCGTTGACTGATGAGGATACAGCTCTTGCCCCGCAAGTCTGCGAGCAAAACCCGAAGTCAGGTTACACTCTAAGGAAACACAGGAGAAGGTTTGCCGTGATCTGCTTCCGCTGTGGCGAAAAAAATCCGGACACCTACCGTTTCTGCGGAATGTGCGGCGGTCCGATTCAAGCCGCAAAGCCGGCCAGCGGATCGGCTCCGGCCCCTCCCGCGGAGCCCCCTCCTGAGCCAATCAGCACTCCCGCGCCCGAGAGCCGCTCCGAGAATTTCCCTTTCAGCCGCGCCGAACGACTGGCCAAGTCTGCCCCGGCTGAGCGGGTCGCGCCCATCAGCGGCCCTTCCATGCTCGGGTTGAACGAGCCCAGTCTGGACTCTCTCCGCGAGAAAGCATTCTCCAGTGCCGACGAAACCTACTTCGAGCCGGAGACGCGCGGTCCAGCATGGCAGCGAATCTTCATGACATTGGTGGTCCTGGGCGCGCTGGGAGGCGCGGCTTGGTGGGGCTATGCGAACTATGCTCAGCCGGGCGCGAGCACACCGCAAAGTTCGGAAACGAAACCGGACGCATCCGCAGCAAATCCCCCCGCGGCAACTGTCCCCCAGAAGAAGGAGGCTCCTCCGCCCGCCGCCTCGACCTCCGTCCCAACCGAAACCTCGACCACAGCGGAGACGAAGAAACCCGGCGAGCAATCGCAGGAGAACGGTTCAACGCCGTCAGGCACCAGGAAGACTGACGAGCAAGCCAGTGGAAATGATACGGCGGCTCCGGAGCAGGCCCCGTCCGAGCCTTTGAAACCGGTCGCGAAGCCCCAGCCCGAGACGTCTCAGCCAAAATCTCAGCCGAAGAACAAAGCTCCCGCGGTGAAACCTGCCACCAGCGTGGTTGCCCGCAAGGCCACTCCGGCAGCGGAAAAACCTGTCAAGGCCCCGCCCGCCGTCGTGCCCGCCGAAGGTGACGCCTTCTTCCGCCGCGGAGATGCCTACCTCTATGGAAGAGGCGTCGCGCAGAGTTGCGATCAGGCGATCAAGTATCTGAAGTCTGCTTCTGACAAGTCCAATGCCAAGGCGCGCAGCACCTTCGGCACCATGTACGCCACCGGGCACTGCGTCTCACGAGACCTGCCAACTTCCTATCGCTGGTTTGCGCTGGCGCTAAGAGTGGATCCGAATAACCAGATTCTGGAGAAAGATCTCAGCGCGGTGTGGAACCAGATGACGCCGCCGGAACGGCAGTTGGCCACGAAGCCGAGTCAGTAGTCAGCTACTCGCTAATCGCTACTCGGAACTAGATTCAACGCCTTCTTGATCGTCCCGCGTTCGGCCATGATCTTGTCCTGCAGGAGAGTGATGGCGTATATCAGCTGCTCGGGCCGCGGCGGACAGCCGGGAACGTAGATGTCCACCGGGATGACTTGGTTAACGCTCTGCACCAGCGCGTAGTTGTTGAATACCCCACCGGAAGTTGCGCAGGCGCCCATCGAAATCACCCACTTGGGCTCAGGCATCTGCTCCCAAAGCTGGCGGATCACCGGGGCCATTTTTTGCGAGACCCGCCCGGCAATGATCATCAGGTCAGACTGTCGGGGCGACGGCCGGAAGACTTCGGCGCCGAAGCGGGCAATATCGAATCGCGACGCGCCCATCGACATCATCTCGATCGCGCAGCAGGCCAGTCCGAAAGTCATCGGCCAGATGGAATTCTTCCGCATCCAGTTCACGGCCGAGTCGAGCGTCGTTAGCACGATGCCTTCCGGCGTGCCTTCGCCGAAGATCAGTTCTTTGACGACGCGCTTGCCATTCTCGATATCAATGTAGGGGCCAAAGCTGGTCTCTTGCGCCATGACGGTATTTTACCTTGTCGTGCGAAACGCTCCAAACCGTCTACGGGTTCAGCACGATCTTGCCGAACATCTGACTCTTCTCCATATACTCGTGAGCCGCCCGAATGTCTTTCAGCGGGAAGAGATGGTCGATGACCGGCCTCAGCCTTCCCGCGAAGACGTGGCCCATGACCTCGTGCAGTTCGCTCATGGTGCCCATGTAGGAACCAAGCAGTGACAACTGGCGCGAGAAGAGGAAGCGGAGATCGAGATCGACCTTTGGTCCCGTGGTCGCGCCGCAAGTCACCAGCGTACCGCCCGCCTTCAGTGACTTCACGCTCTCTCCCCAGGTAGCGGGACCGACGTGCTCAATCACGATGTCCACGCCTTCAAAGTTCGTGATCTTGCGGACTTCCTGCGAAATTTTCTGCTGATAATGGTTAATAACAAAGTCAGCGCCCAACTCCAGGGCCCGTTCCATCTTCCGCTCATCACCAGCGGTCGCAATCACGCGGGCGTTAAACATCTTCGCAATCTGGATGGCCGCAATGCCAACCCCCGAATTTGCACCCAGGATGAGCACGGTTTGCCCCGGGCGGATGGCGGCCCGTCCCGTGAGCATGTGCCACGCGGTTGTGAACACCAGAGGCACGCTCGCGGCCTGGTTGAAGTCGAGCGAGTTCGGAATGGGGATCACGTTGACGGCCGGGACGGCGATCAGTTCGCAGTTCCCCCCGTCCACGGCATTGCCCAGCGCGGTGAACTGGCGGCACTGGTTCTGCAATCCGGCGACACATTTTGGGCAGCGGTTGCAGAAATGCATCGGTGCGATAAGAACGCGCTGTCCAGCTTTCAGGTCAGTGACATACTCGCCCACCTCGACGATCTCGCCGGCGATGTCGCTGCCGAGAATGTGCGGCAGGTTCACACCCGGCAGTCCGTTACGCACAAAAATGTCGAGATGGTTCAAAGCGCAAGCGCGGACGCGAATCAACACCTGATCCTTGCGTGGTTTGGGATCGGGGACGTCCTCGTAGGTCAGAACTTCCGGCCCACCGAATTGATGAATGCGGACGGCTTTCATGGGGCTCCTGCAAGCGTGAAACGGGGATTTTGAACCATTCAACCTAGCACAAACCTCTATCCGATTGACTCCCCCTGTTTACCAAACGATAATCAACCCCGTGGACCTGTACGAGGAGATCGTCAAGCTTCGTCGCGACGGCCGGCGCGGCGCGGTGGCCACCATCGTTAACGTGCGTGGGTCCATTCCCTCGTTCAAGACCGCCAAGATGCTGGTGCGGGATGATGGCTCGATCGTCGGGACGATCGGCGGCGGGTGCGTCGAGGCCGAAGTGTGGCAGGCAGCGCGCGACGTGATGGAATCCGAGAAGCCGCGCACCATGACCTTCGATCTGAATCAGGATCCGAAGTACGACACCGGCCTCGTCTGTGGCGGCACACTCGAGATTTTTATTGAGCCGATCCTGCCTCCAGCAGAACTTTATATA
>Ga0302323_100002233_pt1 | contig 15715 bp, 14 predicted proteins | sample Fen_T0_3_FD_201950 | JGI IMG/M metagenome (GOLD analysis project Ga0302323, IMG submission 201950) | Peat permafrost microbial communities from Stordalen Mire near Abisko, Sweden - Fen_T0_3 | ecosystem: Environmental > Terrestrial > Soil > Wetlands > Permafrost | place: Sweden: Abisko... | reverse complement strand
CCAATTTATTCGCTTCGCCAGAGGCCGCATCCATAAAGCCTTCCAGAGCAGCATCAAATTGAAGTAAAACTGCGTTAGTTTTGATTTTAGAACGCTTGCCAGTAGGTGATTCCACTTGCATCGAGCCTGGATTTTCCGCCATTACAGAAGCCACCTTGAAATGGCCTTCTTCTTCGTAAAAAATATTCATAGCCGCTATTTTACATGGCTTTGTCAAAGGCTCTGCTAAAATACTGTGATGGATAAACGTATTCCCGTTACTTTACTCACTGGCTTCTTGGGTTCTGGCAAAACAACATTACTCAATCATCTGCTTAGCCAACCAGCAATGAAAGATAGTGCCGTCATTATTAATGAATTGGGCGAAGCTGGGCTAGACCATATTCTGGCGACGCAAGTCGATAGCGAACATATCGCTGACAACACCGTATTACTTAGCTCTGGCTGTGTGTGCTGCACACTGAAAAATGAGTTGGCTGACACCATGCGCGACCTATTTTTTAAGCGCGCGCTGCAAGCCATTCCGCAATTTAATCGCCTAGTCATCGAAACCACTGGCATCGCCGACCCTGGCCCGATTTTAGCCAACTTAATGAATGAACCAGTGATTGAATCGGTATTTCGGTTAGATGCGGTAGTGGTCACTATTGACAGTGAATATGGCTTACAGCAATTGCAAACGCACGCCGAAGCGCGTAAACAGGCGGCTATGGCTGATGTATTACTGCTGACTAAAACCGATTTAGCATCGGTTGAAACATTGGCAACTCTTAAGGAAAAGCTCATCACCATCAACCCTGGTGCGACACAGCATAAAATTTTTCATGGCCAAATTGACCCCGATTTTATTATTGATGTGGGCTTGTTTGATCCAACAGGCAAGCGTGCAGAACCGCAGCGCTGGCTGCGAGCGCCGCTTAAACCCGCATCGAAGCTAAAAAATCACAAAGATGAAATTAGCAGTTTCACCGTCACGCTACCCAATCCGCTCAATTGGCGCGATTTAAAACCAATTATTTTAAAACTGTGCCAAACGTATGGTGCAAACCTGCTACGCCTTAAAGGTATTATTCACGCGGCCGACCTTGATTATCCATTTGCCATTCACGCTGTACATTTTACGCCCTACCCACCTACTGAGCTGGAAGGTTGGACTGAAGATGAACCGACCAACCGTATTGTCATTATTGGTAAAGGTTTAGATGAAGAGGCTATTAGAAAAATGTTAACGCAGATTTAATACGATTTATTGTGCAGTTTTATAGTTTTGGCCAAAAAATTCCACCATCATAAAATCTTCCAAACCGGCGCTGTCTTCTAGCCGTGCTGATAAAACGATTACGCGATTTAAACGTTGTGATTCCCAATTAAAATCACCTTGGTAATGCTGACGAATCAGACTAATCATACGTTTAATCATTACTAAGCGCACATCTTGACCGCCTTTAGCTTCGACATCAAAATATTCTTTTTTAGAGCTACTATAATCACTGGTCCAACCGCGAAAAGCAAAGCCTGCACTGCCTGCACCCACATCTAAGCGAGTGATTTCAAAAATACCGTTGGTACCGGTTTGAAAGTTATTTTTGATTCTTTCACTTCGCTTTTCTTCTTCACTAGGACCGCGCTCACGGGCTGCTGCTTCCGCATTCACTTTGGCCGCATCCGTTTCTTGTGATTCACGTTCTGCGCGTTTTTTATTCACAAATGCCATCATATCGGTTGGCGCATCAGCAGGTGTTTGCGGCTGAGGCTTAGCAGGAGGAGTTGGTGACACTTGCTGTGGACTGGGTTGCTGCTGCGTGAGCACTTTTGGTACTGTGAAATTGTTGGTCGATTTTCTTGGCTTACTCGATGGCTTCTGTGCAATCACAGTCGGTTCCGCTTTATGCTCTTCTATTTGCGGCGGCGTTGGCGTAACAACCGGAGCTATTGGTCTAGGTGCAAGACTAACCTCAATAGTGGTGGCTTGTGGCGCTGGATTTAAATCAATTTTTGGCACCACCAACAACAAAACTAGCAAGTGCAGCGCAATGGATATTATAAATGCAATCAATGTGTTACGACTAACATTGAAGCGAATTTGCCTATCACCGCGAGGTTTAGTTAAAAATTCTTCACCCGCGTAATTATTGGTAGATAGTGGTAATGCCATTAAGATTTTAGTAGTGGATGTCTTGCCATGTTTTTTCGAGACGCTTAAGCGAGACAGGAAATGGCGTTTTAAGTTCTTGCGCAAACAGAGAAACCCGTAGCTCCTCAATTAGCCAGCGATAATCTTGCATAGCTAGCGAAATATCAAGATTTGCCTGATTTAACGCGTTAATTTTATCTTGCCAGCGTTGCCAAATTAAGCCCACACTTGCCGCATTTTTACCATCGCGCTCGGGGTTTGCGGGTTGCTTTTCAATCCTTAATCTTAAGGCTTTTAAATAGCGTGGAATATGCTGCAACTGCTCCCATGGCGTTTGACTGAAACAGTTTTTATATACGAGCTGGCCCACCTGCTGATCCAAATCACGTTTCAACCGATTTACCGTTGCAGGCATTTGGCTTTGTTTTGTGAGTAGCAGCTGATACTCCGTGCCAATCGCCTGAACCTGTCTTGCTATTGCCTCTGAAACGGCTGGCAGACGCGTTCTGGCTCGTGCTTTCAGTTTCATAAAGTCGGCATTGCTACGTGGCAATTCATCCTCACCGATAAAAGCACGGTCTGCAATGGCTAGCAACATGTCCTCGCGTAAATCGTCAGGGGACATGATACTTCGTAATTGGAGTGCGTATTGATTGAAGTTGGGCAGCCCTTTTTCGAGCTGTTTTACTTGTTCTTTTAACTCAAAGCGCATCAGGCGGCAAACACCTTTGCGATGGTTAATTAAAGCCTCACGTTCGGTATCAAACAATTTTACCGAGATACTGTCTTCATCATCCTCCAGCGCGGGGTAGCCCGTTACCTTCAAACCATCACGCTCGAAGCTCAAGGTTTGTGGTAAATCACCGAAATCCCATTGTTTTAAACCGGTTTTTTCTAGCTGTTTAATATTATTAGGCGATGTGTTTCTAAACGTAAGTTGGGCGGCAGAACCCAATTGTTTTTTTAAACCATTCCAGTCGCGCCCCATTGCCAACTCGCGCCCCGCATCATCTACCACGCTGAAGTTCATCAAATAGTGTGCCGGTACTTCACTCAAACTCCAGTCTTCCTTGCCTATTTTTATGGTGATTTTTTGTTGAATATAGGTTGCCAGTGTTTCTAATAATGGGGTGGAAAATTCGTTACCAACAAATTCGAGAAACCCCGTCACAAATTCTGGTACAGGCACACACACACGGCGGAATGTTTTAGGCAAAGCTTTAATCAAGTAGGTTAGTTTTTCGCGCAACATGCCTGGCACCAGCCATTCTGTTGGCGTTGGGTTGAGTTGATTCAACAGCGCTAGTGGAACGGTTGCGGTCACACCGTCTAATATGTGACTTGGCTCAAAGCGATATTTAAGTGGAACTTCTATGCCGCCCAACACCATCTTTTCAGGAAACTGCACCGCAGTAATCGCATCTGCGCCATGGCGCATCAAGTCGTCGCGTGTTAAATATAAAAGTTTTGGATTAAGTTTTTCTGCCGTTTCGCGCCACTTCTCAAAACTCGCTGCGTTAAAAATATCTGCAGGAATCTTTGCATCATAAAACGTAAATAATTGATGCTCATCCACAAGAACGTCCTGGCGGCGCGCTTTATGTTCCAGTTCTTCTACTTCGGCAATCAACTTCTCATTCGCCACAAAAAATGCTGCACGCGTATCAAACTCGCCATTTGCCAGCGCTTCGCGGATAAATATCTCACGAGATTCTTTCGGGTTAATCGGTCCGTAATGCACTCGGCGCTTAGGGATGATGGTAAGCCCATACAGCGAAACGCGCTCCCAAGCATTCACCATGCCCATTTTTCTATCCCAGCGCGGGTCAGTATATTGGCTCTCAGTTAGTCCACGCGCCAGCGGCTCAATCCAATCCGGCTCAATTTTCGCCACACAACGCGCGTATAACTTGCTGGTATCCACCAATTCTGCAGCTATCACCCATTTTGGGCGCAGTTTTTTTAAGCCTGAGCCGGGCGCCACAAAAAATCGAATGCCGCGTGCACCTGCATAACTATCATTATCACCATCTTTAAAACCGATATTACCTAGCAAGCCCGCTAATAGAGCTTTATGAATTTGCTCAAAGTTCGCCTCTTTTTCGTTAAGTTTGAATTCCATCTCGCTGACGATTTCCAGTAATTGGCTGTGCAACTCGCGCCATTCTTTCAGCCGCAGAAAAGAAAGGAAGTTGCTGTGACATTGATTAAGCAAATCTTTATTCGATTTTTTGGTTTTAAGCGCGTTATCAAAGAAATCCCACAGTTTAAGGTAGCTCATAAAATCCGAACCTTCACCCGTAAACTTGGCATGCGCATTATCAGCCGCTTCACGTTTATCCATCGGCCTTTCACGCGGATCTTGAATGCTCAACACACTGGCAATAATCAGAATTTCTTTCAGGCAATTTTCACGTTTAGCCGCCAATATCATGCGGCCCACGCGCGGGTCTAGCGGCAATTTAGCCAATTGCAAGCCGATTTCGGTAACTTGACGTTTGCTATCTACTGCACCTAACTCCTGCAGTAATTGATAACCGTCGGTAATTAAACGTGACGAAGGTGCCTCAATAAATGGAAAATCTGCAATATCGCCCAGCCGCAGCGCAGCCATACGCAAAATCACGCTGGCGAGCGAGCTGCGTAAAATTTCCGGCTCCGTAAACTCAGGCCTGCCGTTAAAGTCTTCTTCCGAATACAACCGTACACAAATGCCGTTAGAAACACGTCCGCAGCGGCCTGCGCGCTGTTTGGCAGCGGCCTGGCTAATTTTTTCAATCTGCAACTGCTCTACTTTGGCACGGGTGCTATAACGGTTCATACGCGCCAGCCCGGCATCAATCACATACTTAATGCCCGGCACGGTCAGCGAGGTTTCAGCGACGTTAGTCGCCAGCACGATACGGCGCGCACTATGCGGTTTAAATATCTTTTGCTGATCTTCGATACTTAAACGTGCAAATAACGGCAATACCTCGATATGTTTGAGTTTGACAGAACGGCCTTGGTATTTTCTTAAATGGTCGGCTGTATCGCGAATCTCACGCTCACCTGGCAAAAATACTAAAATATCACCATCACCTTGTCGCAACAAGTCGTCTGCTGCATCCATAATGGCTTCTTCTATCGCCTCTTCTTCGTCATCCTCTTCTAACCAGCGCGCTTCAGTTTTGGCTTTGCGGGCGATGCCAAAGATGGTTTCATCTTCCAAATCAAATTGCGAGTTTTCAGCCTCAGCACTTTCTTTTGCACGAAAGCCTGCTTTTCCAAGTGGGCGATAGCGAATTTCAACCGGATAAGTACGCCCCGAAACCTCAATCACAGGCGCACCGTTAAAATGGCTGGAGAAGCGCTCTGCATCTATGGTTGCTGAAGTCACAATGACTTTTAAATCGGGGCGTTTTGGTAATAATTGCTTTAAATAGCCCAGCAAAAAATCAATATTCAGACTGCGTTCGTGCGCCTCGTCGATAATAATCGTGTCATAAGCGTTGAGAAATTTATCGCCTTGCGTTTCGGCGAGCAGAATACCGTCGGTCATCAACTTAACGTAACTAGAATCGGTAATTTTATCGTTAAAACGCACTTTATAGCCCACCACCTCGCCCAGCGGCGAATTTAACTCCTGCGCAATGCGGCTTGCCACTGAGCGCGCAGCAATGCGGCGCGGCTGTGTGTGGCCGATTAATCCTGAAACACCGCGACCAAGCTCCAAACAGATTTTCGGCAATTGCGTGGTTTTGCCGCTACCCGTTTCGCCACACACAATCACGACCTGATTTTTTTTGATGGCCTCAGAGATTTCATCGCGGCGGCTTGATACGGGCAGCTCGAGCGGGTATTCTGGCTTGGGTAAGTTGACTAAACGTTGCTGATATTTTTGCTGTGACTTGTTGATTTTTTGCGCAATTTCACCCAATAAGCGTTGCGCTTTTGACATCGAGTTTTCATTTGCCAACTTCTGCAAATCGGCTACATCGCGCAGCTTACGACGTAGTGCGTGCCTATCCGCCAGCATACAGTTTGCTAATTGAGATTGCAGTTGTTGAAGCGAATCACTCATGGCGCGCATTTTACCACGCGGGCAATGTTACAAGCTTCGGAAAATATGACCTTGTAGCCGCTTATTTTTCATCGCGCACCCGCAAAAAACTGGCGAATTTTGGCTTGCCTTTTTTGGTTTTATCGCGATAAGTGTAAGTAACGGTGCTGCCGATTGCGGGCGGATTTTCGCGTTGTGCGTCGCTAAAACCTGTGCCGAGTTTGAAGCGCAACCCTTCGGGCGTTTCCACCACCAGCGCGCCAAGCTTGCCTTTGTATTTGCCGCGTCCGGGCGTGTGCGCAACCACTTTGGCCTCGGCATCGTAGGTTAGCTTTAGTTTCAACAACACGTCGCTACGACCCGTGACATAAGGCGCGTCGGCGCGATGTAACATCAAACCTTCGCCGCCAAGCGTCACGATTTTTTTGAGTTTTTTATTAAGCTCGTCTTCATCTTTTACACGAAACTGTGCAACGGCTTTTAAGTGCGGAACATTGGCCTCTTTCACAATTTCGACAATGTGCCTTGCACGCGCTTCAAACGTGCCAGGCGCGTTTGGCAACTCAAACACCATATACGAAATATCGCGCCATTCCTCATCAACTGGCACGTCTTTTCGCACTGCGCCGGAGAGCGCATCAAATTGACCATGGCCAAGCCACAGCTCGCCATCCATCGGCGTTTCGGGGAAGTTTTTGGTAAACCACACAGGCGCAATAATCAAGTTGCCATGACGACTAATGAACTGCTTGCCATCCCACACTGCGCGTACGCCGTCATATTTTTCGCTGACCAAATATTGCTGTACATCAATGCCGCGCTGGTAAATATTGGCGAGCAGTATATCCGCGTCATTTTGCTTGGCTAGTGCTGAAAAAGACGCAAGTGCAATGACAATCAACAATACTTTCAACATTAATTTGCGGGCAATGTTTATCAAAATTGGCTCATTTTATGAATTGGCGAAACGATGTTGCATGTCTAGCAAATTAAATTCTTGCAGAATGGCTTGTACTCGCTCTTGCGCGTTTTTACGAGGCTGGCCAGTATATTTAGCGATAATCAGCTCGTTTTTCATAGAATGCTCCCAGCCTACAAGCTCAGTCACCGTGACGCTGTAGCCCGCTGCCTCTAGCTGCAGGCAGCGCAGTACATTGGTGATTTGGCTGCCAAATTCGCGCGTATGAATCGGGTGGCGCCAAATTTCAGAAAGAGGCGTTTTGCCAAAACTTTCATTTTTATGTTTGCGCAGCACTTCCGCCACCTCTGCCTGACAACACGGCACTAAAATAATAAACTTGGCGTGTTTTTTTAAGCCAAATTGAATCGCGTCGTCGGTCGCGGTATTGCAAGCGTGCAGCGCAGTGACAATATCCACGCGGCTAGGCAACGTATTTGAGGTGATAGATTGCTCAACTGTTAAGTGCTCAAAACGCATACGCGTAAATCTACATTCTGCAGCTAATTGTCGTGATTTATCGACTAAATCCGCGCGCGTTTCAATGCCAATGACCTCGCCCGCGCCCAACTGTTTTAATAGTAAATCGTACAAAATAAATCCTAAATACGATTTTCCCGCGCCGTGATCTACCAGCACGGGACTTGGATTGTGCGCCAACACCTCATTAAAAAGTGGTTCAATAAAATTCACCAAGTGAGTCACCTGCTTGAGCTTGCGGCGACTATCTTGATTCAGCTTGCCATCGCGCGTGAGGATATGCAGCGCTTTAAGTAGCTCAACAGATTGATTGGGATTTATCTCTAGCGTCATGCCAGCATTTTAAAGCAAAAAAAATATTTTATGGGTTTTGTAGACAAACCATGTATCACTGCGTTTTGAGCACTAGGGGCAAACAATATTTAAGAGCCTAACCCTAAATTAGATAAAGGAACGCAACATGAAAAACGCATTGGTAATAACAGGTACTTTATTAGCTTTATTAATTTCTGCTGAAGTGATGGCGGAAGACGCAGCTAAAGTGGATTTAGACAAACGTGGTGACCGTATTGAGCAGCACTTAGACAATAAAGGTGATCGTATTGAACAACACCTAGATAACAAAGGTGACCGCATTAAGCAGCATTTAGACAATAAGGGCGACCGCATTGAAGACCATATGGATAATCGCGCTGACAAAGCCGAAGCCAATGGCCACGAAAAACGTGCGGAACATCTTAGAAACAAAGGCGACAAAATTGACCAGCACCTTGATAATAAAGGCGAACGTATTGATAATCGCTTAGATAAACGTGGCGAACATATTGATAATCACCTCGATAAAAAAGGCGAGCGCATTGACCGCAGATTGGATAAACGCGCTGCGCATCGCAAGTAGTTTTTAAAATTAACGCTTAAGGCAGGCCTGATATATTAATGCAACAATTTTTAAGTGATATTGAAGGTCGTGCTTTTAGCATCGCGCAGTTTGCCACAGGCAACCGCGACGATGCGCTGGATATTGTGCAAGACACTATGATGAAGCTGGTGCAAAGCTATAGCATGCATGAGCAATCGAGCTGGAAGCCACTATTTTACAGCATCTTGCAAAGCCGTATTTTAGATTGGCATAGACGGCAAAGTGTGCGTAACCGCTTCCGTAGCTGGTTACATTGGGATGAGGAAGATGAAACCGAAAACCCGCTTGAGCAAGTTGCAGATGCTCTGCAAGCCGCACCAGATGTTCAATTGCAAGATGTTCAATTTGGTGCCGACTTAAACCATGCGCTTGGCCAATTGCCGCTACGCCAGCAACAAGTTTTTTTGCTGCGCGTGTGGGAAGGCTTAGATATTTCCGAGACAGCGGCCGCCATGCAATGCTCGCAAAGCAGTGTTAAAACACACTATTCGCGGGCTTTAGAAAAGTTAAAACTGCAATTGGAAGGACACCGATTATGAGCGACTTAGACAAATTTGAAAACAAGGTCAAAGCAAGTTTAGAAGCTGATGTGCAAAATTTGGATGCCGAAACGCGCCAGCAATTAGCAACAGCACGCCGCAAGGCCTTAAACCAACCACAGAAAACGACTTGGCTTAACACTTGGTTTAAAAAAGACTATTGGCTGCCCGCTGGCTCTCTTGCTTTATGCAGTTTATTAGCCGTATTTATTTTGGCAAACCCCAGTCCGCATAGCAAACCAAACAATGTTGCCAATACGCAAGCAGTTCAGCAGCAAAATGATCAGCTAGCCGCACTGGAACTGCTGGATGGTGGTGACGATACAGATGCGCCTGACGACCCAGATTTTTACTTATGGGCAAATGAAATGCTCAATAATAAAGGCACCGCCAATGCAGCTTAACCCGACACAAAATGACGCGGTCGTTACGATGATGACGCTGCCTTCTGCGCGTATTTGCCGCCAATATTTACGCTACAAAGTCGCGATTCGCATGGCTTTATGTGATGCAACGCAGCAGTTTTTAGTGGCATCTAAACCCATATTCAGATGGTTAAGGTTAATTCTACTGCGTGCGTTAACGGCTTGTGCCGCCTTTACGCTATTTGCCGCTTCTGTATCACACGCACAAGATGCCGTAAAAATTGCGTCTCAAAAAACTAACGCTAGCACGCTCGATTTTATTGAGTTGCTAGGCGAATTAGACAATGGCGATGCAGATGGTTTAGACGCTGCATTATCCGAAGTTGAGAACAAACGACATGCTGAAAATACTACTGTAACACCAACACAACTTAGTAACACCAAAACCGAACATGCCAAGCAAGGGGCTGAAAAATGAAGACTAAATTGACTATTTTGAATCACCTGCAACACAAGCTATTCGCCTTATGCCTGTTAGCAAGCTTAGGCGCACTGCCCACAACAAGCTTTGCAGAAGACATGAGTAGCGGACCTACAGCCAATGCCTCGGCTACAAGCGGCATTGCGTGGGAAAGCTTAAGCGCACAACAACAAGACACGCTCGCTCCGATTAAAGATAAGTGGGCGAACTTGCCACCAGAACGCCAACAGCGCTTAAGTAAGGGCGCAGACAAATGGGCGAACATGAACCCTGAACAGCGCGAGCAGGCAAAAGAGCGTTTAACGCGCTTTAAAAATTTAAGCCCAGAAGAAAAAGCTGAAGTAAAAGAAAGCATGCGCAAATTTAGGGAATTACCCCCAGAAGAACGCAAAGCCCTGCGCCAGCGTTGGAAAAACCTACCGCCCGAGCAAAAACAGCAATTTCGTGAGCGCATGAAAAACATGAGTCCAGATGAGCGCAAAGCGTTTCGGCAACAAATGAAACAGCGCAAATTACAACACATGCAAGAGCGTAATTAGCAAAACTGTTGGGGTTTATTAAATGACCACTGCTATTAATATGTCAGCCGCTGCTATCGCTGCTAACCGCTTTGGGCTTGGCACGAGCTTAACTAGCGACAATGTACCTACTGACGCGAAAAAATGGCTGGCTTCGCAATTTGAACAATATCAAACCATGCCGAATCCTTGGGCCAATCAGCGTAAAACGAGCGAGATCGTTGCGGATTTAGTCCAATATCAAATGCAAACACGTAACACAAATAGCAATGACAAAGAATCAGTCAAACGCGACTTTAGACGCGATGTACATGACGATTACTTGGCGGCCGTTAAGGCGCGTGCTGAGACCGCGCTCACAACGACCACCCCTTTCATAGAGCGTTTGGTACATTTTTGGGCGAATCATTTTGCCATCTCGGTTGAAAAACCCGCAGTGACCGATTTGGCCGGCGCGTTTGAATTGGAGGCCATTCGCCCCTATATATTAGGCAGCTTTAAAGACTTGTTATTTGCGGTGGAAAAGCATCCCGCCATGCTGTTGTATCTTGACCAAGTCAATTCCATTGGCCCCAATAGCCGCGCTGCTGAACGCTTGAGTGCACGCGACCTTAATAAAAAGCGCGGTTTGAATGAAAATTTAGCCCGTGAAATTTTGGAGCTGCATACCCTTGGTGTTCGCAGCGGCTACACGCAAACCGATGTTACCGAATTTGCCCGAGCGCTTACTGGTTGGAGTGTTGCCGGCGTTGGTAATGGCAAAGATAAAAATAGCATAGAAGGCACGAATGGTTTTGTATTTCGTCCGCAAATTCATGAACCTGGTAGCCGAACTATAATGGGTAAAACTTATGGAATCGGAAAAACTTACAATCAATCTGACATAGCGCAAGCAGAAGCTGTGTTGGCAGACTTAGCTACTGCGCAAGCTACAGCCACACATATCGCCACTAAGCTGGCACGACACTTTGCGGGAGATACACCTCCAGCAACTTTGGTAGATAAGCTCAGCAAAACCTTTACCAGTAGCGGAGGAAATCTTAGCAGCGTTTATCGCACGCTAATTGATGCGCCTGAAGCATGGCAGCCTGCGCCAGCTAAATTTAAAACCCCTTGGGAATGGCTGATTTCGAGCTTACGTGGCTTAGGTAAGCAAAACCTAGATGGTATTAATTCTGCACAAATATTGAATCAATTAGGTCAACCTGTGTGGAAACCTGGCTCCCCCGCGGGTTATGACGATATTGCAGACACATGGGCTGGGCCAAACGCCTTGTTGCGACGGGTAGAAATAGCACAGCGCCTAGCCGCGCCATACGGCGACAAATTAGATGCCAGAGTTTTGGCTGATAAAATATTAGCTGGCTCGATTAGCGCTGCAACAAAAACTGCGATTGGCCGTTCAGAAAGTGCAACTACAGGTTTAGCGCTGCTATTAGTTTCACCTGAGTTTTTGAGGAGATAAGCGCATGAATCGTCGAGATTTTTTACGTTTTAGTGCTTTAAGTAGCGCAACATTCTTTGCCTCACCTTATCTTAGTTTTGCTGCCGCAAATACAGACCGCCGCTTTATCTTTATTATCCAGCGTGGTGCGGCCGATGGCCTCAATACCGTCATACCGTATGCCGACCCTGCTTATGCAAAACTACGTGGTGCATTAGCGATTGATGTAACCCAAGCGACCAAGCTGGATGGCCTATTTGCACTGCATGCTTCACTAACAGAAACTGCAAAATTATACGCATCAGGCCAAGCACTGTTCGTGCACGCCGTCGCCTCACCTTATCGCGACCGTTCGCACTTTGACGGACAAAATGTGCTGGAAACAGGCGGCATTGCGCCTTATCAGATGAAAGATGGCTGGATGAATCGCCTGCTCACGCTGCTGCCCAGTACGCAAAATGAGGCCATTGCCATCGCCTCCACTGTGCCAATGGCTTTGCGAGGAAAGGCGGAAGTCACCTCGTATGCGCCTTCTGGCCTGCCGCAGGCTTCGGATGATTTATTGGTGCGCGTTTCTCAACTGTATGCTGAAGATGCACAATTACACAGCATTTGGACTGCGGCGATGGATGCCAACAATCTGGCGGAAGATGCCAGTGCTAAACAAGACCCTGCCAGCCTAGGCAAGCTAACCGCCTCATTTCTCAACAAAGCCAATGGTCCGCGCATCGCTATGATAGAAACGGGCGGATGGGATACACATACTGGGCAAGAAGGCCGCTTAGCGAGACAATTAAAATCACTGGATGCCCTCATTGCAACATTGCGAGATGGTTTGGGCGACAATTGGCAGAAAACCACTGTGCTAGTCGCCACCGAATTTGGCCGTACAGCCGCTGCCAATGGCACCGGCGGCACCGATCACGGCACAGGTTCTGCTGCCATGATACTGGGTGGCGATGTAAATGGCGGACGAGTGCTAAGCGATTGGCCAAGCTTGAGCCAAAGTAATTTATATGAAGGGCGCGATTTAAAACCCACGCTTAATTTGGATACGCTCATTGCATCTATCACGGCTGCGAGCTTTGGTGTAGATGCCGATAAAGTGGCTAAAGCCTTATTCCCCAACAATAACAATAGTAAATTAATCGATGGCTTAATTAAAACTTAAACCTCGTTGCATATTAAAAATATGCGTTTAGGGTGTAGATGATAAAATACTATTCGTCTTAAACGCAAACTCCGTTTCAAAATCAAAAAAACGAGTAGGCTAGGCTAAGACCATACGCTTTTGTGCGGCGAATAGAAGCCGATAAAATATTTTTCATTTTCAAACGGAGTCAAAATGGCAATTCAATGGTACCCGGGTCACATGACCCAAGCCCGTAAGAAGGCTGAAGAAACCATGGAATTTACTGACATTGTCATCGAAGTACTTGATGCGCGCGTGCCAGAGGCAAGCCATAACCCGGTTATCAACGAAATGCGCTTGTTTCGGCAACGCCCTAACTTAAAAATACTTAATAAAGCTGATTTAGCCGACCCAAAAATTACGCAAGAATGGCTGAATTATTTTAACGCGCAGGCCAATACCAAAGCGGTAGCACTTTCATGCAAAAAACCAGGTGACGTGAATAAAATTCCTAAGCATTGTTTAGCGCTTGCGCCGCACCGTGGCACGCATTTAAAACCGTTGCGCATGCTCATTATGGGCATTCCTAACGTGGGGAAATCGACATTGATGAATGCGCTGCTGAACCGTCGCGTAGCTAAAGTAGGCGACGAACCCGCCGTGACTAAAAGCCAGCAGCGTTTTGACTTGAGCGACACGATGAGCATTACCGATACGCCTGGCATGATGTGGCCAAAAATTGCGTATGAAAGCGATGGCTATATGCTGGCCGCCAGCCACGCCATTGGGCGCAACGCGGTAATTGATGAAGATGTGGCCTTATTTTTGGCCGATAACTTACTCAAAACTTACCCTGATTTGCTAAATGCGCGCTACAAGCTTGATGCTATGAAACTAGATGTAACCAAGATGGATGGCGTTGATTTGCTGGAAGCGATTGCCAAACGCCGCTCGTACAAACGACATGATGGATTATGGGATACTGAAAAAACCGCAGTGGCTTTTTTAACGGATTACCGTAGCGGCGCCATTGGTCGCGTGAGTTTAGAATCGCCGCAAAGCCGTGAAGCAATGATTGAAAACACCAAAAATATTACAACTCCAGTTTAGTATCTCGCGTAATCTGCGTATAGCTCATTACGCGATTTCGTCCACTATTTTTGGCGCTGTACATAGCACTATCAGCAGTGGCAACAAGGCCTTTAAAATCGTAACCTGCCCGCACAGAATCAGCCACACCAATGCTTACTGTAGTTTTAATACTAGCTTTGTTTATTTTTAATGGGCTTTCTTCAATACCCGAGCGTATGCGTTCCGCCAAACCTATTGCATCACTCTCAGTAGTGTTCGGCAAAAATACGCAAAATTCTTCCCCCCCATAACGGCCTAGCACATCACTAGAACGCAAAATAGCTGCAATCACTTTGGCCAAATGCCGCAAAACATCATCACCACACAAGTGTCCATATTGGTCGTTTACTTTTTTAAAGTGGTCGATGTCTATTAATAAAACCGCCATGCTCAAGTTAATACGTTTACAAATATCTTGCATTTTTAAAGCGGCATCTTCCAAACCACGGCGATTTAACACACCCGTCAGACCATCGATAGTTGCAATCGATTCTAAGTTCTGTGCCAGTTTATAACTTAACATCAGCACAAATAAACTTGAAATGAAAAATTGTGAAACTGCACCCAGCATAAAGGTGTAAGCATTGACTGGCCAAGCTGCGAAAGAATCAAATACTGCAATATCCACGTGAGTTGCATAGGCTGCACGACCAATCATCAAAATCGCCAGCAATAAATATAAGCTAGAGGCAATCCAATACAAATTACCCACCACACCCTCGTCTCGAGAGAAAGTGAGTCGAGCGCAATATAGAAAAATTGCCGCAAAAACAATAGCGCCAAGCACTACTGCAGACCTGACATCATGCTGCGCTAGCATAAAATAGGCATCAACTATGGCTAGTAAAACAAATACAACAACAGGAATACGGTGATCTGGTTTTCGTCCAATAAACGCCTGAATACCATTAATAAATAAGCTTAATCCTGCGCCTATCAAGGCCATACCTGGCAAAAATACCATCTTAGTGGCATCTAGCTGCATCAATACCAGCACCATGCCCAGACCAATGACTAAGTTACCCACCGCCCAATAACCAGGGCCGTTCACCTCTTTGTGATGTCCGCGCGTAATCGCCAGCAGCATGGAAAGCATGAAGGTGAGCAACATCGACATGAAAATGATGGTTTTTAGGTCAAACTTCGGCATATGAAATTGGTTTAATACCTATCAGAAAATATTTTTTACGAACAAAGAAACTTAAGTGTTAATTTTTATTATGCAGTTACAATCATACTATAAACATATAACAACCAATAGAATTCGGCAGAAAATCATGCCAAGTTCTTTCAAGAAGCCACTAAAAGAAGCATGTTAAATAGTCTCAACTCCCCACAGCGCGAAGCCGTAAAGTATCTCGATGGTCCATTGCTAGTGCTTGCTGGCGCTGGCTCTGGAAAAACACGTGTGATTACCGAAAAAATTAGCTATTTGATTGATGAAGCAGGCTACAACCCTAAGGAAATAGCCGCTATCACCTTCACTAACAAAGCGGCTCGCGAGATGCAAGAGCGCGTTGGTAAGTTGATGCAAGGTAAAAGCACCAAAGGTTTAACCATTGCCACTTTTCA
>Ga0302323_100002230_pt1 | contig 15733 bp, 13 predicted proteins | sample Fen_T0_3_FD_201950 | JGI IMG/M metagenome (GOLD analysis project Ga0302323, IMG submission 201950) | Peat permafrost microbial communities from Stordalen Mire near Abisko, Sweden - Fen_T0_3 | ecosystem: Environmental > Terrestrial > Soil > Wetlands > Permafrost | place: Sweden: Abisko... | reverse complement strand
CTACTTGGCAACCTCCTTGATATCAGCTTTTATGGCATTCTTTTTTATTGATTCAATGCCATTGTTTCTGCCGCTTTCGCTTTTATAATTCTGACTTGTCCCAATTATCTGACTATTAGCTGCTGTCAGAGCAAACCGGAACATTCCGGTTGGTGTTGTGGTTTTGGTAACACGTTTGGGGTCAGAAGAATTTTTCTTCACCGACTCAATGCCATTCAGGCATCCTGCTTTAGACGTATATCCTTCGCTGCTAAGGATAGTCTGGCCATTGCCGGCTTTCAGACGAAAGCGGAATTCATTGTTTTTCCCGCTCTGGTAAACTTCAAATTTTGCCATAAATTTCAGGTTTATCGTGAAACATTAATTTTCAAAACTAATTAAAATCAATTACTTAAAAAAAATATTTTTAGATATTATTTATTTAGGAGTCCGCCAAGAAGATTCTTTGCAGATCCTAAAATTCCACTTTCCCCGCCGGTGCCGAAGAGCTCATGAAGTGGCGAAGGATCATCATCCGGAGTTGTACTATTATGATTTGTTATTTTTTCAAGCAGGGCCGGTAAAGCTGTTGAAGCTATATTGCCTGCCATTTCAGGAGAAAGACCCATTTTACTGGTGAGATCGGAAACAACCCCTGAAGAGATGTTAGATTGAAGCTGATTTGCTCCTTCTGAATTGGGGCTTTTTGAGAAAAGACTCATTACATCTGAAAGTTTTCCGCTGAGAATGTGCCTGGTTACCTCACTCTTAGCAACATTACTGATGATTGAAAATATCTGGTCCGTATGACCAGCTGGAAGATTTGTCTGACCGGCAAATTGCCCCCCCACTTCCGATTTAAGGGAATTAATTAATTGTTCAAGCATAAAATTTGTTTTTTTGTTTAACGTCAACTATCCTAAAAATAACAATAAACATTTCTGTTTGTTTAATGCAATTTAACTAAATAGAAATAATATTTTTTTAGATAAATTGTCTTTTAGCTTTTTATTGATTTTCAAAAGACTGATAATGTGAGCATTAATGTCTTCCGGTTGAATATATTCAAGATAAATAAATTAAATATTTACATATGAAATTTGTGTAATTTTCATATAAACTGTTAAATTGCGCAAGAAGTTTTCAGGTAAAAACAGATTAATATTTCAGATTATGGACAGGAAAGAAGCTTTTACAGCAGAGATCAATAATGGTTATGCCTGCAGTGGTGACAGTATAGTTCTCGGAAGTGCCATGCTCGATGGTCAGCCGATTGCCGCGGCTCAGGTTAAGATACCTCTGAGAACAATGAACAGGCACGGATTAATTGCAGGCGCTACCGGAACAGGCAAAACCAAAACTCTCCAGGTAATATCGGAACAGTTATCCGGTAAAGGAATACCTGTCCTTCTCATGGATGTCAAAGGTGACTTAAGCGGAATAGCCAGACCGGGAGAGGAAAAACCATTTATAACTGAAAGGCATAATAAAATAAATCTTCCTTTTTCAGCCAAAGGATTTCCTGTGGAATTGATGTCTCTTTCCCAGCAGGATGGTGTCCGTCTGAGAGCAACTGTTTCCGAATTCGGTCCGGTCCTCTTTTCCCGGATTCTCGATCTTAATGATACTCAGGAAGGAGTTCTGGCAGTGATTTTTAAATATTGCGATGATAACCAGCTGGCATTACTTGACCTGAAAGATCTAAAAAAGGTTGTCCAGTATGTAACTGAAGAAGGGAAAGATGCTATTGAAAAAGACTATGGTAAAATGTCTACTGCGACAACCGGGATTATAATGCGTAAGATATTAGAGCTTGAACAACAGGGGGCGGACCTCTTTTTTGGAGAACTCTCATTCGATATAAGAGATCTTCTCAGAGTTGATAAAAACGGGAAAGGATATATCAGTATCATCCGTCTCACAGATATCCAGGATAAACCAAAGCTCTTCTCTACTTTTATGCTTTCACTTCTTGCTGAAGTATATAGCCAGATGCCTGAAAAAGGTGATGTTGCAAAACCAGAACTTGTTATCTTTATCGATGAAGCACATCTTATTTTTAATCAGGCCAGTAAGGCCTTGCTCGACCAGATTGAGAACATAGTAAAACTGATACGGTCAAAAGGTATCGGAATATTTTTTGTGACACAGAATCCTATGGATGTTCCCGATGGAGTACTGGCTCAACTGGGACTTAAGGTTCAGCATGCCCTCAGAGCATTTACAGCCATAGACCGTAAGGCTATCAAGCTTTCTGCTGAGAACTATCCTATTTCACAATATTATAAGACTGATGAAACGATTACAAGTCTTGGGATCGGGGAAGCATTGGTTACCGCTCTTAGCGAAAAAGGGGTTCCTTCTCCACTGGCTGCCACTATGCTCAGAACTCCTGAGAGCAGGATGGATATTCTTTCCGCAGCCGAAATTGACTCAATTAACAATTCTTCCGATCTTGTAAGGAAATACAGCCAGGTTATTGATCGCGAAAGTGCCTATGAAGTTCTAAACAGAAAAGTTGCAGGCATGCAACAGACAACTGCAGATGCAGGTGGACAAATGCAACCATCAGGGTCATCTTCGAGACAATCCTATGGAAGAAATGTAAAGACGCCAGGAGATGAAATAGTCAAAGTTCTCACAAGTGCCACATTCATCAGAGGGGTCTTCGGGATACTCAAAAAGGTAATGAGGTAATATTTATCTTTTTACTTTTACGCTATCAACAAGGTATGGTGAATCACCCCTCCAGAACAGAGATGCATTTTTCTGTCTGTAATGTACTATAACCGGCTGTCCCTGAAGAGTATCAAACTGTCTTACCAGGGATTTATTAATCACGGTGAAAAGGAATTTTTCTGAGGCAAGTGTCACATCCCTGTTGCTCGATACACTGCTTAAAATTATTTCTCCTTCATATGTTTTGAAGAGAGCTCCTTTATTGGAAAATTTCTGTAATAGTCCTGCACGGTAACCTTCACTGTAAGTGTAGAAATACTTCCAGTATATAACAGAAAATCCGATAATAACAATAATGATCAGGAGCCATTTAATGACTTTTTTCATACCCCGGATTATCACTGACCCGGATGAAGGTTTTGTTGATGAATCTGATGAGCCCATAAAAATGTGTTATTTTGGTTTAGGATTTCGATTATCAATGGCAATTTAAACAATTATTTTTTTGAAAGAGCAATAATATCATTTACTTCAATAACCGGTTTTTCATATCCATATTTTACCGAGTTGATCATTGCAACTGCTACTTCCTTTAAGGTTGTTACAAATCTTGGGAATAAAGATCTGAGTGCGGGGTAAAGAACCCTGAATACACCAAAATATCCGGGAACATTTTTTGCTCCTTTGGCTGCTAACATAAATCCGGGACGAAATGCAAAGGTCTTTTTGAATGGAAGCTTCATAAGGTCGTTTTCCGTTTTTCCTTTGACCCTTGCCCAGTTTATTCTGCCTTTTTCAGTGCTGTCGGTTCCTGCTCCCGAAACATAGCAGAAAGTCATATCCGGGTTTTGTTTAGAGAGCATCCCTGCCATATGCATTGTAAGTGTATATGTCATGGTATAATACACATCTTCTTTCATGCCTACTGAGGAAACACCCAGGCAGAAAAAACATGCATTGTATCCTGTCAGATTATCTGCAACCGGAGAAAGATCAAGAAAATCAGCATGCAGGATCTCAGTCAGTTTAGGATGTGTCACGCCGCATGGTCTCCGGTTTATCACCAGAACCTTTTCGACATCGGGATGCTCAAGCGATTCCATAAGAACGCCTTCGCCTACCATACCGGTCGATCCTGTAATAATTGTTTTTATTTTCATTTTAATTAATTGAGGCTTACTTTTCCAGAGTAATTTCAAAGATAATCTGTTTTTATCTTTCTATATACTCTTACGCTTAACCACAAAGGTATATAAAGTTCCGAAAACTGAACTTTGCGCAAAATCTTTGCGACTTTTGAGATTAAAGGATTTAGATTTTTTATATCTTCGGCCGTTAAATAATGAACATGTAACTGCTTGAAAACAACCATAAATAAGCCCCAGACTCTTTTTGATTTTCTAATTGAACGAAATCCCGGTTCACCAAGAACCAGGGTAAAAAAACTTTTACAGGGTGGAACTGTCAGAGTAAACAATAAACCTGTTACTCTTCATTCACATCAATTAATACCAGGCGACACGGTCGAATTCGGAGGGAAAGCCGGGATAGCAACTAAAGCCAGTCTCCCTTTTCCTGTTTTATATGAAGATCAGCATGTTATAGTTATAGATAAGCCTGCTGGAATTAATACTTCAAGTGTAGACGGAAGTTCAAGTGTTCAATGGATAATTTCAGAGTTTTTGAAAAACGTGAGCAAAGGAATTGTAAGAACCTATGTAGTTCACCGGCTTGATAAAGAAGTCTCGGGAGTACTATTGCTTGCTAAATCTGAAAAAGCAATGGATATCATAAAGGATAAATGGGATGAAACTGAGAAACATTATTTTGCACTGGTTGAAGGTGCTCCTGAAAATCCCGAAGGTACAATCAGGAGCTGGCTGAAAGAGGATGGCGCCATGAAAATGCATTCCGTAAAAGAAATGCCGGATGCAAAATTTGCAATCACCCATTATAAAACAATAAAGACTTTAAACAATTATACACTTCTCGATATAAGAACTGAAACCGGACGCAAAAACCAGATCAGGGTGCATCTATCCGATATAGGATGTCCTATTGTGGGTGATCGTAAATATGGTGCATCATCTGATTTTAAGCGTCGTGTAAGACTTCACGCCTGCTCTATTTCATTTCCTGATCCTGTTGATGGGAATATGATCTCTGTGGAATCACCGATGCCGGAAGGTTTCCTGTCACTAAAGGCTAAGGATGAAAAATATAAATAGCACGAATTGTTACCATAATCTCTTCATTACTGCTTTTCGCCACCTTCAGTAAAATAGGTCCTGAATGCAGGATAATTCCCAGAAGGTTTTATAGTATCCGGCGCCAGTGGAATTATTTTAAACCGTTCCGCAGGAATAACCTTATCATGGCTAAGATAGTTGGCAATGAAGTTTATCTGAAGCGCTTTTATTGAATCAAGTTTAGTTTCAACCTTAACTGTTCCTATGAAGTTCCTGCATAAATTTTTAAGCCCATGATCGCTCTGTGAAGCCAGGGAGGGAGTCTTGCTCAAAAGATATTTGATAATTGTACTGTCAGCCACATTTTTCAAATTTGCACCTGTGTTTTGATTATTCTTCATATAATCTTCCATTGTCATCATATAGGCAAGGGAATCCACAGCTCTGGAGCGGTCGGCACAATAGTAGATATCAATATTCAGACCAGGCTTTTTGTTAAGTATATCAGAAATAATGTCAATTGATTTAAGATTTTTCTCGTCGGGAGCAGGATCCAGTAATCCAAGCCGTATTTCCTGCAAAGCAGATGGATCCACCTTGTAAGAAGATGACAGCAGATTGAATGGAGAGACTGCGGCTTTTACAAAGAGATTTCCGATAATCTTTAGAATCATCTTTCCAAGATTCCTGACTTTAACTTCTTTGCCTTTAGATTCTACAGGAGCCTTTAGATCAATTATGCCGTCTTTGTCCGACAATATGCCCAATGCCAGACGAAGGGGGACATGATATTCAACTTTCGTTTTCAGTGATTTATCGAGAGTGAATTTTCGGAAATAAATCCTGTTGTCACTAAGGAGAGATTCCGGTCGTATCTTATTATCAGTTTTAAAATTCAAAATACCTCCTCTTACAGGGAAACCAAAATAATGTTTGAAATAGGCATCCACGTCCTTCATCCTGAATTGACCGATAGCCAGATTAAGATCCATATCATTATAGATTGAAGGGTTCAGAACAGCTTTCATCTCAAGAGTCCCGGTTCCGTTCAGACCTGCTTTAATATTGAAAGCCAGTTTGTCTGCTGTTCCGGTAACCGGGGTACTCTCCATCTGAATATTGTCAATAGTGTAATTGAAAGGATATCGAAGCGTTTTATCCGAAAAACTGATCTTTCCTCCCGAGATCTGCAGTTTTGAGAAAGTATAGGAACCAGTAGCTGAAGCGGCAACAGTGTCAACCCGCTGTTTGACGGAATCAGCCTGTGAGCCTGCTGATATTTTCATTAAAGAGAGCCAGTTATTAGTCGAATCGATCATTTCGAAAAGGATGTACGGATTGGTAAATCTGACATAATTCAGACTTACCTTGTTTTTGTCAGGCTGAAGATCTTTAATATCAACATCAAGTTGTTTAAATGACAACACAGTTCTTTTGAGAGTATCAGTCATGCTGAAGTCATACACATGATTAATGCCTTTCATGGTCAGTTGCATAACGCTTCTCATATTCCCATTAATCTTAATATCATTGGACAGATATCCATGAAGAGCCGATATATGCATATTGCTCTTAATATAGGGCTCTATAATACTCAGATTAAGACTATCGAGCTTCAGGTTTACAGAGTAGGTGCTGTCAGCCTGGTTTAACTCCAGACTCGAATACAGACCCCCTCCGTCAACAAATCTGAAATTGACATTCAGATTGGTAGAATCGCTGTTCCAGGTAAATCCCGGAATCAGAAGGTCAAGTTTGTTAAGTGCTATGGTATTGTTTAGGGCAACGTCAGTGTATTTTACATAACCCCTGCTGATTTTAATATTATTAATTATATATTTTGTTGGTTTTGAAGGGATGGTATCTTTTGAGACAGTTGCTGTATCACTTTTCATAAGATCAGAAAAATTGAATTTATCTCCATTCTGAAGAACTTCAACAAACGGATCGTCGAAAGAGATGTTTTTGACAAATATCTCGTTTCTGAACAGCGGCAAATAATTGAGATTTACTTTAAACAGATTGAGACTCAGGAATACAGTTTTTGAATCAGACTCATAAAGCTTAATCTCATGTACCGAAAAGGTACCCGTGAAATAATTGACTCTTATCTTCTGGATTTCCAGCTTACGGCCGATAAGCTCATGACTGTGCTTTACGATATACCAGCAAGTAATTCGCGGAGCTGCAAAAAGCAAAACTGCAATAAACAGGAATATTCCCAGAATTATTTTATACCGTTTCTTCAGATGAGGTTTTTTCATTTCTGCTCATATTTTTATGTCATAAAGTTAAACAGAACAAATGAAAATCTTTTAATCTGTTTTCAGGATGTTAAAAAAACGTCCCAATGGGAAAAACATCAGGACGTTTGAATTTGTTTACCCCGCAAGGTAAGTTTTCAGTTATAGTTTCAATTTATAAAGCTTATTGTCGGCTTTTACCAACCCTTCGGAATAGTTCCAAAATGTATTTTTCAGATTCTTCAGGATTTTAACTTTATAATAGCGTCATCAAAATTATCAGTGAAAAATATTCTGTTGCCTTTATTGCTCTCACGAATAAAGTCATGCAGGCTTTTGCTTTGATACTTAGAAAAGTCACCGATTATGGCCAGTTTGAAATCATATGTTGAAAATTTCTGAAGGATCTCCCCGGCGAGTCCGGTATGGAGTCTGAAAAAATCAGGATGCAGATTTTGCTCCCTGAGTATTATCCTGTTACAGTTGTTGACCCCGGAATCACCCATCAGGTCAAGCATTTCCTGAACCTCTGAAATTACCAGCTTTTCATTACTCAGCTCTGCGACTATTATGTTATCAATTTTACGGAAATTCAGCATTTCTTACCGATAATTTTTTACGGGACAAAAATAATTTTATGGAACTTCGATTCAAGAGGTCTAATGTACGTAGCTAATCGTTTCATCTTGTATAGTCTAAGTTCTGTGAGTTTTTTGTTAAATCTAAAATTTAAAAAGATGAGAAGAAGCTGACTATGGAACCACTCCGCGGTTCATTTTTCAATTTAAATTTTCAGCTATTATTTGTGGAACCGCTCTGCGGTTCAAAAATCAATCTCAAATTTCTGATAAAATCATAATTCAAAAGTGTAATCAATCTTAGTGACATTAAATTATTCTCCCCTTCACGAGGAAGATCTTGATCACTCCCTCCTTATTTTATTTTACAAACGCCTTAATAACTATTGCCTCTTTATCTGATTCATTTATTATTTTATAACTTCCGGCTGCAGCCGGAATGACAAAAGTTTCAGCATAACTGAACCGTGGAGAAAACCCGTTTGCGGTTTCAACCAGAATACTCCGACCTTCAACCAGGCTCAATACATGGCACTTATTTTCTGTCTTGATTTCAATTGTATCTTTAAAGTGGTACCTGTGGACGTCATACAGATGGGTTTTATGAGTCGGCAGGTGATATAACTGCCAGTCTTTACCATTATCAATCAGAACAGGATGTGAAATAAGTTCGTTCTTCACCTTGCTCCCTTTCCGGTCGAAATAAAGATTATCCATGCCTCTTTGAATATTCAGCGGCCTCGGTTTTCCATTAAGATCGAGCCTTAGCCAGTCATACATCTTGAAAGTAAATATATAGGGTGTTGAACTTATTTCAAGGACAAGATTGTTCTTTCCTGAGCCGTGAATTGTACCGTAAGGTATCAGGAACAAATCGTGACGTGATGCATTATGTTTCTGAACGAACTTTTCTATATTGACAGGAATTGAGTCTGTTAAGCTTTCGTCCAGTTCTTTTCTGAATTCGGAAGACTCTATATCGTCCTGAAACCCGAGATATACGACGGCATTATCTTTGGTGTCGAGGATGTAGTAAGTCTCCTCCTGTGTAAAATCCTCACCGAAGTGTTTTTTCATATATTCAGGACGAGGATGGCACTGAACAGACAGATTGCCCCCGTTAAAAGTGTCAAGGAAATCGAAACGTATCGGAAAATCTGCGCCAAAACGGGAAAAGCAATCACCCAGAATAGCCTTTGATTCCTGGTACATCAGCCAATCGAATGAGACTTCAAGGAGCTTTCCTGAGCTTTCAAATAAAAGTCCGTTTTCGGGGACTATCAATTCGAATGACCACGCATAGTTAGGTACTTCCCTGTTCAAGCCTTCAATACAATTCATGATCCAGCTCCCTCCCCAAACACCTGGTTCAAACCATGGTTTCACTCTGAAAACATTCCGGCTCATTAAAGATAAAGAATGCCTCAGCACATCTCCTCCTATCCAGAGAAGCCTATCCGGATTTTGTGAATCAATAATTATATCAATTAACGGCAACAGGTTCTGTTTATGCTTATTCAATACTATCCAGTCGACAAAATAGAACCTTTTGTACATCTCTTTCGGATCGGTGGGATATGAAGCTCCGAGGTTTGTTATGCTGCGGGCACGGGATCTGAATTGTATTTCATTTTTTGGCAAATCAATATATATCAACAATCCTTTCCACCCTGCAAACGAAGCGCCTGGTCCGATGATAATATTTATGTCTGAATCCCGGTCGGGTTTTACTTCTCTGATCAGATCATGATCGAAAAAATCCTCAAGGGTTAAAGTTGTTCGTGTCCCAAAGACAGGATCGTCTCCGCCCAGGAATGGAGAAACCATACTCTCAATAATATCAGGATGCTTCAAAAAAGCGGAGGTGCTTTGCCAGGCAGTTTTGGCCCCATGTTTTATTAAAAAACTGTCTAATCTCTTGTGGAAATAATCGAAGTAGACACCAACATAACCATCAATGACAATGTTATCATGGTTTAGAAATAATTCAGCAAGATGCTCAAAACCTTCCGAAATCTGATTATCATCCATTCTAAATGAGGGATAGATATCATAATGTCCTTCTCTTGCAGTGGGTTTCACTTCAGGAAGAAGGTACTGTTCCGTTTTTCTCCACTCTTTATTCAAAACCGTCGATTTTTAATCCTTAATTCATAAAATCCGGTTATTTCAAACATAGATGAAAAGGTATTCTCAGTGAAACTCTGTAACATACTCTGGCAACTCTGAGTTTAACGGATTTTGTTATTTTCTGTTTAGTATGCCTACAAATCCCCCGTCTTTTGCCATAATAACTTTAAAAGTACCAGGTGACTTAATTGAGACAATGCTTTTCTTGATCTCTTTTGGTTCCTTGTCAGAATTTTTTGTATCACTCCAGGTCTCAGCCACATAGTTGCCCGAAGGCAGAAAAGAGACATTTAGTTCAACAGTTTTTCCGGTGCTGTTATTCATTACCCCCAGGAACCATTTATCTCCGGTTCTCTTTGCAATCGCTACATAATCTCCGGGATATCCGCCAACAAATTTAATATCATCCCAGGTTGTAGGAACAATTTTAAGAAAATCTGAACCGGGCTGGTTAAGAATATTATCAGGATGATCGCACACAACTGTCAAAGGGCTCTCGTAAATTACGAACTTTGACAGCTCTGCTGCACGGGTATTCCATACAACTGCAGGAGTCTGGTTTTTAAATTGTTCTCTGGTAACATTCAGAAAAGCACCCGGGGTATAATCCATCTGTCCGGCAAGCATCCGCGTGAAAGCCAGTTTAACATTATGTTCCGGACTCATTTTATTTGAAAACTTATAATATTCATTTCCCATCACCCCTTCACGGGTAATCATATTGGGCCATGTGCGGATAATCCCGTCGGGTTTGTAAGCTCCGTGAAAATCGACCATAAGATGGTTCTCGGCGGCACATTTTATGATGTCATGATACCAGTTGACCATTTGCTGATCGTCCCGGTCCATAAAATCGATCTTAATCCCGGCAACTCCCCATTTTTCATATATCGGGAACGCCTTTTTATATGCCGAATTCCTGTTAACATCACTTGAGTAAATCCAGACAATTATTCTGACGTTTTCAGACTTTGCGTATTGAATTATTTCAGGCATATCTATCTGTGGTGCCCATTTTGTAATATCGGCCTCCGGCGAATTAAACTTTCCATACCATTGCCAGTCTACCAGCATGTATGGCCACCCCATCGAAGAAGCAAGATCGATATATTTTTTAATAACAGGCATTTCCATTTTCACATCACCGCTCCACCAGTTGTCCCAGGCGCACATTCCCGGTTTGATCCACGATGGATCTTTGACAGCACACGGATCATTCAGATTTTGAATAATCTCCGATTCAATAAGAGTACGGGGGTTTTCTCCTATCATTATAACCCTCCATGGTGTATAAACCTCATCTGCAAAACGGACCTTTACACCAGTTTCGGGTTCTCCCGGAACAGGAACGAGTTTAGTTGTAAGTTGATTTGGAGTTCCGTTTGTGCCAATATAAAAAGCCGCATAATTATCAATTTTGGCTTCGGTAATTGCGACCCAGGTATTATCCCCGTACTCCATTAAAAATGGCATTCCCGCTATGGTTTTTTCATTAACATAACTTAGCGGATGCATAACAAACTCCGATTCATTTGAAGATGCATAACCACCGTATTCTACCACCCATGCTTTCGGATCACCGGGAATACTGAATGTAGTCAATTCTTTTGTTATCTGACGATCACCAACTTTACCGCTCCTTAAAAGTTTATATCTGAATGCAGCGCCATCGTCATAAGCCCTTACTGTAAGTTCCAGCTGTCTCATTGGTCCGGAGTTTTCTTTCAGGTTCAGCTGAAGTTCATTGCAACTATTTAAAATTTCTGCATGCTTAGATTTTACCACTGGGATCCAGGTCTCATTGATGTTCCTGTCTGAATGATCAATTATTGAGAAATTGGTCATCAGCGCCGGTTCCTCTTTAAATTCGAATCCAAGCTGCGAAGGAGTAATAATTGTTCTTCCCTTGAATATTACTGAATATACCAGCTTTTCAGCGTTACTAACTTTTACAACAATATTATTATCGGGAGATTTAACAATAAATTCCTGACAATAAGCAGTTAATCCATATATGGTAAGGAGGAGGGAAAGAAGACTTTTAATTATTTTCATAACAATATTTAATTAGTTGGTTATTCTGATTTTTTGTCCGGGGTTTGTCTCTATTGTAATGATATTATCAATTAATTTTGAAGGAGATGAGGATTTAAAAAGGGCATTTATAAAAGGGTTATATAGTTTCAGCAATCCGCCTTTTTCAGATAATATTTCGATTTCTTTTGTCTCCCCGTTTTTCATAGTTGATGAAATCAGAAAAGCCCCTTCAGTGCGGAGCTTGAAAAAGCTGATATTCTTCCACTCCCGGGGGACAGCCGGGAAAACATGGACAATCCCTGTGTGGCTCTGGATCAGCATTTCCTGTATTCCTGAAGCAAATGCAAAGTTGCCTTCCAGTGTAAATGGCCGGTATGTCATTTTCGATTTCCCGGTTCCTGACTGATCTCCGTTCACATGAAAACTATTTTTAAGACAGAAATCCTTAGCAAAGATCAATAAAGCTTCAGCAGCGCCTTTGCCGTCAAAGGCAAGAGCTTTCATATTCCCCAGCCAGCTGTAGGAGTATCCGCACCACCAGTCGGGACCAATCTTGTCAAGATTCGCAATTGAGGTTTTAATAATCTGCTGATCACTGACTCCCTTAGTCCAGTCAATCAGGTTAAGCGGGCTGAAGGCAATCATATGAGAAAAGTGACGGTGAGAAGCGTTATAAGGCACTCCTCTGGCATAGGTTAGGCCTGTTGACGGATCAATATCAAGCTGCGGCCATTGAGTAAGAATTGACTTCCACTTTTTGGCTTCTTCCGATTTGCCGAGCTCATCAGCAAGTTCTGCAGCTTTTTCAAAGGTCCACCTTATAAGACCCAGATCAAAGTTGGTCATTTCAGGGAACCAGGCATTTGGTGAATTGTCAAATATTTCGGGACTCGAGCTCAGGGGTAATTTTTTAAAACCATCCTTTCCGGTTATAGATAATTCATCAAGAAATCCAGCTGTTTCACTTATCCATGGATATGCTTCTTTTTCAAGGAATTCTCTGTCCATAGTATATCGCCAGTGGAGGTAAAAATGATGTCCCAGCCAGGCAGAAACTGTCGGACCGAATGAATATTGAATCCAGCCTCCCATCGGCTGGCCCATGAGTGTAGTGACTCCCGGAACATTCAACCCCGAAACCTGGAAGTACTGTTTTGTATACTTTTCAAATTCAGGCTTGTTTTTTTGCAGCCAGTCGATAAAGCCCTTTTCCTGTTCCATGTGATTTGAGCTGTAGGCTGGCCAGTAGCTAAGCTGAGTGTTCAAATCGTGATGAAAGTCTCCTTTCCAGGGCGGCAATTTCCCATTGTCTGCTGTCCAGACTGCCTGCAATGAGATGGGCGGAGCACCGTTACCTGTTGCAGCTCCAAGTTTGTACATTTCGAGGTACCATTGTTTATTGAGGACAGAATCAGGAATTGAAATGCCTGACTGAGACCAGAATTCTTTCCACCATTCCTTGTGTGAAGCAAGCTGAGTGGCGAAGCCCTCTTTAATCGCTGAGGATGTCCTTTCTGATGCATCAACCTGTTTTTCCCATCCCGGAAATTCTGAACTTATGCTCCAGCATCCTTCAATAACATCATCCTCTTTTATCCAGCGCACATTTATCTGATACTGAAATCCTCCCCACCCTTTTTGATTATAAGTTAAGGAGTTTTCAGCTTTGACGATGTCCCCTTTTGGATATCCCAACTGTCTCAGATCCTGGCCGGTTACCGGACTATCTTCTCCTGATTCCCCCTCCAGGTTGTAAGCCGGAGCAATCAAGTCAGGCATTAATCCGGAATTTATACCTTTAAACCTGAACCATCCAACAGGGCTTCGTCCATTAACAAAGGTTTGAAGGGAAGCTCCCCCTTTCCATTTTATTTCGCAGAGAGCATTATTCAGGTATAAGTTTACTGATTCTGTTTCACCTAGTGAAGAAATGTCAAATTCAAGGGCTCCTCCCGGGATTTTTGATGGTGCCGGATTTTTGTCATACGGAACATCAAACATCTTTTGCACATTGACGTAGGTATTTTTCTCCCATTGTTCCTTCACCCAGGAAAATTTCCATTCCGGTTTACCGATATTCTCCATCGGACGCAGATCCCACAGATCGGCCCTGTCGAGAGAAAACCTGAGTTTTCCATCCTTTTCCCAGATCAATGCTCCGATTATTCCGTCACCAAGCGGTACAGCCTCGTCCCATGTTTTTGAGATATCTGCAAATTTCAAATCACACCGTGATGGAGGCAGCGGATCGGCTTCTTTTGTGCCTGACTGGCAGGAAAAACAAATCAGGAAGATTGCAAGATGGAGTAATGCTTTCATAAGGTTTACCTTGAACTTATACATCTGATTAATCGACTGCTTTTAATTTGAATAAGTATCTTTAATATAATCCATTACAATTGATTTCAGGATATTGGCGAATTTAACGTCAGGAATTTCTGCTCTTGTAAAGTATTGTGGACGGACTCCTTCAAGGAGGGTAACTTTTTCAATCGGCAGATTTATTCTTCCTTTGTAAATGTATTTGGTATTTTCATATGCATCGCCGGTCAGGCACACATACTTTTTATAAAATGTATATTCTTTCAGATCAATATCCAATTCTTCTTTTACTTCACGTACAAGAGCCTGTTCAGGTGTTTCACCTTCCTCAACATGGCCGCCTATCAGATCCCAGTAGTCGGGGAAAGGAATGTCAGGTTTGTTGTCGCGTAAATAGAGCAGAAACTCACCTTTGTCATTTTCGAGTATTATGGCTGCAATTTCTTTCATTATCAAATTTATGTAACTCTCCTTTCAGAACTCAGTGGTTCTCTGTGTCTTCTCCGTGACTCTCTGTGTAACAAAAAATTAAGAACTTACACAGAGTTGCACAAAGGATCACAGAGTTTAACCGAGCATTTCATGTGAGGATTTTTATTATAAAATTATAGAACTTCGTCTTTCAAGAAGAATAGTATCTCTCCAATTGCCATCCAACCTTGCAATTCTTTCTCTTCTGCCGATTACCCTGAATCCAAATTTTTCATGGAGTCGCAAGGTAGCTTCATTTTCAGAAAAAACACTCGAAACCAGGGTCCAGATCCCATTCAACTCGGAAGAAGCGATTATCTTCTCCATCAGGGCGGAGCCTGTTTTCTTTCCCCGGAAAATAGTTGAAACATAAATGCTCAATTCAGCAACTCCCTTGTATACTTCCCTGGAAGAGAAAGGACTTAAAGCTGCCCATCCAGTCACTATGCCATCCTCTTCTGATACGAATCTGGAATGTCGAAGATGCTTTGAATCCCATTCCTGCCAGGAAGGGACGACAGTTTCAAATGTGGCATTTCTTGTTTCAAGACCCATCCGGTAAATCTCAAGTACTTTCTGGCTATCGCTATGACGCATTATTCTTACCATAATCTTCAAAATACCAGATCAATATTAAAGTAATATTCTATTTAAAAATTTATTAACCACGGATTTTCACGGGGTTAACACGGATTAACACTGTTTATTTTGCATTCAGGAGGTGTTTTTGTTTGTTACGCGAAACTTATTCTATGAAACTCCGTGATTACTCTGTGTTACTCAGTGGTTAATGGATTTTATTCATTAAATACTGCTGATACTTCAATCCTGTTATTATCCGGATCGAGTGTTTCAAACTCCCAGTAGCCATCACCCGTTTTTCTGGGTCCCCTCAGTATTTTATATCCGTCATTTGCCAGTTCTGTTAATTTAAGGTTTACAAGATCCATATTCTCAACACCGAATGCGAGGTGGATTAATCCCAGGTATTGCTTCTCTACAGAATCATTGAGATTCCCCGGTATTCCGGGCTTATGCATTAATTCGATCCTTGATCCGGAATCAAATGACACAAAATAGCTTTCGAACAGATTGTCATTATTGA
>Ga0302323_100002228_pt1 | contig 15737 bp, 6 predicted proteins | sample Fen_T0_3_FD_201950 | JGI IMG/M metagenome (GOLD analysis project Ga0302323, IMG submission 201950) | Peat permafrost microbial communities from Stordalen Mire near Abisko, Sweden - Fen_T0_3 | ecosystem: Environmental > Terrestrial > Soil > Wetlands > Permafrost | place: Sweden: Abisko... | reverse complement strand
GTACGCAGGATATCCGGGCAACCTGGCGCTGGATGTCGGGAACAACCGCTACTATTTCACGGTGGGCCAGGATGGCACCGGCAAGGTCAGCCCGACCAACTATCAGGCGATTTACACGGGAATCCTGGGAGCTACGAATGCACCAACGTGGTTGTACACGCCTGTTTTGAGCGGTCTGGATACCACCGGAAACATCAATGCCGGCAGCGTCGCTTTGCATGGGATCTATGTCGTGGACATTGCCAGCACCAATCATCTGCCCGTGGCGGGAATTTGTTCCGTGACGGCGGTCAAGAACCAGTCGCTCCGCTTGCCGGTGGCGGGCGTACTGGCCAATGATTACGACTTGGATGGTGATACCATTGCCCTGACGGCGGTCAGTGCCAGCAGCACGAATGGCGGCAGCGTGGGGTTGAGCGGCAGTTGGGTGGTTTATACGCCGCTGACCAATTTCATTGGCCGCGATCAATTCGCCTACACGCTGACGGACAGTCAGGGCGGCCAGACGCAGGGAACGGTGGTGCTCAATGTGGTTTCGGTGACGACGCCCGCCACTAATCACGTGACGATTCAGGTGCAGCCCGGCAGCCGGCTCATTTTCTTTGCGGGGGCGGCCGGCCAAAGCTATGTGGTTCAATCTGCGGATTCGCTGACCGGCCCGTGGCAGGATCTTTCCCCCAGCCTGACGGCCAGCGCGACTGGATTCGTGGAGTACAATGATTTGCTGATGCCGCCTGCGCCGGTTCGGTTTTACCGCATTCGGCCTGCGTTCTAGGTTTCTTCGGCAAGTTTTGCGGAGGCTTTTAACCTAGAAAAAGCAGTTCAACCACGGATAAACCCGAAGGGACACGGATAGAGATCCGAAGCCCTCCATTCGAAATGGACAAGGGACAAAACCAAAGCTGTATAGCCGCAAAAGACGGCTATTGCATGGTGTGTAAGCAGATGCTTATGAAAGCCGAAGTTATTTCGCAACGTAATCGCCCATATCATTGCCAAATCGGTGATCCGGGGGACTTGCTTTAAGCTCACGGTATTGATCGCCCTGCCAGACAATCAGAGGCATTTCCAAGGTATTACCCATCTGCCGCCCGCAACTGTATTGATCAAAATTATGTACGCGGATGCCATTTACCGCCACGATCACATTGCCCGCTTTCATCCCGGCGTTTTGCACACGATCGTTTTCGGTGCGAACCAGCACGCCATCGCCGGGTGCTGAATGAAAATCTTGCATGCTGACATTTTCAAGACCTTTCGGGAACAGTTTGGGCAGTCGGCTTTTTAAGGCCGCAGCAAATCGATGGTCGCCAGTCTTTGCTTGGTAGCGAACGCAAAAACTGATGACCGGCCGGGAATCATCATAACGTTCTTCTTCTTTGACGAGCCATTGAAAGGCCTCGTCATAGCGGCCGGCAGTTTCGCAGAACCCGGACTTAGCCTCCAACCCGTCCGCCGAGTAAACCTCGCCAGCCTCGTCGGCGAGGGCTCGAGCCTTATTGGTCTCACCGTGCTCTAGATAATACTGAACCAGCCAATTGGCTTTGCTCGCTGCGGAAACCCGGTCCAGACATTGTTGCACCCCTTTTTCGTAATACTTGGCCGCCTTGTCATCCATTTGCCGGTCTTGAAAATAATCCCCCAAAATGTAATACCGGGCCGGATCCGGCGCGGACGCCTGGGCCATCAAGGCTTCGTAGCGATCCGGTTGATCCTGAATCGTGTCGGCCACCGCCTCCATGGCATACGTTGCGTAGGGCAATACTGATTTGTACGCCTCCTGGCATTGTTCATACGTCGGTTGTTTTCCCTGTTTGGGGTAGGCGAGGCGAAGGAGGTTGTAAGTGATATTGCGGTCATAAGGAGCGCGGGCGTGAAGCTGGGCGATGCGCTGGGTGGCCTCCGGCCCGCTTACCAGGCTGTAATGGGAAAAACGGGGAAGCGGATTGTAAGCGGTCCCCGGCGGCGGATTGTGCTTGTGCCATTCAGTGAGGTGTGGATTGGGGTTCGGTTTATAAAGTTCCTTCGAAGGTCCCCAAAAGCACAAATAATCCCAACACTCTGCGGGCGTGAGGTGCGGAGTGGCGACGGTGACTTTAAAGCCGTCGTCCACGGCTCGGTGATAGGCGGCGCTGTCCACACACGTAAACCGCCGGTAAAAGGGGGACAGGCGCAAAAAGGCAAAGGTCTGGTCACATTTCCCGGCAAACTCCTTTGCCTGGCCGGGAACGCCCCATTTGTTTTGCAGGAAATCGAAATTGTGCTCGATGGCGTGTCCCAGATGTCGTTGATAAAACATGGCCCATTGGCCCCAGCCAATCACCCGAACAGCGGGCTTGCCGTTCCGGTCGGCGACCAAACAGCCACGGGGCAATTCGTTCAATTTGCCGATCAATTCACGCTCGCTGGCGGCCTGTCCAGCGGAGATTTGGTACACGTTGGCCAACTCTTTGAACTCCAAGGGCAGAGAAATCCGCAATAGCTGATGGCCGGTTTCGACCGAATAATGGGCCTCGTTGGCAATGCGGACAAAATCCGGGGTAAGCTTCTGATTGTCATTGAGTTTGTTCCAAGCGATGTCTGTATCCACGGATCTGACCAAGGCTTGGAACCAAGCAATGCATTCAATGGGAGAGAGCGATTGCGCTTCCGCCAACGGGCGGTAATCAGCGGAGTTGACGGCCTGGAGGGTCCTCACCCACTTGGTCACGGCATCGACGTCGTTGGTGGCAATGACGCTCAATTTCTCCAACGCGGCAGCCTGATTATTCATCAGCGTCAGCAACATCGCGCCGGCGACCTGTGCGTTGACGTCCGGGGCCCGGATTCCCATTAAATATTGCGCCATGGCCAGATGCGCGGTCATCCGGCAAAGCGGGCTGCGGATATCATAGAAGTCGCCAGAATGTTCGCGCAATGAAAAGGCGCCGACGAGGATGGCCGCTTCTTCATGCAAGGCGGGGTTGCTAAAATCGCTTTCCAATTGGTCGGACAACGCCAGGCTTTTCCGCTCAATGGTGGCGGCCGTTCCATCGGTCAAAGCCAGCAAGAGCGCTGTGTCCGCGCGGGGCGGCGTGTCGTGCGGTTGCAGACCAAAGTTCCTGGCCAGCGCCTGCGCCACCGCTTGGTATGGTTCCGGCGACCAAATGGGACCGGCGATCTTCAAATCCATCTTTAAATCCGGCTGGTTGGGTCTCAACTCGATTTGAAGTTCGTAGACAGGTGCTCCCAGCGGCGAATCCGGTTTTTCGGTAGCCTTAACGGAACAGTGCATGGGGTCCCGCAATTGATGATGGGAGGCATAAAACAATTGTTCAGCCAGATCCGACACAATGGTTTCCACGATGAACTGGGATTCGTCCTGAAAGTGGGTTTGGAAATAGGCGCCTGACTGGCTGGCAGGCTCGTCAACCGAATGTCGGCAGCCCAGCAGCAGGGCAACCGCAATGAGACCATATATTCTCTTCTGAAAACCTATTCGCATAATTGCCAATGCTAATTGATTCAGGCAGGGGGAAAAGAGAAATTCAGCTGGCAGATGTTGACTAATTCGCGTGCTGGAATTTATCTGATCCATCAGGCTGCGCCGCGATGGATCAGTTGATCCGGCTGAGGTCCAAGGAGCTGCCCGACAATGCCACTTTGTTTCATCAGGACTGATTTTGCTTGTGTTTTCTGTCCGAAAGCGCCGAAATATCTTTAGTCAAATCACACGGATAATAATGGATATCAATGGCTTGCAGCCCAACCTAGGATCACCCGCAGGGTAATTGATCGCCAAGCTTGAAATCCGTGTTTATCACTGTCCATCAGTTGTTTATGACTTCTTTGGCGGGCTTCAACTGCCGTTTTTAGGCTGAATGGTGGGACGCCGCAACGGGGCGCGTGGACTGCAAACATTGGGCGATGGCGGAGCGTCGCCCCCTCATCCGGCCTTCGGCCACCTTCTCCCCCGATGGGGAGAAGGGAGGTTTTTTTGGTTTTGGTGCTACAAATATGGCGCGCCTACGGCGCTGGAAAATGCTGGCAGGTTGGCGTGGGGACGGAGCCGGATCAGCTTTGTTCCTGGTGGTTGTTTCCTGGTTCCTGCCAAAAGCTCCGGTGCCGTCGGCGGTTTTTGTGGGCGCATCTTTTTCGGGGGAGCAAGGGCGGAGCCGCCGCGTGCTGCTCCGGGATGAGCCGTGGGTGGGGCGCGCAGAGGCGGTGACCGGGGCATCACCTGTTTCGGTGATGGGGGGTTAACCGTTTTGGGGGATAGGCAACGGCCGATTGTGGTTTATATTGATTCGAGCCACTGAAAAAACACAAACCCCCGCGGGGCATGCCAAGCATGATTCCGCCGGCAGATGTGTCGGTGGACCAAAAAACATGATCATCATTTATCATCGCCCGCTGGCAAAATAGTTCCTGGCTCCAACCCCAACCATCAAGACTGAAGGAACCCCCCTAACCCCGCAACCCTGCAACCCAATAAAATGAAACACAAATTGTATCGCCTACTTACGGCAGCGTTACTGCCGGCAATTGTTCAAGCCGCCTCGGCGGCAGTCCTGCTCACGGATAACTTCACGGTGCTCCCCGGTGGTGTTAACAACCAGGATGTCAACCAGCTCCTTGGCAGCGGACGGCAGACTGGTCCGCTGGCTTCCGTCAGCTCGGGTTTCTTCTCCACCTACACGTTTGGGGGTGACCACCATCAGATAGGCAATACGACCACCGACGTCGGCCAGCCGGGAGGAGCCGCCAATAGCGCCTATGTGCTCCTTGCGTTCGGCGGGGGAACATTTCAAAGCGACCTTGACATTGCCAAAGTGTCCACCGGGCCGCTGACCATTGAAGTGGATATGTATAATAACGGTTCGAATCCCGGTGGTGGTGCCGACACCCAATGGGTGGCGCTCACCCTGGGAGTGCCCGGCAATACGGGTCCGAATTCCGGCGGGGCAGGTGAATTCGGTTTTCTCAAGCGGGCGAATGGCGGGGTGCAGGTGTTCCAGAGCGGCAGTGACATCACCAGTGGTGCTTTGGACGTGGTGGGAACGGCCACGGACGATCATTGGACGGTGACCTTCACCGACACGGCTGGAACGGGTTCCGCCTTCACCGGAAACGGCTCGAAAGTCACGCTCCAGAATGGCGCGACCGTGCTGGGCACCTATGCCTTGAACCAGTTGAAAAGCTCGGGTCTCCGGCTCGGTTTCAAATGCGATAACAATCGGTTCGCCGGCATTGCCAACCTGAAAATTTCCGGGACGTTGCCTGCGGCGCCCGCCCTCGCGGTGCTCTTCCACGATAACTTCAACGCGTATTATGGACTCAATTCGGATAATAATCTGAATCTCAATGTGGATCTGGCCGACCGCCAGAGCGGCCTGCTGACGCCCGTTAATTATACCGCCGGTGGAAACCACCATCAGGTCGGCAACTCGGGGACGGGTGTAAACCAACCGTTTGGCTCGGCCAACAGCGGCTACGTGCTCACCGCATTCGGTGGAAATTTTTACAGCGACCTGGACATCCCGGTCGTATCAACCGGGGTGTTAAAGATTGAAGTGGACATGTATGTGAACAACAACGATTGGCTGGCGCTCGGGTTGCGTCATGTGCCCACGGACTTTTTCCCGATCGTTCCGGCTGGCTCAGGCGAATTCGGCTTTCTGAGGCAGTCGGATGGCGGCGTGCAACTGTTCCAGAACGGCGGGGGTATCACGCCTTCTGGCTGGAACAATGCTAATACTGCGCCGGACAACCACATGACGTTTATTTTCACGGATACTGCGGGAACCGGCTCCGCGTTCAACGGGAACGGCTCGAAAGTCACCGTGATGAGTGGTGCGACCACGCTGGGCACGGTCACTTTGGCTCAATTGAGCAGCTCGGGTCTCAAGCTCGGTTTCAAAGCCGATAATAACCAACTCGGCGGCCTTGACAACCTGACCATCTCGGGGACGGCGCCGGCCGTCATCGCGCCCGCATTGGTGAAAGATATCAATCCGCTCCGGTCGGAAGTGGCCACGGGGGCGCCGTGGACCTTGTCCGTTACCGCCAATGGCACGCCATTAAACTATCAGTGGTATAATGAGAGCGGCCCCATCAGCGGAGCGACCACCAACAGCTACACCTTCAATGCCGTGGCCGGTCTCCATTCTTACTATTGCACCGTCACCAACGCCGCCGGAACCGTATATAGTTCGAGTGCGGTGGTGTTGAGTGCCACGAACCTGGTCACGGTCAACAACTTCAGCTTTGAAAATGGCTATACTCCGGCCTTCGGCAACGGGGGAATCCCCTTGCAGTGGACGGACTATAATCCCAGTTGGAGTGGTGTGGCTGGCGGCAAGGCCCAGTTTTCCCCGTCCATTATTCCCGATGGCACCTTATATTACGCGCGCAATACAGGCCCGAGTGACATCACTGGCGGCGTTTATCAGGATGTGGGCGCGTTGCAACCCAACACCACCTATAATCTTACCGTTGCCATCGGACGCGGAAATAATAAAGGCGTTGATCCCAACGGGCTGGGAGATTGGTCGCCGGGAATTATTTCGCTGCTCAATGGCACCGATAATACTGGCGCGGTTTTGGCCAGCACCACCGGGTATCCGGACGTAGCGGGCACCTGGCAGGACTATACGGCAACCTTTACCACCGGGCCTACAGTCAGCGGTGATCTCACCATTTCGCTGGCGGTCGCCCCGGCAAGCACCTATCAATCGCTGTTTGACAATGTGCGGCTGACGACCGGAGGGTTTTTGCCGGAGAATCCGGCTTTGGTCCAGGACATCCTGCCGGCTTCGGTGACGACGGTGGTGGGTGATCAGGTGGTGTTCACGGCGTCGTTCAGCAATGCCCCGGCGGCGAACCTGCAATGGCAGTTCATCAGCACCAATGGCGTGGTGAGCGACCTTTCCGGTCAGACGACTGAGACGCTGACGTTCAGCAATGTGCAATTGACCAACACCGGTTCCTACCGGCTGAAAGCCGTCAACCAGACCAACGGCCTGGCGGTTTACTTTAGTTCAGCCGCGTCGCTCGTGGTCAGTCCCGTGCCGGCACCGGTCAACAATGTGGTGATCACCGCTGCCAGCCAGACCGGTTGGGGCCCCGGGGCAGTTGGAATTTCCACGAATTTCATCCCCACCTGGACGGTAAACACCGATGGTGACCTGATATTAGGTTCACTTAATGGCAGTGTCGGGACGCCCAACACGGTCTATTCCGGCTTGGGCAATTTCGGCCTGGCTGGAGCCTATGGCGATCCGCAAATCTTGTCGGATGGCATTACTGGAAATCTGGTCTACAATCCGGGCAACGGTGGCAACTTCACGTTGGACACCTGTGGACCCTACAGCACCGATCCCCTTGCCAACTACGCCGGCATTTCGCTGACCTACACGCTGAATACGGTTTCGGCAGTCAACGGCTTTGACTTGACTAACATCGTGGTTTACGGCGGCTGGGGTGACAACACCCACGACGAGCAGAGATACCAAGTGCTCTATTCCACGGTGGCGGCGCCCACCACATTTATCCCCATGACCGGCTGGGTGGACTATCTGCCGACGAATCCGAGCGGCTACCAATCGGCCACGCGCACCACACTGACCCCGGCAGCGGGCGTGATGGCGGCAAATGTCTATGCCGTACAGATCAACTTTAACAGCCAAAATCCAGTGCCGAAGAACAGTTATTCGGGCTATGCGGAAATCATCGTGGGTGGCAAGGTGGCGCCAGCCCGGCCGCTTTTGACGCAGGACATCAGCCCGGCCGCCGCCGAGGATGTGGTGGGCAGCAAGTTGACGTTCGCGCCAGCGTTCATCAACGCCACCAGTTATCAATGGCTGAAAAACGGGACGAATCTGCCGGGAGCCACGCTGCCGGTGCTCACGCTCAACAACCTGCAGCTCACGGATGCGGCCACGAATGGCGGTTACAGCCTGAAGGTTTGGAACGCCAACGGCACCAACGTGAGCTCGGCTTGCACCGTTTACGTTGACCCGGCCCCGACCGCGACCAACAACGTGGTCGCGGCCTTCGCCTACCAGTCCTCGTTGGCGGCCGGATTCGGCCCCACTTGGGACACGTCCTTGCTGAGTGCGAGTTTGATTGCCGGCCAGAATCCGCCTGCTGGCGGCTCGGATACGGATTCGAGATTCGTCGGTGGCGGCGATCACGCGGCCGGGTTGTCGGTGCTGACGGATGGCAACTATGGGACGTTCGCCAGTGACGGTACGCACCCGGCCTTTGCCGCCGCCGGTCATGGGGCGGGCAATTATGTGATCTACACGCTGGGGTCCGATGTCAAAGGCTATGATGTCACGAACATCCTGATTGCCGGCGGCTGGAATGACGCTGGCCGGGACTCCCAGTATTACACCATCCAGTATTCGACGGTGGCGAATCCCGACATGTTCATTCCGCTGGTGTCGGTTGCCAACAACCTCAGTGGCGGCAACGGCAAGGCGGCGCCGGCGTCGGGCGTGCCAACGGTCGTCCGCAGCACGTTCACCCCCGCGAGCGGAGTGCTCGCCAGCCATGTTTACGCGATCCAGGTTAACTTCGAGTTTCCGCACGACGTGGCGAACGGGTATTCCGGCTACAGTGAAATCAGCGTGTTTGGCGCGCCTTCGGCCACGGCCCCGGCGGCGGGGCCGGTGATCACCGGCACGCACGACACCAGTAATCCCACGGTGTTGACCCTGGCCACACCCAACCTGATTCCCTATCAACTGCCCAGCAGCTTCGGGGCGGGCAGCTTCGCGAACGAGGGCTGCAATGTGACCAATCTGACGGACGGCATCCTTGGCTCCGGCTCCGGTTTCGCCGCCAGCTGCGGTGGCGACGGCTCGGCGGTTCCGTGGATTGTCTTCACGCCCACCAATGGCAGTTGGAACCTCAGCAACATCGTGGTTTACACCATGTGGAACGATTACGGCCGGTGTGGCCAGTTCTATAACGTAAGCTATGCGACGACGTCGAATCCGACGCTGTTCCTGCCGCTGGCCAGCGTGGGTTACAATCCGTTTGTCCCTGAAGATGGCACGCACAGCGCCAACCAGGTGCAGATTGCGCCGCCGGTGGGCCAGGAGCTGCTGGCCAGCAACGTGGTGGCGGTGAAATTCGACTTCACGTCGCAGGGGGTGCTGAACTACGGCTGGTCCGGCTATACGGAAATCGTGTTGCAGGGCACCAACGTGCAGTCACTGGTGGTTCCGCCCACCCTGCCGACGAAATTCGACGCACCCAGGGTTTCCGGTGGAAACCTGATCCTGACGGGCAGCGGCGGCGCGCCGGCGGGTCACGCCTACGTTTGGTTGAGCACGACGAACCTCTCGGCGCCGATCACCTGGACGACGAGCTACACCGGCAATCTGGATGGCGCGGGCGCCTTCTCGAATGCGATCCCGGTGAGCCTCACCAACCGGTCGGTGTTCTTCCGGTTCATGATGCCGTGAGCGGGTTGAATTAAGTCATTAGCGTCAACCGCCCGGGGACGCAAGTCCCCGGGCGGTTCACTTAACAAAGCGAGCTTTAGCTCCAGGTAACTAAACATAAATGAAAAAAGAATATCAAAGCGTCGAAAGCGATCAAACGGGTCGCCGACCAAGTCGCGGATTCACCCTGATTGAACTGCTGGTGGTGATTGCCATCATCGCCATTCTGGCGGCCATGCTGCTGCCGGCGCTGGCCAGTGCCAAGAAAAAGGCGCAGGGCATCAACTGCATCAGCAACCTAAAGCAATTGACGTTGGCCTCCCATCTCTATGCTGGCGACTTTCAGGATGCCATTCCGATTAATGATACAACCACGAATGCATGGGTGGCGGGCGATGTGAGCGGCAGATCCGGCAACGATGGCATTACCAACCTTGCCAATCTCTACATCGGCGCGCTTTGGTCTTACAACAAATCGGCGGCCATCTACCAGTGTCCGGGAGACAAGGATTTGGCTGGCAATGTCAATACACCGCGGGTGCGCAATTATTCCTTGAACGGCATGATGGGCGACAACCGGGGCGTGGGCGAAGGTGCCCACGTTCATCCGAATGCGACCGAACACCGCAAACTTACCAGCGTCGCAAACCCCGGCCCTTCCGCCGCTTCGTTTTTCTTTGATGAGCAGTCCAGCCCGGACAAGGACTTGACGAGTGTGGACGATGGTTATTTTGCGGTTGATGACGGCTCCGGCGGCTCCTATTTCACCGCGAATTCCAGGCAATGGCGGAATGTCCTGTCCAGCCGGCACGGCAACATTGGGGAACTTTCTTATGCGGACGGACACGCGGGCGCGATGAAGTGGCTGGAACCGGACACCAAAAACTTGAAAGGCATCAATGCCCTGTCGGCGGAGTACAACAACCGGGATAAATACCAGCTCTGGATCTCAACCTACGCACCAGGATCCATTCCCGGAGTCGCGTGGTGAGGCGCAGTCAACGATGAATGGCTTGGATGCAGCGGCGCAATCGACGGTTCCAATCTGATATGGTTAAGCAACGTACTCTGCCAGTCTTCATGGCGGTGATGGTCGGCATTCAGGCGGGATGGTTGGTGGCGGCAGCGGGCGAGAACCGCGCCCCCGCCACCTGCCGCACGATTCTCACGGCGAAAGATAACGGCGCCCGGCTGGCCGAACAGCCCGCCGTGCGGCTGGGCACCCAGGCGGACGGCTCGCTGCCGTCGGTCACGGTGGATCCCGCCAAGCAATTCCAGACGATTGAAGGCTTTGGCGGAGCCTTCACCGAGGCGGGGGCGGTGACCTGGCGGAAAATGGGTCCGACGAACCAGCAGGCCATCATCAATGCCTACTTTGATGCCACCACGGGCCACGGCTACACGCTCTGCCGGACGCACATCAATAGCTGCGATTTTTCCGTTAACAACTATGCCTACGACGAGGTCGCGGGTGACACGGAATTGAAGCATTTCTCCATTGCGCGTGATGAACAGGCGCTGCTGCCGATGATTCAGGCGGCGCTCGCCGCCAGTAAAACGCCGTTCAAACTCTATGCCTCGCCCTGGAGTCCGCCCGCGTGGATGAAGACCAACGGCCAGATGAACCACGGCGGCGGGCTCAAGCCCGAATACCGCCAGGCGTGGGCCGACTACTTCGTCCGCTATTTTCAAGAGTATAAAAAGCACGGCATCACGTTCTGGGGCTTGACCACGCAAAATGAGCCCGAGGCCGATTCCCCCTGGGACAACTGCCTGTACTCGCCCACCGAGCACCGCGATTTCATCCGGGATTATCTCGGGCCGACACTGCACCGTGCCGGTTTGAAAAAAGTGCGGATTCTGGCCTGGGATCATAACCGCGATCATATGATTGAATATACGGATGTGCTGTACGCCGATCCCGTCGCCAGCCGTTACATTTGGGGCACCGCCTATCATTGGTATTCCGACGGGGCCTTTCAGAACATGGCCATGCATCACGACGCCTGGCCGGACAAGCCGTTGCTCGCCACGGAAGGCTGTCAGGATGGCGGTCCCCACCTCGGCGAATGGGGTCCGGGCGAACATTACGGCTCCGCCATCATCAGCGATCTGAACCGCTGGTCGGTGGGCTGGGTGGATTGGAACCTGGTGCTGGATGAACAGGGCGGGCCCAACCACGCCAATAATTTTTGCAGTGCGCCCATCATTGCCGACACCAAGCACGACCAGTTGTTGTTCCAAAGTTCCTATTACTATCTGGGTCATTTTGCCCGCTTCATCCGGCCCGGTGCCAAACGGATTCTCTGCGCCTCGGCCCAGAACAATCTGGAAGCCACGGCGTGCGTCAATTCCGATGGCACGGTGGCCATCGTGGTGCAGAACCGCAATGATCAGCCGGTAAAATTCAACCTGAAAAGCCTGCGCACCGCGACCCCGCTGGAGCTGCCGGCGCATGCCATTGCCACCTATTTGGTCCCGGCCAAAGATTTGTGATCATGAAATGAGCCCGGCTAAACGATATGATGGGATGGCCCCGGCCGGGGCCTTCCTCCCTTTTAGCAGGTTCAAGCAATCGACGCTAACGCTGGTTTGGGGCGCAATTTTTGTCACCGCGGGGCTGCTTTCAGCCCGGGCCGCCGACCCGCTCGCGGCGGAGTACCATGCGACGTTGTCGGTGCTTGGGTCTTCCGTGGCCAAGGGGTATGGGGCTTCGGGCACCGCCGCCATGGTGCTGATCAATGGTTCGATTTCGAACAGTTATGCCGCGCGGCTGACGGTCATGGCCGCCGCCAACGGCTGGCGCGTCGTGAATCAATCGGTGGGCGGCGATTCGACGGCGCGTGTCATCAACCGCTTTGACACGGATGAAGTCCCGGTACACGCGGAGCAGGTCTTCATCGGTTTGTCGCTGGGCAACGAGGGGCTGGCCGGCGCGGCCAATCCGGCGGCGGTTTGCGCACAGTTCTTCAGCGGCATCACCAACCTGATCGCGCTCTCGCGGTCCAATCATCTGCAACCGCTGCTTGGCAACCAATATCCGAAGGACGCCTATTCCCGCCGGGAATATGGCCGCCTCAAGCAGATGGATTTGCGGCTTAATACGCTGGCTGTGCCCAGCGTGAATTTTCTGGGCGCCACGGATGACGGCGCGGGGCACTGGGTGAACAACGCCTTCATCAATCTCAATTCCGGGGATGGCACGCACCCAAGTGATGCCGGTTTCAATGAGATGTTTTTAGCCATTGTGCCCGGCGTGTTTGAAGCCGTGCGGCAGGGCAAAACGACGCCGCAATGGGGCGACCGCGCGCACTGCCTGCGGTTGACGGGCTCGGCGGGCCAGCCGGCGCCGTTGAGCTTTACGCCGGGCGGACCGATGCACTCGTTTACGCTGTCGTTCCGGGTGCGTTCGACGGCGACCGGCACGGTGGCGGGCATTACGCTGCCGGCCGGCTGCGGGCAGCCGACGGTGGAAATGACGGCCAGCGGGCCGGCCTACCACGGCCTCAATGGCGTGTTGAACAACCCGGCCACAGCGGGCACGAACGGAGCGTGGCACAACGTGGTGGTGGCGCACCAGTATGCGCGGGGACTGACCTGGTTTTATGTGGATGGCATGTTGTCCGGCATGGTGGCCGAGCGGCTGACGCCCGTGGGTTTTGTCTTGGGTGGGCCCGGCCAGGCCACGACGCGGCCGGCCGCCCCGGCGCAGGCGGATTATGCCGATTGGTTCGTGCACCGCTCGTTGCTGAATGCGGAAGAGGTGGCGGCACAGTTACACGGGAACCTGCAGCAGGCCAGCCTGGAGCTGTATGCGCCGCTGGATGACGCCACTTTTACCCCGGGCGGCACGGTCACCAATCGCGCGCAAAGTCTGGCGGCGGCGGTGATTCATGGTGACGCCGATCACTATCAATCCGTGCCCTCGCAGGCTTCACCGGCTGGTGGCCGTCACGAATCGGCTCCATGAACCTGACCGGGAATACCAATTTAATGAACATTGCAAAAAGATATGTCGGGACGGCGTTGGCTGTCGTGTTGTTGGGGTTCGCAAGCAGCCAGGCGTCGGGCGCGTTGCTGCCAGTGAATCTGCGTTGTGCAGAGCGGGTGAATCCGCTGGGGATCGGGGACGCCACGCCCCGGCTGTCCTGGCAGTTGCAAAGCGGCGGGCAGCGCGGCGAGATCCAGAGTGCCTACCAGGTGCAGGTGGGCACCACCGCCGGGGGGGCGCAGGTGTGGGACAGTGGCAAAGTCTCCGGCAGCGAGACCGTGGATGTCCGGTATGCCGGTCCGGCGTTGACGAGCGGGAAAAAATATTTCTGGCAGGTGCGCGTGTATGACGGCAGCGGCCAGGCCTCGGCTTGGAGCACGCCGGGCGTTTGGAGCATGGGGCTGCTGTCGCCAACCGATTGGACGGCGGCCTGGATTGGCTACGATGCGGCCTACACGCTGACCGCGCAGGAGACGCTCAATCAGACGCTGTTCAACGCGTCGGGCATCAACTGGGTGGCCGCGTCGGGCCAGGCGGTGCAGGGCGGGCTCTCTCAATCCGCGCTGCGCAAGCAGGTGATTTTGCCGGCCGGCCAGACGTTTACCAACGCGGTGCTGGCGCTTTATGCGGACAATCAATGCAGCGCTTTCGTAAATGGCCAGGCGACGACCAACCTGGCTTTGCGCTGGGAGGCCACGGCGCGGATCAATGTGACGTCGCTGTTGCACGCAGGCACGAATGTGGTGGCGCTTTCGGCCACGAATACCGACGCCCAGGAATCGGCGCGGGTGATCGGCCGGCTGGTGGTGCAATTTGCCTCGGGCAGTATTTCCAATATTCCGGTGGATGCCTCGTGGAAGGCCGCCTCCTGGCCTGCCGGCGCCTGGACGCAGACGAATTACAATGATTCAGCCTGGGGCGCGCCGGCCACGCTGGGTTCGCCGTGGGGCACGCCCGCGAATAACGAACTGGCGCGTGTGCCGGCGCCGTATTTGCGCAAGAATTTTTCCGTCGGTCAAACGATGACGCGGGCGACGGTGTATGTCACGGCGCTCGGCGCCTATGAACTGCATCTGAACGGCCAGAAGGTGGGCAACGATGTGCTCGCCCCGGGCTGGAGCGAGTTTACCAAGCGCGTTTATTACCAGACCTATGACGTCACGGGTCTGGTGCAGGGCGGGTCGAATACGCTCAGCGCCATTTTGGGGGATGGCTGGTATGCCAGTGCGCTGGCGTTCAAAGGCACCCGTAAAAACTACGGCGGCAACCCGCGGTTCCTCGCGCAACTGGTGCTGGAACTGGCCGATGGCAGCACGCAAACCGTCGTGAGCGATGCTTCGTGGAAAGCCAGCTACGGACCGATCCGGTTCGCCGATCTGCTGCTGGGCACGGAATACGACGCGCGCCGGGAATTGACCGGCTGGGACACGACCAATTACAGCGACAGCGCGTGGTCGCCGGTGTTGACCGGGCTGAGCGCCGGGGCCATGCATTACAACGATGTCACCACCAACCTCGCGGCGCGCGTCTCCAACAATCTGCTCAACTTTTTGGCGAGCAATGACAATCTGGGCGGTGATCCGGCTTACGGCACGGTGAAGACGCTGCAAATTACTTACCGGCTGGGCACCGCCACGCAGACCGTGTCGTATGCGGAGAATGTCACGGTGACCCTTGGCGGCACCGGCCAGACGCTGACGATTCTCGCGGCGTATTATGGCGATGCCAGCCAGTTTCCCGACCGGGGCGGATTGCAGGTGCAGGCGGCGGTGACGGAGCCGTCACGGTGTCTGGAGACCTTGCCGGCGACCAGCCTGACCACGCCGAAGCCGGGCTGCTACACTTTTGATCTGGGCCAGAACATGGTGGGCTGGGTGCGCTTGAAAGTGACCGGCAACGTGGGCGACCGCATTACGGTGCGCCACGGGGAAATGCTCAATCCCGACGGCTCCGTCTACACCGCCAATCTGCGCGGGGCGAACGCCGCGGATTTCTACATTCTCGCCACCAATGGCACCTCGGTCTTTGAGCCGTATTTCACCTTCCACGGCTTCCGCTACGTGGAAGTGCGCGGCTTGGCATCGGCGCCGGGGCTGGATGCAGTCACCGGCATCGTGGTCAATTCAGACATGCCAAGGACGGGGGAATTTACCTGCTCCAGTCCGCTGGTGAACCAGCTTTTTCATAACATCATCTGGGGGCAGAAGGGCAACTATCTCGAAGTGCCCACCGACTGTCCGCAGCGCGATGAGCGCATGGGCTGGACCGGCGACACTCAGTTTTTTGTGCCGACGGCGGCGTATGATTTTGAT
>Ga0302323_100002227_pt1 | contig 15738 bp, 8 predicted proteins | sample Fen_T0_3_FD_201950 | JGI IMG/M metagenome (GOLD analysis project Ga0302323, IMG submission 201950) | Peat permafrost microbial communities from Stordalen Mire near Abisko, Sweden - Fen_T0_3 | ecosystem: Environmental > Terrestrial > Soil > Wetlands > Permafrost | place: Sweden: Abisko... | reverse complement strand
GTGTGTGCTCAAGCGATCGAACTCGGCCTGACTGCCAGGAATGCGGCTTTCGAACTTGGCTGCCTCGAGCTCGACGTAGAACGAGGCCGCGTTCGCGCTCACTTCGAGCGCCAGCAGCTTCGCGCGAGCGGCGAGATCGAAATCGTACAGCGGCGTCTTGTCACGCAGCGCGATCTGGCTGGTCGTCTGAAACCGATAGACATACTCCTGACCTTGCTGCCAACCGCGCATCTGGGTCTGATCGACGACCGGGGCCGGCTCGGCTGCGCCCGCGCTAAATTCGGGCGCAGCAGTCGAGGCTTCAATCGCGGACGATCGCGAGCAGGCGGGAAACCCGAGCGTCGCTACCAGGAGAAGTGCGGCCGAAAACCTAGACATCGCCAATTCCGCCTTCGCAACTCAGCCGACGGTTCCCTGGTCGAAGCAGACGTACGCTTCACCGTTGCCTAGACAGGACATACCATCATCGCAACAGGGTTTAACGGCGTCGGGGTCGCATACCTCACCGAAGCCTTTGCATTCGACCACTGGCGGCGGGCAGAAGCCAGACTTCGGGCAGACATCGCCAGAGCAACAGGTGATGCTCACTCCGAGCGCTTGGTCGAATCCGCACTTGGCGTTTGGTACCCCGCACGCGGGTGGGGCCTTGGGCTCGCAGGTACCAGGGGTGGTGTCAGTCGCGCCCACGCAATTCAAAGGCTCGCAGCAACCAGGGCGATTCGACAGTGAACAACTTTCACCCTGCTTGGCGCAACACAGGTTGTCATAAGAAAACTGCTCGACTTGGCTCTTGTCCAAGGGCGCGTTCCCTGCGCCACCCAGCCCGCCTGCGCCACTCGCGCCGCCTGCGCCAGCTGCGCCACTGGCGCCGCCGCCACCACCGGCGCCACCGGCAGGGAAGTCGCTAGTGATGACCGTCGGCCCACCGGTCCCATCCACGGGCTTGTATAGTTTCTGCAGGAAAAAGAAGGGTAGCGGCGATTCCGCTCGACCCATGCCGGTATTGTTGCCTGAAGCCGTCACAGTACCGGTGCCCGAGCCGACGATCGGAATGTAGGTGGTAGCGCCGCTCGCATTGATCAGCGGGAAATGTTGCGACCAACCGTTGAACTTCACGATGCGCTTGCGCCACGTGCGACTGAAGAGCCAGAAGTCGATAGTCAGGCGACCGTTGACCTCACCGGCCAAGACGTCGTTGAGATCGATCGACGCACCGTACTGAAACATCAAGTAAAACTGAAACGCCTTGGGCGGGCCAAAGATGTATTGAGGTGCCTTGCCGATGTATTGCGCCGCGGACTTGATGTCCGACGGGATATCGCGGGTATCTTCGACCGTGGCGACGGCGAGACCGACACCCGCGGCGATTGGAGCGCTGATCTTTGCCAGCGTGACGCCACCTTCGATACCGATGCTGCCGATGCCGAAATTCGCTCCCACGAAGATGGTCATCCCCGCTGAAGCCCACGGCTCGACGGTCGCGCTGACCTTGGCAACCGGCGCCGGGTCGGGTGCATCCGGGTTACTGAGATTCCCGATGCTGTGGTCGAGATCAGCCGGAAAGCTCAAGTTCAAGTTGAAGGCGCCGTTGACGCCATAACCGGCTACGACCGCGATCTCGAGCAGCATCGGCACCGGGCCGATGGCAAACGGAGTCTTGACCAGCGTCTTGCTCTCCGAGCGTTTGAAGTCGATGAACGGGATCGCAAGATCGTAGCCGTCATCGATACCCAGTGCTTGGAGGAGCGCCGTGCGCAGGCTGGTCGAGGCGGTACTCAGGAACGTCACCGCCTCGCGAAGCCCATCGACCTGCCCCAGCTTATCGCGCTGAAAGTAATCGATGAAGCGATTGATCGTCATCTCCGGCGTCTCGCCGTCGGGGCATACGCCCGCGAGCGGGAAGCTCTTGCTGCCGAGCTGATCGATCCCTAGATCATGACAAAGGTTGCCGTCGAACTGCAGGTTGCCGTCCTTCAACGCCTGGTATTGCTTGATCAGCTGCTGTGCGTCGCGGAACGCTTTCTTCACGCGGTCAGCAGTAACGATGAAGCCGCCGACGGCTTTCCTGCAGTCACGGCCGAAAGCCTGGGTGCCCGCCAGTGCGTCGGTATCGAAGGTCGGAATGTACTTACTGAGCGAGATATTTTGCCCGAACACGAAGAGCTGGGTTTCGGCAGTACTGACCCGGCAGCGGTCCGCAAAGATGCCGATGCCCGCGGAGAACACCTCGATGCCGACACCGCTGGGTGCGAGCACCGAGGACGCGAGATCCACGCGAGCCGACATCTTGGCCTGAGCGTCGAGGAGCATGTTGCTCTGTCCGAACGCCAACGGATTCGGTTCCGCTTTGAAAATCAGGTCAGGTGTGAAGCTCACCTTGATGGGCGAGCCGCCGCCGCTCGCTCCCTGCTTGTTCATATCCGTGTTCGCGGGCTTGACCTTGCTCGCGTCTTGCGGATTCAGCTGGCACCAAACGTGGTTCTTTCCAGTGTGAGCCGCATCCGGATTATCTTGGTACTGGGGGCTCTGAACCGTGCTCGGCGGAGTCGTGAAAAAAGCGTCGCTCGGCTTGATGGTTACCGGATTGAAGTCGGACCCTGGATCCGGCTGCCTGAAGGTGAAGGTATCGGTCGTCCCTTTCGGGCAGATATCGACTTGGTTGCAACGGCCCGGGTATTTCGGCGCGGTCGCCACGCAATTCGGAACGCCGCAGACCGACTTCGTCGGGCAGTCGGCATCGCCCGCATCGACCGCTTTACAATTCGGGTCGACCTTCGCTGCGAGGCAGATGTAGCCCGTACCAAAGCGCTCGGCGCAGATGTCCGGCTTGCTGGCAGGGCGCCTTGCGTTCTCGCCCGCGCAATCGCACTCGGTAACGCCGTCGGCGCACAGCAGTGGCTGCACGTTCTTCAGCGGACAGTTCTCACCGGTGGCCGCCGGGCAGCCAGCAGTGGTTGGGGGCGAGCTCGCCGCGCCGGTGTAAACCCCGGCGTCCGCCTTGTTGTACTGGTCCATCAACTGAGCCATCTGGCCGACACCAGGAAGCGGTGATGAACCGCCGGTCTCCGAAACGCACGCCGCCGAGAGCGGCGCCGGTAGCCTCGGGATGGGAACGTCGCCGGAACCACTGCCGGTATCCCCGCTGCCGGCAGGCCCGGTCGAATTCGGGACGGGTGGGTTTTCGCACACGAACGGCAGCGCGAGGGCGCAGTCCTTGTCGACCCAATGCCCGTCGGACGATTGCATCGCGAGGCACTTGCCGGTTCCGGGGCGACCGAGCGCCCAGAACGCGAACCGGTCACCCACACGGCTACCTGTCGCGCCGCCCGACCAGAACTGGTCGCCGGAGAGGTTACTGAGCTTCGCCCAACGCCAAGCGTTCGCAACCGCGGTCTGATTGCCTCCAAGCCAGGCTTCCGCAATGTTGAAAGAGCGGAGCAAGCCTTGAATGCGCTGATTCTGCTCGTAGGTGTCTACGCGGGCCATGACGAGGCCCTTGGCAGTGCACGCATTGAAGGCACCGGACTCGTTCTTCGGCACTGCCGGAGGCGTTCCCTGAGGGATGACGGCGCCGCAAAATTGGTAAGCGTGCCCCTGGAATACGAACGGAACGCAATCCGGTTGCGCCTTGCAGTTCGTGGTACCGCAAATGCCGTTCCCGTCGCACGTGGGGTTGGTTTGACCTGGACACACGGGGTCGAAGCAGGGCGTACTCGCCGGCTTTTTGTTGGCTTGGCCGACGCAGCCACAATCACCCGGAGCAATGTTGCGCGGATCTTGATCGCACTGGTCGATGCCCCTCGGAATACCGTCGGGCCCGGAGGGCACGTCAGAGTAGCCGCAACCGGCGATGCCGGGCTTCGTCTTGGCCGGATCGTTCGGACAGTCGTCCACGCAATCCCAGACGCCATCGGAGTCCGAATCGTGAGTCGAACGACACAGCCCGCAATAGCGCGCCAGATCCTTGGCGTATTGCTGCAGCTGCGCGTTTCCGACCAAGCCGGCCCGCAAAGGCACCATCGCCCGGCACGTTGTCTCATCGGGAGTTGCCGCACCGATGATCGGAGTGGGGTACGCGTAGTTCACGACCGCGTTGGCATCCAGCTCCACGCTCTTGCCGGCGAAGAAGCCGGAGTGCGGAACCGCCACCGAGCGGATGGTCACCGTCGCGTTGGGGGCTACCAGCGCGCCGCGATAATTGGCCTCGACGAAGAGCTGTGGGCTACCGGAATAGCCGACGAACAGATCCGGAGCCGAGCCATCGAGTGCCGCAAAAGTGGCTCGGAACGCGACGACTTGGGAGACATAGATCAGAACCGGCCCTTGCGACTGATCCAGCCAAATCTTGGTGTTGGAGTTCAGCGTGAGGCTATCGATGTAGTACGTGCCGCTCTGCAGCGTGAGCTCGGACGCTTGATTGTTGAGCGTGTTGAGCGTGACCTGGCCGTAATAGCCCGGCACAATCGATGATTTCTCCGGCGGCGTCAGAATCACGTCGTCGGTCGGCGGCGTCGCTGGGAAAGTCACCGTCCAGGAGAGCGTCGAAATCGGATCGAAGACGGGTGCACGATCGATCTTCGCCGGATCCACGACTACGCCGTTGCCTAGCGTGAGCGTCTTTGCATGAACAAAGCCGTTGATCTTCACGCGATCGCGCAAATCAGTCGGGCCTCGACTCCAGAGGTCGTTGAGCACGGCGCCGGGCTCGGCTCGAGTAGTGCCTGTCGCGCCCATCGCCACGACGGGCGCACTTGGGTTTACCTTTGCTGATGCGCCAATGACGAGGGAAGTCGCGCTCTCCAAAACCGGCGCAAGCGGTGAGACACCGAGGGGTGCGGTCAACGTAAACGTTACCGGAAGGGGCAGCGCAGACTGCCGCTTTTCCACGCTAGATGCCTCATTTCCAGCGCAGGAAACGAGCACGAGACCAGCCACAACAGCGCCCAACCCGGAGCGGAACACAGACATGGCTAAATCTTTCCCCCAATGAGTCATCTCACCCACCAACCCTTCCTACTTGAGAGTTCACTATCCGAAACTCGTCACCCAGTAAACAATTTTTGTGGGCCGTGAGGAGATCGTGAGGCGATGGGCAAAGGTGTGTCGCTCACACAGCGAGGCGGTGGTCTCGCCGACCGCTGCGGATCATGCGCGCCTAGTGGCCAGTCAGAAGCTCTAACTATTCGTTAACAGCAGAGTTTGGACGAAGCCGCCACGCGCCAGCTGGCTGCAAGCGTGGCGTCGGCGGTATAGCTCCGACTCGAGGGAGTAGCGGGCGAGCCCGCAGACACCTCTCACCCGTACGAGCTGCATTTCGCGAACACTCGGCACCCGAATCTCAACTCGACTTCCGCCTGTCACGCGTTCGCCAAGCGCGCGGGCTCCCGCGTCGTGCGCGAAGCTCGAGCCGCCGACCTACTCCACTAGGTGGGGTGAGGCATCGGCTGATCCGGGGCTTTCGTCGTCGCCGATCGTCTCAGGGGTCTGCGTAGCCGAACGCGCCCTGCCGCGAGACCCCAGCAGCACACGCGCCGGAAACATTCGGCAGCCGAATCGGCGCGCTCAGCCGTAGAGCTCGGGGGGATAAGGCATCCAAAGCACGTCCGGGTTGACCTAACTGATCCTATGCGCACTGGTCGCGCAGAGAGCGTTCGCGCCGGGTTCGGACGGGCCGCGCTGGGCTCTTCGACCAGGTGCTGATCAAGGAAAACCACATCGCCGCAGCCGGCTCCCTGAACGCTCGAGACCGTCCGCAGCGTCGCAGAAACCGGCGTTGACTACATCTCAATCGGTGGCATTACCAAACACGGCCGCGCTGTGGAGCTGTCAATGCGCTTGGCATTCGCCTCTTAGGCAACTTTCGGAATCGTCCGAATTGCGCTAACCATCGGTTACGCAGGTTTTTTTTTGCGCAGTCATCCGTTCGCGCCGCTTTCGGTCGGGCGGCGCTGGCCAATAGCGAAAATGCGAAAAACGCGGCGCGCAGTAAGTTGAACCAGCCTGGAATTGGAGGGACATAGATGAGATGAACCGACGACCCTAATCACATGGGGACCGTCGCCTCTCTGAGGCAGCCGCTTTCGGCATCACATTGCTCAGGCTTTGGCTTGCGCTGTGTGCGCCGCGCACTGCTCAGAAACCGAGCAGAGTCGACTCCGCTCGCAAAGCGGCGCCGCCGTCTAGGCGAGCTCTCGCCGGAATGTGAAACCGTTTCCGGCAGCAGTCGAACCCACCGCAGCAAAGGCGAGAGGGTTGCATACGCCGCTGCCGCGCGGATACGAACTAAATATGGCCAGGTACATTCGGCGTCTATGGCGCTGAGCGATGAAGCCGAAGTGACCGAGCAGATCCGGGCCCAGTCACTTCGGCAGACGAGTCGAATTCGCGCCGCTCACTTCTTGGCGAATGCTGGCGACGCCTTGGCGGCACTCGTATTGCCGGCGGCATCCGCGCAGGACACATTCAAAGTGAATGAGGGGGCTTCGATCGAAAGAGTTCCGTGTTCCAGGTGCGACTTCGTCTTCTTCTCGACCTCCAGCTGGACGATCTGGCCGTTGGATACCGGAATGCCGTTAATCGAAGCATGCACCGAGCCTGTGGAGCAAACATCCGTACAGCTAGCGGCGACACGGAAATGCCCCTCGTTCTTCTCCGGTCGACAAGTGGCGACCAAGTCCGCCGACGGCTTGGGTGGCGTGGTGTCTCGCACGGTGATGATTGCCGAGTCCGACGCGACCCCGCCCCGCCCGTCATTGGCGGTGATGGTCGCGGTGCCGCTGCCGATTGGAAATAGGGCGCTGACCTTTGCTCCCGACGCCTGACCGAACGGTCCGGTCCATACGAAGGAAAGCGTGTCGCCGTCCGGATCCTGACTCTTGCTGCCATCGAGCGGCACTATCGCGCCGCCGCTGCTCGTGCATTCAATGACCCGATCCGGACCCGCGTCCGCCGTGGGTGGTCGGTTGTCACTGACGACTACGGCCACTACGTCTTGAAGGCTGCTGTGGCTGCCATCGCTCACAACGAGCCCGAAGGTGTACTGGCCGGCTTGAAGCGGGACGAAATTCGCGACCGCGGCATTCGCGTTGTTCAGGGCGACAGCCACGCCGTCGAGCTGCGTCCACGTGTAACTAGCTGATGACCCGCCGCCGTTGCTCGTCCCGGACAGGTTTACGGTTTGTCCGACGGCCGTGGTTTGATCGGGGCCCGCATCAGCGCTCGGCAAGCGGTACTGACCGGTTTCGGTTACCTGTAACGTGGTCGAAGACGTAGCTGAGTAAGCGACTTGGTACACCCTCACCAAGCCCAGCTCGGCAGTGCCAACGATCGACTGTGTTGTCGAGACACCGGTGGTCGTCATATCCACGACATCGACGGCGAACGCGCCGGCACCGGTTCCGATCAGCTCGAGCGTGTACGCGCCTGTCGCCGGTCGAAGAAGCTCAAGAACCTTGACGGCGTCCTGATCGGGAGGGACGACGTCGGCGAGCGAGTTCAACTCGCTATTGTAGCCACTCCGTGGAATGTCGAACAGCACTGAGCTCGTGGCAAGATCGTATCCCGCCGCATGTCCGTCCGCAGCGATGAGGTGGGCTTGCACGGGCGAGTGGACGTAGACATAGAGCGCGCTGTCATCCGTGGGCTTCGCGCCCGCATAGGAGAACAAACGCATGTTCTGGTAGGTATTGCCGTACTTGGCATTGTCGAGATCGGGTTGTCCGAAGCCCGGGTCGTCGACGGAGTAAGTGTCTTTTCCGGCGGCGGATACCGCCTGGCCCGTTACGACAACGGAATGGGTGTCGCCCTTCACGCGCAACATCACCGGATTGCTGTTGCAAATGTAGTCGTCCAACAGGAAGTCATCCCTCTTCGACGTCGGGCCATCGTAGTTGATCAGGACGCCGCTATCTTGGGCGTATTTCGCGATCTTGCTGGGAATGGCAGAAAGCCCACTGTAGCCGTTGTTGTCGGTGAGCCACTGATCGAGCGTTCCCGGATCGGTCCGAAAGTCGACACTGGGGTTGCCCGGCGTTTTGATGCCGTGCACCTTCGCGTGGTAGTTGATGATCATTGCGGCGGATGTGATGTAGCAACCCTTGTCTGCGATCGAGTACGTCGCACTGTTCGCAATGAACGTGTCGCCCCATCTAGAATCGGACTGAGAGAGGTGCTCAACCGGGATCTGCGTTGGGCACTGCGTCTCGATTGCCTCTTCCAGCGAGAAGTAGGCACTCCCGCCGGGTGCGATCCCGTTGGCAAACAGGACGGTGCCAGAGCCGAAATCCGGCGATATGTTCGCGAAAGAAACGCCCGGGCCCCCGTAGCCCGTCGGGTCGTTGTTACAACCCAAATACGCACAGAGTCCGTCCCCGTCGAAACCGAAGATCGGCAAGCTCGACTTCAATGGAATCTTCGAGATTGTCTTGTCAGAGTTGTTCTGTACCCCGATCAGTGTGTCTTCAACGCCGTCGTAAGGGCCCAAAGTAGGATCGCTCTTGACGCGCAAGCTTCCGTCCTTTTCGATCACGATCAGGATCTTGCAGGATGGGTCAGCACCAACGGCGGGGCACTGCGTGAACGGCGGAGAAATCGGGGCCGGGGCGGCCGCGGCGGCGGATACGCTCTGGCGGGCCACGCCCAGCTCGTTGCCGGCGGAATCCGCATCGGAACGCTGGGCTGAGCAGCCGATGGCTCCGCACCACAATAGGACGCCAAGCCGAGCCATCCCCGCGTACAAACGTTCGTTCGCATGCCACATGGTTCTTCCTCCCAGAAGTTCGAATGGTCCCGTCGCGAAAGCTATCACCGCCGTTGCCGCTCGCGCAACGCAGGACGACACACGCGGGTTCGGTTTGAGCAATTGCATTCAAGTTGCGTTTTTGCGCCGATGCACTCGCGAGTGTCGCGCCAAAGAAACTACTATCCTCCCCGCCTCGTCACTGACCGTATTCGGCGCGTCGGGGCGTGGCGCGGAGCAACGCCCTGCCAAACTTAGAGCGAAACAAACCAGCGGCGAAGGCGCCTGGCTTCATTTTCGGCAGTTGGTTTGCGGTGCCGCTCTTCACTGGATCCGATCGGCCAGGCGCGCTGTTTTCTTGCTTTGCGTTATTGTTGACGGTGGGGACAATCGCCTTCGGTAGCGTCGCGGGCGCGATCAGCGCGCGCCGTCGACACGAGTCGCTGCCTCCGCGCCAAACGCTGTTCAGGCGTTGGGTCGATTCATGGTGGCAGGTGTCGTGGCAGCCATCTTTGGCTGGCCGTCGTTCGAACAGGGCAGTTCCTGTTAGCGCTTCCGGCCATCGTGGCGTATCTCGTGGGTCGAGATGCAGTGGAGCGAGTCCAATGGGGGGCAAGTTCTGCGCAGCGGGCCCGCGCAGGCGTGTCGCGCGCGCTGGCTGGTCGTTTTCAAAGGTTCCTCGGCTTGCTCGACAAGCTGGCCTTCGCCTGCGTGATTGGAGTGATTGTCAGGCTGAGCGCCGAACAGGTATTCAATGACAATCTGAATGTCATTGGCGGCTTCACTCGACGGATCTTTCCAGTGAAACCGTAAATCGCTCCGACCAATCGCCGGGCTCCAAATATCCGCGGCGACGGCAACGTGCATCCGACCGACGAGGCTACGCGGACGCGATCCAGATCGTGCGCGCTCAGTGTGCCTTGAAGAAATTCCAGAACCCGGGCCCCGCGAGCTTATCCGCCGATTGTGCATTGTCCGGTGGTCTGGCACCACTCGCCTGGGTAGCCCGCGGTGCAGCCCTGATACAGCTTGCATGGAGAGGGATCGACCGCGGTAAGGCGCCGCCGCCTTATCGCAGCTGTTCTGTGTCAGCTGTCGATCTCTCGCTTTCTGGCTTCCGGAGATCACGTTGGTCGTGTGCCCAGCGCGGCTCAGCTCAGCGCGAGCATGCGCTCATCGGATCAATGTCTTCACGGCAGGTCACGCCCGCGCACTGTGCGGAACGTCACGCTCTGCGAGGTGCGTTGCCGGGTCGTGAGCGCCCATCTTCCAGGACTCTCGAAGCGCGTCGACTCCGAGCCAGCGCGTTTACGAGCGCTGAGCAACAGCGCCCATCGATCTCGACCATTCATTCGAGTTCCCTCCCGCGAAAGATTGAGCAGACGATCGATCCTTGCCTGCCTCGGCAAAGTGCTGCGCTACGCGCACGAAGTCGAACTGCTCGAAGTCGTGCCGCGGAGGCTCGGCTTTGGTCCGTTCTCAAATCGCGTCAGCTCGGCGTGCAATTCCGCGCTGAGGTGCCGCTGGCAGGCCGCTTCATCGTAGATTTCTTCGCGTCGAGCGTTGGGCTCATCGTCGAAGTGGACGGCGGCTATCACGCGCGTCGTCGCGCCGCGGATGCGAGTCGTGATCGCAAGCTTGGACGCCTCGGCTACCGCGTGATCCGCGTGAACGCAGAGCTCGTGCTCCGAGACCTCAGCGCCGCGGTTGCGCTGATCCGCGCGGCGCTCTAACGCCTACCTCCCCCAGCCGCGCGCAGCGGCGCAGCCGCGAGCACAGACTCGGGGGGAGGTCGGCGCCCCGCAGCCCGCGTAGCGGGCGAGGAGCGACGGGTGCCAGGGACTCACTGCGACTCGCAGTGAGGGGGCAACTTCAGCGGAGAGGGAGGGATTCGAACCCTCGGTACGGTTGCCCGTACACTTGATTTCCAGTCAAGCACCTTCGACCACTCGGTCACCTCTCCAGGTGGGTATCTTGGCGCGATGCGGGCGGAATCTGGCAGCCGGCGCGGGGAGTGTCAACGACAGACGACGTTTGTCCGCGCGGGGCGGGGGAGGACGCGCGGATCGGCGTGATTTGCCAGGAATTGTTGGGGTTCAGGCGACGCCGCGCTGCGCGAGTTCGGTCTCGGAGGTCGGATCGGCACGTGCGGCTGGGGGCGGCGGCTTGGGGTGGCGGGCGGCCCACCAGGCTTGTGCCTGGGCTTCCGGCCACTCTTGGGCAGGCGGGATGGCGATGGCCTTGAGTCACCGACTGGCTCCGTACCTTCCCCGAGCTCCGCGCCGAAGACGGTGCAGTTCCGGCGCTCCTGAGCGCATGGCCGCGGACAGCGCCGCGCTGCTCGCCTGACGCGAAGTCGCCCGTCAACCGCTCGAGAGCGACGACGACGAATGAAGGCGATGCGATGGAGTTGCGCCTACTGCGCCCACGGCTTTGCGCCCTAGCTTTGCATCCCGACGTAGCGCGCGCGCGGCCGGAGTAGGTAACCAGCGGCGCGTTGTTCGAGCGCGTGCGCCACCCAACCTGCACTGCGCCCGACCGCAAAAATACTTGCCGCGCTACCAGCAGGCAGTCCGAGGCAGTGACAAAGCGTCACCAGGCCGACGTCCAGCGTCGGCGCGGGGTGTCCACCGCGCTTCATCGCTTCGAGCAACGCGCAGGCGGCCTTTGCCGGCTCGCTGCTCGCGCCGTGCGCTTCGGCCATTTCGATTAGCAGTGCTCCGCGCGGATCGCCTGCGGCGTACAGCGGGTGTCCAAAGCCTGGCAGCTGCTCGCCCCGCGCTAGCCACTCGCTCACCGTGCGTGCGGCGCGCGCTTTGCCGCTGGCGCTGACGATGCTAGCGATCAGCGCTTCCACTCGGTCGCACATGCCGCCGTGCGCGCTGCCGCTCAAGGTATTCACGGCCGCGCCCAAGCAGGCGTACAGATCGGCACCCGCGGAGGCAGCGACGCGCGCGGCGAATGCCGAGGCATTGAGCTCATGCTCGGCGCACAGCACGAGCGCGCGATCCACGTTGCTGATGATGGCTGGTTTTTGGGGTACGCGGAGCGCGGCGAGCAGCGTACCAGCAACTCGATTGCCAGCCTTCTGGCGCGGTGCGCGGGCCTTCGCAGCTTGGGCCAGCCAATGAAATAGCGCGCGGGCGCGGGCCAATTCCGCTGCATCACATTGCGCGTGGCGATCGCTGTCGGCCAATGCCAACGCGCCGAGCATGAGCGCCATCTTCGGCAGTGAAGCGCGTCCCGCAAATAGTGGCCAAAGCTTGGCCGCATCAAAGCTCAAGCGAGCGGCGGACCCCGCCGCGTCCGGTAAGCTTCCCGTCCAGAGCAGCTCCGCCACGCGCTCGAAGCTCACTCCGCTACGGCACAACTCGGTTGCCAGGTGTCCGCGGTAGCGCGGCCCATCGGGGCCGACCTCGGAGACGCTGGTCTCGAGCACCGGCTCACCGAAGCGCAGTGCACCGGCCGCCACGGGCCCGTGCCCCGAGCGCGCAGCGTGGCGCGTGCGCAGTCGCTCGACGTCGTCACTCGCATACAGCCGAGCACGCTGACCGTCCCCGGGCAGGCTGCTGATCAAGCCGCGGCTGGCGTAGGCGTATAGCGTAGCGAGCTTCACCCCGAGCCGAACGCTGGCTTGGCGTGAGCTCAACCAGGCGCTTTCTGGCGGTCCCATTCTGGCAGCATGCCGCGTCGACATTGATTGTCGAATCAACGTTGATCAAAGGCCGCGCACGGCTCAGGGTAGTTCCGGTGAGCGCGCCAAAAACGACGCGCACGGAAAGGATTTGTTCATGGCTTTCACGGAGTTGCCCACTGCCGAGCGAACGCTGCCGAAGGCTTCGGGTTTGGAAGGCGTGGTCGTCGCGGAGACGCGCTTGAGCCACGTCGACGGCGAGCGCGGGGAACTTTTCATCGCGGGCTCGCGCGTGGAGGATCTCGCGCTGGCTGCCCCGGGCCAGTTCGAGCTGGTGGTCGAGCGCTTGCTGGAGTTGGGGGCGGGCAAACCCGAGCCTCGCGTGCGCGAGCGCTTGGGACAGGCACGCGTGGCGGCATTCGCTCGGCTCCAACGACTCGGGTACGCGCTTTCTTTGCCGGACGCCATGGACGCATTGCTGGCGGCTACCGCGCAAGGCTCTGCTGGCAGCGATGCACTGGGTGTGCTCGGAGCACTGCCGGTGTATGTCGCGGCCGGCGCACGGCAGCGCGCGGGACGAGCCCCGATCGCGCCCGATGCGACGCGCCTGGCGGCTCAGGATTTCATGACCATGCTCGGCTTGCCCGAAAGTGCCGGGCGCGCCCGCGCGCTCGAGGCCTATTGGGTGACTGTGTCAGACCATGGTCTGAATGCGTCGACGTTCGCTGCACGAGTCGTGGCTTCCACCGGTTCGGACGTGATGCCGTGCATCGCGGCGGCGTTGGCTGCACTCAAAGGGCCACTGCATGGCGGCGCACCCGGTCCAGTGCTCGAGATGTTGGACGCGACTACAGGCACGGAGCCGAGGGCTTGGTTGGAGACCGAGCTGGCTGCCGGGCGACGGATCATGGGCATGGGGCATCGCATTTACCGAGTGCGCGATCCGCGCGCTCTCGTCTTCGAACGTGCACTGGCTCGGCTCGAACGAGAAGATCCCACGCAATCCGCGACTGTTGCCAGGCTCGCCCACGCACGCCGCGTCGAACACGCGGCGCAGGCACTCTTGAATGAGCGCCACCCCGACCGCCCCCTATGCGCGAACGTCGAATTTTACACCGCGCTTTTGCTCGAGGCGGTCGGGCTCCCGCGCGAGCTGTTCACCGCTACCTTCGCAATCGGGCGCTGTGCGGGCTGGCTCGCGCACATCGAGGAACAACGCCACACCGGGCGCTTGATCCGACCGGCGGCCCGCTACGTCGGACATTTGCCGCACTGACGATTTCACGCATGGCCCTTGCACAACTCGCGAGGGCTTGCTCTCAATGTCAGAATGTTGAAGTCGGCGGAGCTCGGGCGCGTACTCAGCAAACAAGATTACGACGCAGCGCTTGGGGATTTGCGCAGTTCCTTGCTCAAGGCGCAAGCCGAGCTCGAACAGGCGAACTTCCCGGTGATCATCTTGATCAACGGCGCGGATGGCGCGGGTAAGGCCGAAACGCTCAACACACTGAGCGAATGGCTCGATGCCCGGTTCTTGCGGATCGAAGCCTACGGCGAGCCCACCGAGGCAGAGCTCGCGCGGCCAGAGTTTTGGCGCTATTGGATGTCCCTGCCTCGGGCCGGGCAGATCGGGCTGTTTCTTGGCTCTTGGTACACGCGGCCAGTCCTCGAGCGGGTGATGGGCAGTGGCAAGCCCCGCGCATTCGAGAAAGCCCTGGCGCGCATCAACGCCTTCGAACGCACGCTCGCCGATGGCGGTGCGCTATTCATCAAGCTCTGGTTTCACGTCACTAAGAAGGAGCAGAAGCGGCGCCTGAAGGCCGAGGAGAGCGCCACGAGTACCCGCTTCCTGGTATCCAAGAGCAATTGGCGGCACCACGAACGCTATGACGACTTCGTCTCCGTCACGGAGCGCGCCTTGCGCGATACGAGCACCGGTCACGCGCCCTGGACGGTGATCGAGTCGGGAGATGACCGCTACCGCAATCTGACAGCCGGTCGCACCGTACTCGAACAGATCCAACGTCGCTTGGCTTCGCTGCGCGTCTCCGAGCCACCTCGGGCAGAACCGGACATGCCCGATCCTGCCACGCTGCTGGATCGTCTGGATCTGTCGCTGAAGCTGGACAAGCCCGTATACGAGAAGCGGATGGCCGAGTTGCAGGGTGAGCTCGGTGAACTCGCCCGCAAGCTGCGAAAGCAGGATCGCAGCGCCCTCTTCCTGTTCGAGGGCTCGGACGCGGCCGGCAAGGGCGGGGCCATTCGACGTTTGGTCTGGGCTTTGGACGCGCGGCAATACCGGATCATTCCCATTGCGGCACCGACCGATGAAGAGCGCGCGCACCACTATCTGTGGCGCTTCTTCCGGCAGCTGCCGCGCCGCGGCCGAATCACGATCTACGATCGAAGCTGGTACGGCCGCGTATTAGTCGAGCGCGTCGAGGGCTTCGCCAGCGAGGAGAGCTGGCGTCGAGCATACAAGGAGATCAACGACTTCGAGCACGAACTCACCCGTGACGGCGTGGTGCTCGTGAAATTCTGGCTTCAAATCAGTCCGGAGGAACAACTTCGCCGTTTCGAAGCCCGCGAACGCGAACCCTGGAAACAGCACAAGATCACTGCTGAAGACTACCGCAACCGCCGGAAGACTCACCAATACGAGGCGGCCGCGGCAGAGATGATCGAACGTAACAGCACCCAGGTCGCGCCCTTTACGCTCGTCGAAGCGGAAGACAAGCACTACGCGCGGATCAAGGTTCTGGAGACCGTTTGCGAGCGCCTCGATCGCGCGCTTTAGTCTTCAATCGATCGCGCGCTTTAGTCTTCAATCGATGGGCAAAGGCTCACCCGGTTCGTCGGGGAGGTCCGGCGAATCAGGGGTGGGCTCGGGCGGGTGCGGTAGCGGCGGATCTTCGATCGGAGGTCGCGGCAAGGGGGTGACTCGCTCGATCTCTTCTGCGAAATGAGGGAACCAGGTAGGCATGTGCCCCCTCAGAGCAACAACCGTTCCCGCGCGCGGCCGAGCGGCCCTCGACTGTAATCTTGCACATTTATGGTTGGTTGCGCCGGGCATGCGCTGAGCGGCTGGGTCGCACCCACGTCGACCGCGTGGCGCTGCGCCTCACTCCAAGCCGACCGCTGCGCGCCATTCGGGCGTCGGCGCGATGATCCTTCGAGTCAGCGTGTCCCATTGCGCGAACACGAACTTCCCCTCACGGCAGATCCTCTGGAAGCGTTCGCACGGCAAACCGGAATCGGTGTTGCGGTCCGGCGCCCTGGCGGGGGCGTCAGCGGACCTTCGCGCGCGCCCGGGCAAGCGCGGCGTCCAGAGCCGGCCACGAGACGATCGATTCGACTCGCTCCGGCA
>Ga0302323_100002224_pt1 | contig 15740 bp, 15 predicted proteins | sample Fen_T0_3_FD_201950 | JGI IMG/M metagenome (GOLD analysis project Ga0302323, IMG submission 201950) | Peat permafrost microbial communities from Stordalen Mire near Abisko, Sweden - Fen_T0_3 | ecosystem: Environmental > Terrestrial > Soil > Wetlands > Permafrost | place: Sweden: Abisko... | reverse complement strand
CAGGCATCGGGCGAGGCACGCGGTCAGGGTGGTGCGGACATCCTCCCGGACCTCCTGCCTCGGGCCACCGGAACCGCCGCCGGAACCGCCGCCGGCGACAGCGGCGGAACCGCCGGGCGCGTCGCCCGGGTCGCCGCCCGCGGTGCCGTGCCCGGGCAGCCGCCAGCGCCAGGAGCCGACCTGCCGCCCGCCGCGGACGACGCGCACCTCCAGGGAGACCCGGGACGCGGGCCTGGCCGGCACCCACCGCAGTACCTCGGTGACGGCCCGCTCGATCGGCACGAGCGCGACCTCCACCCATGCCTCCCCGCTGCCGGCCGGCCGCGAGGCCGTGCCGCGGACCAGCGACGACACCACACCGTCCTCGAGCGCGACGCAACCCACGAGCACCCCGGTGGCTTCCCGCAGGCGGAACAGGACCGTCACCGCCGGATCCCCCTGCAGCGCCAGGGCCGCAGCCACCATCGGCGGGACCGTGATCCCGCGTGCCGCCACGGCGGCCGCCGGCCCGACAGCGGCGTCGGCGTCGGCGTCGGCGTCGGCGTCGAGCCAGGCCGGCAGGCCGAGACCGGGCAGGGCGGCCCGCCACTGGTCGAACAGCGCCGGCTCGACCCGCCGCCGCAGCCGCGGCAGGCTCATCGCGCACCGCCCTCCGGCGACGCCCCCAGGGCCCGGGCGTGCCGGGCGAAGGCAACCGCGGCGGCCTCCAACGCGTCGGCGCACTGCCGACCCACGGCGGCCTCGTGCCGCAGCGCCGCCCGGAACCGGTCCGCGGCGAGCGACCGCCACTGGACCGCCTCCACCGCGGCGACCCGCGCCGCGCCCTCCCTGGCCTGCCCGGCCAGCACCCGCAGCCGGGCCGCGCACTGTTCCGGATGCGTCCCGTCCATCCCTGTCGGCTCCCTCCCCGATGCCGACCACCGGCACCGACGAGCCCGACGCTAGGGACCACACCCACCACGCGGTCGCGCACCGCGGTCGCCTGTGGACAGCGGGGCGCGGATTCACTCCGGTGGACGAGTCCGCGTGTCCACTCCTCGACCACCCACCGCCGGTCGGCGCCGCAGCCGTTCCATGTCCGGCTCCGGATGCCCGACCATGGACCCATGACTGCTGAGGGACGGGTCCGGATCTGCTTCGTCTGCTCCGGGAACATCTGCCGCTCCCCCATCGCCGAGGTCGTGCTGCGCCGGCTCGCGCAGGACGCCCGTCTCGACCACCTCATCGAGGTGGACTCCGCCGGCACCGGCGACTGGCACATCGGCGAGCAGGCCGACCGGCGGGCGCTCGCCGTCCTCGACCGGGCCGGCTTCGACGGGTCCGAGCACCGGGCCCGCCAGTTCGACCCGCGCTGGTTCCTTCGGCGCGACTTGGTCGTCGCGCTGGACCGCGGTCACCTGCGCACGCTCCGCTCCTGGGCGGCCAACGACACCGAGCGGCAGCGCATCCACCTGTTGCGCAGCTTCGATCCGGCGCTCCCGCCGCACTCCGCCGGCTCCGAGCTCGACGTCCCCGACCCGTACTACGACGGCGTGAGCGCGTTCGCCGATGTGCTGGACCTGATCCGGGCGTCCTGCGCGGGCCTGCTGGAGACCGTCCGCACGCAGCGCGGCGACGAGCGGCCGGTCCGGGCCGTCTGAGGCCGCCGCCGATGTCCGCCGGTCCGGGCGCGGAGGTCTTCGTGAAGCGCCGGGCCGACGCCCCGGAGGGCTTCTTCGCCGCCGAGGCCGCCGGGCTGGCGTGGCTGCGCGCGGCGACGGCCGGCGGCGGCGCCGGAGTCGTGGACGTCCTCGGCGTCGGCCGGCACGAGATCCGGCTGCGCCGCCTGCACCCCGGGCAGCCCACGGCGGCCGCCGCCGAGCAGCTCGGCCGGGCCCTCGCCGTCACGCACCGCAGCGGCGCCCCGGCCTTCGGCTGCGCCTCGCCCGGGTCGGGCGGTCGCGGCTGGATCGGCCCGCTCCCCCTCCCGCCGGCCGACGACGCCGACGAGTGCCAGGCCGACCAGCAGTACAAGGCCGACGCAGACCCCTCCTGGGGCCCGTTCTTCGCCGCCCGCCGGCTCCTGCCGTTCCTGCGCCTCGCCCGCGAGCGGGGTGCGCTCGACGCGGCCGGCGAACGCGCCGTCCGGGGTGTCTGCGACCGGCTGGCCGCCGGGGACGTCGGGCTCACCGGACCGCCGGACCCGCCCGCCCGCCTCCACGGGGACCTGTGGGCGGGCAACGTGGTGTGGACGCCGGCCGGCGCGGTCCTCGTGGACCCCTCCGCCCACGGCGGTCACCGGGAGAGCGATCTGGCGATGCTGGCGCTGTTCGGCGCCCCGCACCTCGACCGCACGCTCACCGCCTACGACGAGGTCTGGCCGCTGCCCGCCGGGTGGCGCCGCCGGGTGGGACTGCACCAGCTCTACCCGCTGCTGGTGCACGCGGCGCTGTTCGGCGGCGGGTACGGCGCCGATGTGGTGGCGATGGCCCGGCGTTACGGCTGAGCCCCGCCGAAGTGCCGGGTCGCCGCGGCCGCCGCGAGCAGGGCCAGGCCCACCGCCACCGCCGACACGCCGAACCCGAGCGCCGGCCCGCCGTGATCGACCGCCAGCCCGGCCAGCGCCGTCCCGAGCGCGCCGCCGGCCGTGAACGCGGTGTTGAGCCAGGACTGCGCCTCCCCCAACCGGTCGGCGGGGGCGTGGTGGTCGACGAGGTTCGCCAGGACGATGAGGCCCGGCGCGATGCACAGGCCGGTCACCACGAGCCAGGGCAGCACGAGCACCAGGCGCCCGCCGAGCCCCGCCCCGACCAGGGCCGACAGCGCGACCAGCCCGATCATGTACCCCGCCAGCGCGATCGGGAGGCGGCGGTGCTCCGGCCGCTTCCACGCCCGGGTCCCGTACCAGAGGCCGCCGAGCGCGCTGCCCCCCGCGATCGCCGCGAACAGCAGCCCGACCTCCGCCGCCCGGCCGAGCACCTCGCGGGCCGTGGCGGCGATGGCCAGGTCGCAGACGCCGAACCCCACCGCGAGCCCCAGCGTGACAGCGAGCACGCGGACGACGCCGCCGTCCCGCAACGGGGAGGCGCTGCGATGCGCCTCGCCCAGCCCGTGCGGTTCCGGCCGCCAGGCGCGCGCGGCGCCGGTCAGCGCGTACCCGACCCCGCCGACGGCCATCAGGACGGCGGTGACGAGCAGGGGGAGCGCCAGGATCCCCGGCCCGAGAAGCAGGGACAGCAGCAGCGGCCCGCCGACGAAGATCGTCTCCACGGCCACCGTGTCGAGCGCGTACGCGGCCGCCCGGTCGGCATCCGCCTCCAGGACCACCCGCCACGCCGCGCGCATCGCCGGTGAGACCGGCGGGAAGGTCAGGCCGACGGACGCCGAGAGCGCCACGAGCACCGGATCCGGGAGCCGGGCCACCGCCCCGACCGACAGCGCTGCCATCAGGACCGCGGAGGCGACGCTGAGCGAGCCGACGATCCACGGCTGGCCGCGCACGTCCATGAGCCGCCCCCAGACGGGCGCCCCCACGGCCGCGCCGACGGCGAACGCGGCCGTCACCACCCCCGCGATCGAGTAGCTGCCGCGCACCTGCTGGACGAGCAGCACCATCCCCAGCGGCCCCATCGCGATGGGCAGCCGGGCCACCACCGCGGTCAGGAACGGCCAACCGGCCCCACGACGGCGCAGGATGCGCAGGTACCGGTCCACCTGGGCAGCCTCGCACGTCGGGGCGGCCGCCGGTGCTGCCGGGTGGCGCCCAGGAGCTCGTGCCGGCGCGTGCGAAGGCGCGCGAGGTCGCGCCGGGTGGTGGCGTCAGAGGGCCTTGACGGCGCCCAGCACCTTGGTCAGCGAGTCCTTGGCGTCGCCGAAGAGGAGCGACGTCCTCGGGTCGTACAGCAACTCGTTCTCGATGCCGGCGAAGCCGGGGCGCATCGACCGCTTGAGGAAGATCACCTGCGCCGCCTCGGCGACGTCCAGGATGGGCATCCCGTAGATCGGCGCGCCCGGCGAGGTCTTCGCGGCCGGGTTGACGACGTCGTTCGCCCCGACCACGAGGACGACGTCCGTGGTCTTGAACTCGGGGTTGATCTCGTCCATCTCCTTGAGGGCCTCGTACGGCACGTTCGCCTCGGCGAGGAGTACGTTCATGTGCCCGGGCATCCGGCCGGCCACCGGGTGGATGCCGTAGAGCACCTCGATCCCCTTGCCCTCGAGGACGTCGGCCAGCTCGCGGATCGTGTGCTGCGCCTGCGCGACCGCCAGGCCGTACCCGGGGACGACGATCACCTTGCGGGCGTAGCCGAGCAGGATCGCGACGTCCTCGGGGCCGACCGACTTCACCGGCCGGTCGGAGATCGCCGTCGAACCCGCCGTCGACCCGCCGCGCAGCGCCCCGAACATCACGCCGACGACCGAGCGGCCCATGGCGGCCGCCATCAGCCGGGTCAAAATGGTGCCCGAGGCACCGACGAGCGTGCCCGCGACGAGCAACAGGGTGTTGTGCAGGACGAACCCGCCCGCCGCCACCGTCAGGCCGGTGAACGCGTTGAGCAGGGAGATCACGATCGGGACGTCGGCCCCGCCCACCGGCAGGACGATCATCGCCCCGAGCAGCAGCGCCACCACGAGCAGCAGCAGCCCCCACACCAGGCTGCCGGTGGCGAAGACGTCGACGCCCAGCCCGACCCCGGCCACCAGCCCGACGACGAGGAGCGGGCCCGCGCCCGGCACCACGACGGGCCGCGTGGTCATGAGCTCCTGCAGCTTGGCGAACGTCACGCAGGAGCCGGCGAACGAGACCGCGCCGACCAGGATCGTGAACCCGATGGCGGCCTGGTTGCCCAGGTCCTTGCTCCCGCCGGCGTCCAGCGACTGCGAGACGAGGTTGAGCTCCATCAGCGCGACGATCGCCGCCGCGCCGCCGCCCACCCCGTTGAACAGCGCCACGAGCTGCGGCATCTGCGTCATCTGGACGGTGCGGGCCGCGGGGACGGCGAGCGCCGTCCCGACGGCGATGGCGAGCAGGATCCACGGGACGTGGTCCAGCTGGTTGTCCCTGGCGAAGAAGGTGACGAGCAGGGCGAGCAGGGCCCCGACCGCGCCGATGAGATTGCCGCGACGGGCCGTCCGGGGTGAGGACAGCCCCTTGAGGGCGAGGATGAAGCAGGAGGCCGCGACGAGGTAGAGAACCTCGACCCAGGTGCTGGAGAGGAAGCTCACCGCCCGCCTCCCTGCTGGTCGCGCTGGGCGTCGCGCTGCGGGGCGCGGCCCTTGAACATCTCCAGCATGCGGTCGGTGACGACGAACCCGCCGACGAGGTTGACCGTCGCCAGGACCGTGGCGAACAGGCCCACCGCCAACTGCAGCCCGTTCTCGGCCTCGCCGGCGACGATCACCGCACCCACCAGGATGATCCCGTGGATCGCGTTCGCCCCGGACATCAGTGGGGTGTGCAGGGTCGTGGAGACCTTCGAGACGACCTCGAACCCGACGAACACCGCCAGCACGAAGATCGCCAACAGCGCGACACCGGACATCAGGCCCCTTCCTCCACGCTCGCGCCGGCGTCCTCGCCGAGCAGGGCCGCGGTGGGTGCGTGGCGCACCACTCCGTCGTGCGTCAGACAGGTGCCGGCGACGACCTCGTCGTCGAAGTCCGGGCGGACCTCGCCGTCCGTCGTCATCAGGAGCAGCAGGTTGGCCAGGTTCTTGGCGTAGAGCCGGGAGGCGTCGGCGGGCATCGCGCTGGCGACGTCCTTCATGCCGACCAGGTGCACGGTGCCGCCCCCGCCGACGTCGATCTCGACGTCCTCGCCGGGCCGGGACCCCTCGACGTTGCCGCCCGTCTCGGCGGCCAGGTCGACGATGACGCTGCCGGGCTTCATCCCGGCGGCCATCGCCGCCGTGACCAGGCGCGGCGCGGACCGGCCGGGGACGGCCGCCGTCGTGATCAGCACGTCGCTGGCGGCGATGTAGGGCGCGAGCAGCTCCTGCTGGCGGACCGCCCGGTCGGCGCTCTGCTCCTTCGCGTAGCCGCCCGTGCTCTCGACCGCCTCGAGGTCCAGCTGGACGAACGTGCCGCCCATCGACCGCACCTCGTCGGCGCTGACGCTGCGGACGTCGTACGCCGAGACGACCGCGCCGAGGCGCTTCGCGGTCGCGATGGCCTGCAGGCCCGCCACCCCGGCGCCGAGCACGAGCACCTTGGCCGGCGGCACGGTGCCCGCCGCCGTCATGAACAGCGGGAAGAACCGGGGCAGCCGCATCGCCGCCTCGAGCACGCAGCGGTAGCCGGCGACGAGCGCCTGCGAGGTGAGTGCGTCCATCGACTGGGCGCGCGAGATCCGCGGGACGAGCTCCATCGCGAAGGAGGTCACCCGGGCGTCGCGCAGGGCCCGGACGGTCTCCAGCTCCGTCGACGGCGAGCAGAGCCCCAGGGTGATCGCCCCGGGCCGCAGTTTGCCCACGACCTGCGGCGACAGCGGCCGGACGTGGAGCAGGACGTCGACGCTGGAGGCCTCGACGGCGTCCACGACGTGGGCGCCGGCCGCCTCGTAGGCCTCGTCCGAGGCGAGCGCGTGGATCCCGGCGCGGCTCTGGACCGTGACCTCCAGACCGGCGCGCGTATAGAGCGGGACGACGTCCGGGAGCAGTGCCACCCGGCGCTCCCCTGGCAGGACCTCGGCAGGGACGGCCACCTTCACGACAAAGAGCCTATGCGTGTCGTGTCGCCCACAGGGGTGAGCCACGCCACGGCGCGCCCCCTGGGCAGCGCCGCCCGGTCGCGCAGGGCCCCCCGGGGACGGCGTCCGGCCCACCCGTAGGCTGCGCGCCGTGACGACGACCCGCGGTGCCGTCGACGGTGCCGTCGACCCTGGCCGCCGCTCGCTCGTCGGGGCGGGACTGGTGCTCGGCGCGGCGATGCTCTTCGCCGTCAACGGCACCGTCAGCAAGGCCGTGCTGACCACGGGCCTGGACTCGTTGCGCCTGGTGGAGATCCGCTGCCTGGCCGCCGCGGTGGTCTTCACCGGGGTCGCCCTGGTGCGGGCGCCGCGCTCGCTGGTCATCGGACGGCGCGAGCTGGGCTTCATCGCGGTGTACGGGATCGTCGGGGTGGCGATGGTCCAGTGGCTGTACTTCGCCGCGATCTCCCGGATGCCGGTCAGCATCTCGCTGCTGATCGAGTTCACCGCTCCCCTGCTGGTGGCGCTCTGGCTGCGGTTCGGGCGCGGGGTGCCGGTGCGCGCCCGGATCTGGGCGGCCCTCGCGCTGGTGATCGGCGGCCTCGCCCTGGTCGCCCGGATCTGGGCCGGCCTCACCCTCGACCCCGCCGGCCTCGCCTTCTCGGTCCTGGCGGCCGCCTCGCTCGCCGCCTACTACCTGCTGGGCGAGCACGGCCTGGGCCGCCGGGACCCGCTCTCGCTCGCGGCCTGGAGCTTCACCGCGGCCGCGGTCTTCTGGGCCGCGCTGCTGCCGTGGTGGCGCTACCCCTTCGACCGGCTCGTGGCGCGGGTCGCGATCGGCGGCGGCGGGCTGCTCCCGCAGCTGCACACGCCCGCGTGGGTCCTCGTGGCGTGGGTGGTGCTGCTCGGCACGGTGGCACCGTTCGGGCTCGCGCTCGCCGGACTGGGCCGGGTCGGCGCCACCCGCGCCGGCCTCATCGGGACGACGGAGCCGCCGCTGGCCGGGGTGGTGGCCTGGGTCGTGCTGGGCGAGACCCTGTCCGTCGCCCAGGTGCTCGGGGCACTCGTCGTCCTCGCGGGCATCCTCCTGGCCGAGACCTCCCGCCCGACCTCGCCATCACCCCTGCCCCCACCCCCGCCTCCGCCGGGGGTGGGGGGTTGATCGGAGTGCTGACGGCGGCGGCGTCCGGAGACTGGGTGGATGGTGAGCATCGGATACACGTTGATGGGCGAGCAGGCGGGACCGCGTGAGCTGGTGCGGCACGCGCAGGCCGCGGAGCGCGCGGGGTTCGGCTGGGCCGTGGCGAGTGACCACTACTCCCCGTGGCTCGAGACGCAGGGGCACTCGCCGTACACCTGGACCGTGCTGGGCGCCGTCAGCCAGGCCACCGACGCGCTCGGCCTGATGACCTACGTCACCTGCCCCACGTTCCGCTACCACCCGGCGGTGGTGGCGCAGAAGGCGGCGACGCTCGCCGTGCTGTCCGGCGGCCGGTTCACGCTCGGGCTGGGCTCGGGCGAGAACCTCAACGAGCACGTCGCGGCGGGCGCGTGGCCGCCCGTCAATCTGCGGCACGAGATGCTGGCGGAGGCGGTGGACATCATCACCGAGCTCTTCGGCGGCGGCTCCGTCAGCTACCACGGGACGCACTTCGACGTCGACTCCGCGAAGCTGTGGGACCTGCCCGAGAACCGCGTGCCGATCGGGGTGGCGGTCAGCGGACAGCAGTCGATCCAGACGTTCGCCGCCCTGGCGGATGTCATGATCGCGACCGAGCCGGACCCCGGTCTGGTCCCGGCCTGGGACGCCGCCCGCAGCGGCGCGCCCTCCCGCAAGGTGGGACAGCTGCCGATCAGCTGGGACGCCGACGTGGACGCCGCGCGCACCCGCGCCCACGAGCAGTTCCGCTGGTTCGCCGGCGGCTGGAAGGTCAACGCGGAACTTCCCGGGCCGACGGCGTTCGCGGCGGCCAGCCGGTTCACCCGCCCGGAGGACGTGGCGCGATCCATTCCCTGCGGTGACAGCGTCCAGGCCGTGGTGGACGCGGTGCGGCCTTTCGTCGAGGCGGGATTCACCGACGTGGCATTGGTGCAGATCGGCGGCGACGCCCAGGACTCGTTCTTCCCCGCGGCCGAGAAGGAAGTGCTCCCGGCGCTGGCGGAGGCCTTCGGCAACCGGCCCGCCTGAAAGACTTTCACCCGGATGCCCCGCTGACCTGCGGTGACGACCGGCGGCCCGCTCCGGGGGCCGCCGGTCGTGCGCGGGTGTCCAACGCTTGTCCTCGACGTGCGAGCTGATCCGCTCGACGACGACGCCGAGGAGACAGTATGTCCATGGACCGATCCGGGGAGAAGCGAAAACTCAGAAAAGCCCTGGTGATTCTGCTCGCGGCCCTTCCCGCGCTCGGGATGATCGTGCTCACCAGCAGCCCGGCCTCCGCCCACGGCGCGCCCATGACGCCCGGCAGCCGGACGTTCCTCTGCTGGCAGGAAGGCCTGAGCAGCACCGGTGAGATCAAGCCGAACAACCCCGCCTGCGCGGCCGCACTGGCGTCCGGCGGCACCCAGGCGTTCTACAACTGGTTCGGCGTCCTACGGTCCGACGGCGCCGGCCGCACCCGCGGGTTCATCCCCGACGGCAAGCTCTGCAGCGGCAACAACCCCACGTACGCAGGCTTCGACGCCGCGCGCGGCGACTGGCCCGTGACGCACCTGACCTCGGGGGCGGCCTACCAGTTCACGTACAACATGTGGGCGGCCCACCCGGGCAGCTTCTACACGTACGTGACCAAGGACGGTTACGACCCGAACCAGCCGCTCACCTGGGACTCCCTGGAGTCCACGCCGTTCTACACGGCCGACCACCCGCCGAGCACCGGCACGGTGGCCACCCTGAGCGGCAAGTACTACTGGAGCGCCAACCTGCCCTCGGGCAAGTCCGGCCGCCACATCATCTACACCGTGTGGTCACGCAGCGACAGCACCGAGACGTTCTACAGCTGCTCGGACGTCGTCTTCGACGGCGGGCACGGCGAGGTCACCGGGGTCGGCCCCGGCAGCAGCACCGGATCGCCCACGCCGTCGGTGACCCCGTCGGTGACCCCGTCGGTGACGCCGTCCGTCACCCCCTCGGTGACGCCGTCCGTCACGCCGTCCGTCACCCCCTCGGTGACGCCGTCGTCGAGCACCCCGCCCGCCAACGGGATCGCCTGCACCGCCACCTACAGGACGGTGAGCAACTGGGGGTCCGGCTACCAGGGCGAGGTGACGGTGAAGAACACCGGCACGGTGCCGTTGCACAGCTGGATGGTGCACTTCACCCTGCCGTCGGGCCAGCAGGTCAGCCAGGCCTGGAGCGCCACCGTCGCGGCGGACGGCGCGGGCTTCGTCGCGAACAGCGTCAGCTACAACAGCGCGCTGGCGCTGAACGCGTCGACGACCTTCGGCTACCTGGGCAGCAACGGGACCGCACCGAGCGCGAGCTCGTTCAGCTGCATGCCGGCCTGATCGGGACGCCGGCCTGATCGAGGGCCGGTCCCGTCACGAGGGGCCGTCGTCCGCACTCTCCCGGGTGCGGACGGCGGCCCCTTCGCCGGCTCACAGCACCACCGGCTCGGCGCCGGGCAGCCGCACCAGGACGCAGTCGCCGCGGCGGGTGATCTCCACCCCGGGCCGGCGCGCGACGGCGTCGAGCCAACGCCGCTTCGCGGCCTGCGGCGCGCCCAGCTGGTCGCCGTCCGGCGTCAGGAGCACCCAGCCGCCGGCCGCCGGGACCGTGTCGGTGAGCATCCGGACGTCGACCCGCGCCAGCACGGCCGGGCCGAGGTCCTGCTGGGCGACGACGGCACCGCCGCGCGGCACCAGCTCGCCCAGCGCGGCGGCGTCCCGCATCCGGGCGGTCGGCGTCCAGCGGTGCACGTCCCAGGGTTGCCAGGCGGCGACCTTCGCCAGCCCGATCCATGCCGACCAGCCCAGGGCGACCGCCACGACGCCCGCCTCCACCCGACGCCGGGACGCCCCGGGAGCCGGCCCTCCGGCCGACACGACGGCCGGCACGACGGCCAGTCGCGACAGCACGTCGACCAGCGCGATCGCCGCGATGGGCACCAGGACGGCGTCGTAGTGGAAGTACGTCTGCCAGTAGGAGGTGTTGGACGACGCCGCGCGCCACGCCAACGTGGGCAGCGCGAGCACGGCGAGCGGCGACCGGAGCGCGACGACGCCGGCGGCCAGGGCGAACAGCAGCGCGGGGGCCCAGCGGGTGCCGCCGCTCACCTGCGCGCCCGTCAGGCCCTGGGGGTTGCCCGCGGCGCCGAGCAGGAACTGCAGGTAGGGGCTGCGGTGGTCCGGGGCGGCCCAGACGACGACGAGGTTCGCCAGCACCAGGCCGGCCAGCCCCAGCCCCACCAGGGCGAGCGCCGTCCGGCGCCCCTGGGGCCCGCGCCCCTGCTGGCGCTCGAGCCACCACCACAGGGCCCCCGCGGCGGCCACGGTCAGCCCGAGGTCCTCCTTGACGGCGAGCAGGCCCGCGGCGCAGCCGAGGGTGAGCCGGCGCCGACGTTCCAGCAGGCCCCAGGCCAGGCCCGCCACGAGTGGCGCGCCGAGCGCCGTCTCGTGGACGTCGAACGACGCGGCGGACACCAGCCCCTTGGCCAGCGCCGTCGCGGCGGTGACGCCGACGGCGACCGGGGTGGGCAGGTGCCGGGCGGCGACCACGCCGACGAGGCCGACCGCCAGCCCCAGCGCGAGCGACTGGACGACGAGCAGGCTGCGCGGGTCCGGCCAGCAGGACCAGCCGACGCCGAAGAGCACGGTGATCGGGCTGAAGTGGTCGGCGAAGAGGGTGTCCAGGCTGCGGATGCTCGATCCGGGCAGCCGTCCTGCGGCCCACCGCTGCGCGGCCTGGGCGAAGATCCCGAGGTCGTAGTTGCCGCTGCGGCCGGTGGCCAGGCGCACCCAGTCCAGGGCCAGGTAGAGCACGGCCGCAGGGACGCCGGTGACGGCGCCGACCAGCCACGGCCGCCGCGCCGGACCGCCGTCCACCGCCATGCGCCCACTCTGGCGTACCCCGCGGCGCGCCGCCGGGCGCACCCGCGCCCGGGCCGCGATGGCCCGGGGTACGCGTCGTGGAAGATTGTCGGTGGGCGGTGGTTGGGTGTCCTGATCGGATCCGGTCGGTCCGACCGGAGCGGCCACGCACGACGGGAGCATCGATGTCCACCCGAAGCACCCCCTGGGAGCAGGGCACCCCCTGCTGGTTCGACCTCTCCACCACCGACCTCGCGGCGACCACCGCCTTCTACGCCAGCACCTTCGGCTGGGAGCTGATGGACACCGGGGCGGAGTTCGGGCACTACACCTTCTGCCTCGTGCGCGGGATGCCCGTGGCGGGGATCGGCCCCGCCATGGACGGGCAGCCGCCGGCGCCCCTGTGGACGGTGTACCTGGCCGTCGACGACGCCGACAAGGCCGCCGAGGCGATCGCGGGCAACGGCGGCACCGTCGTGATGCCGCCCATGGCGATCTCCGACCAGGGCCGGATGGCGGTCGCCGTCGATCCCACCGGCGCCACCTTCGGCCTCTGGGAGGCCGGGAAGATGTTCGGGGCCGTGCTCGTCAACGAGCCCGGCGGGGTCGTCTGGAACGACCACCGCAGCCCCGACCCGGCCGCTGCCCAGGCCTTCTACGCCGCCGTCGTCGGCCACACCTACACGCCGCTGGCGGGGGAGGCCGGCTACGTCTCGATCGACGGCGCGGGTCCGGGCGACACCGTCGGCGGGATCGGCGGCCCCGCCACGTCCCTCCCGGCCGACCTGCCGCCGCACTGGATGACGTACTTCGCCGTCGCCTCGGTGGACGACACCGCGGCCACCGCGACCGCCGCCGGGGGCCGTGTGGTCGACCCGCCGGCGGACACCCCGTTCGGACGGATGGCCACCCTCCGCGACAACGCCGGCACCTACTTCATGATCGGCTCCGGGATGGCCTGAGGTCTGTGCCGGGCCGTGAGCGCGGCGGGCCGCCACCACATCCCGGCGGCCCGTCGTCCGCGCTCCCGACCCCTGGGCGCGGGCCGGCGTGGAAGGGTGGGCGCCCGGGGTGGTCGGGCGGGTGGTCGACCGCAGCCCCTGAATCCCGGCGCCGCCCCGGCGGATCCCCCTGCGCGATGGGAGCACGATGTCGACACGGAGCACTCCGTGGGAGTCCGGGACGCCCAGCTGGGCCGGCCTCACCACCTCCGACCCGCGCGCCGCCCGCGGGTTCTACGCCGACGTCCTCGGCTGGCGGATCGACGAGGTCGGCTCCGAGGCCGACGGCCACGCCGTCTGCACCCGGGACGGGCTCGGCGCGGCGAGCATCGCGCCGACGGTGTCCCCGGCGCAGCCGACCGCTTGGACGACGTACCTCGCCGTGGACGACGCCGACAAGATCGCCGATTCGATCGTGACCCACGGCGGGACGGTCCTGCTCCCCCCGACGACCGTCGGCGACGAGGGCCGGACGGCACTGGCCCTCGACCCGACCGGCGCGGTCTTCGGGCTGTGGCAGGCCGGCCGGCGGATCGGGGCGCAGGTGGTCAACGAGGCCGGCGCGCTCACCTGGAACGATCACCACAGTGCCGACCCGTCGGCCGCCCGCGCCTTCTACGCGAAGGTCTTCGGCTACACCTACACGCCCGTGAACAGCCTCTTCGACTACGCCACGATCTCCGGGCTCGGCCCCGGCGAGGCGATCGGCGGGATCGGGTCCCTCGACCCGGAGCTGTCCGCCGCCGGGCACGCGTACTGGAGCGTCCACTTCGGCGTGGCCGACACCGACGTCGCGGTGACGACCGCGAGCGCCCTCGGCGGCCGGGTGCTGGCCGGGCCGGCCTCCTCGCCGGCCGGTCGGCGCGCCACCCTGGCCGACCCGCAGGGCGCAGTATTCAAGATCATTGAGCTCGGCGTCGGCGGTGCCCTCCCGCGCCGGAGCAGCTGAGCCGGCGGGGCGCCCCGGGCCCGGCGTGGGAGCATGGACGCCGTGACGGCGACCGACACGACCCCCGCGACCGAGCCCGACCCCAGCGGCGGGACGCCGCGCGCCACCGACGGCCTCGGCGATCCGTCGCTCGGCCCGCTGGACGGCCGGTACCGGTCGGCGGTCGCCCCCCTCGCCGACCACCTGTCCGAGGCGGCGCTCAACCAGCAGCGGGTCCGGGTCGAGGTGGAGTGGCTCATCCACCTTGCGACGGCGGCGGCCGTTCCCGCGGCGCGCCCGCTCTCGGACGCCGAGGTGGCCGGGCTGCGCGAGATCGTCGACGGGTTCGGGGCGGCGGACGTCGCGGAACTGGCCCGGATCGAGCGGGTCACGCTGCACGACGTCAAGGCGGTCGAGTACTACCTCAAGGAGCGGATGGAGTCGTCGTCCCTGGCGGACCTCGAGGAGCTCGTCCACCTCTTCTGCACCAGCGAGGACATCAACAACCTGGCCTACGCTCTGATGGTTCGGGGGGCCGTCCGCGAGGTGTGGCTGCCGGCGGCCCACGCCCTGGCGGACGACGTCGCGGCGCTCGCCCGCGAGCACCGCGCGCAGCCCATGCTCGCCCGCACCCACGGTCAGCCGGCCACCCCGACGACGCTCGGCAAGGAGCTCGCCGTCCTGGCGCACCGGTTGCGCCGGCAGCTCGCCAGGATCGAGCGCGCCGAGTACCTCGGCAAGATCAACGGTGCCACCGGGACCTACTCCGCCCACGTCGTCGGCGCGCCCGGCACCGACTGGCTGACCGTCTCGCGCACGTTCGTCGAGGGTCTCGGGCTGGTCTGGAACCCGCTCACGACCCAGATCGAGTCCCACGACTGGCAGGCCGAGCTGTACGCGGACGTCGCCCGGTTCAACCGGGTCCTGCACAACCTGTGCACGGACGTGTGGACCTACATCTCGCTGGGCTACTTCGTGCAGGTCAGGGGCCAGGGCACGGTCGGTTCCAGCACGATGCCGCACAAGGTCAACCCGATCCGGTTCGAGAACGCCGAGGCCAACCTGGAGGTCTCGAACGCCCTGTTCGACGTCCTCGGCTCGACCCTGGTGACCTCGCGGCTCCAGCGCGACCTCACCGACTCCTCGATGCAGCGCAACATCGGGACGGCGTTCGGCCACTCGCTGCTCGCCGTCGACAACGCCCGCCGCGGCCTGGCCGGCCTGGACGCGGATCCGACCGCCCTCGCCGCCGACCTGGAGGCGACCTGGGAGGTGCTCGGCGAGGCGGTCCAGACCGTCATGCGGGTGCACGGCCTGGAGCAGCCGTACGAGCGCCTCAAGGAGCTCACCCGGGGCCGCCGCATCGACGCGGCCGCGATGCACACGTTCGTGGCCGGCCTGGGCCTGCCCGCGGACGCCGAGCGGCGGCTCCTCGACCTCACCCCCGGTGGGTATGTCGGGCTGGCCGACCGGCTCGTCGACGAGCTCGGGGACCGACCAGGCGTCCAGTTCGGCGACCAGCTCGGCGACGCTTAGCACGACCGGCTCGTCCCGATCCGTTCCGCCACACCGCCGATGACATCGTTGCCATGGGTGATCTAGATCACGGAAGGACTTCGGCCCTTGCCGCGACCCCGACACGTTCACTTAACGTGCTCGTCAGTCACCGAGGCCGTCCGAGATCCGGACGGTTCGATGAGAGGGGCGGCCATGGAAGACCGCGAGATCCTGGACTGCATCCATGCTCTCGTCGCCCAGGAGCGCCGACTCCGCGACGAACGCGACCACGGCCGGCTGAGCGAGTACGCGGAACACGAACGGCTCACCGAGGTGGAGCAGAACCTGGGCCAGATGTGGGAGCTGCTGCGACGCCGTCGGGCGCTGCGGGGAGCGGGCCTGGACCCGGACACGGTGGACCTGCGCCAGTCCGCCGGTGCTGCCGTCCCGTTCGGCGCCTACGCCGTCTAGGGCCGAGCCGGACGACCCGCCCGCCGAGCTCGGCGGGCCGCCCGCCGCGCCGGACGTCCCCCCCCCCCCCCCCCGGGGCGGGCATACGGGCCCCCCGGGGGCAAAACACCATGGGGGGTTGTGGCGTGGTGACGGAGCCCGCGAGGGA
>Ga0302323_100002223_pt1 | contig 15747 bp, 10 predicted proteins | sample Fen_T0_3_FD_201950 | JGI IMG/M metagenome (GOLD analysis project Ga0302323, IMG submission 201950) | Peat permafrost microbial communities from Stordalen Mire near Abisko, Sweden - Fen_T0_3 | ecosystem: Environmental > Terrestrial > Soil > Wetlands > Permafrost | place: Sweden: Abisko... | reverse complement strand
ATCTCACACGCCCAAGAGCTGCTCGCCAACGGCGACGGCAAGGGCTCGCTGGAAGCCTTCAAAGACGCAATGAAGGGCGGAGCAGCGGTTGCGCGCTCGGTGCTCTCGCACATGTCGGTCGCCATCGAGGAACCGAGCGGTCCGTGCAAGCTCACCGGCATCAGCCGTCCTCGGCCGTACTCGATCGAAGTCCCCCCCATGTCGCGACCCACGCTGCTGAACAGCAGCGCGGGTACGGTCTTCGTCTGGATCGACAACCACCAAGATCCAAAGAAGAAACAGGCCTACGCGGTGTTACTCGACGACGCACTTCGTCGCACGTCGCCCGACGTGCCGCTCACGCCCGAGGTATCGTCGGCGCGCCAAGTGCAACTCTTGCCTGCCGGCGATCGCTTCGTGCTCTTGTATTGGGACGATGGCGGGAACGAGCCGGGCGTGTACGCGCGCTTCGTCTCGCACGACGGTCACATCGCGGGACCGCCGCGCCGAATTTCGCAGGTCAAGAAGGGAGATCTGTTTGCCGCGCTGGCGCCCAATGGCAGCAAATTCTGGGCGGTCTGGCAGGAGGAAGTCGACAAGGGGTCGACCGACATCCTGGCGCGTGAGCTCGACGCCGACCTCACGCCGATCGCCGAACCAATTCGCCTGACGGTGATCCCGGCCGCCAAGGGCGCGAGTAACGCGGCGAGCACGCCGACGGCTGCCGTTCAGAACGGACATCTTTACGTGTCCTTCTCGGTCAACCGCGGCTTCGATCGAATTCAGATGTACGTGCTCCGCGTAGCGCTGAGCGATCCCAGCTTGAAGACCGGCCTCTTGCCGTCCAAAAAGAGCACTGGCAAAGAGCGCTTCCTCGGCCAAGCGCAGATGTTGAGCTCCAAGGACGGTAAGAATACGACGCCGGTCATGGCCTGCACCTCCGAAGGTTGCTTCGTGGCCTGGGACGACGAGAAGGCCGGGGCCTCCGTGGCATTCGTGGAGAAGGACAAGGGTCAAATGCTGTGGCGCCGTGACTTGCCGGCCAAGGTCGTGCGTCCGGCGGTGGCGGTCAGCGGCAACGCGGCGGTGATTTCCTGGTTCGACGAGTCCCGGCTACGCCTGGCGCAGCTCACCCGTGACGGGCTGGGCGCCGTGACTTCGCTCAGCCGCGTCAGCGGTTTTCAGCCCCAACCGGACCTCGCGCCGGGCGAAAAGCCCGGGCAATGGTACATTTCTTGGCGAGACTACGAGTCTGCGCACTTCGAAGTGTTTGCCCTGCGCACGGATTGCCCTTGAAAGACCGGGACGCGAAAGAAACGATTCGACACCCGGGCTCGCAGCCCATTGCGCACCTTTTGTCGATTCCATCACGAGCCGCCATTCGACGTTCGCCGATCGAGACCGGCCGCAGCCTGCTCGTGCCGCTCGAACTCGGTGACGGGAACGAGCTGTGGGAAGCGGTCGAGGGCTCGCGTTGGCACTTGGAGCGCTGGCTGCCTTGGGTTCCCTTCAACAACGCGCCCGAGGCCAGCGTTCGCTACGCGGAGGCCTGCGTGTCGGATTGGGACGCGGGCCGAGCCGTGCGCTTCGCCATTCGTGATCGCCAGTCGCGCGAGCTACTCGGAGTCGTCGGGCTCGATTCCTGCGTGCATCTACACCGCTCGTGCGAGCTCGGCTATTGGCTGCGTCGAGAGGCCACGGGGCGCGGCATCATGACCGAAGCGGCGCGCGCGTGCGTGGACTTTGCATTCGCGCGCATGGCGGTGCATCGCATTCGCTGCGCGGCCGCCACCGACAACAGCCCGAGCCTGCGAGTGATCGCCCGGCTCGGGTTTCGCTTCGAGGGTATCGCGCGTCAGGCCGAGCTGGTTGGCGCGCGCTGGCTCGATCATGCCATCTTCGCGCGCCTGTCCAGTGATGAGTAGCGCGTGACCTCCGTTTTGCCCCGTGAGAACCGCCCGCCTGGAGCGCCGAACACGCGGCTTCGCAAGATCCCATTTCTGGTAATCGCACCGACCGTGGTGCTGATCGTGGGCCTCGCCGCAGGCTTCGCGCTGGCCGTTTCGGGCACGGCTCGGCTGCGCGCGCAGAGCGACGACGCAGCCGAGCTGCGTTGCCGGCTGCTTTCGATCACGCTCGCCGAGCGTCTGCGGCGCACCTCGGAAGAAGACCGGGCGATCGTGCTCGAGCGCGCTGCCCGTCGCTCGGGTGCCGAGCTCTTGCTCGTCAGCGCGGCCGGGCACGTGATCGTAGACGCGACTCAAGGCGCGCCGCCCAAAGCCCGGCTCTTGGAACTGATGGTAGCCGGCGAGGGAGAGACCACGACCGAGCTCGGGCGATCCAGATTCTTTTCCGCGGCGTTCCCAGGACCGAGCGAATACCTGAACGTGCTGGCGTTCGTCGCGGCGCCGGCTACGCCGTTCGCCACGGGTTCGCTCTTGGTTTGGGTCGCAACTTTGACCGCGCTCTTGGTAGGTGTGGCCGCGCTGGCCGCACTGGCGCTGGCTCGTGACGTGCACGCGGACGTGACATTCGTGCGCAACCGAATCGTTGAGATGGCCCGCGAGGGCAGCGACCCCACGGGCAAGCCGATTCCCGTGCGTTCGGTGGATCTGGTCGGACTCCTCACGAGCGCCTTCAATGTCCTGGTGGACCGCTTCACGGCGGCCGAGCATGCCTATCGCCAAGACTTGTCCGGCGCGCTGGCCTACGATCGCGATCGCAGTGATTTCTTGGCCGCCCTGAGCCACGAGCTCCGCACGCCGCTGAATGCAATTCTAGGCTTCACGGACGTGCTGTTGAGCGAGGTCGATGGCCCGCTGAGTGCGGACGCTCGTGAAAATTTGTCGGTCGTGCGCAACAGCGGGCAACACCTGCGCGCGCTGATCGACGACATCTTGGATCTGTCCGCGCTCGAATCGGGCGAGCTGAGACTCACCTGCAAGATGATCGACGTGCTGTCGATCGGGCAAGAGGTCGTGCGCGAGGCCCGCATCGCGGCCGAAGCCAAGCAGCTCGAAATCAGCGTGGTCGGCAACCGTGCCATGGCCTTCGCCGATGGCCGCCGCGTGCGCCAGATCATCGGCAACATCGTGGGTAACGCGATCAAGTTCACTTCGCGTGGCGGGGTGATGCTGCGCATCGATCCACGCGACGGCGGGGTGACGATCGCCGTCACCGACAGCGGCCCCGGCATCGCGCGCGAAGACCACGAAGCGATCTTTCAAGAATATTGGCAAGCGGGCGACGTCAAACGACAACGCATCGGCACCGGCTTGGGGCTCGCCATCACGCGCCGTTTGGTGCAGATGCACCGCGGCTTCATCGATTTGCGCAGCCAGCTCGGCAAAGGTTCGACCTTCACCATCGTGCTGCCCTCGCAGCCACCGCTGGTCGCCACCCGACCGCCGGAGCCCGCCGCCCGCGAGACCCTGAATTCCGGGGAATTCGGGGGGCTATCATGAACGCCGCCGCGGCCCACTTGATGCGGCGTGTGCTCGGCATCGAGGCCTTGTTCACGCTCGCCGCCAGCCTGATTTTGGTGCTGCTGACCTCGCATTTCTTGGTCTTGAGCGGACAGGTTGCGCTGGAGGGTGCCGAGACTCTCGGACTATCGGTGCTCGCCGGCGGCGTACTGGAATTGTTGCGTTGCTTTTGGCGTTTGCGCCGGTACCGCTTCGTACTGCGCACGCTCGCCTTGGGTGGCAAGGCGGTGGAGTCGAGAGAGTTGCTTTCGCTGAGCGACGAACCGGTATACGTCGTGGTTGGCTGGTTGGCCTCGTCGACGCTGAGCATCGGTGTATTTCACACGCTCCTCAGACCGAAGTTGGTCGACTTCGCGACGGGCATGAATCTCGCGCTTCTGGGCGTCGTGATCGTCTCGGCCGCGTCATTGCCGTTGTTCGTCATGGTGCGTTCGGCGTTCTTGCGCGCGCTGGAGTTGGCCCCTCCAGAACGGATGCGCGAGGTGCTCGAAGACGCAGACGCGGAGGGCGTGATCGCGGAGCGCGTGCCACGCCGTTTGGTTGCGGCGGTCACCATGCCCGTGGTGTTCCTGGTTTTCGGCTGCGCGCTGATCGTCGGTTCACACTTGCGCCGCGCGGATGAACGCAGCCGCGAAGAAACGGCGCGCGTCCTGGCCCGGGCCGCGCTCGAGCCGAGGCCGGGCGTGGCCGCCGGCGCCGGCCTCGACGATGCCATTTCACAGGGAGAAGCGCTTGGCTTCAAGGCGACCGTGCACCCCTGGCCCGACGAGTACCGCGTCGAGCGCGGTAACGATGGCGGGGTATTGGTGGTCACCCCGCTCGACGAGGGCAGCGCGGAGGTGCGCTTCGAGGGCTCGGTGGTGGGTGTGCTCAACGCTTCGTTCGTGCTCGTCGCCTTGCTCGGCACGGCCATCGCCAGCGCTCTGGGCATCGCGCTCGGGCGGGCCCTCGGCGAGGATCTGCGGGCGGCCACTCGCGACGTGCGCCTGCTCGGCACCGAAGCGGTGCTCAGCGGCGGCACGCACGTGGTGCGCGCGGCACGCTTCCGGGTGGTCGCCCGCTTGGGCCTCGCCATCGAGCGCCTCGCGGCACGCTTTCGCGTGTTCGCCAAAGCGCAAGAGCGCGCGATTTCGGCCCGCAAGGCCACCGCTCGGATGCGCGGCCTGTTCTTCGCGAGCGTCAGCCACGACTTGAAGAGCCCACTGAACGCCATCTTGGGCTTCACCGAGCTCGTGCGAAAGAGTGAGCCATTGACCGCCGGCCAAAGCGAAAGCCTGAGTTTGATCGACCGCCGCGGTCGCGAGCTTTTGGCTCTGATTGAAACCATCCTCGATGCCGCGCGCGTCGACGCGGGTCAGTTGAGCTTGGTCTTGGACAACTGCGACGTCCAGCAACTGCTCAGCGAGGCCGTGGCCAAAGGGAAAGACTTGGGCGGCGATCGCGGAGTCGAGATCCTAGCGGACGTTGCCGAAAACGTGTGCACGCTGCGCGTCGACCGGATACGCATGCCACGCGCGTTGGCCACGTTCATTGGCCACGCCGTGCGCGTCTCGGAATCTGCCGCCGTACACGTGCAAGTGGTCTCCGAGCCCGACGCGATCCGCTTCGACGTCGAGGTCCCCGGTTCACGCGTCGATGCCCAGAAGCTGGAAGCATTGCTCGATCCCAGCCCCGCGCTCGGCCCGAGCGAACACCGCGGCTTGGCGCTCGGCCTCCGGCTCGCGCGCTCGGTGGTCGAATTGCACGGCGGTTCGGTTTCCGTCACACCGCTCAGCGGCCGCGGTGCGATTTTCTCGCTGCTGATGCCCACCGGGGACGCCGAGTCGCGCCTCCCGCCGCCCATTTCCGCGGCGCGGTGGTAGGCTCGACCACGATGGCAGCCAAGAAACCGCGCCCGGTCGCCGAGCCCGAACTCCAGGGCGAGCGCGTCTTGGGCACGCAATCGCGCCCAGAGGACGATCGCTTCGATCGCCTATTTCGCCCCGAGTCACTGGAAGAGTTCGTGGGGCAGCAAAAGCATCGAGAGAACCTGAAAGTATACGTGGAGGCCGCGCGGCGCCGCAGCGAGCCGCTCGATCACATCTTGTTGTGTGGGCCGCCCGGTCTCGGCAAGACCACCTTGGCGCATATTTTGGCCAAAGAGATGGGCGTCACGCTGCACCAAACCAGCGGTCCGGCCGTAGAACACAAGGGTCTCTTGACGGGGCAGCTCACCAAGCTCGGGCGAGGCGATATCCTGTTCATCGACGAGATCCACCGTCTGAGTGCCACGGTGGAAGAGGCCTTGTATCCCGCGATCGAAGATTTTCGCATCGACGTGATGATGGGTGACGGCGCCTATGCCGAGAGCATCACCCTCGACATCAAACCGTTCACGCTGATCGGCGCCACCACGCGCACCGGACTCTTGACCAAGCCGCTACAAGAGCGCTTCGGGGTGACTCTGCGCTTGGACTTTTACCCGCCGCAGGACCTGGAAAAGATCATCCTGCGCAGCGCTCGGTTGCTGGGCGTGCCCTGTGACAAAGAAGGCGCGCGCGAGCTCTCGACGCGTTCGCGCGGTACCCCGCGGGTCGCCAACCGCTTGGTCCGCCGCGTCCGGGACTTTGCCGAGGTTCAGGGATCGGGCAAGATCGACTGCGAAATCGTGCGGCACACTTGCGAGCGCCTGGGAGTCGACAACGCCGGCTTGGACGAGATGGATCGCCGACTCCTCGGAATCTTGATCGAGCACTACGAAGGTGGCCCGGTTGGCGTCGAAACCTTGGCTGCGGCTTTGGCAGAGCCACGCGATACGATCGAGGACGTGTACGAGCCCTACCTACTGCAACAAGGGTACCTGGGGCGCACGCCACGGGGGCGCATTGCGACCAAGAAGGCGTACGAGCACCTTGGCGAGAAACAGCCGCAAAAGGCGCAAGGCTCGTTGTTCTGAAGCGCTCACCAGCGCCCCTGCGCGCTCTTCATGAACCCGTACGGGTAGCCGAGCTCGAGCGCTGACGCTTCGTCCAGGCGCTTCATCTGCTCTTCGCTCAAGACTACCTCGCAGGCCTTCACGTTCTCTTCCAGCTGGGCGACATTGCGCGCGCCGAAAATCGTGGACGAGACTTGGGGCTGTTTCATCACCCAAGCCAAGGACACGGAGGCAGCGCTCGCACCGAGTTCCCCCGCGACGCTGCGCACCGCATCGAGCGTGCGCCAATTCTTCTCTTTGTCGAAGCCAGCCATGCTCTCCTTCCACTTCTCGAGCCGAGCGCCCGCGGGGGGTGCTTGGTTCTTGTCGTATTTTCCGGTCAAAAAGCCGCTCGCCAGCGGCGACCAGGGCAAGATGCCGAGCCCGTGCTCGCGGCACAAGGGGACGTGCTCACGCTCGAGCTCACGGGTGACCAAGCTGTATTGGGCTTGTAACGTGACGAAGCGCGACAAGTCTTTGCTCTTGCTGAGCCAGAGCGAATCCATCAAACGGTACGCCGCGTAGTTCGAGCAGCCGATGTACAACACCTTGCCCTGCGTCACGAGATCATCGAGCGCACGCAGGAGCTCGTCTTCGGGTGTGTCCAGGTCCTGCATGTGGACTTGATACAGATCGATGCGATCGGTGCGCAGTCGCTTCAAGCTGTGCTCGACGCAGCGCACGACGCGGTAGCGTGAAGCGCCGCTCTTGTTCGGCCCGTCACCCATGGTGAAACGGAATTTGGTGGCGAGCACGATTTCGCTCCGACGCTGGTCGCGCTCGAGCCAAGCACCGATGATGCGCTCGCTGAGGCCGTCTTGACCGTAGACGTCGGCCGTGTCCACGAAGTTGATGCCGAGTTCGAGCGCTCGGTTCAAGACGTTGAACGAGGTCTTCTCGTCGCTGCCGACCTTGTGCATGAACGACTTGTCGTCGGCTTCTCCGAACGTCATTGCGCCCAGGCAAAGCTCCGACACCTTGACCCCAGCCGATCCGAGTTTCTTGTATTTCATGTTCGACTCACCTTCCGCGTCAGGCGCGCAATCGGCGCACGGTAGCGTCCGAGCCCTAGCGAAGACAATGGGCGCCTTCGGTTTGCCGCGCTCGGCGATCGATGCCTAGCATCCACGCTGGAGCCGCTGGCAGACGATGATTTCGAACCGGAAACTGATGGGTGGGGTCGTTCTCGGGGTCTCGCTGGGGCTGTCGGCCTGCGTGATCGGCCCGAGTGAAGAGCGGCTCGGCTGCTTGAACGGCTGCGCACGCGAAAAGGATTCGTGCATGTTGAACGCGATGACCCCGGACGGCATTCAGGCTTGTGACGCTCGCGCTCGCGCCTGCAGCGCGCCCTGTCCGCAATGACCGCGTGCGGTAAGGCCGCTCCGACCGCGTTGCTTTCGCTCGTTTGCTTGCTCGGCGCTTGCATACCGGAGTACCGCGCGCCGACACTGGGGGAGCCGCACGCCGTGGTCAAAGTGCGGCGTACGTACGATACGATCGGGGGCACGAAGCTATACGAGTTGCTCTTGGTGGATGACCACGGCGCGCTTTCGGCGGAAGTGCCTTCCGAGCTGGCGAGCGCGCCACGCATCGATCCGATCTTGGTCCACCCGATCCCGGCCAGATTCACGCTCGCCAGCAGCTTCTATCACGTCGAGTGGCGAACGGTGCGAGAACCGTACTTCGTCCAAGAGCCGTACACCGAATACGAAAGCTACGATTGCAGCAGCGGCTACGGCACGAAAGCCGTTCACCGGAGCTGTTCGAGAAGGGCAACCCGCTACCGCTCGGTCACTCGCGACCGGTGGGTGACCAAGAGGGTAGAAGTGATTGACGCGCAATGCACGGCGGACCACCGCTTCGCCCCCGCGGCTGGTCGCGTGTACCTGCTACAGTACAGCTTCCAAGAGCACAGAGCCTGCTCTTTGTCCTGTTTCGAGCAGGTGCCGAATAGCGACGGCAGCTTTCGAAATCTGACCTGTCCGGCAGCTCCCGCGGCGCCCTGAGCGCCTTGCGCGTCCCATTTCGGCGGCCGAGTCGCATGCGGTCCTGAGCGATGAAGCGCACTCTGCGCGGTCGGGTTACACTCGGAGCGAGGTCACCGTGGATCGCCAATCGAACGAGTCAGCGCCCAACCGAACCGAGCCGACATCCCCTCACGCACTGCCGCAGGGCCCGGCGCCGATCGTGCCTGGGGCCGAGCCCCCTCTCGAACAACGACCAGCCGAGCAGGGACATCGTCACGAGAGCGCCGCTGGCTTGTATTCCATCTACGAAACGGTCAAGCGTGGCGTGGTCGAGATGGGCGTAGGCAACAGCTTTCGCACGTTGCTCAAGGTCAATCAGACGGACGGCTTCGATTGCCCGAGTTGCGCGTGGCCCGACCCCGATCACGATCGCAAGACCGCCGAGTTCTGTGAAAATGGCGCCAAGGCGGTCGCGAGTGAAGCCACCAAGGAACGCATCCTGCCGGAGTTCTTCGCCAAGCATTCGATCCGCGAACTGCTCGAACGGAGCGATCGTTGGTATGAGCAGCAGGGCAGGTTGACTCAGCCCATGTGGCGCCCGGCGGGGTCGGATCACTACCAGCCCATCGAATGGGATGCCGCTTTCGAATTGGTCGCGCGCGAACTCAACGCGCTCGCGTCGCCAAATGAAGCGGCGTTCTACACGTCGGGCCGAGCCAGTAACGAAGCCGCGTTCTTGTATGGCCTTTTTGTGCGTCAATTCGGCACCAACAACCTGCCTGACTGTTCGAATCTGTGTCACGAATCGAGCGGGGCGGGCCTGGGCGAAGCGATCGGCATCGGCAAGTCCACCGTCAAAATCGAAGACTTTGCTTTCGCCGATGCGATCTTCGTGATCGGACAAAACCCGGGCACTTGCCACCCGCGCATGCTGACTGAACTGCAGAAGGCCGCGCGCAATGGCTGCAAGATCGTCAGCGTGAACCCGCTCGCGGAAACGGGCTTGAAGCGCTTCAAGAATCCACAAGAGCCGCTGTCCTTGCTCGGTTCGGGCACTCCGATTGCCAGTTTGTTCTTACCCGTGAAAATCAACGGCGACGTGGCGTTGCTCAAGGGCATCATGAAAGAGATGCTCGAGGAAGACCGTCGCTCCGGCGGCCAGGTACTGGCGCATGATTTCATCCAGCAGCAGACCGAAGGTTTCGACGCCCTGCGCGCCGATTTGGACGCGGAAAGCTGGACCACCATCGTGGACAATTGCGGTTGTTCGCGCGAGCTGATCCGAGAGGCCGCCGAGATCGCCATCCGCGCGAAGCACATGATCTGTTGTTGGGCGATGGGCATCACCCAACACAAAAATGGCGTCGCCAACGTGCAGACCATCGCCAACTTCGCACTGCTCCGAGCACAGATCGGGCGCCGTGGCGCGGGGCTGTGTCCGGTCCGTGGCCACAGCAACGTGCAGGGCGACCGCACCGTCGGCATTTGGGAAAAGATGAGCGACGCATTTTTGGACTCACTCGGCAAAGAATTCGATTTTTCGCCACCCAAGGCCCACGGTCTCGACGCGGTCGGCACGATCCGAGCCATGGACGCCGGGCAAGTCAAAGTGTTCGTGGGCTTGGGCGGTAATTTCCTAGCGGCGACGCCAGACACGCAGGTGACGGCGCGCGCGATGCAGCGCTGCCGTCTCAGCGTGCAGATCTCGACCAAGCTCAATCGCGGGCACTTGATCACCGGCCAGCAGGCGCTGATTCTGCCCTGCTTGGGGCGAACGGAACACGACGAGCAGGCCTCGGGTGTGCAGTTCGTGAGCGTGGAAAATACTTCGGGGGTCGTCCACCAGTCGCGCGGAGTTTTGCCTCCGGCATCGAAGCATCTGCGAAGTGAACCGGCAATCGTCGCTGGGATCGCCGCGCGCACGCTGGCGGGGCGCTCGAAGACGGACTGGCACGCCTTGGTGGCGGACTACGATCGAATCCGCGAACACATCGAGCACGTCGTTCCCGGCTTCGCCCAATACAATCAGCGAGTACGTGACCCGGGCGGCTTCTATTTACCGAACGGACCCCGTGAAGGTAAGTTCACGACTCCCTCCGGCAAGGCGCGTTTCACCGTACACCCGATCCCGCGGCACGACCTTTTGGCGGGTGAATTGCTGCTCACGACCATTCGCAGCCATGATCAATTCAACACGACCATCTACGGAGAAAATGACCGCTATCGAGGGATCTCGAACGGTCGCCGCGTGCTCTTCATCAACCCCGCAGACATCGAGGAGCGGGGCTTGCGAAGTGGCAGCCCGGTCGACTTGATCAGCCGCTTTGGCACCGAGTCGCGCCGGGCGGAACGCTTCAAGCTGGTTCCCTACGATATCCCGCGCGGCTGCGTCGCTGCCTACTACCCGGAGAGCAACGTGCTGGTGCCGCTCGACGCCGTTGCGGACAGGAGCCACCAGCCAGCCTTCAAGTCGATCCCGATCCGGATCGAGCCCTCGCCCGAGACGTTGCAACGAGCGTCGTCGTGATCGGCCCGAAGCGGCGCGCGAGAGCAAGCCTCGCGCCGCAGCCAAAGGCGCTTCAGGCGCGTACGAACTGAACGACGAGTTGGCTTTCGTGCCGCACGGCGGGCTGCGTCGCCGTCACCGTCAAGTCGAGCGCAAAGCTGCCGGCTGCTTTGCGATCGCGCAAGGTGAGAAACACGGGAGGCAACCCGACGCTGGAGGTCACGCGCGCCACGCGACAGTGCCCGCGCGTGGGTGAGTCCAACTGCCAGGCTCGCGGGGATGGCTCGAGCGGCACGACCGGCGACTTACGCACCGTCTTCGGTGGCGGCTCTTGTTCCACGAACATGAGCTCTAGTCCCTCGGGTACTTCGATGGAGATCGATACGTCCTCTGCCGTCTCCGCGCCCGCGTTCTGCAGCAGCAGGCCCGCTCGCACGGTGACGCTGTTGTGCATTTGATGCTCATGTACGGCTGCGCGATAGGCATTGGCGGCGTCAGCCTCCGCGCTGCCGCCCGCGCGGGGCGTGTATGTCGATCCGAGCGGTGGGGTCACGACCAACTGCTGCTCCGCTTTGCCATTGGCAAAGGTCACGAGCAGCTTAGCTCCCGCCACATCCGATCGGCGACTCACGATTGCCGCCAGCAGGTCATACGACGCAATATCACGCTCTGAAACATAAGCGAGCGTAGCGCAAGTACTCACCGGAGCGCCATTCAGCGCGTCGGGGCGCAAATTTGCCTCGGTTTTTCGGTGCTCTGCGGCAAGCGGCTCGCGCTTCCGGCTCGGCCGACCGCTTATTTGGCGGGCGATGGCCAGCGGCTAAGATATGAACGGCGGGGAAAATGCGAGTTCGCTACGGCCGCTGGTTCCGCGCTGCGCGCGTTTGCCACGGCGTAGCGCTGTCGATCGTGCTGTTCGGGTCGTCCGGGCGAGCGCTGGGCGAGCCGCCCGCGCCGCGGACGTCGACGGCAGCGCTGCTTTCGCGCGCCCGCCAACTCGGGCTCGGTCGTTGTCGGGCTTGGCTGCGACTCCTGCACTTTCGACCGGAAGGCAGGGCGAAGCTCGTCAGCCAAGTCGACGACGGTCGGTTTTTCCTGTCGCCGAACGGCGCCCGCGATGCGGAGGCCGAGCTCGCGGCTACCCTTCGCGCCTTCCAGCGCCCGATGGTCGCCGGGCAAGAAGACGCTCACGCGCTATGTCGCTTTCCAGCCCGTCGACGCTTACTGGACGAACGACTACAGCTCACGGGAGTGCTTCATGCACCTACATGCCCCGCACTAGCGCGCTTCATGACCGAGCTGGCTCCGGCCGGGGTGGCGGTCGTGTATGCGGCCAACTATTTGGATAACCCGGCATCGGCTTTTGGACACACGTTCTTGCGCATCAAGAAACGTCCGTCCGCGAGTGGGTCGGACGCGGCCCGAGGCGCTGGCGATAACGGGGACCACGGCGTCGAGTACACCGCCACGACGGGCAGTGACAATCCTCTGTTGTTTGCGTTCAAGGGGCTCACCGGGCTGTTCCCGGGGGTGTTCCGCATTCATTCGTTCGCCTCCAAGACCCACGAATACGCCAACGCCGAAGCGCGGGATCTCTGGCAATACGATTTGAATCTGAGCGACGCCGAGGTCGAAATGCTGGCGCTCCATCTGTGGGAGCTGTCCGCCACCAAACTGAATTACTTCTACTTGACGAAAAATTGTTCTTATCACGCGCTCGCCACGCTCGAGGCAGCGGCGCCACGTATCGATCTCGTCCAGCGCTTGAACTTCGTGGTCTTGCCCAGGGATACGATCAAGGCGCTCTACACCATGCCGGGGTTGGTGCGTGACTTCGGCTATCTGCCATCCCTGCGCAGCCAGTACCGCGCGCAACTCGCGCAGCTCGACTCGGCCCAGCAGGACGTCGTCCGGCAGCTCACTTTGGATCCGAACTCGCCGCTCCCGAGCAACTTTTATCGCACCGAGAGCGCTCGCACGCTCGACGCGGCCCGGCTCGTGCTCGACGCGCGCCTCGCACGCAGCCCCGGTTCGGACCCCTCGGCGGAGGCCGCGCGGACACAGCTCACTCGTCGGCGCTCGCTGCTCACGGCGTCCCTCCCCGGCCCTGCTCGCGCGCCGGTTCCCAGCGACAAGGCGCCGCAGCGCGCGCACGGTTCGATGCGCGTGAGCCTCGGGACAGGCATCACCTCGCAATATGGCAGCAGCTTCCACACCCTGGGGTATCGGCTGGCATTGCACGATTTGACCGATCCCCCCGATGGCGAACCGGAGCTCTCGCAGCTTCAGTTTCTCGATACGCGCTTCCGCTATGATCTCGGGCAACGCTCCTTCACGCTCGACCGGTTGACCTTCGCCGAGCTGGTCGCGCTGAACCCGCTCACCCGTTACGAGCACGCCCTGTCCTGGCGCGGCCGCGGCTTCGGCATGCGCCTACACGACTCCGCGTGTCGAGACTGCTTTGCACACGGACTCGAAATCGCCATCGGCGGAACGGTGGCTAGCGAGGATGAACGCTGGGCGTTGTTCCTGATGGCCGACAGTTACGTGGCTTTCGCTCGGCAACTCGACGGTATTGGCGGCAGCTTCGTGCGCTGTGGCATCGGGCCCCTAGCGGGTGTGCGCGCTCGGCTTTCCGACGTGGGGATTGGGTTACTGACCGCGAATTGGGCGTACCTGCCCGGGCAGACCTTGAAGGGCACCTTCGACGTGCGCGCGACGCTGCGCAGCGAGCTGGGCAAGAACGTGGCGCTCGGTGTCGAAGCGACCCTGCAACCCTCGTCAACGGAAGCGCAACTCGCATCGTATCTGTACTTCTGAGCGCTCGCATCGGCAGAGCCGTTTTCCAACCCGAAACCGTCGGAAGCAAAATCGCGCGCCGGGCCGCGGACGGGCGGGCTTTCCCGGAGCCGCGGCGCTACACTCAGCGAGTCGACCTCGGGACACGTAAGCGCTCGCTGGACACTGGGAGCGGTTCCAGGTTTGCGATTGCTTTACTCTGCACATGGAAAAGCGCGCTTTTCGTTGACTAGTACCAATCGCCGTGGCTCATTGCGTGATTCGGCGGCGGTGTACGTTTCGAGCTCCCACTCTGCTCGTTAGGTTTTCTTGGCTCTGTAAGTTTTGTTGGTTCGGAGTATTTACGATGCGAAAGTATCTAGGGCTTGCAGTAATGGCGGGTGCTCTCGTGGCCGGCGCGGGGGCTTGTAGTACGAGTAGCAAAGGGGGTTCCCCACTGCGCAACGATGGCAACGGGGGCAACGGCTCCGGCGCCTCGGGTGGCGCGGGCTCGGGCATCAACACCGGCGCGGGTGGCCCCACCATCGACCCGGGCAATCCGAACGGGTCTGGCGGCGGGCCGACGGACGTCGATCCCAGCAATCCGAACGTCACTCATCCCACGTGTGGGGCCGGTGCGTGTGCGGACTTCCCCGAGGCGCCCATCATGGGTGATGGCGTGCCGATGAACGCCCCCACCCTGTTCGGCGACCCGACCAACTTTACCGCGGGCAGTTTGTGCGTGCTCGAGCCGCAGCTGTCGGCCGGCGGAAAACCCGGGGCGATGCTGCCTGCCAACTGGGCACGCCCACGCTTCCGCGTGGCAGCACCCGCCGGCATCGATCTATTGGAGATCCGCATCCATTCACCAGCAGAGAAGAATGATTTGGTGGCCTACACCAAGTACACGGCCACCGGCGGCATCGCTCCTTCTTGGTATCTGCCGAAGGAGATCTGGGCGGGCGTGCCCGCCGTACCGCCCGCTGTCGATCGGGCATCCGGCTCCGGGCTCGCCAACAACGCCGCCGGACAGCCGCTGACCGTCACCATCCGCGGCATCAGCTCCGCTTCCCCGTCAAAGCCAGTAGGCATTCAGGGTGATTTCAATATTGCACCGGTAGTGGCAACGGGCAGCATGGTGTTCTGGACCGTGAACTCCGGCAACGTGACCAAAGATTCGAGCAAATTGCTCGGGTTCGCCGTCGGTGACGAGGGCGTTGCCGACGCGCTGAACTTGGGTCAGGTGAAGTGGACGGGCGAAATCGGTGAAGACGGTGCCGTGCAACGCGGCGTCTACGACAAACCCAAGTTGACGGACTTCAACGACGGGGACGTGCGTTGCATCGGTTGCCACGCGACCATTCCTGACGGAACCGGCGTCATGTTCGGGGATGACTGGCCCTGGTCACTCGCCGGCGCTGCCCTCAACACTGGCGCAATCCCCACTGGAATCGGGCTGGGCGCGCAGGCGATCATGAAAACGCCTTGGTGGGGGCAGCAAAGCATGTCCAAGTCGCATTGGACCGCAGGCGATAAGATCATCGTGACCAGTTACGGCACGACCTTCTCGTCGGGGGCGAAACGCACCATTCCTTGGAGCAAGCTGCCGGCCTACGCCGGCACGGACGGCGCGACGACCACCGATAAGGTCAAGTGGCACGCATTGGCTTGGATCAACGCGGAGTACGCGGCCGACATCCCGGTTACGGTCGCCCCGGGCATGTCCGGAGACTACGGCAGCCCCAACCTGGCGAGCCGCAACTCGATGGTCACCGCCGCCGAAGGCACGGGCTGGGGCATCATTTCGACCGGCGACACGGGCGTCAGTGATGTCTCGCCGAACGTCAGCCACGACGGCAAGTCGATCGTGTACGTGACTACTGACTATTCACCCGACGGTCATCCGGACGCGACGGCCAAGGTCGCCGACATCCGCACCGTGCCGTACAGCAAAACAGGCGGTGCATCGGCGCCGCTGGCTGGCGCGTCGGATCCCAGCTTACTCGAGTACTACCCGTCGTATTCGGCCGACGACCAGCTGGTCGCCTTCACTCAGGCGCCCAAGCCCGGCACTTCGTC
>Ga0302323_100002222_pt1 | contig 15755 bp, 12 predicted proteins | sample Fen_T0_3_FD_201950 | JGI IMG/M metagenome (GOLD analysis project Ga0302323, IMG submission 201950) | Peat permafrost microbial communities from Stordalen Mire near Abisko, Sweden - Fen_T0_3 | ecosystem: Environmental > Terrestrial > Soil > Wetlands > Permafrost | place: Sweden: Abisko... | reverse complement strand
ATCGCCGCAGCCCAGGTCGAGGACGCTGGCGCCCATCGGGATCTCGCGCGAAATGATTTCTTCCTGCCAGCGCATGGAGGCCGATTCGCCGGCCGGACGGCTCACATGGGCCCTCATCAGCGCTGCGATGTCAGCGGCACGCCGCTCGAAGAGGCCGTGCGGCAGTCGGGTCAGGTCGCGGTCGGTGATGAGAGCGCTATCTGCTCGTGGTTGGGTCATGGGTTCCTAATGGGCGAGAAAGCTGCGCAGCAGCCGTCCTACTTTTTGGGTTTCGACGAGAAAGGAATCGTGGCCAAAGCGCGACGGCACATTGGCGTAGGTGACCTTCACGCCGGTCTTGGCCATGGCTAGCGCCAGATCTTTGCAGTCGCCGGACGGGTACAGCCAGTCCGAGTCGAACGAGACGACGAGGGCCCGTGCGCGCACGCGCCGGCAGGCCTCCACCAGACTGCCGTTGCCCCAGGTCGCTGCGGCGTCGTAGTAGTCCATGGCGCGCGTGATGTAGAGATAGCTGTTGGCATCGAAGCGCTCGACGAAGGCCCGGCCCTGGTAGTCCAGGTAGCTTTCGACGGCGAATTCGATGCCGAACCCGGCCTTCTGGTCGCTGTTGCGCTGCAGGCGGCGGCCGAACTTCTCGTGCATACCCTCGTCGGACAGATAGGTGATATGGGCAAGCATGCGGGCGGCGGCCAGCCCGGCGTCGGGACCGCCGCCGTTGCCGTAGTAGTCGCCGCCGGCAAAGCCGGGATCGTTCATGATGCAGTAGCGAGCGACAGCGTTGAAGGCGAGGCCCTGCGCCGACAGTCGGGCACTCGAGGCCAAGATGACGGCGCGTTCGATTCGCTCGGGATAGGCCAGCGCCATCTCCAATGCCTGTTGTCCCCCAAGCGATCCTCCGACTGCGGCGCATACGCGATCCACGCCCAGAGCATCGAGGAGTCGTCCGTGCAGTTTCACCCAGTCACCCACTGTCACCATGGGAAAATGGAGGGCGTAGGGCTTGCCGGTACGGGGATCGGTCGAGGCCGGGCCCGTGGTCCCGTAGCAACTTCCAAGCACGTTGGGGCAGATGACGAAGTAGCGTTTGGTGTCGATGGCCTTGCCGGGCCCGACGATGGCATCCCACCAACCCGGCTTGCGCAGCCGCCACACGCGACCGTTGTTCGCCACGTCCTTGTCCCAGCCCGCGACGTGGGCATCACCCGAAAGGGCGTGCGCAATCAAGACCACGTTGTCTTTGCGCGGGGACAGCGAGCCATAGGTCTCGTACTCGACATCGATGGGGCCCATGCGGCCGCCCAGCTCCAGCTCGATGGGTGACTCGGCCGAAACCAGGCGTAGGGTTTGCGCCTGGGTCCAGCCTACTGAATCCGTTCCGTCCGGGCCGCTTTCCCGGGTCCCTTCTTTTTGCTCAGGAGCCATAGACCCCCATCAGTTCACAAGGGGAAGGGTTTGCGCAAGGGCTCCGCGCGCTTAGATGGAGTAGTCTGGCGCGTCATTGCCCAGCGCGGTTCGGTAGCGCTCGACGAGCACATGGAAGCTGGCCGAATCGTACACGGAACTGGACGAGCGAACCGCCGCTTCCCAGATGGGGGCGAAGACCGACTGGGAAGCGTGCGAGCCGCCGCCTTGGCTGCGACCGGCTATTTCGGGTTCCGCCAGAGAGCCCTGCACCACGCGCAGGACGTCTCCTACGGAAATGCGGGCCGGGGGGCGAGCCAGCACGTAGCCGCCTTCGTTCCCCCGGCGCGATTCGACCAGGCTGGCGCGCTTGAGCTGCGCCAGGATGGCTTCTAGGAATCGTGCGGGGATGGCCTGGGCTTTTGCGATCTCACCGATGGAAACGGGGCCGTGACCGAAGCGCATGGCCAGCTCGAGCGTCGCGCGGAGAGCGTATTTGCTTTTTTGGGTAATCGCCATCCAACAACCTGTACTGCGGGTATCGCAATTCCTACTAACTCTATCGACTCTGAAAGGCGGGTGCTGGGTTGTCAAGGCGGGATTGCAGGCGGGGTGAAGAGGAGGGGGCGGCCACGGCGACGACCACGGCGACGGCCACGACCACGGCCACGACCATGACCACGGCCACGACCACGGCCACGACCATGACCACGGCCACGGCCACGGCCACGGTTTTGGGAGAGGGGAACGGGGGGTTAGGCGAGGGCGGAGTGTCTGATTTGGATGGTGTCGGCTAGGCGGTCGACGGCAGAGAGGTCTTCCGGGGTGGGGAGGCCCTTGCTCATCAAGGGGTCGAACATTTCTAGCTTCAGACCTGCCAGCAGGCCTTTCAGGGTGTCGACGGTTTTTCCGCCCCAGGCCTGTGACCCGATGATGACGGCGTGGCGAAGCTTGGGCTTGATGGCGCCGGTCAGATAGGCGGCGTAAACCGCCGCGGGATGGGGACCGTTGAGCACCGTCGGTGTCGCCATGACCAGGGTGGCGGCGTCGACCAGCGCCATGGCCAATTCGCCGAGATCGACCGTTGCCAAGTCGAACTGCTTGACGTTGATCCCGCGGGCGACGAGGCGATCCACCAGCCGGTCCACCATCATCTTGGTGCTGCCGTGCATGGACACGTAGGCGACCAGGACTTCGTTCTTCACCTTGTCCGAGATCCAGTCCTTGTACGCGTCGATGATGAACTCTGGCCGGCGGTACACCGGGCCGTGGCTAGGGGCGATGAGCGCAGGGCCCATGGCTTCGATCTTCTGCAGGTAGCCCGGGTATTTGTGCCGGAATGGCATCATGATCTCCGCGTAGTAGCGTTTGGCCGAAAGGTAGACGTGGTGCTCGTCGTCGGCGTACAGGCTGCCCGTCGCCAAGTGCGACCCGAAGAAATCGCAGGTGAAGAGGATCTTGTCCTCGCGCAGGAAGCTGACCATCGTCTCGGGCCAGTGGACCCAAGGGGTGTACGTGAACTGCAAGGTACGCCCGCCGAGGTCGAGGCTGCCTCCGTCCGGCACGAGCTGGCAGGAGTCCATCGGTATGCGCAGGTGCGTGGCGAGCAATTCCATGCACTTTTGGTTGGTGACCACTTTGGCGCCTGGGTAGCGTGCCAGCACAGCCGGAATGCTGCCTGAATGATCTTGCTCGGCGTGATGGCAGACGACGTAGTCGATCTTGGTAACGCCCAGCTCATCGAGGTTCGCGAAGAGATCCTTGGCCAGATTCGGCTCGACGGTGTCGATCAGGGCGACCTTGTCTGCGCCCTTGATCAGGTAGGCGTTGTAACTGGTCCCCAGCGGCAAAGGAATAAGGGAATCGAAAAGCCGGCGATCCCAGTCGATTGCTCCGACTGAATACACTCCGGGTCTCATTTCGCGTGGCGCCATCGTCAAACTCCTTGGGTCGTCTTGGGGTCGTGAAGAACGTCAATCCATCGGGATGAATGCGTCCTTGGAAATACCACAGACGGGGCATCTCCAGTCGGCGGGAATGTCCTCGAACGCGGTGCCTGGCGCGATACCGTGTTCAGGGTCGCCAAGCACGGGATCGTATTCGTAGTCGCAGGCTGAGCAGACGTACCTTTTCATGGTTTCTTGTTTCCAATCTGTTGCCCGTCGCCGGGCACCGAACGGTTTGGCTGGCCTTCCTCGAAGGGTCCGGTGCTCTAGGAGGCTGGTGTCAAGCGGCTCCCGTCGCCTGTCGGGCTGCGGGCCCCGCCCGCTTCGTTGCTCGGCGGTTGAATACGTCCAGTATTCGCCCTCCTCGCGCCTCGCGGCCGGGGCTCCTCGCTCCGCCAGGACTCGGTCCGCCGTTTAACACCAGCCTCCTAGCGCCCTTCCACGACAAGTTCAACGGCTTGATCGACGGACAGGACAGGGTAGGGTTGGGGAAATGGCTAGCCCAAGCCCCACGCGCAAAGAACGCGACCTCCTCGGCGAACGTGATGTCCCGGCGTCCGTTCTGTGGGGAATTCACACCTTGCGCGCGGTCGAGAATTTTCCCCTGTCCGGTCGCCGTGTCTTTCCGGGTCTGATCCACGCCTTCGGTCTGGTCAAGCAGGCCTGCGCACGCACCAACCGTGAGATTGGCAGCTTGCCGGCGCGCGAAGGCGAAGCCATCGAGGCGGCGGCGGCAGAGATGGCCGAAGGCAAGCTGGACGAGCACATTTTGGTCGATGCCCTGCAAGGGGGGGCGGGCACGTCCCTGAACATGAATGTCAACGAGGTGCTGGCTAACCGAGCCCTGTTGCTCCTAGGGCGCGAGGTGGGCGACTACGCCGTCATCGATCCCCTAGACCACGTCAACATGCACCAGTCGACCAACGACAGCTACCCCACGGCCCTGAAACTGGCCGCTATCGCCAGCCTGCGCGGCCTGGAAAAGTCCGTGGTCGAGCTGCAGGAGGCGTTTCAAATCAAGGAACGCGAGTTGGCCGACGTGGTGAAGGTGGGTCGCACCGAGTTGCAAGATGCCGTGCTGACCACATTGGGACGCGAGATGGGCGCCTACGCCGAAGCGTTCAACCGTGATCGTTGGCGCATCTACAAATGCGAAGAACGTCTGCGCGTGGTGAACCTGGGTGGAACCGCTATCGGCACCGGCCTGGGCGCTCCTCGGACCTACATCTTTCGCGTGGTCGACGTGCTGCGCGAGCTGTGTGGTTTGGGCATTGCGCGGGCGGAGAACCTGGTCGAAGCAACCCAGAATGCCGATTCCTTCGTCGAGGTCAGCGGCATTCTCAAGGCGTGCGCCAGCAGCTTGTGGAAGGTTTGTTCGGACTTGCGGCTGTTGTCGTCGGGGCCCAACGCCGGGCTGGGCGAAATCCGATTGCCGGCGCGGCAGGCGGGCTCGTCCATCATGCCTGGCAAGGTGAATCCGGTCGTGCCCGAGGCGGTCACGCAAGCGGCGATGCAAGTCATCGCCAACGACCTGGCCATCAGCTTGGCGGTTTCGTCGGGTTCGCTCGAGCTCAATCCCTTCTTGCCGTTGGTTGCGGACGCACTCTTGGGTAGCTTGGACCTGCTGACGGCCGCCTGTCGGATCCTGGCCCGCGAATGCGTATGGGGTATCGTGGCCAACCTCGAACGCTGCGAGGCCCACGTCCATGGTGGAACCGCAGCCCTGACGGCGCTGGTGGAACGCATCGGGCACGCTGCAAGCAACGACCTGTCGAGGGCGGTAGCTGCCGGTGAAGGGAGTTTGCGCGAGTTGGTGGTGCGCCTGGGGCTGCTTTCGGCCGAGGAATACGAACATCTCACTTCGCCGGGACGTGTGAATCAAATGGGTCATCGCAGTAAGGAGACAGAATGAACGCGGCACCTCGAGGAGTACGTTTGCACATCGGTATCTTCGGTCGGCGCAATGTGGGGAAGTCGTCCCTGCTCAACGCCCTGACTCGGCAGCAGGTTTCCATCGTTTCGCCCGAACCCGGCACGACCACCGACCCTGTGGAAAAACCGATGGAGATTACGCCGCTTGGTCCGGTGTTGTTCATCGATACCGCCGGCGTCGACGATGTCGGTGCGCTGGGGGCGCAGCGGGTCGCCAGCACCATGAAGGTTCTCGAGCGCACCGAGTTGGCCATCTTGGTCTTGGCCGAAGAAGGCCTGGGCAGCCTGGAGATTGCGCTCCTCGATGCTTTCGATCAGCGCAAGATCCCGGTTTTGCCCGTGGTCAACAAGATCGACCTCGCCACGCCGGCCGATGCCACCATCGACCGTCTCATCCACCGCGGGCTGAAGCCGATTTCGGCCAGTGTTGCGCGTGGAGATGGACTGGCCGAGATCCGCGAAGCCCTCGTCGATCTAGCGCCCGAAGAGTTCCTCAATTCGCCCACGGTGCTTTCCGATCTGGTTCCGCCCGGCGAGTGCGCGGTGCTTGTCGTTCCCATCGACAAAGAAGCGCCCAAAGGACGTCTGATTTTGCCGCAATCGCAAGCCATCCGCGACTTGCTCGATCACGACGCCTACGCCATCGTGGTGCAAGAACGCGAGTTGCGTGGCGCACTCGACAACCTGAAACGCAAGCCGGCCTTGGTCGTTACCGACTCGCAGGCCTTCCTGAAGGTTGCAGGTGACACGCCCCCCGACGTGCCCATGACATCGTTCTCCATCTTGTTCGCCCGGCAGAAGGGCGACCTGCTGCAATTTGCCCGCGGCGCCTTGGCCATCGACAGCTTGAAGCCCGGCGATCGCATTGCCATTGCCGAGGCGTGCTCGCACCATCCGGTGGGTGAGGACATCGGCCGCGTGAAGATTCCGCGCTGGCTTGGGCAATATGTCGGTGGGGCACTGAACGTCGAGCAGGTGCAGGGACGAGACTTCATCGCCGACCCCAAGCAATTCAAGCTCGTCATCCACTGCGGCTCGTGCATGCTGAACCGTCGCGAGGTTCTGTCGCGCATCTTCAATTGCAACCGCGCTGGCGTGCCCATCACCAACTACGGCATGGCCATCGCCTACAGCTTGGGCATCTTCGAGCGTGCTTTGCAGCCGTTCCCGGCGGCGTTGGATGCCTACCGTCAAGCGGTGGCCGCGCGCAAGACGAAGCCCATGCAACGCGTGGAGTAGCCTGTCAGCGCGGTCACAGGGCCTCCCCTGGGGACGACGGAAAACTGACCAACCGGACGTGGGCCCCGCGGATTTTTGAGGCGGGCGAGCAACGGGGCCACGCGCCCACGGCGGTTGGTGTGTGGCACGAGGGTTGCTATTTGACTGGGCGCGGAGGAACCCATGCGCCTATCACCTACACTTGCACCCAGAATCTTCACGCTCCTCGCTTCGAGCATGGTCGTGGCGGCTTGCGGTGGCTCGACAAGCCCCACTGCCGAACAACCGACGGAACTGCCTACCTACACCAGCGAAGCTCCAGCGACGGGCGCCAATGGCAACGGCGCCACCTTCGCGGGTGGCGGAACACTTGGCGTGGCAGGGCCGACAGCTAGCGGTACGGACTCCCAGGGCACGGCCACAGTTGCACCCGTCGTACCGGGTGGTCGTGTGGCCGACGTGCAAGAGGCCGACGTCTATCGCATCCAGAACAACAAGCTCTTTCTCCTCAACACCTACCGCGGGTTCTTGGTCTACGACATCAGCAACACCAAGCAGCCGGTCCGCTTGGCGCATCTCCCGGTCTACGGCTATCCCGTCGAGATGTTCGTCGACGGCAACACCGTCTATGCATTGCTGAGCGATTCGCTGTATCTCACCCAAGTGGGTGGGCAGCTGCAGTTCCAAAGGCGGAACACCTCGCAAATCGTGACCATCGACATCAGCGACCCGGCCAATCCCAAGCTGCTGCAGTCGCAGGACTTGGCCGGGCAACTTCGCGAGGGTGTTTCCCGCAAGATCGAGAACTCGATCTACGTGGTCTCCTACCAGCCCAGTGGCTATTGGTACTACGGCTGGGGGCCGCAAAACGGTGCCCAGCAGCCCAACGAACAGGCCTGGGTATATTCCTTCGACGCCTCGTTGCCCGGCAATCTGAAGCAAGTGGGCCAGATCAAGGTGTTCGAAGGCGGCAACACCAGCACCTACGATTCGACTACCGGAGAAAGCCATAGCCGCCGTTCCAACGGCGTCACCTTGTCGGCGACTTCCAACGCCATCATGGTGGTGCAAAATTGGTACACCGATGACAGCTTTCCCGGTACGCCAATCAAGTCGTCGGCCGACGGCGGCGTGACCGGCTACACGTGCGGCAGCTACCGCAGCGACCAAGAGTCGGTCGTGTCTGTGGTCGACGTCAGTGATCCGACTGGCATCATTCGCGTGGCAGCCACCTTTGCCGCTGCCGGTGCTTTGACCGATCAATTCAAGCAAACCTACGTCTACGATGCGGCTGCCAACAGCGGAACCTATCTGGGCATTTTTGCCCGCAACACCTGGTCCGGCGACAGTTGCAACTACACCCAGCAGACGCAAAACACGTTGATCGCTTGGAACATCACCGGCGATGGCTCGGCCAGCAGGTTGTCGGCAGTGGATTTCGGCAAGCCCAACGAAACCGTGCGTGGGTCCTACTTCGATGTCGAACGTAAGGTCGCCTTTGCCATCACCGCCCGCAGCATGGATCCGATGTATGCCATCAGCTTCGCAGACAGAAACAACCTCAAGATCTTGTCTGCGATCGACGGCCTATCGGGTGACATGGATCTCTTCCGCTCGGTGGAAAATGGCCACTACCTCCTGGCCGTGGGGCGCGATACCGGAGCCGCTTGTGCGACCTATGCGTCCGGGACAGGCGGTAGCGCCGGGGGAGCCGATGCCGGACTCAAGCCGACCTCGAGCTCGGCCATTTCCGTCAGCCTCATCGACGTGCGCGATCTGGGCAAGATTCGCTTGGTCCAGCGCAAGTGCCTCGACATTGCCAATTCGGGCTGGGTTAGCTCGAACGTTACTTGGAACCTCGACCAAGCGCACAAGATGATTGGCCTCGAAAGCGACGGGAACACCAACGTCCTGACCGTCCCGGTTTCCTATTCGGTGCAGGACACCAGCAATGGCAACAGCTGGTATTGGTACCGCTACGAAACTGCCGTTGGCATCATGTCGTGGGATCTCAGCCACTACGTCGATACCTTGCCCGCCGAGCAGCAGGACGTCATCACAACCCATGGCCACTTCGTCCATCCCAACGGCCAGGTCAATCGGTCGGTGATCTACACCCAGCCGACCACGCAACAGCGCCAGATGCTCAACATCTCGGACATGTATTTGTCGCTGGCCAACATCCAGGACTTGGACAAGCCCACGCTCGACTCGGTGGTCGAGGTCGCTGCTGCCGACCAAGCAGTCTTTCGCTTCGGCGACTACGTGGTCGAGCAGGTTGCTTTGCCCACCAACGACTACAGCCAAACCAACTTCGAATTTCGCGTGAAGAAGGCAGGCGGCGATCTGGATGGCACTGCGATGGTAGCTTCCTTTACCGTTGGGCAGGTGCAGCAGGTCATCCGGCATGGCAGTCAGCTGGTCATGCTGCGTGCCGTCCAGACGACCAGCGATGCAGGAACGTATAGCTATTCCAGCCAAGCCTTGGTGTACGATCTTTCCAATCCTCTCACGCCGAAGGCAGCGAGTACTATCGACTTGCCCGCTGATCTGAGCCCTTATTATGGCTACTACCGTTACTATTGCGGCGCCATGGGGTACTTTGGCGGCTACTACTTCGGCTCTGGTCAGACCCTGGCGTCAGTCGATGAAGGTATCGCCTTTCTCATCCAAAGCGTGAACTACGTGCCGAAGACAGTGACGGCACCCGACGGCGGCTCGACCACGCAGTACAGCCCCGTGTACAAGCAAAATTTGGCCTTCTTGGACTTGCGTGACCCAGCCAATCCCATGGTTTCCGAGCAGGCGCTCGCCTTGCCGGGGGCAGGGGCAAACCTTGCCGAGTCTGCCTCGGTGGTGGCCGATACCATGGTGCCGGCTGGCTTCTACATCACCTACCGGGTGCAGCTGGGAAGCGCGCAGAGCGCCGCGACCCAGACGACTCTCTACAGCTATGCCAATTATGCCCAGCGATGGGAGCGCAAGAATGGTGCATGGCTTACCGAGGGCGCAATCAACATTCCGGGCACGCTGACCCGCACCTGGGCCGCGGCCGATGGACAGCGATTGTTCCTTACCCGGAACGATGTCTATTCCATCCAGACAGTGAATACTTACACGCAGTGGGTGGACGAGGTCAGTCTGAAGCTTCTTCGCGCAGTGACCGTCGGTGGCAAGTCCGGGGCGGCCCTTCTCGATACGCTCCCGTTTGCCGAGCTCACGCCCAAGGCAATGGTGTACGACGGTGATCGCATTTACATGGTCGTGTCGAATACACCCTACTACTACGGATACTATGGGGTCGGCCTGCCGGTGCTGGCGAGCTCCGGAACGAGCGCCTCCAGCGGTCAGGGCGGATCGGCCGGCAGTGTCGACACGTCAGTGGCCGACACCTCGGACCGCCTCACCATCATCGATATGTCCCCAGGAAAGCTGACCATTAGCTACGACCAGCCCACCGAGCTCACGAACCTGGATCTGATGGGCGTGCAGCAAAACAATCTGTTCGTCAAGTTGCAGGGTGACGGCATCTTGGTGGTCGACGTCACCAGTGCCACGCAACCCAAGGGCGTGTCGTTCTATCGTACTTTGGGCTGGGCGTCGGGCATCGAGTTCGCCGGCACCAGCGCCTACGTTCCAGCCGATTACTATGGCACCTACCACCTCGACCTGAACGCACCCGGCAATCTGTAGAGGGCGGAAAGAGCCTGTAGCCTCGTTCGAAACGCCGGCCGACTGAGGGAGAACCCAGATCGGCCGGCGTGAGCGGTCGCGGTAGCGTGAGCGCCGGGCGTCTTGCGCCTCGCGTGGGTGGCTAGCATGAGCGTCCGTGGCTCGCCATACCCAGCCGCCCGACCAGCCGCGATGATGGGCTTGTGCGGCCAGCGTGCAGTGCTTGGACTGAACCTCACCAAGCTTGCTTCGGGGCGTTGCCGGAAAGAAGGGGATTGTCCTGGCGGTATGAGCGAAACACGGGGACCACGGTCCTTCTACGGGCGAAATCGGGAAGTCGGCCGCACCGGCAGCGCGGGATGGCCTGGCCACGCCATCTCCTCCTCGAACTACCCGACACGCACTAGAACTCCAGACCAGCGGCAAAGCCTGGGAACATGCGGACGGTGGTCTTGCCGCTGGTCCACACCTGTTCGGCAAAATTCACGTTGCGGGGGCGGCGGTCGTCATCGCCCTTGGCCTCTTGCACGTTGAGGGTGGGGCCGGCGACCACAGCCAGGTGCGTGGCAATAGCGTAGCCTGCCTGGATGCGGAGGCTTTGCAGCCAGCGCTGTTTGCTGTAGTCGGTGTTCAGCTTCACGGTTCGTCCTGTGTGCGAATCCGAAAGGACCGTGAAGTTCGTGTTTGAGGCATCCACATCGAGATAGAAGCGGCCGCCACGGGGAATGGCGTGGACGCCAATACCAAAGCCGCTGGTGTATTCGCGGTGTCCATCGGCGTCGATGTCGCGGGTCATCCCCACGGCACCGGCCACGTAGACCCATCGGGTACCCAGCTTGAACCCGACATTGAGGGCGCTGATGTTGTTCCAGCCCAGGGTCAGACGATTGTCACCATCCAGCACGATGGGAAGAAGCGCGATCGATGCACCGTTATTCTTGCGCGCGAAGCTGACCAGTCCGATCTGGACGCCGTCCACTTCATCGGCCACGTTCACTAGGCCGATCTGGGTGCCGCGTTGCTTTTGGACGACGTTGACCAATCCGACGCTGGCAGCGCTGCGTTCCCCGCTGCCTGCCGTGACATTGACCAAGCCGACCTGGGCGGCAGTCGACGTGCGTGTCGGCTTGTCCACATTGATCAGCCCGACCTGGGCACCGGCCATGTCGCCTTTTTCGAGGTTGACCAGGCCGACCTGTGCGCCCTCTGTATCGCCTCTTTCCAAGTTGACCAATCCGACCTGGGCCCCATGCAGCGAGCGGTCGGCAATGTTGATGAAGCTGACCTGTGCGCCTCGGACCGGGCCGCGGGCCACGTTCGCTACCCAGCCGAGTTGGACGCCACGCAGGCCAGCAAGGGCCAGGTTGAAAGAGGACAGTTGGGCGCCGGCAAGGGGGCCGTAGCTGAGCGCGAACGCACCGCCCAACTGAACGCCGACGGCCTTGTCTTGCACGATGTTGCCCGCCAAGGAAAGCTGCATGCCGCGCAAACTGTCGGAATGGCCCACAACGCCCAGGATAAAGTTGTGTTCGACCGGTTCTCCGGTATTTCCCGATAGACGAAAGCCCGGTGCCAGGACCAGATCGAATCCAACGTGTCGGTAGTGGCGGGGCCACACCACGGGGCCGGCAGGGCCAAGCGTCGGTCCGCCTTCACTACCGCGCAAGACACTGACCATGGGAACCACCGGTTTGAGCTGGTCTGGCGAAAGCTCGACACGACCGTCGCGCGCCAGATTGATCGTGCCTTCGGAAATCTGTCCGTCTTTGTCGATCACCACGTGGTAGACGCCCGGCTCGAGGCCCAGCTCGACGGGGTAGTTGGGCTCTTTATGCAATTCGACCAGCAGTCGGTCTCCAGCATCGCGGACGTAGATCCGCCCGACCAGGTCGCGTCTCAGTACCAGCCTCGCGCCCGATGCATGCAGATCTGTCATGACCAAGTCTCCGGTGCCCGCAAGTTGAATGTCGTAGGCCGGATGCTGTGCTCCGGCGCGCGACGTTTCGGTTCGTTGCAGGGTTTCGTTGTAGGCAAATTGGTAGGCCTCGTTCAAGGTGACCCGCTGATCGTGGTTGGCATCGGCGGCACCGCGCATGCCGGAAAGCAGATAGTGGGTGAAGAAGGCGGCGCCCACCCGGTCCGATTCTTGCGCGGCTTCGTCGGCCGAGCTGGCGGTCAGGAAGGCATGGCCGCGCGCTTGCGTGGAGACGTCGCTTAGGAAAGGCATGCGATGAACACCCCCTTTGAGGCGGATCAGCGTTCCCGACGCGCAAGAATCGAGAATGGCGATGCGCACATCGGCCCCGAGACCGTCGATCCATTGCCGCAGCTCCCGGTAGCCGACGCTTTCACCGCCAAGGAGCAGGCCTTCCTCGTCGGAATGCCCCGAGTAATAGACGAAGACCTCGCGCCGTACCAGCGGGCGGCGTTCGCGCGCGATTTCTGCCTTCAGGGTCGTGAAAGCCTGCAGCAAGCGCGCGCGTGTGGCATCGCGCACCGACACGATATCTTCCGCGTGAACCCCGCCCAGGTTGGCAAGGACGTGTCCCATCGAGTCGCCATCGGAGTTGGCGAAGCGCAGGTGGGGGCGGCCGGGCCCGCCGTCGTTGGACGACGCCACCAAGGCGAAGCGTCGAATGGCGGTACCTTCCCCCGGCTCGGCAGCACCTGCTAGCGGGGTGAGAGAGAGGAGCGCGGTAATGAGAACAGTGGCGCGCATCATGGCTTTTCCTTCTTCAAGACAAGTTCAAACAAGGTGAGGGCAGGGGGCAGCGGGCTACCGTTTTGCAGAGCATCGACGACCTCGGCCATCTGGAAAGGCATGTCCGATGTGACGAAGAGAAAACGTTCGAAACCGGGGGAATCGTCGAGTTGGTAGGCGTGGGCCAAGGCTCGTTCGCCGTCGCGTTCAAGCGGCGCCGCCATGCCGGGCGTCTCCGGCAAGTGAAGCGTAACCGTCCCTCGCGCATCCACGGAGGCAACCAGGCCAAAGCGCCTGCCTCCCGCTACATAGCGAATCTGCAGGGTGTCGCCTTGGTGCACGGGCATGCCGGCGCGAAGAATTTCGGAGCCTGAGGGCGTCTTACGGTAGATGCGCAAGCTGGGCTTCAAATCGCCTTTGAGAGTGATGTTTTCCGCCTCCGTCGTTCCCTTGCCCGAAGGTTGCAGGTTCCCGGGCCCGCGCACAGCGAGGATCATGGCCACGGTGGCAGCACAAGCGGTGGCCATGGACAAGGCCCACCAGGGACGCATCGCCCGCGCCTGACTTGGTCGGGGATGGCCGACGGGGAGGGCGGCTCGGTGCTGGATCTCTGCCACAACCTGAGCGGGGGGAAACGCCGCCAGAATTTCGGCATTGGACGCGGCCAAGGCTGACAATGTCCGTTTTTCTGTCTCCTCCGTGCCCAGTGCTTTCATCCGTGCCCTGAGCTCGTTGGCTTTGGCTTCGTCTAGCTCGCCCAAGGCCAATCGTTCGATCAGCCAGGCGGGAACTCCCTCCGGTCTTGGCGTGGTCATGTCGCTCCATCGAGGCTGGGGATGCGTTCCTTCAGGGTGCGCAGGCGTTTGCGAACCCCCGACACCGACAAGCCCACTTCACTGGCGACTTCTTCCAGTGTCAGGCGATCGACATAGTGAAGAACGGCGATGAGCCGCGTCGATTCGGGTTGTCCCGCAAACAGGCGGTCCAAGATGCGTCCGGCTAGCGTGCGGCTTTCCGCATTGGCTTCGCTGTCTAGGGCGGCGATCTGGAACAACATTTCGTCGTCCCGGTCTTCTGGCTTGCGACGTTCACCGCGCAAGCGGTTGAGACAAACATGGGTAGCCGTGGTCAGAAGCAGCCCGCTCGGCGAGTTTGCATCCAGGGTTTCTTTACGGCGCAAAATTTCAACGAAGACATCGTGCATGGCATCCACCGCCTTTGCTTCATCCCGCAGAAGGTGACGACATCGGCGCAGGACCATGGGTCCATACAGCCTGTAGAAGCTTTCGATGTCTACCGCCATGCGGGTCTCTCCTAGCAGAACACCGGGTCCGGGCAGAAGTGTTACCTGGACTTTGACGCCGGGATTGCACGCGAAGGACCAGCGTAGGCGCGTGCGGCACCTGCGATCCAGCGGCGCCAAGCGCCAACTAGGGCCGGTGGCTCGAGACTAGTCCGCGAGCATCTCGCTGAACAGATTCTCTAGTAACCGCCTGCCGGTGACTGCCATCGCTCGGCAGGACTGTTCGCTCATGGCCGCGATGACCGCCGGTCCGTCGGGTCCCAGTGCGCTGACGGCAAAGGCGGCATCCTCTTCGGCCCACAGGCGAGTCAGCGCAGCGTCCACCTCGAGGTGGAACTGCAGCCCGAAGATGCGTCTTCCCAGCCGAAAAGCCTGGTTGGCGCAAAGGTCACTTTCCGCCAAGCGCACGCTGCCGGTGGGAAGGTCGAAAGTGTCGCCATGCCAATGGAGAACATCTAGGCAGGCGGGCAATCCCTTAAGGGCGGGCTCGTGCTCCCGTCCCAACAGTCTGACTTGGCCAAAACCGACTTCTCGCACCGGTTCGAGAACGCCCTGCCGATTGGGGCGCCGGTTGGGGTAGACCCGGCTGCCGGCTGCGTAAGCCAGCAGTTGTGAGCCTAGGCAGATGCCCAACATTGGCTGTTGCCGGCCCAGCACCTTGTGCACGAGCTCGACCTCCCGGTCGAGGTAGGGGAAGCGCGGATCCCCCACCTCCGCGACGCCCATTGGACCACCCATGATGACGAGGAGGTCGCCTGGGGCTAGCGCGTCGGGTACCGGTGCACCCAAGTCCAGCCGCCGAACGTCGGTTCGTAACCCTCGCTGGTGGCAGAGCTCGGCAATCATGCCCGGACCTTCACGATGAAGATGCTGAAGAATGAACGCTTGTTTCATGGTCTGGCTGCCGTACCGCCGCGCACTGGTTCTGGGAGGACACCGATGTAAGGGAGGTTGCGGTAGCGCTGATCGTAATCGAGCCCGTAGCCGACGACAAACAGATCCGGTACCTCGAAGCCGAAGAAATCCAGGGGCACCTCGACGCGACGGCGCGACGGTTTGTTGAGCAGACTGCACACGCGCAGACTGGCAGGGTGCCGCGTCTCGAGCAGGTCGAGCAGGTAGCGCAGGGTAAGGCCGGTGTCCACGATATCCTCGATGAGGAGAACGTGTTGACCGGCGATGGGCAATTCCAGGTCGTTGGTGATGGCGAGAACGCCTGAGCTTTCCGTGGCCGATCCGTAGCTGCGGACGCCCAGAAAATCGCAACGGACGTCGTTGTGTGTGTGCGGAGCACAGGCGGCATTGGTTGCCAGCGCCCGAACGAGATCGGCCATGAAGACGAAGGCGCCGCGCAGAACGCCGACAACGTGGATGGGCCGATCCGCCGTTTGGGCATTGATCTCGTCGGCAAGCGCAGCCACTCGGCTTGCGATCTGGGCGGCGGAAATGAGTTGGCGAGGCTGCGCAAGGTGCAGTTGCGGATTATGATCCAAGCCGATTTCCCTTCTGGATGAGATAGCGTGGAACCCAGTCGAAGGATGGGTTGTCCATAACGTCAACTACCATGCGCAAAAACAACGGA
>Ga0302323_100002221_pt1 | contig 15755 bp, 11 predicted proteins | sample Fen_T0_3_FD_201950 | JGI IMG/M metagenome (GOLD analysis project Ga0302323, IMG submission 201950) | Peat permafrost microbial communities from Stordalen Mire near Abisko, Sweden - Fen_T0_3 | ecosystem: Environmental > Terrestrial > Soil > Wetlands > Permafrost | place: Sweden: Abisko... | reverse complement strand
CTGGCCCGGCTGCACGTCGAAGGTCAGATCGACGGTCTTGTTCTTGGCGTCGACGTTGGTGAGCGGGCTGACGTTGACGTAGGCGTAGCCCTCGTCCCGGTAGAGATCCGCGACCGCGTACAGGTCGCGCCCGATGCGCGAGAAGGCCACCAGCTCCCCGATCTTGGAGGTGACGGACCTGGCTACCTCCTCCTTCGGGTGCAGCAGCTCACCGGAGAAGTCGATCTTGCCGATCCGGAACTGGTCGCCCTCGTCGAGGCGGATGGTGATGTAGATGAACCGCTTGTCCGGGCTGAGCGACACCGAGGGCTTGTCCACCCGGATGTTCATGAAGCCCTGGTCCCGGTAGACCGCCTGGATCGCCTGGAGGTCGCGCTGGAACGCCTCCTCCTTGTAGGTGCCCGAGGAGGTCAGGAAGGACAGGTAGCCGCCCTCCTGCGTCTGCATCACCGCGGTCAGCTCCTCGCGGGCGACGCGCCGGTTCCCCAGGAAGCGGATCTCCTTCACCTGGACCTTGGCGTGCTCGTTGATCGCGAACACCACCGTCACCTGGTTGTCCGGCTGCGGATCCAGGCGGTAGCCGACCTCGGCCAGGTAGTAGCCCTTCTCGACGTACTTATCCTGGATCTTCTTCACGTTCCGGCGAACCGCCTGGACGTCGAGGATCGAGAACGGCTTGATGTCGGTGAGGTCCTTGAAGTCGTCCTTGGAGATCTCCTCGTTCCCCTCGATCCGAGTCTCGTGCACCGCCGGCTTCTCGGTGACCTTGTAGACCAGGACCGGCGCGTCGTTGGTCCCCTCGAGCTGGACCACCACGTCGGAGAAGAACCCGAGCTTCATGATGGCCCGGATGTCCGCGTCGATCTTGCGGCGGTCGAAGAGGCCCCCGGGCTTCTCGGAGATGGCCGCCTTGATCGCGTCCACCTCGATGCGCCGGTTGCCTTCGACCCGGACCGACTCAACGGTGATGCGGCCAGCCTCGGCCGCGACGGCGGCGACCGGAAGGCACAGCAGGAGGAGCAAAAGATGTAGGGCGGAGCGCGGCTGCCTCACAAGGGGGCGGAATGTATTGCAAAGGCTGAAAAACCTCAAAGACATTCGTCGGTCCGGGCCGCCTTGCGGAACCCGCTCCTGGGCCTCTCGGGGGACCGCCCCTCCCCGCCTGACAGCGCCCTTCACGAGAGCTGTCCGGCGACCAGCCGCAGGCGCCGCGGGAGGGCGCTCGCGAGCTGCTCGTTGTGGGTGACGACCACCGCGGTGATCTTCATTCGCGCGTTCAGCTCCAGGAGGAGTGCGTGGATCCCCTCCGCGGTCTCAGGGTCGAGGTTTCCGGTCGGTTCGTCCGCGAGCAGCAACCGCGGCTCCAGGCAGAGGGCACGCGCCAGCGCCACCCGCTGCTGCTCCCCGCCCGAGAGCTCTCCAGGCCGGTGGCTCATCCGCTCCGACAGGCCGACCAGCGCCAGCATCTCGCGGGCCCGCCGCCGCGCCTCGGACCGATCCATCCGCCGGATCAGCGCCGGCATCATGGTGTTCTCCAGGGCCGTGAACTCGGGGAGGAGGTGGTGGCTCTGGAAGACGAAGCCGACCGTGGAGTTCCGGAACTCTGCCAGGTCCCCCTCCGGCCAGGAGAAGAGGTCGTCGCCTTCGAAGACCACCCGGCCGGTGGTGGGGGCGTCGAGGGTGCCGAGCAGGTGCAGCAGGGTGCTCTTGCCCGCGCCCGAAGGGCCGGTGAGGGCCAGGAGCTCCCCTGACGCGATGTCGAAGCTGACGTCTCGCAGCACGTCCAGGCGCCGCTCGCCGACCAGATAGGTCTTGGTGACGCCTTCGATGCGGATGAGAGGACCGTCCATCACTCGCTCCGCAGCCCGTCCACTGGGTGGAGCCGGGATGCCTTGACCGCCGGGTAGAGGGTGGCGAGGTACGAGAGCACCATCGCCGCCAGCGCGACCAGCCCGAACTGGGCGGGATCGACGAGGACCGGCAGGTTGGAGATGTAGTAGACCTCGGGGTTGAGCGGGATCCCGACCTTGTCGATCATCAGGCAGGTCCCGTAGCCGAGGATGAGGCCGAAGACCGTCCCCACCCCGCCGATGGCCATCCCCTCCAGCACGAAGACCTTCATGATGCTCGGCAGCCCCGCGCCCATCGACTTGAGCACCGCGATCTCGCGGGTCTTCTCCAGCACCAGCATGATCAAGGTCGCGACGATGGTGAAGCTGGCCACCAGCACGATGAACCCGAGGATCACCGCCATGACGACTTTCTCCATCATCAAGGCGGCGAAGAGGTTGCGGTTGAGCTCGCCCCAGTCCTTGGCCCGGTAGGGATACCCCTCCAGCGCGGTCAGCACCCGGCGCATGGTGGCGCGGGCCGCGTCCACGTCGCGGACCTTGAGCTCCAGTCCATTGACCGAGTCGCCGGCGCCGAAGAAGCGCTGCGCCTCCGGGAGCGCGATGTAGGCGAACTTGGAGTCGTACTCGTACATCCCGGTGAAGACCACCGCCGCCACCCGAAACGCGCGGCTCTTGGGCTGCGGGCCGGCCGGGCCCAGATCGCCGAAGGGCGAGACCACGTTCACCACCTCGCCCACCGAGATCCGCAGGCTGCGCGCCAGCTCCCGCCCGATCACGATCCCGGGGAGCGCCGGCGCCTTGCGCGCCTCGGCCGGAGGGGCACCGTCTCCAGCCTTCCGGGAGGACTGCTTCTTGCCGCCGTCGTCGAAGAGGTCGTCGGCCGATCGCGCGCCGGTCGCGCCAAAGCGCGCGGGGGGGATCCGCTCCGGATGGTCGAGGTTGGCCAGGTCGCCCTCGTCCACCGCCCTGGGGAGGTCGGTCACGGTACCGATGGTCGAGGCGTCGATGCCGCGCAGGATGGCGCCGGTCAGGTTCTTGTCGGCCGAGACCATCACCTCGCTGTAGAGGAACGGCGACGCGCCGGTGACGCCCGGGACCTCCAGGACCTTGCGGCGGACCTCGCGCCACTCGGTGAAGTCACCCTCCCCGTACTTGAGCACCACGCCGTGGGCGTTGGCGCCCAGGATCTTCTGCTTCAGGTCGGCCTCGAAGCCGCTCATCACCGACAGCACCACCGTCAGGGCCCAGACGCCGATGGCCACGCCAGCGATGGAGATGAGCGTCATGAGCAGCGTGGCGGGCAGGCGCCGGCGCTGGACCGGCTCTCCGCGCCGGACGGCCGCCCGTTCTTCCAGATCGCGCGTGAACGAAAAGGCGACCACGGCCAGGAGGCCGGGCAAGATCCCGGTGACGACCAGGCCGAATAGGGCCAGGAGCGTGCGCGCCGAGAACCGGAGGTGGCTCCTGGCCACGAACAGCTCGTAGGAGATCGACGGGTCGTAGCGGCTGGAGGCGCCGAGCAGGTAGGCGATCGAGGCGCCGATGAAGAGCAGCGTTCCGCTCAGGCTGCCGACGAGCACCAGGCCCAGCACCAGGACCAGCTTGCCCTGGATGGCCCATGCGCTCACCACCTGGGAGAGGTTGCGCGCGGTCCCGGTCGCGAGCACCGCCGCCAGGTGACCGCGCAGGGCGCCGGCCCCCCTTGCCTGCGCCACCGCCTCCACCGCGCCGTGCACGCGCACGCTGAGTAGGAGGAGCGCTGCGGTGAAGATCAGCCCGGCCGCGGCCACCTCGTAGAAGGGCAACCGCCGGCCAACGCGCGCCGCCAGCCCGCCCCAGAGCAGGGCCCAGATCGCAGAGGTGGCCACCGATCCACCCGTGACGATCCAGGATGGGCTCGCCAGGACCTCTCCAGTGAACGTCTGCCAGCCGGCCCAGATCACCGGCGTCAGGAAGAGCCCGACCAGCGCCGCGGCGAAGCTGGCGCTGGACCAGGGGCTGGGCGTGCTCCTCCCGCTGGCCACCTGTCGCCCTGGCGTGTCACCAGGGCGCGGGGCCGGCGGGCGCTCCGCTTCACGGGCGGCCGGAGTGTCGATCACGCGCGGGTCTTGAGGAGCGGGAAGAGGATCACGTCACGGATGGAAGAGGAGTCCGTGAGCAACATGGTGACGCGATCGATGCCGATCCCCTCACCCGCGGTGGGGGGCATGCCGTGCTCCAGCGCCCGGACGAAGTCCTCGTCGTAGGGCATGGCCTCCTCGTCACCGGTCGCCTTGGCCTTCACCTGCGCCTCGAAGCGAGAGCGCTGGTCGTTGGGATCGTTCAGCTCGCAGAAGGCGTTGGCGAGCTCCATCCCCCCGCAGAAGAGCTCGAACCGATCGACCAGCCGCGGATCGGCGTCGCGGCGGCGCGAGAGCGGGCTCACCTCGAGCGGGAAGTCGATCACGAACACCGGCCGATCCTTGGCCAGCTCTCGCTCGCCGAACACCTCGAACGCGGCGGCGATCGCCTCGCCGGGCGACTTCTTGGCGGCCTGCTCCAGCTTCCAGGCGTCCTCGGAGTCGTTCTCGCGCGCGGCAGCCCGGGCCACCGCCTCGGCCAGCCCCTTGCCCGCCAGCGCGTCCTCCACCGAGAGGCCCAGGGCGCGGGCACCCGCCTCCACCATCGAGACGCGCGGGTACGGCGGCGTGAAGTCGATGGCCTGCCCCTGGAAGTTGACCAGGGGCGAACCGGTCACGTCCACCGCCAGATTGTGCAGCAGCTCCTGGGTGAGCTGGATCAGGTCCTCGTGGGTGGCGTAGGCCTGATAGAACTCGATCATCGTGAACTCGGGGTTGTGCCGCCGGTCGATCCCCTCGTTCCGGAACACGCGCCCCAGCTCGTACACGCGGTCGAAGCCGCCCACCACCAGCCGCTTGAGGTGCAGCTCGAGCGCGATGCGGAGCTTGAGCTCGATGTCGAGGGCGTTGTGGTGGGTCTGGAAGGGCCTGGCCGTGGCGCCACCCGCCTCCTCCGGCTTGTGCAAGGTGGGGGTCTCGACCTCCAGGAAGTCCCGGTCGTCGAGGAAGCGGCGGATGGTGGAGACCACCCGGGCGCGCTTCTTGAAGACCTCGCGGACGCCCGGGGTGACGATCAGGTCCACGTAGCGCTGGCGGTAGCGGGTCTCGACGTCGGAGAGGCCGTGCCACTTCTCCGGGAGCGGCCGCAACGACTTGGTGAGCACCCGGAACTGGTGCGCCTCGAGGGTCAGTTCGCCGGTCTTGGTCCGGGTGGCCGGGCCCTCGGCCGCGATCAGGTCGCCGACGTCGAGCAGCTTGAAGATCTCGAACCCCTGCTCGCCGACCTTGTCCTTCTTGATCCAGACCTGGAGCTCACCCGCGCGATCGCGCAACCGCAGGAAGGCGGCCTTGCCGAAGCTGCGCACCGCCAGCACCCGGCCGGCGATCGACCAGTCGCCCGCATCCTTGGCGATCTCCTCGGCGGGTGCATCGCCGTACTTGGCGATCAGGTCATGGGTGAGGTGCTTCGGCGCGTAGCCGTTGCCGAAAGGGTTGACGCCGAGCGCGCGCAGCGCCTCGGCCTTCTTGGTCCGCTGCGCGATGATCTCGCGCTCGGTGGTTCCTAGTTCGTCGGCCATGGTCGATGAGAGCCCGCATCCCTTCGTGAACAGGGGAGAAATGAATGAAAGTCGTCGCAGGCTAGTCGCCTGGGCACGTCCCGTCAACGCAGGAGGCGGTCGGTCCCTTCCCGGCCGGGGCTCTGTCGCAGTAGCCCCAATTTCGCCCGATGGCGCGTCCGGGACCACGTCCGCACCATGAGAAAGCACATGGACGCGTGTAGGGAAACGCCAGATAAAGTCCTGGCAGGCGACCGATCAACCCCTTGAACGCCCGCCGCGAGCCATGGCATGACTCAGACCTATGACGACCAACAATAGAATGACGCAGCTCATCCGATGCGTTTCGGCGGCCGCGGCACTCGCGCTCGTCCCCTGCTTTGCCTCGGCGGCGGCCACGACCGCCCCGCGCTCCCACGGAGAGGTCGGAACTTTCGCCCTGGGTGGTGACCTCGGCCTCGACTTTGGCAGCAACGGCCTCGGAGCCGGGCTCCGGCTCGACGGCAATGGCTATTACACGTTGGCGGAGCTGGCGCCCAACGTGCTGTTCGACCTGGGCGGCAGCCTGGCTTTCATGCACAACGGCTGCTCCGTCGGCGACTGCGGCATCAGCAAATTCCAGATCTCTGGCGACGGCCGGATTCGCTACAAGCTCCAGCCCAACATCTCGCTCTACGGTGATGCGGGCCTGGGCCTGGTCTTCGCCAGCGGCACCGGTACCTGGGGAGGCAGCACCACTGGCGGGGTCTTCAAGATCACTGGCGGCGGCATGTACCAGGTGAAGGATCAGCTCTACCTGGTATTCGAGCCGCTCGGCCTGAACTTCGATTTCGGGGCCGGTACCGGCAGCTACTTCCACTACTCGATCGTGGCCGGCGTTCAGTACCGCTTCTAGCCGCTCGCCCTCGGCGCCGGGGGCCCGCCCGTGATGGCGGGCTCCGCGCCGGCTTCCCCTTACAGTCTGCGTCGATGTAGGTCCCCGTAGAGGTGACCTGCTCGCCCGGCCCGGCTAGACTCTTCCGGTCACGGGTCGGAGATCATCGCGCCGTCCCACCAGGAGGTCCCCATGCGCAAGCTCGCCGTTCTGCTTTCCGCTGCAGCCGCGTTGAGCACCCTCCCCGCTGCCGCTCGGGCCGGCACCGTCCTCGAAGGTTCGCTCGGCCTGGGCTGGGAGGTCTCTCCCTCCACGCAGCGTCAACCGATCAACATCATGATCGCTCCGGGCCTGACCTTCGCCGACGACATCCTCTGCGCGGAGCTGGGGCTGGTCGGCAACCTGGGCGACGTGAAGGACTCCAAGTTCGATCTGGAGCTCCGCCCCATGCTCCTGATTCGGCCGCCAGTCTTCCCGCTCTACTTCCGGGCGGTGCTGGCCGTGACCAACCTGGTCCACTCGCCCCTGCACGTGGCCTACGGCGGCGCGGTCGGGACCGAGTTCGGCGTGGGTGGTGTGGGGCTGTTCATCGAGGCCGGGGTGCTGCCCCGCAGCGTGAGCGACCAGATGCTCTGGGTGATCGAGGGACGGGCCGGGGCGCGATTCACGTTCTAAGCTCCGATCTCACGCCCGGGGATGGGGCCTGGGCAGGCTCTCTGCTAGGCTAGGGGCGGAGACCGTTCGACGGATGACCGAGCCGTTCGACACCACCCCAGAGCAGGAATGGCCGATCTGTCCGGCCTGCCAGAAGCGCCACGCGGTGCTCGCCCCGTGCGGGACCGTGCCCCCTGCCGCCAAACCCGCCCCCGCAGCCGTCGCCGCGCCGGAGCAGCCCGAGGCGGCGCCGAGCACGGGCGACCTCCCCGTCTTCCCGCCACGGCCCTCAACCGGCTCCGACCCCATGGTCGGCCGGATGGTCGGGAGCTTCAAGATCACGCGGCCCATCGGGCGCGGCGGGATGGGGACCGTCTACCTCGCGGAGCACCCCGCCATCGGAAGCAAGGTGGCCATCAAGTTCCTCCACGAGGCGATGGCCTCCAACACCGTGGTGGTGGGGCGCTTCTACGAGGAAGCGCGGGTGGTGAACCTGATCGGGCACGAGCACATCGTCGCCATCTTCGACCTGAGCCTGCTGCCGCCCAACCGGTACTTCATCGTGATGGAGTACCTGGACGGAGAGACGCTCGGCGCGCTGCTCCAGTCCGGCCCGGTCGAGCCGCGCCTGGGGGTCGCCATCCTCCTCCAGCTCTGCGACGCGCTCCAGGCGGTCCACGCCCGCGGCGTGGTGCACCGCGACTTGAAGCCCGACAACGTCTTCCTGGTGAAGCGGCAGGGGCGCGACCACTTCGTGAAGCTGGTGGACTTTGGCATCGCCAAGCTGCGCGACGCGCCGGGCGGCAGCTCGCACACCGCCGCCGGCATGCTGGTCGGGACCCCCGAGTACATGGCGCCGGAACAATGCGACAACCAGCCGGTCGATGCGCGGACCGACATCTACGCCCTGGGCGTCATCGCCTACGAGCTGGCCACTGGCCGGCTCCCCTTCTCCGGCAAGAGCATCACCCAGCTCTTGCTGGCGCACCTCCAGGAGAAGCCCAAGCCGCCCCGGGAGTTCGCACCATCGGTCAATCCGATCTTCGAGATGGCGATCCTGCGCGCCCTGGAGAAGCGCCCTGAGGATCGCTTCCAGGACATGGCGGCCCTGGGCGCGGTGCTGAAGGAGGCGCTCGCCGCCATGAGCGCGCCCCAGGCCGTGGCGCCAGCGCCGCCGGCGCCCGAGCCTGCGGACGATCCCTTCGTTGCCGCGCTGCTGGAGGGGCTGCAGCTCCGGATGAAGGCCAGCTACTACGAGCTGCTCGAGCTCCCCCTCGACGCCGACTTCGCCGCCGTCCGAGCGCGGGCGAGCGCGCTGCGGCGGGATCTCGAGTCCCTGCGGATCCGTCCACTCAAGCCCGAACAGGCGATGCTGCTGGTACCGCTCCTCCACCGGATCGACACCGCCGCGGCCGTGCTCGGCGTCCCCTCCGAGCGGCTCGCCTACGACGCCGGGCGCGGGAACTACCTGGGCGTCACCCGCTGCATCGCGAGCGGCATCCCGGACGCGGTCTTGGCGTCCCGGCGCGCGGCCTTCATGGCGGAGCATGGCGGGAAGGACGAGGAGGCGCAGCGCCATCTGGCCCGGGCGCAGGTCGCGCGGGCGCTCCACAACGAGCCGGTGGCCCTGGCCGAGTACGAGGCGGCGCTGGCGCAGGATCCGCTCAACCTCTCTCTTCACCAAGCGTACTGGGGGCTGCGGCGCCAGCTCGCCGGGAAGGGAACCCGCGGGTGATCAGCTATCTCCTCTCGTTCCTGCGCCGGAAGTACTCCGGCCGGTCGGTGGACGACTTCGTCCGGGACATGCCCCGCCACTGGCTGGTCTGGGAGCCCGGGCATTGGCGGCCCTCCCGGCAGGTGGGTCACACCATGCTCGCGCTCCCGTCGGTGCGGGACGACCGCGGCGGAGAGGCGCTGGCCATGGCGCTCACCCCGCCGCGCGCGGGTCACGCGCACCTGGTACTCGGCCGGGACGAGGGAAGCGATCTGGTGGTGGAGGACGCCACCGTCTCCCGCGTTCACCTCCTGTTGACGCCCACCGCCCAAGGACGCTGGGCCGTGCGCGACGGCGGGTCTTCCAACGGAACCTGGGTGGGCGACCGGAAGCTGGAGGGGTCGGACTCGGTCGAGCTTGCCAGCGACGTCTCCCTGCGCACCGGATCTGTGCTGCTCACCTTCTACGACGCCGACGGTCTGTTCCAGCGGTTCTGGATGGTGGACCCGCAGTAGCAAGCAGCGCTGTGGCCGCGACCCACCGCCAAGCCGGAGGCCACTGGACGAGCGGGGACCCGCCGAGCGGTGCACGGCCGATGAATTTCTCAGGGCATGCACCGTCCCTCCCAGCATAGAATCGCCGCGATGCGCTTCCTCTCTCATGCCGCGCTGCTGGTTGCGCTGGTGGTCGGGGCCGCCGCTCGGGCGGAGGACCTGCCAGCGACGGCCGAGACCGCGCCCGAGCCGGTACCGACGCCGAGCGAGCTTACGCCCCCGCTGGTCCGACCGTACCTGATCGAACGGATCGTCATCACCGGCGGCCGGCGAACGCGGGAGTCGGAGATCCGCCACCGCCTGCTGGTGAAGGAGGGCGACGTCCTGGACGAGGAGAAGGTCCTCCTCTCCCGCCTGCGCCTGGGGCAGCTCGGCTGGTTCTCCCGGGTCGAGACCCACGTCGAGCGCGGGAGCACGCGCGGCCGGGTGGTCCTGTTCTTCACCCTCACCGAGCGCAACACCCTGGTGATCTCCGACCTGGCCTTCGGCTCCACCGGTCCCCAGCCGATCTACGCTGGCTTCGGGCTCACCGAGCAGAACTTCCTCGGGCTCGGGATGGCCGTGTCGGGCACCTTCGTCTACGGCGGATCGCCGGTCGATCGCCCCGCCGACCCGGCCCGCTTCGCGTTCCGTGCGTCCTTCTACGATCCCGAGCTCCCGGTGCTGAAGGAGATCCCGCCGCTGGTCCTCGGCCTGACCTTCCTGGGGCTGCGCGGCGAGGAGATCACCTGCAACACCTCCGACTGCGCCGAGCTCGACGGCCACTTCGGCGGCGCGCCGCGCCTCCGCTACTCCCGCGTCGGCGGCGAGGTGACCTTGGGGGTGCGTGGCCCCTTCGAGCGGTTCATGGCCGGCTACCGCGGCGAGTGGCTCCGCGCCGAGTCCATGACCGGCAGCGTCCCCAGCGGCCCGGCGCCGTACCTTCGCGACGGCAACTCCTTCCTGTCGGCCCTCACCGCCACCTACGACCGCGATACGCGGAACGACATCTTCTTCCCCACCGAGGGCTCTCGGGTGACCGGGCAGCTGGTCTTCTCTTCCCGCGCCCTGGGCAGCGACTACGACTACAGCCGGTACCTCCTGCAGGTGGAGCGCGCCTTCCCCATCGGCGCCGACGCCCTCCGGATCCAGACCGCGCTCGGCGCGGTCCAGGGCGACGCGCCCTTCTTCGACCGGTTCTACCCCGCCGACTTCTCCTACTTCACGGTTGGTCCAGCGCTGGGCCGCGCCCTGGAGCTCAACTTCTCGCCGGACTCCCGGTACGACGCGCTGCTGGCCATGGCCGGCGCCGAGTACGGGATCCCGCTCTGGTCGTCTGGTTCCTTCTTCCACCGCGGCTACCTGGCCCTGGGGGCGCGCTGGCTCTGGAGCGCGGCGCGCGCCGGCGTGGGACGGACGCACGCGTCGAAGATTCCGGTCTCGGGCGACGTGGCGCTCCGGTTCGACACGCCGGTGGGGATGTTCAACGCCTCGGTCGGCTACTTCCTGGACGACTTCCTGTGAACCTCCGCGCTCTCGCTCGCATCGCGGCGCTGGCCTGCGCTCTGGCCGGAGCCGCCGCGCTGGCCCACGAGGTGCCGGCCAGCCTGCCCATGACCCTGGAGGCCCGGAACGGGCGCCTGCGCGCCCACCTCGACCTGTCGCCGGCGTTCCCGCCCGATCTGGCCCGCCAGGTCGGCAACGGCCTCACCAACGTGATCGCCGTACACCTGGCCCTGGTCTCGCAGGCCTCCGACGAGGTGTCGGCCCTCTACAGCCGCGAGATCGACATCCTGTACGACGTCTGGGACGAGGCCTACCGGGTCACCGTGAAGGACGTGGACGCGGACCGTCCTCGGTCCCAGACCCTCACCTTCCAGAACTACCGGTCGCTCCGGAGCTACCTGTCGGAACTGCGCCAGACCGACCTGGGGCCGCTCTCGGCGCTGGGGACCGGGAGCTGGATCGTCCAGACCCGGGTGGAGGTCAACCCCATCTCCAAGGAGCTGCTGGAGCGGACCCGGGAGTTCATCGCCAACCCGGCGAGCGGCTCGCGCGTGAGCGGCTCGTCGCGCAGCGTGCTGGGGGTGATGGCGAGCTACCTGCTGCGCGGCTCCGACTCGGGGGCCGAGGTCCATCGGTTTCGCAGCGCGCCGTTCACGGTCCGCGAGGTCACCGTCCGTTGAGTCCGCCAGCCTCCTCTCGTCCGACGGGCCGGCGCGCCTCGGCGCTGCTCTCCCGGGCGCTCGGCTGGCGGCCGCCGCGCCTCCGGCCGTCCCGGTTCGAGCTCAAGATCTCGCTGGCGCTGGTCCTCTCGGGCGTGGTCCCGCTGGTGGCGGCGCTCTGGCTGGCCGGGCGGCTCGCCGACGAGAACCTGGCGTTCGCGCTCAACCCGCGGGTCCTGGCCCGCCTGGAGTCGACGCCAACGCTCTTCCGGGATCTCTTCCAGGCGCGCAAGCAGCTCTACGCCGAGCAGGCGCGGAGCATCGCGCGGGGGCTGCCGGCCGAGGCCGGAGACCTGAAAACGTATCTGGAGCAGGCCGTCCACCGGACGGCCCGGCTGCGGCGGGCGGCGGTGCTGGACCAGGAGGGGACGGCGCTGGCCGAGGCGGAGGCGACCGAGCCCAACCCGGACGGTGAGTGGCGTGGAGCGCCGGCTCGGGTGGCGCTGCGGGGCGGCGCCGTGCTCGAGTGCACCTTCGCCATCGAGGCCCGCTTCTTCGCGGATCTGGACGAGGCGCGGGAGCTGGCGGAGTTCTACCAGAGCGCGGGCGCGCTCCGGGGCGACATCCGGCGCAGCTACCTCAAGGCGTTCGGCGCTCTCCTGGCGGTCTGGGCCCTGCTGGCGGGCCTGTCCGGGTTCTGGCTGGCGCGGCGGACCACGCGCCGCGTGTCCGACCTGATCCAGGCCGTGCGCGAGCTGGCGCAGGGGAACCTGGAGGTCCAGGTCGATCCCGGTGCTGCGGCCGACGAGGTGGCCGGGCTGGCGCGCGCGTTCAATGCGATGGTCCGGGAGGTCCGGGAGAGCCGCGACCGGATCGTGTATCTGGAGAAGATCTCCGGGTGGCAGGAGGTGGCGCGGCGGCTGGCGCACGAGATCAAGAACCCGCTCACGCCCATCCAGCTCGCCTTCCAGCAACTTCAAGTTCGGTTCCGGGCGTCCACCAGCCAGGATCCCGAGCTGGAGAAGCTCATGGGCGAGGTGGGGGAGATCGTCCGCGAGGAGATCGGGACCCTGCAGCGGCTGGTGGAGGATTTCTCCAGCTTCGCCAAGCTGCCCGAGGTGCGGCCCGAGCCGTGCGAGCTTGGGGCCTTCGTGGAGGAGTTCGTGCGGACCAGTCCGCAGCTCACGGAGGGGGCGGACGTCGAGATCACCCGGGGGCTGAGCGAGAGCCCGGTGGCGCTGGACCGGGCGCTGATGCGGCGCGTGTTGGCGAATTTGGTCAAGAACGCGGTGGAAGCGGCCCAGCCCGCGCGGGCCAGGGTTCACATCGGGATCGCGCGGTTCAACGCGCTGGGCGTGGTCACGATTGGTGACGAGGGGCCGGGGGTCGAGCCGTCGCTGCGGAGCCGCATCTTCGACCCCTACTTCACCACCAAGGGCGACGGCACCGGGCTGGGGCTGGCCATCGTGAAGAAGATCGTGCTCCAGCACGGCGGCGAGATCGCGGCCGGCGAACGGCCCGGGGGTGGGGCCTTGTTCACCCTCAGCTTCCCGGTGGTGGCGGCCGACGAGCCCGAGGTTCGGACGGAGCCGGCGGCGGGGTGAGAGGCGGGGGCGGCCCACCCTCACGGCTCACCGCTCGCCCAGCGCCGTCCCCTCGTTCCGCGGATCCGACCCCGCCGTCCGCAGCCCGGTCTTGGGGTCGACCATCACCGCCTCGCCGTCGCCCCAGGGATCGACCTCCTTGATCACGTGCCCCTTGGCCTGGAGCGCCCTCCGGGTGGCCGCCTCCAACCCCCAGCGGTCGACCTGAAGGACGTCCGGCAGATACTGGTGGTGAACACGGCCCATCGCCACCGCCCGTCCCGGATCCAGCCCAAGGTCGATCACGTTCTGGATCACCTGGATCACGGTGGTCGGGATGGTCGAGCCGCCGGGCGACCCGAGCGCCAGCATCACCCGCGACGGGTCCCCCTCCTGGAAGACCAGCGTCGGCGCCATGGATGAGAGCGGGATCTTCCCGGCCGCCACCGCGTTCGCTTCCCCTGTCACCAGGCCGTACACGTTGGGCGCGAACGGCTTGGCCGCGAAGTCGTCCATCTCGTCGTTGAGCAGGATGCCGGTGCCGCGCGCCACCAGCCCGGACCCGAAGCCGTAATTGAGGGTGGTCGTCATCGAGACGGCGTTGCCCTCCCGATCCACGACCGAGATGTGGGTGGTGTTCTTCTTCTCGGGCTGCACCTCCCGCGGCGCCGGGCTGGAGAGCTCCAGGAGCGACGCCGACGGGGTGGCGTGCTCGCGGTCGATCCCGCCCAACAGTTCGCCCAGATAGGCGCGCGACGCGAGCCGCTCCAGGGGGACTTCGCTGAACGCCGGATCCCCCAGCCAGCGAGCCCGGTCGGCGAAGATCCGCCGCAGCGACTCCACTAGTACATGCATCGCCTCGGGATCGTGGAAGGCGGGCCGCTGCGGGAAGGCCGTCTCGAACATGATCAGGGCCTGCACGACGGCCAGGCCGCCCGCGGACGGCGGCGGCATGGTCAGGATGGCGTGCCCCCGATACTGGCCGCGCAGCGGCGCCCGCCACCGGACCCGGTACCGCGTCAGGTCCTCCAGCGACAGCAGGCCGCCCGCGACCGCCACGCTCTGGACCATTGCCCGCGCCATCTTCCCCGAGTAAAAGGCGCTCGCCCCCTGCCGCGCCAGCGCCGCCAGGCTCCCGGCCAGCTCGGGCTGCACGATGCGCGTCCCGAGCGGCGGCACGTCCGGCAGCCCCTGCGCGTTGGGCCGCAGGAAGAGGCGCGCCGCCTCCGGATCGCGCCGCAGCACCTCCAGCCGCCCTCGGGCCATGGCCTGGTACTTGGGGGTGACCACGAACCCCTGCCGCGCCAGCCGAATCGCGGGAGCCAGCACCGCCGCGCGGCCGAGTCGCCCGCGCTTCGCCAGCAGCGCCAGGTACCCGGCCGCCGCGCCGGGCACGGCCACGGAGAGCGCGCCGTCGCGCGAGAGCTCCGGGACCGGATCCCCTCCCCGCAGGAACATGTCTCGGCTGGCCTCGGCCGGCGCCACCTCGCGGAAGTCGAGCGCGTCCGTCTGCCCGCTCCGCGCGTCGAAGGCCAGCGCGAACCCGCCGCCGCCCAGCCCGGAGTGGTACGGGCCCACCACCGCCAGCGCGAAGGCCGCGCCGATCGCCGCGTCGACTGCGTTCCCTCCTTTCCTCAGGAGCGCCAGCGCCGCCTCGCTCGCGTCCGGATGAGCCGTCGCGACCACGCCCCCCCGGTAGACCGGGGCCGCACGCACTACGGTGGGAACCGCGGAGACGATGAAGGCCAGGACCAGAACGGCGCTCCGAGGAGCAACGAGCGAACCTTTCACGACTCACCTCGCAGGCGGACCCGATCTGCGGTCAGCTGACGCCATGTTCCTCGAAGCGCTCGCCAAACGTCGCTCAGTACGGGGGCGCCGCCTCTTTTCGCAGCAGCTCGATGAACTGCTGGAGCGGCATGGTGTGGAGGTCCTCGCCGCCGTGGCGCCGGGGCGCGACGCCTTGGGCCGCGACCTCCTTCTCGCCCACCACCAGGGTGAAGGGGAGCTTGTCGAGCTGCGCCGCCCGGATCTTGGCGCCCAGCTTGTCGTTGGTGCGGTCGAGCTCGACTCGGAACCCTGCGGCATCGAGCGCGCGGTGGGCCTGCGCTGCCCAGTCGTCGAAGCGCTCGGAGACCGTGACCACCCGGGCCTGGACCGGAGCCAGCCACGCCGGAAACGCACCGGCAAAGTGCTCCGTCAAGATCGCGATGAAGCGCTCGAAGGATCCGTAGATGGCCCGATGGATCACCACCGGGCGGTGCTCCTTGTTGTCGTCCCCGACGTAGGTCAGGTCGAAGCGCTCCGCAGCCTGGTAGTCCAACTGGATCGTCGCGAGCTGCCACTTGCGGCCGATGGAGTCGGTCACGTCGAAATCGATCTTCGGGGCGTAGAATGCGCCCTCTCCGGGCTTCAGCTCGTATGCAAGCCCAATGGACTCCAGCACGTCCTTGAGCGCATCCTCCGCGCGGTTCCAGCTCGTGTCGTCCCCGAGCTGCGACGGCGGCCGCGTCGAGAACTTCGCCATGTACGCGAGCCCCATCGACCGGTACACGGTGTCGATCTGCCGAACCAGCGATCGGACCTCGTCCACGATCTGCGACTCGGCCAGATAGATGTGCGCGTCGTCCTGCTGGAACTGGCGCACTCGGGTGAGGCCGCCCAGCGTGCCCGAGGCCTCGTTCCGGTGGAGCACGTCCTGCGTGTGGTAGCGGATGGGCAGCTCGCGGTAGGAGCGCTTCTGCATCCCGTAGAGCAGGTGGT
>Ga0302323_100002218_pt1 | contig 15760 bp, 8 predicted proteins | sample Fen_T0_3_FD_201950 | JGI IMG/M metagenome (GOLD analysis project Ga0302323, IMG submission 201950) | Peat permafrost microbial communities from Stordalen Mire near Abisko, Sweden - Fen_T0_3 | ecosystem: Environmental > Terrestrial > Soil > Wetlands > Permafrost | place: Sweden: Abisko... | reverse complement strand
TCAGCCCGGGGGAAGCCGGCGACCCCGCGGTGCGCTGGACATGCCAAGCAGGTGTTACTGAACGTTCGCGTCAGCAGGAATTTGGGCTCACCACTGTGCTCGTGCACCCCGCCGAGTTCTATCTCGGCATCAAGGCCTCGTCAGGGGAAGGTGCCGGCTATGCCCGCCCGGGCAAACCCATCGCCATTGACGTGATTGCGGCGGAGCCTAACGGAACTCGCCGTGCGAGCGTCGCCGTTCGGCTCACTTTCAGGCGCGTGGCGGAAACTGGGGCGTTCGGCGATACGCTCGCGAAATGTGACACGCAGACCGAGCAGACTAAGCAGCGGTGCTCATTCGTGCCGGATCAGTCAGGCCATTACAAGGTTATCGCGGATGCGGCAGATCCGCGTGGCAATCGCGTTCAGGCAGAAATGCCGGTGGAAAGTTACATTCCAAAACCCGAACCGGTCACTTCACACCCAGTTTGGCGAGCGAGCGAGGTCGTAAAGACGCGAGACAGGGAGGCGAATCTAGACAAGGCACTGTACAGCGTAGGCGACACCGCACATCTCGAACTCGTGTCACCATTCGACAAATCCGAGGCTCTCGTAACGGTGGTAAGAGAAGGCATTCTCGCTCATCGTCGCGTCACGTTGAGTGATTCGTCAGCCACGATCGATTTGCCCATCGTCGATGCCTTCGTTCCTAACGCGATCATTTCAGTAAACTTCGTCAGCGGGCGAACCTCACCACCGGCCCCCTTTGAAGATCCAGGCGCCCCAGTCGCGCAACGCATCGACACTGCGCTGCACGTCGAGCCCGCAGGACACCATCTAAACGTTAGAATGGTCCCGTCGGTCAATAAAGCCCGGCCCGGACAGAATCTCGATGTCGAACTAACCGTGACCGATTCGCTCAAGCGACCCGAACAGTGCCAACTCACTGTGTTCGCGACGGATGAGGCAATCCTTGCACTCACGAATTACACGACGCCTGATCCGTTCGATGCCTTTTTTCAAGAGCGCGGTAACGGGCCGGCGTTGCTCGACTCGCGCCAATTTTTGCTGGATCGAGCCAGCCTTCGCGGCGAGTATCATCATACTCGAGCTCCTAAAGTGCGTATGGGTGCAACTAAGATAGGCGATAGTACGAACAGTATTCGCCAGAACATGCGAACCGCCGTGTACTTCAATCCCGACCTTCGCACTGACGCGCAGGGGCAGGCCCACGTATCGTTTCGCCTTCCGGATAGTCTTTCGTCGTTTCGCGTGATGGCCGTCGCCGTTGGCAAGGACCGCTTCGGCTCCGCTGCGACTTCGGTCACGACTTCCAAGCCCTTGATGCTGCGTCCGGCTTTGCCCCGTATTCTGCGCGTCGGTGACGAGGCTGAGGCCGCCGTGCTCGTGACGTCGAGTCTCACCGGCCCGACAAAGGCCACCGTCAGTCTTGCGTCCGAGGGTTTGACACTCATGGGCGAGGCATCGAAGTCAGTTGACGTTGGAGCCGGTGCTACGGCAGAAGTCCGATTCCCGGTTCGTACGATGAGCGTTGGCCGCGCCCGGTTGCGGTTTTCGGCGTCCGCCAGGGGCGGCGAGCGCGACACTGTCGAGCTTCCGCTAGAAGTGAAGGCACCGAATGTTCTTCATACCGTTGCGTTGTACGGCGAAACGTCGACTGCAGCAGGCGAACGGCTTGGCGATTTGCGCGGGATTCGGCAGGACGTGGGAGGGCTGTCGGTGTCGCTCGCGTCAAGCGCGCTCGTAGGACTCGACGCCGATATTCAGTCACTAGTCGATTACCCGTTTGGGTGCACCGAGCAGCTCGCCAGTCGACTCTTGCCGCTAGTTGCGCTCACCGATCTGGCGCGCAGCACGGGCGTGCAGCCCAAGCAGAGTCAAACCGACGCGGTTAAGCGGATTCTTTCCGAGATCATGGCGCGTCAGCGAAGCGATGGTGGGTTCAGCTACTGGCCAGGATCGGCGCAAAGTGAACCTTGGATTTCGATCCAAGCACTCACCGCGCTGTTCGAAGCCAAGCGCCACGGCTTCGATGTCGCAGGCTCAGTTCTCGAGAAGGCTACGCAATATGCACGTGATATCATTGCCAAGCGTAGTTCATCGGCCAAAAATGGTGCGCTCGGGGTTTACGCTTTGGACACCCTTGTCGCGATCGGTAAACCATCGGCTGCCGACGTTTCGGTGCTAAAGGATATATTCGAGCAGCGTGCTCGGTTGCCGCTGTTCGCTCGGGCGTTGCTGCTGCATGCGCTAGTCTCAGCGCACGGCGATCCCGAGGCGGCGGCGACAGTTGCCAGGGAAATCGAGCAGTCGATTCGCGTTGACGGCCCGATTGCGGTGAGCGTCACTTCGAGTCCAGAGTTTTCGGAATTGCTCGACTCCGACGTGCGCACGACGGCGCTGGTGCTGCGGGCCCTGCTCGCCTACAACCCGCACCACCCGCTTGCTTCCCAGCTTGCCCGCGGGCTGCTTTCGGCGCGAAACGGACTGAACGGTAGTTTTCGAACCACTCAAGAAGCCGGCTGGGCCCTGATCGCGCTCGACGAATACAGAAAGGCCCGCGAACCCTCGAGGGAGCGATTCGACGCGCGCGTATTTCTTGGCACAACGCTGCTCGCAGAGTCTCAACTGTCCGGTACTGACCTTCGGGCTTCGCGGTTCTTCGTCCCGAGCTCTAGGCTGGGTTCGTCGAGCGGTGAGGTACTGGCATTCGAGACTCGCGGTAAAGGCACGCTCTTTTACCAAGCGCGGCTCACCTATAGCCTGCCCAATCTGCCGACAGAGCCACTCGAAAACGGGTTCATCGTCCATCGCACGCTACGGGTCGACAATCCAGAAACAGGTCACGACGCCGCGAGCGCAGCACTCTACCAACTGGGCGAGACACACGATTCGATTCCAATTGGGTCGCGCGTCGCTGTGGACGTGACGGTCGGAACGATGCTGCCACGTGACCAGGTAGTGATTGAGTGCCCCGTGCCAGCGGGACTTGAAATCACGGACTCGGGCCACGCAACGTCCGCCTCGCTCGGGCCCGACGCCGAAGAGGCCCATGTTGTCTGGCTCGGACGTCCCAGCCACGGCCCTGCGCGCAAAAAGCACGAGAACTGGCTACTGCCGTCGCACAGCGAAGCGCGCGATGACCGAATGTTGTTCTTCTTCGACCACCTGGAGGTGGGCCTCTACCGAGCCCACTTCCTAGCCCGCGCCACGACCATCGGCACTTTCGTCACGCCGCCCGCCGAAGCCGCCGAAATGTATGCCCCTGAAATATCCGGGCGGTCGCGGGCGGATCGAGTGCGCGTGATTCAGTAGCTTTACGCGCCCGACCATCGTTACAGTGTGATCGGGCGCGGCCGTTATTACTGCCGGATGACCTCGATGCCGCTAATCGTCGCGTTGTCGACAACAGTGTTGAAGTTGATGACGATCTGACCCGATGAGTTTGCAGTAGTTGTAAACTCGCGCACCAGTGCCTTGTACCGCGCGCCGGTCGCCGAATAGATGTCAAACGCGGACAACACGGTCGTGCTGTTGATCAACACATTGAAGGTGCGCTTGCCAGCTGCCGTCTGATAGAGTTCCGCAAAATGTAAGCGTACTTTGTATTGCGCCGAAGCTACAAGACTCGGCAGCGTGTACGTGACGTTACCGTACCGTTCACTCTGGTATACCGCCATCGGCGCGGGGTTCGTTACACCGGTCAAGGTGATAGTGTTGGTGACCGTGTGCAGCGTGCCGCCGCTGGAATACTGATCGGCTTTGAATGGCGAAACCGCACTGCTGCTGCCACAATTGATCTGATACACCGTTGTTGGCACCGCTGAAATCGTGATACTTCCTGTGCCGCTAAGAGCTCCGTTTAGGGCTGTAATTGCATACGGGCCGCCTGCAGTCGTGCCTGCCGTAAACAAGCCACCTGAGCTGATTGCCCCGCCACCGCTCGTATTCCACGAGAAGGTTGGCTGAGTCGTCAGGTTGGTCGTGAACTGGTCGCGAGCGGTTGCGGTGAAGAGCTGCGTCGCAGATGTCGCGATTGTTGCGCTTGCAGGAGAGACAATGATGCTCGTCGGCGTCTGATTGACGGTGACCCCAATCGAGCTAGTGGCAGTCAGGTTACCCTGATCCTTCGCAGTTGCCTGCAGCGTGTAGCTGCCGGCCTTGGTGAACGTCGCTGTGGTGGACTTTGCAGCGTTAGTGCCGTTGGCACTGAAAGCTACCGATGCGGGAGGCGTACCGGTCGTTGCCCATGTGTAGGTCAGATTCGCCTCTCCGCCATCATCGGCGCCGAGAACCGACAGAACTGCCGTGGAACCCGTGACCGGATTGGGGTTGGCCGCAGCCGCGGTCGCAATCGTGGGAGCCGCGTTGTTGACTGCGACCGTCACACTTGCTGTACCGCTGACGCTGCCGCTTTGGGCCGCTATCGTGTAAGGTCCTCCAGCAGCCGTGCCGGCCGTAAACAGGCCAGACGCGCTGACCGTACCGACGCCGCTCACAGTCCACGTGAAGGTAGGCTGGCTCGTGAGGTTAGCCGCAAATTGGTCGCGCGCGGTTGCCGTGAACTGCTGCGTCGCAGAAGTCGCGACAGTAGCGCTTGTGGGTGCAACGACGATGCTCGTCAATGTCTGATTGACGGTAACGGCAAACGAACTCGTAGTTGTCTGGTTACTCTGGTCCTTTACCGTCACTTGGAGCGCATAGCTGCCGGCTTTGGTGAACGTCGCCGTAGTAGCCTTTGCCGCGTTGGTGCCATTGGCGCTGAACGTTACCGATGCGGGCGGAGTTCCCGTCGTGGCCCAAGTATAGGTCAGATTCGCCTCTCCGCCGTCATCAGCGCCGAGAACCGAGAGGGCAGCTGCAGTTCCTGTGACAGGATTGGGATTAGCGGAAGCTGCCGTCGCAACTGTTGGCGGATTATTGGGAGTGGTTTGAATGATTTCGATGCCACTGATCGTTGCGTTATCCACGACCGTGTTCAATTTGACAACGATTTGTCCGGATGAATTCGGCGTCGCGGTAAACTCGCGCACCAAGGCCTTGTACCGTGCGCCGACGGTGGCGTAGATGTCGAAGTTCGATAGTACAGTGGTGCCGTTGATCAAGACATTGAAGGTGCGCTTTCCCGTTGCCGTCTGATACAGCTCCGCAAAATGCAATCGCACATTGTATTGTGTCGAAGCGGCGAGGTTGGGCAGCGTGTAAGTGACATTTCCGTACCGCTCGCTCTGATACACGGCCATGGGCGCCGGGTTCGTCACTCCTGTAGTGGTGACAGTGTTCGTGACCGTGTGCAGCGTGCCGCCGCTGGAATATTGATCAGCCTTGAAGGGCGCGACTGCGCTGCTGCTACCGCAATTGATCTGATAGATCGGGGTCGCGGTTGCTGAGACCGAAACGCTCCCCGTGCCGCTGACGGTTCCGCTTAGGGCGGTTACCGTGTAGGGCCCCCCTGAGGTTGTGCCCGCGGTGAACAAGCCGCTTGCGCTGATTGTACCGCCGCCGCTCACTGTCCATGTGAAAGCTGGCTGAGGAGCTAGGTTGGCCGCAAACTGGTCGCGCCCGGTCGCGGTGAACTGCTGCGTTGTGGACGTCGCGATCGTAGCGGTTGCGGGGGACACCACGATACTCGTCAGCGCCTGTCCGACGGTTACTGCAACCGAACTCGTGACAGTTTGGTTGGCCTGGTCCTTTGCCGTCACCTGGAACGCGTAGTTGCCGGCCTTGGTGAACGTCGCCGTGGTGGACTTTGCCGCGTTGGTGCCGTTGGCGCTGAATGTGACGGTAGCCGGCGGCGTGCCGGTCGTTGCCCACGTATAGGTAAGATTCGCCTCGCCCCCGTCATCAGCGCCGAGCACCGATAGGGCTGCCGTAGAACCCGTTACGGGGTTGGCACTCGACGAGGCTGCTGTAGCAATTGTCGGGGCCGTGTTGGCGGGGACAACCGAAATATTGCCGGTGCCGCTAACATCGCCGCTCTGGGCGGTTACGACATAGGGGCCGCCGGCAGCCGCACCTGCCGTGAACAAGCCGCTTGCATCGATAGCCCCGCCGCCACTCACGGCCCATGTGAGTGCCGGCTGCGGCGAGAGCTGATTGTTGTTCTGGTCGTAGGCAACGGCCGTGAACTGCTGCGCCGCCGATGTAGCGATCGTAGAGCTAGCTGGGGATACGACAATCGACGTCAAGACCGGTGCGGCTTGGAAATTTGCAGTGATGTTCTTGTTCCCGTTCATCGTGACACTCAACGGGTTCGCAGTTCCCGAGGCGTCGCCACTCCAGTTCGCGAAAACATAACCCGCATTCGGCACTGCCGTCAGCGATACGACCGTGTTTGCATTGTAGGTCGGCAAGTCCGGGTTCTTTGCCACGCCACCGTTCACCCCTGATACGGATAAGGTAAACGTGGGCGTCGCGTAGAGGCCACCGGGCGGATCGATATACGACATGCCCATTTTCAACGGGTTGGTTTCAATATCGGAGTCCTGCGCGTTACCCCAAATGATCTTGTTATCAACGGTCGAGGCATCGGTGTCCGCATCGTTTACGGCGACATTGACGCCCATCTCCACGTATTCAGTCGTGCCCACGTTTGAGTGGAGAACTGGGCTCAACGTCGGGTTACCGAAATTGCTCCAGGGGATCTGGGCTTCGATGATGTAGCCGTCACTCGTTTCGACTTTGCTTGCTACAAGCCCAGTGGGCGCTCTGCCGTGGGACAGGATGTACGCCTGGGGACTATCGGCGTAGCTGATAGCCAGATGATAATCATACTGCGAATTATACGTCGAACCTCGTGAAACATCGTACTGCTCGGGGTAATTACTAAGGTAAAGTTCAATGCCATCACCGTTGACAATTGCCGACCCAGTTGCGTTGTTGGCCAGCTTGGTATCGTCTTTGACATTCACCGCCAGATAGAGATTCTGGGCATCGTACATTAACTGAGCTCTGAAACTGGAATCGGAAACGCCGCCATACCCGTTGGCAGGGGTCTTCACCTGGGAACTCGTGTCGGCGTTTAGTGGATTGGCGTATCCCCATTCGCTCAGATCACCGTCGATGGCCATCGATGCGGGAGCCGTCCGTATTACGGTGGTAGCGCGGTACGGTATGGCGCCCAGTTCATACGGCAGAGTGATGGCGCCCGGTGTTGCTTTTGTAAAATTGTGCTGTACGGCAGCTATAGTCGTATTGCCCGTCACCGTGATATTGTTCATGTCGATCACGCCGACGTTTTCGTTGGCCGCGAACACCAGGTGTGTAATCGTGGACGGAGCAATGCCCATGATGTTGCAGGCCACTGCATCGAGCGCGACAGGGTCCTTGCTGGCCAGGACCAGATTCATCGTAACTGCGGTACCGCTCGCGGGTCCCTGGCCCTCCATGGCCTGAATCGCGTCCATGATTGACAAGTCCGGCACGCGGCAGAGAATGTGATCGACGATTTCGCTGCGGATATCATGGTGCAAACCACCCTTGTTGGTGTTCTGACCAGAAATGTTCCAAAGCGGCCAGGGCGCAGTGCCAATCCCGAGGTTCTTGACGGCCCCGGTAAAGCCCGCATGATAGTGGGTCTTCATCTTTGGCATGTCGATGAAAACCTTGGCATTGTAGATCATTGCCGCGATCTGCTCTGGTTTGCCGGTCGTGCCATCGTCGAGCACAAAGGTGTTCGTCGGACTCGCGGTGAGGTCGTTGAGGTCAACCAGCGTGACGTCCGGAAAATTCGTAGACGTGTAGCCCTGTGCGGCCATGATGGTCAGGGTCGTCGTACCAGAGTTGGACGCGCTGCCTTCAGCGATGACGATGGATGCTCCCCCATTGGCCACTTTGACCAAATCAACGAGAGCTCTTATGACGTGCCAGTCCGTGACTGCCAAAGCCTTGTTGGATACAAGATTGGGCTTGATGAGTACTGTGTCGCCGTTGTGGACGAGGTTGGTGATGCCACCGGTTCCAAGCGCGGCGTCCAGCGCCTGTGACACCATCGTGTTGTAGTTGACGTTGGGATCCTTGATGATTGCAACCGTTGCCGGTGGCTGTGGCGCTCGACGAGGAACGTTGATCGATACTCCAGAGGGTCCCGTGATTGCCGCCTGCGCTGCTCGCGACAGTGGCCGCTCGCCAGTCCCATTGCTCTGGCAGCCGCTAACGACCAAGACAATCAGCGTAAGCCACAGTGTCGAGATGCGTGTCAGCCCACAATACCTCAGGCGTTTAAGTTGGTCACAGGTTACAATTACACGGCTTGCCCAAGTGGCGATCCTCGACTGCTGCATCTGTTCCTCCGGCTCCGGAAGGGTTGTGGAATCGTGCCCTACATCCGGAGCCTGGGGGCGTCAAGCACCAGTTTCAAAAAGCTTCAAAAAAGCTAAATCAACCCATACAACACACCGATAACCACGGAATATGCAACAAGTGCAACCACGTAAACCGTTACGAACGTAGGGCGCAAAATTGTCGCCAACGCCATCAGTGGTGCGACTCGCGTGGCAGGGCCAGCGACCAGAAATGCCAGGGCCGCGCCCGACGCCATTCCCTGATCGATGAGGGCCTGTACCAGTGGGATCGTGCCACCCCCGCAGGCGTAAAGGGGCACACCGAGCAATGACGCGAGCAGGATCTGCCACCAACCGCCAGTGCCAAACAGCGCGAAGATCCAACGACCCGGCACGAGTACTTCCACAGTTGCACCCAGTAGAATTCCCAACAAAACGTAAAACCCAACGAACTCCAGGGTCCGCCAACAGCGTTTTATGTAGTCCCTGAGCTCAAAGGTCCGCTTTCGGCGCCGGGGTTCTGAATCGGCCTTGTCGAGAATCGGTCGCACACTCCAGCGGCGTGGCAATGCGAACAAAATGGAGCCAAGAATCAGCCCAAACACCAGGACAGCTCCAACACGGGCAATGGCCATTTTAGTGCCTAGACCGCCCCAGGTAACCATAAACAATTGAGGGTTCATCAAGGACGAAGTGGCCAGAAAAGTAGCCAGTGGTGCTATCGGTACACCTGCACGCAGCAATTCCAACACCACCGGTACTGTCCCATATGTACAGAGCGGCGACGCCATCCCCAAAATTGCAGAACCCAGTACGCTCACCATTGGTTTCTGCCGGCAAATCCGCCCGAGTAACGCTGATGCGGGTGTGTATCTCAGGGCCTCGCCCAGCAACACGCCGACTATGACGTACAGTGCGAGCTGCCACGTTTCGGCCGCAGCTTTTTGCAGAATGAGATGTACGTTGTCCATTGAGATTCACGGATGGGTTGAAACGAGAATCGAAGCAACCACTAAATTTGCAGTGGGATGGTAATGAAGCAGGGTCCAACCGCGCTCATGGGCGACGCCCGCGAACCCCCGCGGGATGCCCCTCGACCAACCCGTAGAAGCATCGAGGATTATAGGGACTCGGGGGCTTTTCACGTTGGCCAACGTAGCATCTTGGGCCTTGAGGGGCAGACTTGGGCACCGCCCGAGGGGGGAGCGGCCAAGGCACCAATGATAGACTCGCGAAAATTCGAATAGCAAAATTAGAAATTGGGCGCCGGTATCGATTGATTCTGAGTAATTAGGGGAAGGATGAGAGGCCCGATCAAAAATGCGTGTTCCGGGAATGAAATCGAAGCCTAAGTTGGGACCCGTCACGGATATGGCTTGCGCGAAACGCGTCGTCACAATCGATGGGCGACCTCGGGGCACACCCGGAATTCGTAACTGTTGGGCCGCGCCAGTGCTGGCGCTTGCGGCGCTTTCGAGTGCCTGCGGTTCCAGGGTAGTCATAGCCACCTGGGCTTGCTCACAGTCATCAGACTCGGGGCCCGCGGACTCGACCTCGAGCGAAGCGGGCAACTTCGAGTTTCCTTGGTCCACAGGTTTCGAAGACGGGTTTTGCGGCTATCGGGCAAGCGGCGGGTTCTGTTTTGGGACCGGTGTCTCATCCTACGAAATTGTTACCTCGCCCGTGCACACGGGAAGGTATGCCGCGGCCTTCAGCGTGACAGCCAATCCGGCGCATACGGGCAACCAAGTCCGCTGCGTACGACAAGGTGTGTTGCCAGTCGAGGCGTACTACGGGGCGTGGTATTACGTTCCAACGCTTGTCACGAACAACAATGCCGTATGGAATCTGTTCCATTTCGCAGGGGGCACCGGGCCAAGCGATACAACGCACGGTATCTGGGACATCTCACTCATAAATACCCCAACCGGAGACCTACGGCTGGTGGTGTACCAATTCCGGATGGCGGGTACTGCCGGCAGTATTCCGGCTCTGTCTGGCGATGTTACGATTCCGATTGGGACATGGTTTCACATCGTAATTTTTCTCAAGCGCGCTTCGGACGCAACCGGTGAGGTTCAAGTCTACCTTAATACCGCGAGCATTCTGCATCTAACCGGTCTAATTACGGATGATTCTCAGTGGGGCCAGTGGTACGTCGGCAACCTGGCGGAGAATCTGACACCGCCGGATTCTACACTGTACGTCGATGACGTCACAATCAGCGGGTCGCTTTGACGGACGCCTGGAAACTCACGCAACTTTTAGCAGGGCCCGGCAAACGGGCGATAGGGGGCGCCGCGTTTGCCGCGTTCTCACTCTGGGCCGAAGTGTGCCCTGCGCAAGCAGATGTTCCCGTTGATTTGAGTTGGGAAGCCCCTGAAGGTTGCTCACAGCAAGTCGAAGTGGAGCAACAGATTCGTATGCTAGTGGGCACCCTGGGTGAAGCGCATCAAGTGAGTCGTTTGCGCGTCACGGGTAGCATCGAGCCGTTCAACGAACGCTATCGGTTGACGTTAGTGATCGAAAGGAAATCGACTCACGGCACTCGCGTGATCGAATCCGACGACTGCCAGAGCCTGGGAAAGGCGGCTGCCGTCGTGCTCGGCCTTTTGGTTCGCAGAGAGATAAGCTCGGGTCGCGAATTGACCGAGAGCGACATTAGCGGTCAACCCGAACTATCGAAGCCGCCAGAGGCAGCAAAACCCATCGCTGCACCCCGTCAACCTGAAATCCCGCCGCAGCCACCGCCCGTCGCGCGCTTGAGGTCGTGGCGCGCCATCGTGCAAGGGCCCAAAGTTAGCGTCGATCTTTGGACTCTACCCCGCGCAAGCATCGGTGTCGGACTGGGGGCGGGCATTGCCCACGGTGCCTGGCGCGCCTTCGTTACCGGCGGGCTGTGGAAGTCACAATCCAGTACTTTCTCCGGTTTCCAGCCATTTCAAGCGGACTTTCATCGCTGGTCACTCGAGTCTTGGCTTTGTCGCGGAGCCAGGCTGAACCCGTTCGAAATCGCGCCATGCGCTTTGCTCGCCTTCGACGACGTAACCGCCCGAGCCTCGGGCGGTGGGAGGGTTCCGCGAGCCCGAAGTGCGGCCTGGCTTTCGGTTGGCGGCGGAATTTCCGGGTATTGGCATATCGACCACAACCTTTCGCTGGTTATTAGTGGATCGGGCCGGATCATGACAATTCGGCCGCAATTCCTCGTGGAAGGGTTCGCCGGTGAGGACCTGGCTCACAAGGTACCCCTGGGAACCTTCGTGTCTTCGTTGGGTTTCGAGTGGATTTTTTGACGGCGTAAGGCCCGAGCCGCCACTGCCGTATTGCAAAGGATGCCATCAACCGATTCTGCCGCTCGAATCGCCTCGTTGGACGTTGAGCCAGGGCCGGTGACCCCAATTGCAGACGCCAGTGTGCCTAGCTTTCCCAGTATCTACGGACTCTACTTCAACTTCGTCTGGTCATGTACTCGACGCCTCGGCGTGAGCGAGGCCGAGATTGATGACGTTGTGCAGGAAATATTCATCGTCATCCATGCACGGCTTCACACGCTAGAGCACCCCGGATCCCTTCGCAGCTGGATATACGGAATCGTGAGGCGCACGGTGAGCTCATATCACAGGGCCAAACGTGCGAAATTGGCTTCTACTTTGACGCTCAGCACCGAGCCCGACATGCAATACCCCCAGCAGCCCTCGCCCCAGCAGCTCGCCGAGCAGTCCGATCAAGTCCGGCTGCTCTGGAGTCTCCTCGAGAAACTGGATGGGCCCAAACGTGAGGTTTTCGTGCTCGCCGAGCTCGACGAAATGACGGTTCCAGAGATTGCCTTGGCCATCGAGGTCCCGCTCAATACAGCATATTCGCGGCTGCGCGCGGCCCGTCAGGAGATCGAAGAGGCACTGTTGCGGTACCGTGCTCAAGCTGCAAAACGAGGTCAATCATGAGCCACTTGAGTTTTGACCTGGAGCAGCTGGTGATGGCCGGCAAGAATGCCAATCGTCCCGCCGAGGCTGACTCGGCACGCGTTCTCGAAGCGCTCCGCGCGCGTCTGGGTGACGCTGCGGTGCTCGGAGCCGGCGCGGGTCTAGCCGCCGCCGGAAGTTCATCGGGATTTGTATTCGGCAAACTGGCTGGCATCGGTATCGCGGGGTTGGCCGTCGTTGGCGGTCTTTGGTTTTTTGCGGCACGCAACCAGCGGGTCGTCTCGAGTGAGCCGCACGCGGTTCCAAGTGTCGCAGCGGCCCTATCAGCCGAGGCCGAACTGCTCCCGGTGGTGACTGCTGCAAACGACCCTGTTTCGCCCCAAGCGGACCCTGCAACAGCTTCGAGCACGGGCAAGTTGGATCACGGCGACGTGCGCGCGATCGCCTCGCATCACGCTCGCGACAACCTCTCTGAGGAGGTTGCAATCCTTTCTCGCGCTGAAACGGAACTTCACAGCGGTAGGCCCGGGGTTGCCCTGAAGTTGCTCAACGAACACGAACGCAAATTCGGTAGTGGGCTTTTGGCCGAAGAACGCATTGCGGCGCGCGTGCAGGCGCTCTGTGCGCTCGGGCGAACTGCGGAAGCCGATGCGCAAATGGCACGCTTGTCGCCCCAGTCACTGCACGGCGAGCAGGCACGTCAGGCATGCAATTCACGTAAAGGGAATTAGTGGTTCCAGCCGATTTTATTAGATGAACGTGCTACTCGCGCACCCAGCTCTTGTGGCCCCAAGTAGGTACGCCTTGAAATCTCCCAACAAGTTTCGGCGTTGAATACTTGGGGCCATACCTTATTTTCGTAACGGTCGCTTCAGACACAATCGTTGCCGCAGCGCCGAACGCGCTCGTGTGGGGGCCGACTCTTTGATTCGAGCGGCCCCGGGCGCTGCGTTCGCGGCTATGCTCAGAAGGCGACGGTGGCTTGGATCTTGACGACGTCCATGTCGGGCTTCGCACCTGAATATGGGCCGTGTTGGATAATGCTGTTCCCTGCCACCAGCTCCTGTCCCCATGGCCATGTCCCGTTGAGTACCATGTTGTTGCCGTAACGGTACCGCGAGTACTGAAGGTAGATGCTTTCGCTGGAGAGGAAGTGCGAAGAGACTATCGCGCGCGCCGTGATGGCGGAGAAGACATAACCGGCGTGGTCCAGGTCGTAATTGACTTGATCGTAGCGGCCCATGAATCCGAGCCAGTCCGTGGTTTGGAGTGTCAAGTCCGCACCGTACTTGAACTGTCTGATATTCTTTTGCGTAATCGTCGTGCCCGCCGGCAAATCGAGACTGGCGTTTGCCATTAGTCCGAAGACGTTCAGCGTTAGATCGGGCATCACACTTCCGCGCGGTTTATTCTGGATACCGGAGAGCGAGTTCTCATAAAGGAAGCCCAGATTCAGCATCGATCCGGTGCCGCTGCTGTCGAGAGTGCTGTTGGTCAATGCCATGTAGTTTGCGCCGATGCCCGCGCCGCCCAGCGAATGCATGACTTCGACGCCGCCATTGGCAAGCGCCCAGGCATTTCGGACCTTGATGTAGGACGGAGATACCCACAAACGACCTGCGTAGGGTGCGCTCAGGGTTACTTCGCCGCCGATCGTCATCAGGTAGGCTTTCGCTGCTGCTTCGTAGGATTTCGTACTTACACTGGTTTGCTGAGTCAGGTTGGGATCGCGGGTCCACTGCGTATTGAAATGAAGACCGAGGTCAACGTATTTCTTGAACGCCAATTCGATGTTATCGTAGTGGATCAGATCCATACCCGTCGTGGCCCCGTAAATCGGCGGGTTGATTTGATATTGAAAACTGCCGTCCCGGTTGGTACCAAAACCTTGGACGAGAGTCATCGTGAGATCAGGATTGAACGGGAGCGTCAGCTTCAGTTGTTCGCCGAGTTGGCGCATTTGCCCGAGCGTGTACGTGTCGTACTTGGCAAATTGGCCAAACTTTGGCCACCAGGACCCGACCGTCAGCGCAATGTTCGGTTTGATGCCGCCAGCCTCGAAATCAGTGTCAAGTGTGAGATAGGCCGCACCCGGTGCCCACGATGAATCGGGGTTGCGGAAGCCAGCCGCTTGAAACCAATACCCCATCCACCCGACCACGGCTTCGGCGTGCTTCTTCTTGGCGTGGATGAAGAGCTCCGCCCAGTCTTGTTCCTGCAATCGCGTATAAGCGAAGCTGTAGTAACTTGCGTCGACGGTTCGATTGGGCCCGAACGATACCTGCATGCGCTTGGGACCGGTTGGGTTGTCGGGACCGGAGCGCGGACTGAAACCCATGGCGAACGGCGCTCGGAAGTAACCGGAAACGAACGTATGCCAGCCTCCCGATTGTTCGGCAGGTTTCTCTTCTGCTTCGTGAGGTGAAGCGGCTGGTTCTGGGCCCACCTGAGCCGACTGCTGTTCTGTAGACGAAGGTTTGACCGTGGCCTGTTTAGGCAGGGGCTTGTCCGCGGGTTCTTTGGGAGCCGCCGCAGACCCAGCGTCCTCCTGGCCCGACTCAAGTTCCATGGGCGTGGGCTCGACTTTGGGCTCCTGAGCCGCGGCTGGAATTGCCACGACCCACGCACCCAGCACGAAGTACACATTCAGTATTCGCCGCATAGCTGTCCCTTCCTCTGTCCCGAGGAACTAGTGCAATATTGGTAGTCCATCACCCGCACGCAGTGGCAACCGTCGTGCGCTTCTGTCTCCAAATCCACGTTCAGGCCCTAATTCAGACGCACGCTTATAGACCAGATGGGTTATGGGTAGCAAGACTCTGCCTCGCTACGAGGCGGGCCTGAGGATCAGCATCACGACGCTCCTCGACGGAAGCTGATCTGCATCGTTCTCGTGTTCACCTTGTCAACTTTGGCCTGTGTGATATTGACGCCTCCCTCTGATTGTTGACATCTTGCGCCGAGTCGAACGGCTCCGTCCAATCGAGCATGACCCCGTTTCCCGGATTGAAGTCAAGCCTGCTCCGGGCAATTGACCAACCCCGGAGAAGTGGGGGTTAGTGATCACAACTTGAAGTGCTGGGAATACTGCTTGCCGGATACCGTGGTGGGCCCCCTGCTGACTCGACGTCGAATTATCGACGGAAGCTGCAAGATGTTGCCACTGCGCTCAAGTGGCGGTACTGAAGCGAAGCCACCATTGCAACTCTGCCCTTAAGGAGGCCCCTGTGCGTTCAACCAAATTCCAATTGTGCATTCTTACTGTCGGACTCGGGCTCGTTGGCTGCAGTGGATCTAGTAGCACTGGAGCTGGCACTGGCGGTGATCAAGGCGTGGGGGGAGCCACGGACGGTGGTTCGGTTGGCACAGGCGGGGCTCCGGCCGGCGGAGCTGCGACAGGCGGAGCTGCGGTCGGTGGAAACGCCACCGGCGGAAGAGCGACGGGCGGAGCCGCGACAGGCGGAGCTGCGACAGGCGGAGATGCGGCCGGTGGAGCCGCGACAGGCGGAGCTGCGACAGGCGGAGCTGCGGTCGGTGGAAACGCCACCGGAGGGGC
>Ga0302323_100002217_pt1 | contig 15762 bp, 12 predicted proteins | sample Fen_T0_3_FD_201950 | JGI IMG/M metagenome (GOLD analysis project Ga0302323, IMG submission 201950) | Peat permafrost microbial communities from Stordalen Mire near Abisko, Sweden - Fen_T0_3 | ecosystem: Environmental > Terrestrial > Soil > Wetlands > Permafrost | place: Sweden: Abisko... | reverse complement strand
CGTGCACGTGCTCGACCGCGTCGAGCCGCCCGCGGGCGAGGGCCTCGTGTACCACGCCTGCGATCTCTCCGACCGCGCCGCTCCCGCAAAGGCAGTGGCCGAGGTCCTCGCGCGCGAAGAACGCCTCGACCACCTCGTGCAGGCCGCCGGCATCACGCGCGACAACGTGCTCTGGAAGCTCTCGGACGAGGACTTCGAGCAGGTCCTCGCGGTCAACCTGACCGGCGCCTTTCGCGTCTTGCGCGCCGTCGTGCCGCAGATGCGCACGCAGCACAAGGGTCGCGTGGTGCAGATCGCCTCGATCAACGGCATGCGCGGCAAGTTCGGCCAGTCGAACTACAGCGCTTCCAAGGCCGGCCTGATCGGCCTGACGCGCACCGCGGCGCGCGAGCTCGGATCCTTCGGCATCACCGTCAACGCCGTCGCCCCGGGCCTGATCCGCACCGCGATGACCGAGAAACTGCCCGAGGCCGTGCTCTCGAAGGCGCTCGCCGAAAGCGCCACGGGCCGCCACGGCACGGTCGAAGACGTCGTCGGAGCCGTGCTGTTCCTGCTCAGCGACGAGGCCGCGCACGTCACCGGCGAGGTGCTGCGCGTCGACGGCGGACAAATGAGCTGAAGGACCAAGCCATGCGCACCATCATCGAACCCTTCCGCATCAAGAGCGTCGAACCGATCCGCCGCACCACGCGTGTCGAGCGCGAGGACGCGCTGCTGCGCGCGCACAACAACCTCTTCGCGCTGCACACGGCCGACGTCCTGATCGATCTCCTGACCGACAGCGGCACGGGCGCCATGTCGAGCGAGCAGTGGGCCGGCATCATGCGCGGCGACGAGACCTACGCCGGCGCGATCAGCTTCGACCGCTTCCAGAGCGCGGTGCGCGACGTGACGGGCTTCGAGCACGTGATCCCCACGCACCAGGGCCGCGCGGCCGAGCACCTGCTCTTCGGCCTGCTCGGCGGTCCGGGGCGCGTGATCCCGAACAACACGCACTTCGACACCACGCGCGCCAACATCGAGGTCGGCGGAGCCACCGCGGCCGACCTGCCCTGTGCCGAGGCCTCGGACCTGCACTCCGACGAGCTCTTCAAGGGCAACATGGACCTCGAGGCGCTCGAACGCGTGCTGCACTCGGCCGCGGCCAGTGTGCCGCTGGTGATGCTCACGATCACCAACAACGCCGGTGGCGGCCAGCCGGTCAGCCTCGCGAACATGCGCGCCGTGCGTGCGATCTGCGACCGCTACCGCGTGCCGCTGTTCCTCGACGCCTGCCGCTTCGCCGAGAACGCCTGGATGGTGCGCCTGCGCGAAGCGGGTCAGCACTCGCGTTCGCCACGCGAGATCGCGCGCGCGTTCTTCGACCTCGCGCACGGCTGCACGATGAGCGCCAAGAAGGATGGACTGGCGAACATCGGCGGCTTCGTGGCGCTGCGCGATCCCGCGATCGCCGAGGAGCTGCGCGCGCGGCTCGTCGTGACCGAGGGCTTCCCGACCTACGGCGGGCTCGCCGGCCGCGACCTCGAGGCGATCGCCATCGGACTCGAGGAGGTGCTCGACCCCGACTACCTCGAGTACCGCCACGCCAGCATCCGCTACGTGGTCGAGCGTCTGCGCGCGCGCGAGGTGCCCGTCGTCTGGCCCGCGGGCGGTCACGCGGTCTTCCTCGACGCCAGGCAGTTCCTGCCGCAGCTCGAGCCCGCGGAGTTCCCCGGCCAGGCGCTGGCACTCGAGCTGTACCTCGAAGGGGGCATTCGCAGCTGCGAGATCGGCAGCGTGATGCTCGGCCGCAACGACCCCGTCACCGGCGTGCTGCAGCCCGCGCGCCACGAACTCGTGCGCCTGGCGATCCCGCGCCGCACGTACACGCAGAGCCACATGGACTACGTGCTCGAGGTGATCGAAGCCGTCTGGCAGCGCCGCGAATCGATCCCCGGCGTGCGCATCTCGAAAGGACCGAGCGTGCTGCGCCACTTCCGCGCCGAGTTCGAACGTCTGCCGCTGCGCGCGGAGGCGCTGCGGTGAACGCCCTCGCCCCAGCGCAGCCCGCCGGAGAGCTCGACTCGCACGAGATCGAGCGCCGCTTCGCCGAGCAGCGCGCGATGATCGGCGACACGCCGCTCTACGCCCTGGGCTTGCGCGTGCGCGGCCGCGAGCTGTGCGTCTACGCCAAGGACGAGAGCCGCAACCTGACCGGCTCGATCAAGGACCGCATGGCGCACTTCGTGCTCGAGGACGCCTGGCGCCGCGGAGTGTGGCAGCCGGGCGACGAGATCGCCGAGGCGACCAGCGGCAACACCGGCATCGCCTTCGCCGCTCTCGGCCGGCGCTTCGGTTCGCCCGTGCGCATCTTCATGCCCGATTGGATGAGCAAGGAGCGCAAGCTCCTGCTCTCGAGTCTCGGCGCGACGCTCGTGCCCGTCAGCCACGAACAAGGTGGCTTCATCGGCTCGATCGCGCTCGCCGATGCCTGGGCACGCGAGCACGAGCACGTCTTCCGGCCGCAGCAGTTCTCGAACCGCGCCAACATCGAGGCGCATCGTCTCGGTACCGGCCCCGAATTCGCGCTGCAGCTCGAGCGCGCCGGACTGCGGCCCACGGCCTTCGTCGCCGGTGTCGGCACGGGCGGCACGGTCATGGGCGTCGGTGCCGCGCTGCGCGAGCACTTCGGACGCGTCGCGGTGCATCCGCTCGAACCGGCCAACTCCCCCACGCTGCGCACGGGCAAGCGCGAAGGCGTGCACCGCATCCAGGGCATCAGCGACGAGTTCATCCCCGAGATCCTCGACCTCGCTGCGCTCGATGCGCTGGTCGACGTCTGGGACGGCGACGCAATCATCGTGGCGCAGCGACTCGCGCGCGAGTTCGGCCTGGCGTTCGGCATCAGCTCGGGCGCGAACCTGATCGGCGCCGTGCAGGTCGCACTCGCACAGGGCCCGGGCGCCGTCGTGACCACGGTCTTCGCCGACTGCAGTCGCAAGTACCTCTCCGGCCCGCTGGGCGAGAGCGAACCCGTGAAGCCGGGCTACCTTTCGCCCGAGATCGAGTTCCTGGGCTTCGAACTGGTGCGCGCGACGAGCAGCGTCACGCGCTTCGAATAGCCGCCGATCAGGAGCTCGTCCGCGTCGTTGCCGGCCACGAGCTCGGCGGCTTCGATCGTGTGGCCGCGATCGATGTCCACGTAGAGCGTGAAGGGATCGAGCACGCCCGAGTGCGCGACGAGCGCGCGACAGAGCTTGTGATAGCCGAAGAGCGCGATCCCGGCCGTCTCGCCCGCCGCGGGGAAGCGCCCGAGCACCGCGCCGCGCAATCCGCTGTCGGTTCCTTCCTGGTCGAGCACCTCGAAGCGCCAGTCCGCGCCCGCGCGTGTGAAGTGCAGCAGTCGTCCGAAGTAGCCCGTGACATACGCGCCGCCCTGCGCATCGGGCGTGATGCGCGAGAGTCCGCCCTGCTCTTCGTGCACGACGCGCGCCGACTCGGGATGCGCGAGATCGATCCACAGAAGGCGTCCGGTCTTGAACGCGACCAGCGCTTCGTGCCGCGCGCCGCCAGCAGGATCGGCGAGCAGGCCCGCATCCTTGATCTTCGGGCGCTCGACATCCGTGCCCGGCGCGTCGGCCCAGAGCAGGTGATCGGCACCGCCGGGCTCGACGAGGTGCACCTCGCCCGCGTAGGTCGAGACGAGCAGCGCGCGCGGCCCGGCGATCTCGATCGAATGCACGTAGGCCGAGCCCGACCAGATCGTGCGCGCCTCCCGTCCGGGCACGAGCTGGTACACGGCGCCGCCCTGCTCCTTGCCTGCTTCGCCGCGCAGGTATCCGCCGACGTAGATCTCCGCGCCCGGAATCGAAGGATCGGCGTCGCCGATCGCGAGCCCGGTGAGTTCCGTGCCGTTCCGGTACAAGACCTCGGAGCGCGGCTTGCCGCCCGAGAAGTGCACCAGCGCCACGTCGCCCGCCTGGTCGACGCTGAGCGCCTGTGGCAGCGGATCGGCGGCGTCGACATGCCCGCAGCGGATGCGCTCGATCGCGCCGCGCGCCTCGTAGCAGACGGTCGGTTCCCAGTGCGGCACGCTCGCGCAGGCACTGAAGAGGAGCGGGATCAGGGCCGCGCTGAGTTTCATCGGTCTTCCTCGGTTGCGGGTTCCATGGGCACGACCTGGATCGCTCCGGTCGCGGGACTGCGTTCGATCGCCGCGCGCACGCCCCAGACCGCGCGCAGCCTTTCCACGGTCAGGACGGATTCGGGCGTGCCGCATGCGACGACACGGCCGCGCTCGAGCAGCACGAGTTCGTCGCAGAAGCGCGCCGCCAGCGCGAGGTCGTGCAGCACGATGGCCGCCGCATGCCCCTCGCGCCGCGAGAACTCGCGCGCGAAGCGCATCACCTGCAGCTGGTGCAAGAGGTCGAGCTGCTGCACGGGCTCGTCGAAGAGCAGGATGCGCGGCGCCTGCGCCAGCGCCTGCGCGATCAGCACGCGCCGGAACTCGCCGCCGCTGAGCTCGTCCACCGGCCGCTCGGCGAGTGCGGACAGGCCCAGTTCCTCGAGGCAGGCCTGCACGACCACGCGGTCGGCCTGCGTCGGACCGCCGAGCCAGCGCTCGTGCGCGAAGCGGCCCAGGCCGACGAAGTGCTCGACGCTGACCGGGAAGGCCACCTCGCAGCGCTGCGGGACGACGCCGATCGCTCGCGCGACCTCGCGCCTCGGGATGCGTGCGAGCTCGCGCCCCTCGAGCAGCACACGGCCGCCGCGCGGACGCAGCGCGCCGTGCAGGCAGGCGAGCAGCGTCGACTTGCCGGCACCGTTCGGCCCCACGATCCCGACCAGCCGGCCGGGTACGAGCTCGAACGAGACGCCGGCGAGCACCGGCGCTCGTCCGTAGTCGAACACGAGCTCGTGTGCCTCGAGCCTCACGCGGCGCCTCCGCGGCGTGCGATCGCGCGCAACAGATAGAGGAAGAACGGCACGCCGACGAGCGAGGTCAACACACCCAGCGGCAGCTCGTTGGGCGCGACCACGGTGCGCGCGATGCAGTCGACGCCGAGCACGAGCAGCCCGCCCAGCGCGGCGCTCGCCGGGAGCAGCTTCTCGTGCGCGGGTCCGACGATTCGCCGCGCCGCGTGCGGGACGATCAAGCCCACGAAGGCGATCACGCCGGCGATCGAGACCGCTAGGCTCGTCAGCAGGCAGGCGAGCGCGAGGATCGCGGGGCCTGCGCGCCGCGTCGCGAGGCCGAGACGGCCGGCGCTCTCCTCGCCCAGGCTGAATAGATCCAGGCGCCGTGCGCCGAGCAGGCCGAGCGCGATGCAGGCGAGCGTCAGCGGAGCGATGAACTGCAGCGGCTCCCAAGTGACCTGCCACAGTCCGCCGAGCAGCAGCAGCACCATGCGCGAGAGCTGGCCTTCGTCGCGCGAGGCGTACTGCACGAGCCCGATCAGCGCCGCGAAGAACAAGCCCACGTTGATGCCGCAGAGCAGCACGATCTGCGAGGGAAAGCCGCGTCGCGAACGCGAGACGGCCAGAACGAGCAGCGTGCCGGCCGCGGCCATCACGAACGAGAGCAGCACCGAGCCGCCGAAGGAGAAGCCCAGGTAGACCCCGAGCACGCGGCCGAAGCCCGAAGCCTGGGCCGTTCCGATCATCGTCGGGCTGGCGAGCGGATCACGCAGCAGCGCCTGCAGCAGGCAGCCCGCGGCGCCGAGTGCCGCGCCCACGCACAGCGCGCCGACTCCGCGCGGCAGGCGCATCTCGAGCACCAGCGTGCGCGCCATCGAATCGCCGCCGCGGCCCCCGAGCGCACCCGCGATCTCCGCGAGGGGCACGCGGATGACCCCCACGGCGAGCGAGGCGAGTAGCGCCAGCGCGCAGAGCGCCAGACCAAGGAGGATCACGCTGGCCGGATGCAGTCTCACTTCCCGCCGCCGATCTCAGGATGCAGCCAGGGCACGAGCAGGCGCGCGCAACCTTCGACGCAGCTCGGCGAGGGATACTGCACCTGCCGCTCGCGCTCGGGGATGACATGCACGCGGCCCTCGCGCACGGCCGCGATGCGGTTCCAGCCGGGCCGTGTGACGACGGTCTCGATCGGCTCGCACCAGGGCGAGAGCACGATCACCTCCGGATCGGCGGCGACGATCGCCTCGGAGGAGAGCACGGGGTTCGCGAGCGGACTCTCGCCGGCGATGTTGACGCCGCCCGCGAGCCGGATCATCTCGTCCATCACCGTGTTGCGGCCCGCGCTGCGCCCTGGCCGTCCGGCCTCGTAGTAGACGCGCACGCGCGGCCGCCCTGCGACACGCGCCGCGATCTCGGCCGCACTAGCGCGCAGCCGCGCGACGAGTGCCCGCGACTTTTCCGGCACGCACAGGCGCACGCCGATGCTCTCGACGACACCGATGATCGCCTCGAGATCGCTCGCCTGCGGAATCCAGAGCACGTTCACGCCGCGCTCCCCGAGCGCCGGCCTCAGGTCCTCCTTCGCGATCACGAGATCCGGCTGCAGTGCCAGCACCGATTCGACGTTGAGCGCCTTCGAGGGACCGGCGTGGTCGTCGTTGCGGATCTTGGCGAGCAGCTCGGTGCCCGGCACGAAGCAGTCCTCCTCGACTGCGACGACGCGCCCGAGTTCGCCGAGCAGCGCGAGCGTGTCGACCGCGCCGACGGTCAGCGCCACGATGCGCTGCGGCGGCGCGAGCTGCGCTGCGGGCTGCCGCGCGCAGCAAGCGAGCAGCAGCGCCAGCGCGCCGATACTAGAAACCCACGCTATAGGAGAGCGCTGCAAAGTACTGCCTCGGGGCTCCGGGGTAGATGCCGGTCACGAAGCGGCGGAAGTACTCCTCCTCGAACAGGTTCGTGATGCCGAGCGAGAGCGAAAAGCCCGTGCGATCGGACTTCTGGTTCCAGCCGACCGCGCAATCCCAGAGCGTGAAGGCCGGCTCGGGCCCGTTGAGGCCGTCCGAACTTCCGACGGGCGTGTTGGCCAGGTCCTTGAACGACCCGGCCGAGTACGAGCCGCCGATGCGCGCCCACAGTCCCGTTTCGGGGAGGTCATACTGCGTGCCCCAACTCGCGAGCAGGTGCGGCGAGTTGGGCGTGTCGTTGCCCGCGTTGTCGCCGCTCTCGATCGTCGAGCGCTGCGCGGTCAGGCTGCCGTAGACGCTGAGCGCCTGCAGGGTGCAGTTCGCTCCGAGTTCGATGCCGCGCGAGCGCGCGAGGCCGGTGTTGACGGGCACCTTGCCCTCGGGTGTGTTGATGAAGTCGATCTTGTCGTGGTACTCGCTGTCGAACACGGCCAGCGTGAACTCGACATCGTCCAGCGCACGCGTGCGCAGCCCGACTTCGAACGCGTCCGAATGCTCGGGCGAGGTCGGCGCGTAGAGCACGCTGGCCGGATCGAAGCCGGTCTCGTACTGCGGCGGGAAGAAGCCGCGCTGGTAGCTCGCGTAGAGGGCCGTCTCAGGCTGCACGCGCCAGGTGAGCGTCGACTCGGGCAGGAACTCGGTGTAGGTCTGCACGAGCTCGTTGCCGTCCGCGTGCGAGTGGCCGAACATGTCGATGCTCTCGAGCCGGAAGCCGACGCCCCAGTCGACGTTCGAGGAGAGCGCGATCACGTCCTCGTTGAAGGTCGAGAAGGCGCGGCCCTTGAAGAGCGCGTCGAGCTCGTAGGGCGTGATCACCGGCCCGCCCGCGAGCGGCGTGCGGTAGTAGAACTCGTCGTTGGTCTCGGCCAGGTAGCGCACGCTGTGGAAGAACGAGTGCTCGAGACCGAGCCACTCCGTCTTCCAGCTGTAGCTTGCCTCGATCGCGCCCGAGTCGAACTGCGAGTCCTGCACGCGCGAGACCGTGTAGGGCGCCACGATCGGCCGGTAGTCGTACAAGAGGCGCGAGCCCTCCTGGTACCAGAGCTTGAGCTCGAAGCGGCTGTCCGCGCCGAGCTCGTTCTGGTACTGCAGCACGTAGCGATTCGTGTCGAAGCTGAAGTAGCTGCCCGCGCGCAGCGACTGCGTCGGATCCTGGTCGTAAGCCGCCTGCGTCAGGCCGCCCGGCTGTTCGGCGTGCGGTTCGGTGAAGCGGCTGATGCTGGCGGACATCGTCCCCGTGTCGCTGACCGCCCAGCGCAGCTTGAGTGCGCCGTCGCGGTCCTCGTACTCGCTGTTCTCGCGGAAGCCGTCGCCGCCCTTGGTGACGCCCGTGAACAGGTATCCGAGTCCATCCCACGTACCGCCGGCCGTGATCGACGCGGAGGAATCGTTGTCGCTGCCGTAGCGTGCGCCGAAGCGCAGGAGCGGCGACTCGGGCACCGGCTCCGTGAGGAAGTTGATCACCCCGCCGGCCGCGTTCGGTCCATAGCGCGCGGAGGCGCCGCCGCGGATGACATCGGTGCGGTAGATGCGCTCGAAGGCGATCGGCAGCCCGTCGACGTCCGTGTTGCCGTAGGGCGCCTCGCACACGGGGATGCCGTCGACGAGCAGCGTCGTCAGGCCCGAGCGCCGCGGGTCGCTGCCGCGCAGGCCGATCGCGATGCGCGAGTCGTTGCCGTTCTCGGGCAGCACGTACACGCCGGGCACGCGCCGCAGCACGTTGCTGATCGACTGCTCGGGATAGCTCTCCTTGGTCTCGGGCTCGATCACGTCGCGACCGCCTGCGTAGTCGATCGGAACGCCGCGTTCGGCGCTGATCACGACCGTATCGAGCGTGGTGCCCTGGTCCTTCTTGGGCTCCTGCAGCGGCTGCTGCAGGGAGCTCGCGACGAACAGGGCGAGGGCGGGAGCGAGGGCCGGCATGGGCCCGGAATAGAGTGCGGCAGCGCGCGAGTCACATGCGCTGCTCGGCGCAGGCCCGAGTGACCACCCGCAACTTGGGGGCTAGGGAGCTGCGAGCGACCCGATCGAGGACGAGCTGCGCCGGACTGCGTACGCACCTCGACTGACGCCCCCATGCGAAGCGGATCCGCAAGACCCTCGACACGCACGCAGCGACAGGCTCTCGCCTTCGTCGTGGTGTCGCTGCTCGCGCACGGCTCGCTGCTCGCGGCGTTGAGCCTGGTGCAGCTCTCGCACGGCGGAGCTCCCGCGCGCGCGGATCACGACGACGATCCATTCCTGATGACGCTCACGCTGCGCTCGACGCCCTTCCTCGTGCAGTCGCAACCGGAACCGGTCGCGCAGCCGATCCCCGAGCCCGTCCCCGATCTTCCGGTGGAGGTCGATCCCGAGCTCGCGCCCGAACCCGCTCCCGCGCCGCAGGCGCCTCCGACTCCTGTCGCGACCACGACCGCCGAGGAAGCACTCACGCAAGCAACGAACAAGAAGCCCGAAGAGCCTCCCCTGATCGCCGCCCCGACTCCGCCGACGGCGGAGCCGCCCGCCGAATCCACGGCTGCGCCCGCATCCGCTCCAGTTCCCGCACCAGCCGCACCCGCAGCAGTCCCGAGTGACCGTCGCGAGGGCGGCAGCGCGGGAAACGGCGCTCTCGACGACGGCCTGCACCTGCGCGCGCTGCGCACCGACCGGCCGGAGTACCCCGAAGAAGCGCGCCGGCGCAACGAGGAGGGCACGGTCACCTGCCGCCTGACGATCGACAGCGACGGGCGCGTGATCGAGGTCGAAGTGATCCTCTCGAGCGGCTCGAAAGCGCTCGATGCGGCCGCCACGCGCACGCTCAAGCGCTGGCGCTTCGAGCCGCCCGCGCGGCTGACCGATCGCAAGAGCGTGCACGCCCTGCAGAAGCTGACATTCGAGCTCAAGAGCGTGCGCCGCTGAGCCGGCTCTTGCGCCAAACGGCGCCCGAGGCGATGCTCGCGCGCCTGGAACCGCGCAAGCTCTCGCTCTTCGACGCGACGATGATGGTGATGGGCGGCATCATCGGGATGGGGATCTTCATCCGCCCCTCCTCGGTCGCCGCGGAATTGCCATCCCCGACGGCGATCCTGCTCGTCTGGGCGCTCGGGGGCCTCGTCGCGATGTGCGGCGCGCTGACCTTCGCCGAGCTCGGCGGCACCTTCCCCAAGGAAGGTGGCTGGTACGTGTTCCTGCGCGAGGCCTTCGGCCGCTTTCCTGCCTTCCTCTTCGCCTGGGTCGTGCTGCTGGCGATCTCCTGCGGGTCGATGGCCTACGTGCTGCGCTACTGTGCGGGCTGGCTGCGCGAGCTCTATCCCGGACTCGGCGGCAGCGACGAGGGCACGGCCACGCTGGTCATCGGCGGCGCGATCATCGCCGTCGTCACCGGCGTCAGCATGCTCGGCGTGAAGGTCGGCGCGCGCTTCCAGAACGGCTGCATGCTGGTCAAGCTCGCCGCCATCGCGGCGCTGCTCGTCGCGGCCCTGGCCTTCACCGGCAGCGCGCCGCAGGGAAGCATCCCGCAGCCGGCTTCGGGTTCGCTCGCGGGCGGGATCGCACCCGCGCTGCTGGGTGTGTTCTTCACCTTCGGCGGCTGGCAGATGGTCTGCTACATCGCGCCGCAAGTGCGCGACCCGCAGCGCACGCTGCCGCGCGCGATCGTGCTCGGCGTGCTGGGAGTCGTGGCCGTGTACCTCGCCGCGAACATCGCCTACCTCAACGTGCTCGGCATCCACGACCTTGCCGGGAACGACAACTTCGCAAAGGACGTCGCCGTCAAGGTGATCGGCCCTCTGGGTGCGAAGGTGCTGCTCGGCGCGATGATCGTCTCGTGCATCGGCATCTTCACGGTCAACGTCATCACGACGCCCTGGATGTACGTCGCGATGGCGCGCGAGGGCCTGTTCTTCAAGCGCTTCGAGCGCCTGCACCCGCGCTTTGGGACTCCGATCCTGGCCATGTCCCTGCAGGCCCTGCTGACCTTCGGCTACTTGTTGTGGAAGGACGCCAGCAAGCTGGCCGACTCCGTGGTCTTCTCGGAGTGGGTCTTCCACGCGCTGGTCGCACTCGCCCTGATTTCCCTGCGTTGGCGCCGGCCCGAGCTGCCGCGCCCGTTCAAGAGCCCGCTCTACCCGCTCGCGCCGATCGTCTACTTCCTGATCGCGCTGTACGTGCTCGGCGGCAACCTGATCGGGATGGACCTCGAGCGGATCGGGCAGGCGGCCGCTGTGCTGACGGCGGGCTCGCTCGCATTCCTCGCCTGGCGGAAGTTCGCGCGTCCAGCATGAAGGTCGAGCGGCGCACCGGGCTCGACGCGGCTCCCTCGGCGCGCGGCACGCTGGTCGTGATCGACGTGCTGCGCGCGTTCACGACCGCCGCGTACGCCTTCGCGCGCGGCGCGCGCGAGATCGAGCTCGTCGCCACGCTCGAGCAGGCCTTCGCGCGGCGCGCCGAGGATCCGTCCGTGCTGCTCATCGGCGAGGTCGACGGCCGCAAGGCCGAGGGCTTCGACTTCGGCAACTCGCCGCCGGCGCTCTTCTCGGCCGAGCTCGCCGGCCGCAAGCTCCTGCTGCGTTCGAGTGCCGGCACGCAGGGCGTCGTCGGCGGCGTGAACGCGCAGACGATCCTGCTCGGCAGCCTGGTCGTCGCGCGCGCGACGGAGAAGCTCGTGCGCGAGCTCGGCGCGGACACGACGCTGCTCGCGATGGGCTCGCCCAAGGGCGGGCCGGGCGACGAGGACGAGGTCTGCGCCGAGCTGCTCGAGGCGCGTCTCTCGGGGCGCGAGCTCGATCCGGACGAAGTCCGCCGCCGCGTGCGCGAATCGCGCGCGGGGCAGAAGGCGCTCGATCCCGCGGTCGAGTGGATCAGCGCCGAGGATCTCGCCTTCGCGCAGCAGATCGATCGCTTCGACTTCGCCATGCGCGTCGCGCGCGAGGGTGGGCGGCTGGTGGCGCGCACTTCAGGGACCTGAGCGAGGGGCGGATGTCCGCCCATTCAAGAGTGTCGAGCCGTGCATCCGATATGGGATGGCTCCCCCCGCTCCCCTGACCCCATGAGCCCGACCATGCCCCGCCGTTCCCTGCCCTGGTGGACTCTCGGTCTGCTGCCCCTGCTTCTCGCCGGCGTGTGGGCCAAGTACCGCGCCGACGCCTCGATGGCGCGCGAACACTTCGAGGCCGCGGCGCAGGTCGACGCCGCGCAGACCGGACAGCAGGTCGAGCGCGTCTTCACGCAGATCTACCAGGGCCTGCGCACGATCGCGCGCCTGCCCGGGGTGCGCGCCATCGACCGCTACGCCGAGCACTTCGACGCGGATGCGCGCACCAGCGTGCAGGAGATCTACAACAACCTCGCGGTCAACGTCGCGATGAGCGAGGTCTACATCGTGCCGCTCGACCTCGAGCCCGACACGCTCGATGCGCACACGGGCCAGCCCGGCGCGCCGATCCTGACCTACGACGAGATGATCGTCGGCAAGCAGGCGGACGAGAAGCCGGCCGAGGCCGAGGCCGGTCCCAAGGTCGAGGAGATCGAGATCTTCGAGTACCGGCTGATGAAGAAGCAGCTCGCCTGGATGCGCGAGCACTGCGCGAACGAGAGCCAGGTCAAGGGCCTCGATTTCCCCGCGCTGTGCGGACCGGAGGTCGTGACCTGCGACAACTCGCGCTACTCCATCGCCAAGCCCGACGACGCGGACCGCTCGGGCCTGGTCTACTCGGTGCCCTTCTTCGCCGCGGACGGCAAGCTCGCGGGCTGCATCTCGGGCGTGCTCCTGACGCACGCGCTGCGCGACCTCCTGCCCGACGCGGGCTACGCGATCAGCTGTCCCGCGAACGGCTACGTCGCAGGCGCGAACAAGGCCGGCGCCTGGAGCGCGAGCCTCGAGCGCGTGCGCGCGGGCGAGCGCGATGCCGCGCAGGCCTGGTCGACCGCGCTCGAGCTGCCCGTGCGCGACGAAGGCACGCACTGGCTGCTCTGGGCCGGACGTTCGCCCGGGGAGTTCGCGCAGAGCGCCGAGATGCGCGCCGCGCGCCAGTTCGCGCTCGGCGGCCTGCTGCTCTCGCTGCTCTTGACGGGCGGCCTGTTCGGCTTCCTGTGCTCCTCGCGGCGCCACCGGGCCGAGGTCGAGGCGCACAACCGTTCGCTCGAGACGCGCGTCGCGCAGCGCACCGGCGAGCTCGAGGCGGCGCAGCAACGCCAGCGCGAGGCGGCCGAGATCGAGGCGCGCCGCGCGCGCGAACTCGAGGCGCAGATCGAGGCCTTCCTGCCCGTGGTGCACGCGATCGAGTCCGGCGATTTCTCGAAGCGCTTCCGCTCCGAGGGCACGCACGGACTGGCGCGCATCGCGCGCGCCCTCGACCAGGCCTTCGAGACGCTCGAGTGCTCGCGCCTGCGCGAGCGCGAGCTCAACGAGAGTGAAGCCGCACGCTCGCGAGCGGTGCAGGCACAGATCGAGAAGCTGCTCGACGTCGTGCACTGCGCGGAGCGCGGCGACTTCTCGCGCCGCGTGCCCGAGCTCGCGGACGCGCAGATGCAGCGCATCGGACAGGCGCTCAACTCGGCCTTCGCGGCCGTCGAACGGGCCGCCGGCGAGCGCGCGGCCGTCGAGGAGGAGCGCTCACGCCGCGAACTCGAGCGCGAGGAGGCCCACAAGCGCCTGGCGCTGGCCGACACGGAACGCGAGCACGCGCTCGAACTCGAGCGGCGCGTCGAGCGCCTGCTCGAGATCGTCGGGAAGGCCGCCGCGGGCGAGCTCAACCAGCAGGTCGAGGTCTCGGGCACGGACGGGGTCGGGCGCATCGGCGACGGCCTGCAGCAGCTGCTCTCCGACCTGTGCGGCGGGATCGCGCGCATCGCGAGCACCTCGCAGCGGCTCTCGGGCGCCTCGCAGAGCTGCGCATCCGTGAGCCAGTCGATGACGGACTCGGCGCAGCAGAGCTCCGCGCGCGCGCTCAAGGCCTCCGAAGCGGTGCGCGAGCTCTCGGCCGCGATGGAGGCCGTGGCCGGCACCTCGCACAAGCTCAACGCGCGGCTCTCCGAGACTGCGGGTCGCATCGAGGAGAGCCGGCGCGTCGGCACGGAAGCCTCGCAGGCCGCGCGCCGCACGGACGCGACCGTGAAGTCGCTCAGCGCGAGCTCGAGCGAGATCGGCAAGGTCGTCGGCATGATCAGCGGGATCGCGGCGCAGACGAACCTGCTCGCGCTCAACGCCACGATCGAGGCCGCGCGCGCCGGCGAGAGCGGCAAGGGCTTCGCCGTCGTGGCGCACGAGGTCAAGGAGCTCGCGCGCCAGACCGCCAAGGCCACCGACGACATCCAGCAGCGCATCGAGGCGCTGCGCGTCGATGCCGCGAGCGCCGTCGAGGCGATCACCGGAATCGCCAGCGTGATCGACCGCATCGTCGGCATCCAGGCCGCGGTCGGCAGCTCGATCGGCGAGCAGGTCACGACCAGCATCGAGATCGGGCGCGAGGTCGCGCGCGTCGCAGCCAGCGCGGGCGGGATCGACCAGGGCATCGCGGACGTGGCGCACGCGGCCCAGGATGCCTCCTCCGGCGCCGAGGAAGTGCGGCGCGCCTCGGGCGCGCTCGCGAGCCTCGCCGGCGAACTCGAGAGCTTCGTGGGAACGTTCCGCTACGCCTGAGGCCGGCGCGGCCACCCGCGCAACAGCGCGCGCAGGACGAGCACGTGCCCGAACCAGGCGCAGAGCACGTACAAGGCCGGGATCCAGACGAAGACGCCCGCGAGCACGATCGTGTTGGCCGGCTCGTTGGTGTAGGCGCGCCAGGGTCCGGGCATGGAGCGCAACGCGATCACGACGATGTTGACGAGCAGCGCCAGCGCGCCCAGGTTCCAGATCCACAGCAGCCAGCGCGAGCACAGGCCGCGCGCGAGCAGCGCCGCGACGAAGAGCGCGCTGATGCCGCTGGCTACATCCAGGTTCGCGCCCTCGAAGGTCATCTGCTCGGGCAGAACACCCTCGCGGTAGAGCATCCAGAGCAGCAGCTCGACCGCGATGCGGAAGGTCTGGAAGCCGACCAGCCAGGCGAGCGGCAGGCGTTCGAGCAGCGCACGACCGAACGGACCGAGCGCGAGGCCGGCGGCGAGCACCGCTCCCGGCCCGAGCAGGAAGAGCGCGCGCGGCGGGACGCGCTCGAAGTGCAGCAGCCAGCCGCTGCGCGCCAGCGCGAAGGAGAGACCGAGCCAGGCGCACAGGCACAGCGCGAAGAGCGGCGCGCGCAGCCCGGCGCGCGCCACCGCGCGCACGAGCAGGATGCACAAGAGCAGCACGAGCGCGAGATGCGCCGCGATGGCCAGCGTCGAGGGCTGCGGGACGGGATTCATGCGCGGAACGAATCGCGGTCGAGCGAGGGCTCGCGATTGGCCGCAAGCCCCAGCGCCAGCCCGAGCGCCAGCATGGTCGCCATCATCGACGAACCGCCGGTCGAGAAGAGCGGCAGCGGAATGCCAGTCAGCGGGATCAGCCCGAGATTGACGCTGGCGTGGATGAAGAGGTGCGCCGCGAAGTACAGCCCCACTCCCGCCACCGCGAGACGCGAGAAGCGGTCGCGCAGGTTCCCGGCGCTGGCCAGGATCGCCGCCACGAGCAGCGTGTACACGAGCAGGATGCCGGTCGTGCCGAGCCAGCCGGACTCCTCGGCGACGACGGCGAAGATCGAGTCGCAGTCGCGCTCGGGCAGGTGCGCGGCCTTGTTGGCGATGCCCGAGCCCAGGCCCTCCCCCAGCAGGCCGCCGTTCCCGATCGCCACGCGTGCGTGGTAGGAGTGGAACGCGGCACCGCCCTTGTGATCGATCAGCTGCTGGGGCTCGAAGCTCGCGGCCCAGGTGTTGATGCGCCGCAGCTGGTAGTCGTGCACGCCGAACTCGAGCTTCCAGATGCCGACGCCCAGCACGAGCGCCGCGA
>Ga0302323_100002214_pt1 | contig 15766 bp, 11 predicted proteins | sample Fen_T0_3_FD_201950 | JGI IMG/M metagenome (GOLD analysis project Ga0302323, IMG submission 201950) | Peat permafrost microbial communities from Stordalen Mire near Abisko, Sweden - Fen_T0_3 | ecosystem: Environmental > Terrestrial > Soil > Wetlands > Permafrost | place: Sweden: Abisko... | reverse complement strand
GGCCAGCCGCGAGAACTTCTTGAACAACCTTCCGACCTGGTCGCGCGGGATGCCCTCACCTGCGTTCTCGACGCTCAGCTCGATCATCCCAGCCTTGAGATCCGCGCCCAGACGCACATATCCGTCTTCACGCCCGTACTTGACCGCGTTCGAGAGCAAATTATCGTAGACGATACGCAAGGCGTCGCGATCGCCGTACACCTGCAGTCCGGGAGCCAGGCCATTCTCTACTTGTAGGCCCCGGCGTTCGATGCCAGCAGCCAGGGTCTCCAGCACCGGATCCACGACCTCCTCGCGCAGGCGCAGCCAAGCCTTGCGCACGCTCATCTCGCCCTTCTCCAGACGCGAGAGGTCGAGGTAGCGCCGGATCATCTCGTTGAGAAAATCCAAGTTTAGGCCGACGCTGGTGAGCACCTTGCGCTGCGCCTCCGCCAGCGGCCCAAGAAAACCGTCGCGCACCGAATACAGGCCGAGCGTCGCCGCGCCCAGAGGCGCCTTCATCTCATGTGTGACGAATCCGAGCATGTCCATGTAGTTCTTATTGGTCGCTGCCAGTTCCTCGTTGCGCGCGGACAGCTCGGCGCCGCTGTGCTCGATCTCTTCCTGGTCACGCCGCAGCTGGGCCGCCATCTGGTTGAAGGAGGCCGAGAGCTCGCCAAGCTCGTCGCGCGATCCGACCTCGACGCGATACGTCAAGTCGCCCTGCGCCAGCTTCGTGGTCGCGACAGAGAGCCGCTCCACGGGGCTCACGATCGTTCGCCGCAGTCTGAAGTGGAAGACAACCATCGCCAACAACATCGCGCCCAAAACCAAGCCAAGCTGCACACTCACGGCCATTGTCCGCAAGTCGAGATACTGCTGCTCAAGGGAGCCCACGTAGAGCATGCCGATGACCCGCTCGTCCGGGTCGCGAATGGGGTCGTACTGGGACAGATACCAGGCGTTGACCACCCACGCCCGGCCGGTCCACGAGCGCCCCTCCCGCAGCACCCGCGCGCTGACTTCTTCGGAGGCACGCGTCCCTGTCGCTCGTCGCCCGTTGACATCCAGCACGTTCGTCGAGATGCGCAGATCGCCCATGAAGATCGTCGCTGTTCCCACTGGCCGGCCCTGGTACTGCTCATTCTCGAAGACCGAGTTACGCATACGGTCGACTTTGTCCACTGCGCCGTTGAGCAGATTGCCCATGACCACGACCCCGGCCAGGCGTCCACCGACCCGCACGGGCACCGCTGCTCCCGTCAGCATGCCGCGGGGCTCGCCACCCGCGCGGACGCAGGCGTCGAGCATGCCCTCGCCTTCGGCCTCGAGACGGCCGCGCTCCAGCGTGACGGTGCCGGAGACGGGTGCGCCTTCGCGCAGCGCTTTGCGAACGAGCGGATCGTCAGCCAGCGAATCGCCGACGCGATACGGCGGCCGCGTGCGCAGGACGACACGGCCCGCGGGGCCGACTAGCGTCAGCACGTCCATGCCCTGCTCGACCCGCACTCGCTCCAGATCGCGCAGCGCTGCCACGGTATCGGTGCCGCCACGCGCGCTGCCGAGCTGGGCCGCCAGGCGCGGGTCGTCGGCCAGCGCGCGCAGCGCTGCTTGGATGCGCTCGATCTTGGCGTTGTAGATCTCCCACGCCGCCTTGATCGACAGGCGCACGCGGTTCTCTGCCGCCCGAATGGCGTGCTCGGTCTGCCAACGGAACGTGACCGCGCCGGCAGTGACGGCCAGCAGCACGAACACCGTGGCGATGCCGAAATTGACCTTGGCGTGGAGCCTCATATCGATGACGCGCGGCTCCTACGAGCGCGCGCTAGACGTGGTCCATGCGCTGATAGACGACCATCCCGTCCTTCTCGATCAGGTCTTCGGGGTGGTAGCGCGCAATGGGCATTTCCAGCTGCTTGAAAGTGACTGGCGAGACCTTCTTCTCGACCAGACCGAGCGCCACGGCCACACCGAAGATGATCGCCTCTGGCCGCGGTGGGCAGCCGGGGATGTAGAAGTGCACGGGGATGACCTTCTCGACCGGGCCGATGACGTTGTACGTGTCGTACCAGATGCCGCCGCCGCAGGCGCATGAACCGATCGCGAACACCAGCTTCGGCGCGGCCATGGCCTCGTACGCGCGGCGTAGCGCCTTGGCCGTTGGACGCGACGCAGGTCCCTGGCAGAGCATCACGTCCGCGTGGCGCGGGGACCCAACCAGCCGGATGCCGAAGCGCTCGGCGTCATAGTAGGGCGTCAGCACGTTGAGCACTTCGATGTCGCAGCCGTTGCAGCCACCCGAGTTGGCGTGGTAGACCCAGATCGACTTGGTGAAGACCTTCTTGCAGAGTTCCTTGAGCAAAGACATGGCTTCCCCTAGTCCAGCTCGATCTCGATGTCGCGCACCGTCGGCTCGTCGTCTAGATAGCTCTGCGAGCGGTAGACCCAGCGTTCGGAGCCGATATCGTCCTTGCGGTAGCCCTTCATCATCAACGCCTCGAGCGGACCTGGCTCCTTGAAACAGCGGCCACAACGCTGGCAAGTGCCCATGAAGATCTCGATCTCCTGGCGCAGGTCCTTGATGTCGTTTGTGGCCGTCTCGAACTCCGTGCTCATCGTGATGGCCTTCTCGGGACAGACGTCAGCGCAGCGCCCACAGTACGTGCAGCGTCGCCCGAGATAGCGCAGGACGCGCACCTCCTGGCTGCGATCGAACAGCAGGATCTCGCGCGCCGGGCAGTTGTTGGCGCAGCCGGCGCAGCCGATGCACTTGGCAGCGTCGAACACCGGGCGGCCACGAAACCCCTGCGGCACAGGCTCGGCTTCGGCAGGATACGGGAGCGTGACCACGCCGGCTTTTAGGCACAGCACGGCTTCCTTGGCTTTGCTTAGAAGAGACATACTCGCCTCATGGCCGCCGCATCACCCTGCACCTCAGAACCCCACTGCTGCCAGCGCCAGCGCGCCGACCGAGACCGCCAGCAACACTGCGAAATAGCGGATGGCCTGGTCAATGCGATAGCGCGCATGCGTCGCACCGATCAGCGTCACCAGCAGCACGAGTACCAGCGTCTGGGCCAAGAACGCCAACAGCGCCAGCGGGAAGACCCAACCGCGCCCGAGTGGCGAGAAGAGCGTCACCACGAGAGCGCAGTAGACGAACAGGCGCACCATGCGCGCGTACTTGAAGAGGGCCAGCTTCGGGCCTGAGTACTCGACCAACGCGCCTTCCATGATCTCGGTCTCTGCTTCGCCGACGTCAAAGGGCACGCGCTCGACAAAGGCCTGCAACGCGAGCAGCATCACACCCAGCATCACCAGCCCGGCCAGCGGCCAGCCCGGCCCAGAGAACAGCGACGCCCCCAGTATCGCGTCCAGGCGCAGCGAGCGCGCTTCGATCGCGCCGATGATCACGGCCACTGCCAGGATCGGCTCGAGCGTGAGCATCGTCATCATGCTGCGACTGGCCCCGATCAGTGAGTACGGCGAGCCAGCGGCCAGACCGGCGAGCAGCGTCGAAACGCCACAAAGCGTGAGTAGGTAGACGAGCAGAATCGCGTCGGCCCAGCCGTCGAGTGGCGCGTTTCCACCCATCGGGACCAGCGCCGCCAGCGTCAGCGTCGCCCCAAGTGAGAGATAGGCCGCCATGCGTTGCATGCGCGGGCTCTCGCCGGCCTCGATGTCTTCTTTGCCCAGAAGCTTGAGGAGGTCATAATACGGCTGCCGAAGCGGCGGCCCCTTGCGCGACTGGATGCGCGCCGTGATCTTGCGCACGATGCCTTCGCACAGCGGGGCCGCAGCCAGGGCCAGAAGCACGTTGAGCACGCCGTAGCCGAGCACGGCCCAGAACCCCTCGCTCATCGGGCCCTCACCCTCTCCCCTGCCTGCGTCCCAGCGTCTTGATTTCCGCAGGCGAGAACACCTTCACGTTACCTGAGCGAATGTCCACGACTTCGAGCCGATCCGTGCAGGAGAAGCACGGATCGATGCTCCCCAGCGAGATGGTCATGTCGGCTAGCTGCTGGTCCTTGATCATGGCCGGGATGCCCTGCAGGTTCTGGTACGTGGGCGCACGCACGCGCCAGCGGCGCGGCCGGTTGTCGTCCCCGGTCACGACGAAGTGATGCGATTCGCCGCGCGGCGCCTCCACCGAAGAAACGCCCACGCGTCCGGCTGGCAGCTCGCCGTCCAGCTTGAGTTGGATCTCTCCGGCGGGCATGCGCTCCAGACACTGGCGGATGATCTTGATCGACTCGAACACCTCCAGCACGCGCACCAGCACACGCGACCAGACGTCACAGCCGTCCTGCGTGATCACGTCGAACTCGACGCGGTCGTAGGCCGCGTACGGATGGTCCTTGCGCACGTCGATGCCAACACCCGAGGCGCGCGCCATCGGGCCAATCAGCCCGGCCTCTTTCACAAGCGACTTGCTGGCCACGCCGACGCCCTGCGTGCGCTTCCTGAGGTTGCGGTCTCCGGACACCGCCTTGGTGGCCGGAATCCACTCCTTCTCGAGATCGGCGAGCACGCGCAGAATGTCGGCCTTGATCTCGGGCGTGATGTCCCAGCGCACACCGCCGATCACGCACAAGCCGTAGGTCTTGCGGTTGCCGGTGATGCGCTCGGCCAGCCACATGATCGGCTCGCGCATGCGAAAGCTCTGCATGAAGAGCGTGTCGAAGCCGAGAATGTGGTTGGCCAAACCGACCCACAGTAGATGGCTGTGCAGCCGCTCGATCTCCAGCATGATCGTGCGGATGAACTCGGCGCGCGCCGTCGGCCGGATCGCGGCCGCCTGCTCCACCGCTTGCGCGTATGTGACGCTATGCACGCAGCCGCAGATCCCGCAGATGCGTTCGGCCATCATCGGGATTTCGTTGTAGGTCAGGACTGCCTCGCCCAGCTTCTCGATGCCGCGATGCACCATGAAGCCGCGGTACTCGCAGCCGCGCACGATCTCGCCCTCCACGAAGAGGCGGAAGTGCGACGGCTCGTCGAGCGTGGGGTGGAACGGCCCGAACGGCACAACCGTGCAGCCCTCAGGCGGATCGTCGAAGCCGTAGACGCGATCCTCGTCGTAGTTCTCGGGCCGGAAGTCCCAGGGTACGTCCTTGCGCAGGGGGTGGACACCATCGGGCCAGCCGTCAGGGAGCACCAGCCGCTTCTGGCTCGGGCAGCCGACCGCCTCGATGCCGACCAAGTCGCGCATCTCGCGCTCGGCCCAGTTCGCCGCAGGCACGTCCGGAGAGATGCTGTCAATGCGCGGGTCTTCCGCTGGCACGTGCACCATCACGCTGGCCAGCACATGTTCGCTCTCAAAAGCGAAGTCATGGGCGACCAGGAACTGGCCGGAGAACGGCCGGTCGTCCATGCCAATGCTGATGACGTAGCGTGCGTCAAGATCGCGAAACACGTAGCGGCAGACCTCGCGCACCGTCTCGGGTCGGATGTACAGGAACAGCCGCCCGTCGTTCGGAACGTCCACGCGCAGGATCGCACCGTCGAAGCGCTGCTTGAGTTGGTTGAGAACGTTGCGTGCCGGCATCTCGCGTACCTTCCCGGAACCTAGCTCGTGGAACCCTTGGACGCGTGGCCACCGTCTCGCGCGGTACCACCGACCCAGCCGAAGTAGCGCTTGAACTCGCCGTACATCCCGTGCGCGCGATAGCGGTTGGACTCAGACTCTGCCGCGTATCCGCAGAGCCAGGCGTCGCTCGCGCGGCGCTCGGATCCACCCACGCGCGAGAGGTATGCGGCGAACCAGATGAAAGCGCCGACGACCACGGCCAGAACGAGCGGGCTGAAGACCGCGCCACCGCTGCCGGCCCAGATGCCACCCACGCGGCCGACGCCCGGCATCTGGTTAAGCCCGGCTGCCAGCCCTTGAGCGCTGGCGGCCATTGCCGCAGACATCACTCCAAAGGCCAGCGCAGGCACTAGACCAAACAGTATGCACAAGCCGGCCAGGATGATCTGCGGCAGGCGCATGAGCGCGCCGGCTTCCAGCCTTCCGGCCGCGGCGCGCTCGCGCACAACCGCGCTGCTGCGCGCCAAGAATGCCATGCCAAAGAACTTGAGGAACGAAGCCAGCGTCAGCGCACTCGTCAAGATCGCGACGAGTGCGAACAGGGCCAGGTACGGCGCCATCTGGCTCCCGAGGATCATCGCAACGTACAAGCTCCATTTGCTTGCAAAGCCGTTGAAACCCGGCACGCCCGCGATCGAGAACGACGCGACGAGACAAGTCAACGCGGTCACGGGCATGTACTTGATGAGGCCGCCCATCGCGTTCAGGTCCTGCGTGTCGGTCGCGCTCAGCATCGAACCCGCGTTCAGGAACAAGAGACTCTTGAACAGGCCATGGTTGAGCGTGTGGAAGAGCGAGCCGAGCAAGGCCATTGTCGCTAGCTCCACCGCTAGAGCGCCATTCCCGCTGGAGGTCCAGAGCACGAGCGCGGCCCCGAGCCCGAGAAGGATGTAGCCGACCTGGCCGATCGAGTGGAAGGCCAGTAGCCGCTTGCTCTGTTCCTGCTTGAGCGCCTGCATGGTGCCGATGAACAGCGTCACGGTTCCGAGCGCGGCGATGGTCAGCCCCCACTGTCTCGTCAGCGACGTGCTTGCCGTGACCGGGAGCAACCACACGAACGTGCGCATCAAACCGTACACGCCCGTCTTGATCATCACGCCTGAGAGCAGCGCTGAAACCGGCGAAGGCGCAGCAGGGTGTGCATCCGGCAGCCACATCTGGCCGAACGGCCACATGCCGGCCTTGATGCCGAAGCCGACCAGGAAGAGCAGCAGCGCCAGGCTGATTCCGCCGCCGGTCGCCAGCACCTGCGAAACGTGCGCGGCGATCTGGTCAAAGTCGTAGCGCTCTGGTCCTGAGCCTGCGATGAGCGCTGCAGCGCCCATCACCAAAGCACAGGAGATCTCCATCATCAGCAGGTACCGCCAGGCCGCGCGCACGTTCGCGCTCTTCTTGTGCTCGTAGCGCACCAGCAGGAACGAGGGGATCGTCATCAACTGCCAGAAGAGACAGAAGAACACCATCAGGTCCGTCGTGGTGACTATCCCGTACATGCCAGCGACGAACAGCAAGAAGTTCGGGTAATAACGGCCCACACCGTACTCGCGGTAGTGGTCCATGTAGCGCACGGAGTACAACGCAGCCAAGACCGAGATGAGCGCGATCAGGCAGACAAAGAGCGCAGAAAGGCCATCCACGGAGACGCGCAGCGCTGAGCCCAGCTGCGGCAGCGCCACGTACGTCACTGCCGGGACAGCGCCGTGGCGCAAGACGTCGATCGCCGCGGCGGCGCTCAGCCAGCTGGCGGCCGCCGTTGCCGCGAAGGCGATCCAGCCGGAGACGCGTCGTGCCCCAGATGCCAGAAGGCTGAGCAGGGCCCCAGCGATGAGCGTCGCGAAGGCGTAGAGCAGAGCGTCTGTCGCGGTCATGGCGCCTCGCACTTCCCGTCAGGGGACGCGGCGATCCCCGGTCGTCCGTTTCTCGCAGCCAACACCTGGTCCAGCAAGGCCGTGAGGCCACCCGCGCTGTCCTTGACCGCCGCCGATAATCCGGCCCCGGGCTTCAGCGATTCCGGCCGCACGCCCAGCAGATGTACCCGCGCACCGCTTTGACGGCGGATCAGCCGCGCCAGCGTACCGAGCGAGAGTTTGTGCGTCGACACCTGCGGAAAGTGCGTCTCGATCTCGGAGGCGTCCATCAGCACCGCCGCTCCCGGCTCGCCGGCGAAATCGACCGCGTCGACGAACAGCACGTTGTCGTATCCTCCCGACGCCAGCTTCTCCACCCAGCGCTCGGGTGTCGTGTCAGCCACGATCACGTCTCGGTGTCCGGCCGCTACAAGCGTCCCGGCCACGCATGGCCCGAAGCCATCGTCTCCGAGCTCGCTGTTCCCGACACCCACGACGCAAGACCGGCCCGTCAGCGCGCCGCGCAGTGCCTCGTCAAGTCGGGCCATCAGATCTCCTCGCCCAGCTTGCGGATCTGTTCGAGCGTGAACACCGGTCCATCGGAACACACATAGGCCACGCCAATGCAGCAGTGCCCACACTTGCCGACGCCGCACTTCATGTAGCGCTCGAGGGTGGACACCATGTTCCGATCCTCGAAACCCATGTTCTTCAAGTCCTTCAGAACAAAGCGGAACATCACCGGTGGACCGCAGATGAAGACGATCGTGTTGTCGAGCTCCATCGTGACGCCGGGCTTCTTGAACAACGACCCGACGACTCCCGTGTTCCCCTTCCAGGTCTCGTCGCCTCGATCGACCGTGAGATGGCAGGCAAAGCCAGACGCGCGCTCCCACTCCTTGAGCAGATCGACGTACATCAGGTCCTTCGGAGTGCGGGAGCCGTAGAAGGCCTGCACCTTGCCATATCGCTCGCGGTTGTCCAGGGCGTAGACGATACAGGAGCGCAGAGGGATCAACCCGATGCCGCCGGCCACGAAGATCAAGTTCTTCCCGTGGTAGTCCTCCATTGGGAAGCCGTTGCCGTAAGGCCCGCGCACGCCGAAACGCTGGCCTGGCTTGAGCGCATGCATCGCCGCTGTGACGCTGCCCACGCGTCTGACGGTGAAGAAGGTCTCTTTCTCGGTGGGGCTCGGCGGTAGAGACGCTGGGAACTCGCCGGCGCCGTAGATCGAGACCTGCGCGAACTGGCCGGGCTTGAAACGGCGGAACGTCTCCTGGTCCACCGCATTCTCGAAATGCCAGAAGAACGTCTTGACCTCGTCGATCTCGTCGACCACGCGGTCGAGAATCGCGCTCTTCGGAAGATAGACGTTCTCGATCTGCGCCTTGCCGCTGACGAGTGCGCTGCTCATCGCGTCCCCTGCTCGAGGCTTCTGCGTCGGAGGATCTCGACGACGTTCGGCATGCCGATGTCACCGTGACAGACATTCACGCAGCGCCCGCAGCCCACGCAAATCACCGAGAGCTGACGCTGCACGTAGTAGTGCGCCAGTTTTCTGAAGAAGCGCCGGTTGCGCCGATCGTGCACGGCCTTGCGCGGGTTGTGCCCTCCAGCCATACGCGTGAAGCCGGACAGTGCGCACGAGTCCCACAGCCGGACGCGCTCGACCTCTTGCTCCTTCTCGCCTACTTTGCGGTCCGTGACGGTGAAACAGTTGCACGTTGGGCAAACATAGCTGCAGCCGCCGCACTCCAGACAGCGCCGCCCCACTTCCTCCCAGGCCTCGTCGCTCACCTCGCCCTGCGAGATCAGCCGCATGGTCGCGCCGTACCAGCTCGTGGCCTTCTTGAAGCCTTTGCGTACCTCCGCCAGAATCGCCCGTCGGCGCTCCACGTGTTCCTGCGTTGCCTTCCTGAAGATCGCCTCGCCGAACAGGGCCTCGCCGGCGGCAGAGCCGGCCACGACCATGATCGCTTCGCCCAAATCCATGAGCTGCAGGTCGAAGTTCTCCCGCGCTGCCGGTCCGCTGTCCGCGCACACGCAGAAGCAGTCCTCGTCGATGTCTTGCTCGCGGTCCGTGCACACGACGTTCACCAGAAACAGGCTCGCACGCAGATTCTTGTAGTAGACGTCTACATGCTCGCCACCGAGGAAATGGCGATCCAGCATGAAGAGCCCCGCCACGTCACATGAGCGGATGCCGAAGATCGCCCGCTTGCGCGCCTCGCCGTCGCTCGTCACCGCCGGCTGCGCGCCGAGCGTGTAGCGCATCAACCGCTGCATGTGCGGGAGCACGTAGCGCTTGGGCGGGTAGTACGGGTTCGGCAGGTGCAGCTGCACCTGGTCGCGGTTCTCGTCGGTGACCACGTCAAAGGCCGTGTCGCGCCCGCGGCCGTAGAACGGCGCAATCACCTCGTGGTCACGACGCAGTAGGTCGATGAGCAGGGGCACGTCCTGACGATCGATGATCCTGGCGCGCATGGCTAAACCGTTTCCACTCTCACGAACAGCGGGTGCTGCCCGTCGCCCTCGACGTGGTTGCCGGAAGTCAGAGCGCGGGTCATCTCTTGCAGGAAGAACGGAATGAAGACGGACCCGCTCTTTACCTCGCCCGTCAGCCGCGCCAGCGTCTCCCCGGAGCCGTGCGCGGTGACCAGCCGGATACGCGCGCCGTCACGGATCTTCATGCGCGCCGCATCCTCGGTGTTGATCTCGACGAAGCCCTCCGGGTAGTCGAGCAGCAGCATGCCGTACTCGCGTTTGAGCGTCTCGCTGTGCTGTACCAGCACGTCGCGATGCCAGTAGTAGAGCGAACGCCCAAGCACGACGACAAACGGATACTCGGCTGGCGGTCGCGGCGGCGCAGCTGGTCTCTCGATCGCAGCGAACCGAAACCCTTTCGCCGGCAGTGCGCTTTCGAACAGAATCTGCGCTCCGAGAGGCCTGTCAATGGTGCACGGCCACTGGCGCCCATACTCGCGGGAGAGGTTCTCGTAGCTCGCCGCGGCGTAGGCCGGCACGGCCTGGCCGATCTCAGCCATGACCTCAGCGCTCGACTCGTATTCCCACGCAGCGCCCATGCGCTGCGCCACGCGCACGATCTGCAGCCAGGCGGGCACAACCCCGCCCGCCGGTTCCACGGCTCGGGCGGTGAGCTGGATGCGTCGTTCCGTGCTCGTGTAGGTGACCTGTTCCTCGCCAAAGGCCACGACCGGAAGCATGACGTGGGCATACTGGCTGACTTCTGTCGTAAACATCTGTTGCGTCACTAGGAAATCGAGTTTGGCCAGCATCTCCGCGTCGACTTCTGCCCCGCGTCGCAGTGGATCGTGCTGGTCGAGCCAGAGGGCTCTGATCGCGCCGCCGTTGACGCCAAGCGCAGCGCCGAGGTCGACGCCCGGCTTGGCGGGCAATTCCGCGTGCCAGAGCGCGCCCAGCCGCCGACGTTCCGCGTCGTTCTCGACGGGCACGTAGCCTGGGAAGAAGTCAGGCAACATGCCCATGTCACAGCCGCCCTGGAGATTGTTGTGCTCGGCCAGCGGCATGATGCCGGCGCCCGCCTTACCCACGTTTCCCGTCAGGAGCGCCAGATTGACGATGGCCTGAACCGCCTCAGCGCCTCGCGCCTCGACGCCGGTCGAGTACAAAATCATCGCGGACTTGGCCCGCGCGTAAGTCAGCGCAGCCTCCTCGATGGCTTCGGGACTCACCCCGCACTCGGCTGCTGCCCAGAGCACGTCGAAGTCCTGGATGGCCAAGAGAAACTTCTCGTAGTCGCGACAGTGCGCCTGGACGAACGGCACGTTCATCAGCCCGCGGTCGACTACGACCTTGGCCATCGCACCGTAGAGCAGCACGTCGGTGTTGGGCCGAATCTGCAGGAAGTGATCGGCATGTTCCGCGACCCGGTGGCCACGGTTGCCCGTGGCGATGAGCTTGGCGCCTGCGAGCTTGGCGCGGATGACCCAACCCCCGATCGTCGGGAGTTGCTTGCCGAGGTCGATGCCGTCGACCACGATCACGTCGCTCTTGGCCAACTCGGAGATCGAGCTGGTCGCGGCCGGAATCCCCAGCATGTCCCGCAGCACGTGAATGCTTGTTTGACGATAGAGCCCGAGCCCGTGGACGACGTTATTCGTGCCGATGACGCTGCGCGCGAGCCTCTGAAGCAGGTACGCTTCCTCATTCGAACAGCGCGGCGACGTCACGAACCCGATGGCCTCCGGCCCATGCTTGCCCTTGACAGCCGTCAGCCGTTCGGCCACGAAGTCGTAGGCGTCCTTCCAAGAGGCTGGCTCAAGGGCTCCGTTGCGGCGAATGAGCGGCTTCCTCAGGCGATCAGGCGAGCTGGCGACCTCGTGCACGTGCCAGCCGCGAACGCAGATTCGGCCCTGATTCGCTGGGTGAGACATGCTCGGATAGGCGCCTGTGATCGCGCCGCCCGCGGACTCGAGATAGATCCCGCAGCCGACGCCGCAGAACGTACATGTCGTGAGTTTGTGCGCGCTCAGCGGCATGTGCCTAGCATCCTCCCCCTCGCTTGCGCCCTGATCGGCATCCCGCGACGGTCCTGCATTTGTGCGACTCCGTGACTCTTGGATGCTCGTCTTGAGCAAGAACCGGTCCCGCGCGGCGCTCCCGCACAACCTCTTGAGTGGCCGAGACTAGCACCGGCGGCTCAACGCCACCTGGCTCGGCCGCCGGCAAGGTCTGCGTCCTCCTTGTGGTGGTCTGCGCACATCTTGCGACCGTCGGCAGCCGCGGCCCGCGCCGGTCAGGGCCGCATCGTGCGTGTTGCGGGTGACGCGACCACGATCAGGGCGATCGAGTCGCTGGGTGCGTAAAGTGCTAGAGAGGCGCTGGCAACGGTCACACGCCGTCGCCGAAGCCGATGCCCAGCTCGCGCGCGGTCAGCACGGTGTCCCCGTCCACAGGGACGCGTTTGGTGCGCTGGGCAATCTCCTCGAGTGGGATGCTCCCCATATTGGGCGGCTCATACGTCACCATATGGCCCCACAACCCGGCCGCAGCCAACCGGACCGCAGCCGCGCCGTAGCGCAGCCCTAGCAGCCGGTCAAAGGTCGACGGCGAGCCGCCCCGCTGGAGGTGCCCCAGCACGAGCGTGCGCGTCTCCCAGCCCATGCAGCGCTCGATCTCCTGCGCCACCCATTCGCCGATACCGCCCAGCCGACCTTCGCGACCCCTGACATTTGGCGTCCGATAGACAGGCGCGCCGCGCCGCGTGACGGCACCTTCGGCTACACAGACGATCGCGTAGTGCCGCCCACGCGCGCGACGCGCCTTTAGGTGATCGCAGACCTTCGCGATATCGAAAGGGATCTCCGGAATGAGAATGACGTGGCACGAGCCCGAGATGCCCGCATTGAGCGCGATCCATCCGGCGTGTCTCCCCATGACCTCGACGACCATCACGCGCTCGTGGGCCGCGGCAGTCGAGTGCATCTTGTCCAGGGCCTCGGTCGCCGTCTGGACCGCCGTGTCAAAGCCAAAGGTGACGTTCGTGTACATCAGATCGTTATCGATCGTCTTTGGCACGCCGATGACCGGCACGCCCATCTGCATGAGCTTGTACGCGATCGACAGGGATCCGTCCCCGCCCACAGCGATCAGGCCGTCGATCTTCGCCTCGCGTAGGCCCTCGACCACCAACTCCGCGGCCAGGCGCGGCCGTTTCATGCCCGGCAGCTTGACGCGTGTCTCGAACGGGTTGCCCTTGTTGGTGGTGCCGAGGATCGTCCCGCCCAAAGGGGCGATCCCATGCACAGCGGTACGTGTGAGCTTCTTGAGCGGCTCGCCGCCGAGGAAGCTCCCGTAGCCGTCGCAGATGCCGAGCACTTCCCAGCCGCGATTGATGGACGCCAGCGTCACCGCGCGAATGACCGCGTTCAGTCCAGGCGCGTCTCCGCCACCGGTGTTGATCGCAATGCGACGGATACGCTTGGGCACAATCATCGGGATGCTCCTCCGCCGGCATCGCGGGCTCGCGACACGGACCTCAGGCGTCGAGCCCACAACCGGCGGCGCTACTCTACCGCATCGACTCGCAGGTGTGAACGCGCCGGGACAACGCGCAGGCGTGGGCGCGCGCTCAGCTCACGCGGCGCAGGCCCTGTTCGGCGGCCTTTTCGTAGCCGCTGATCGTGTATAGCACCGCGCGATCGAAGTAGGTCACCACGCTGTTGTAGAGCTCCAGGGTCTGGTAGACCTGGACGACGGAGTCGAAGAAACCGCGGCTCAGGACAAAGACCCAGAGCACGTTCTTCGTGATCGTCAACGCTGCCACGACCTCGCTCAGCCGAAAGCCTTCGCGCAGACGCACCGCGCCAAGGGCCTTGTAGCTCTCCTCGACCTCCTCGTTGTGTTCCTCGTGCCCGACCCAGCGCCCGAGGTGCGAGTAGACGTGAAATGCCCGCTGCCGCAGCTCCTCTTCGGGAAGGGTCCGGTACTTCGGGGTGTCACGATGGACGCGCACTTCTTTCAGCCAACGCCCCGTCAACTCCTCCGCGTTCGCCTCGATCAACTCGACCAGTTTCTGCGAGATCATGCGCCCTCCTTTTTCACACCGAGGCTGCGCTCGCGGCAGCGCGCAGACTCGCGGCGGTCTGTCTTGCCCGCTAGTACCAATATAGTTACGCCTGTCCGGCCCCAAACGATTTCCCTGCCGCGAACAAAGCACGCGTTGCGCCTCAATTCCGTCGTGATCCCGGCATATACTCTCGCGAGCACGATGGGCCGCAGATCCAGCAGGCGTGGTGCGGAAGGAACGCAGCGCGCGGTGTCCCCGCCAAGCAACGTCGCGGCCTTGCCGCCGACGGTCCCGGGTCTGACGCTGACGTCCACTCTGTGCGGTCTCGTCGCGCTCGGCGTTTACGCCGCAACGCTCAACCCCACGGTCTCGCACGGCGACAGCGGCGAGATGATCGCCGTCGCGCACACGCTCGGCGTGGCCCATCCACCGGGGTATCCCCTCTACACGCTGCTCGCCAAACTCTTCTCGCTCGTTCCACTGGGCAGCGTTGCCGCGCGTGTCAACTTCTTCTCGGCGGTCTGCGACGCGCTGGCAGCGTTCTTCGTGTGCCGGGCGACCGCCTTGCTCGCGCGGAACATCTGGGCCGGCGTCGCTGCGGCTGGTTGCTTCGCATTCTCACCTCTTGTCTGGGCCTACGCCGTGACCGCTGAGGTGTTCGCGCTCAACAACCTCTTCGCAGCCGCCCTCCTGCACCTTTCCGTGCTAGCTGCCACGGCAATGCCCGAGCGACGAGGGCGTCTCTGGCTGGTCATCGCATTCGTTCTCGGTCTCGGGCTCAGCAACCATCACATCCTCGTCTTGCTCGCAGCCCCGCCCCTGCTGGTCCAGCTCATCCTGACATGCCGGGCCGAGCTGACACGCCGGCGCATGGCGGCGCTCGCGTTCGCGATCTGCCTCGGCCTGACGCCGTACGTGTACCTGCTCGTCGCTCCTCACCTAGGATCTGAGATCGCCTGGGGCGACACGGCCTCGCTCCGCGGCCTCGTCGACCACGTACTGCGGCGTGAATACGGCACGCTGCAACTTGCCGAGACAGCCTCCGCGTCGAGGGGTGGAGCTGTGGAGCGGTTCGCCGCGTTCTTCGTGCGCCTGTCTGCTACGACCGCGGGCTTTGCGCCGCTGCTGCTGCTCGCCGCTCTGCCAACGCTGCTCCGCCGTAGCTGGATGCGACTGACCGGCCGCCTCTGGGCCATCGGCGTGACCGCGTATCTCGCCGCCTTTTCCGCGCTCTCGAATCTTTCGATGAGCGTTCCTGTCCACGCCGCTGTGCAAGAACGCTTCTGGCAGCAGGCGCTGGTCGTGCTCTCGGCGTTCGCAGGGCTCGGCTTGGTTCAGATCTCTGCGCTGCTGCCGCGCGGCCGACAGGTCATCGCGGCCGTCCTGGCCAGCACCCTCCTGCTCGGCCTGGCAGGCGAGCATTTTCGGGAGATGGACCAGCGGGGCCACACGTTCTTCCGCGAGTACGGTCGCGCGTTGCTCGACTCTCTGCCGCACGATGCCGTCCTTCTCATCACCAGCGATGAGGCCATCGGCAGCGTGCGCTATCTGCAGCAGGTCGAAGGCTACCGGCGCGACGTGACCGTGCTGCCGAGTGGCCAGCTTTCGAATCCCTGGTTTCGGGCGCTCGCCGCACGCCACTTTCCGAGACTGGCCCTACCCCCGGAGGACGCCAGCGGTCGCTTCACCTGTCGTCAGTTCTTGGACCGCAACCTCCCATCGACGCGCGTGTTCATCGTCAACAAGATCCCCTGGTTGGCGACTCTTGTGGAGGCCTATTCGCCCGCGTCCGTGGGTCTC
>Ga0302323_100002213_pt1 | contig 15777 bp, 14 predicted proteins | sample Fen_T0_3_FD_201950 | JGI IMG/M metagenome (GOLD analysis project Ga0302323, IMG submission 201950) | Peat permafrost microbial communities from Stordalen Mire near Abisko, Sweden - Fen_T0_3 | ecosystem: Environmental > Terrestrial > Soil > Wetlands > Permafrost | place: Sweden: Abisko... | reverse complement strand
GGATTTATCTCGCCATGACCCGCCTCATGCTCCGCCGACTCGCATGAACATTGGCTCATTTTGATTTTTAAAACAGGCTCTAACAACCCGCCCGTCGCTGATCCATCACATCTTTCACTTCGTTTCAAAGGAGATGTTCATATCCATCTTCATGGCCATGGACTGCTTCTGCTGGCCCATGGGCACGCTCATGATGATCTCCATTTTTTCGGCAAGATTGCCCGTCACCGGCATGATGTGGGTCTGGTCAAACGTGCTGTTGCCGGTGCCGACCCCGGACATTTTGGTCAGATCCACTTTCAAGCCCGGCATGGAAGGATTCTGTATTTTCTGATTGGCGGCATTCTGCAGGATCGTGCTGCGGAGCGTGAGCCGGTCACCTTCGATGGCCACCAGTTCATAAGTCATCGTCTGGTCGATGGTCATGCCCTGCGTCTTCACCCGGGTGACGTATTCCCATTTGGCCCCCGGACCAACGGCCTCGTCCGGCAATGGCGTGGTAGAACTGGAAAACGATTCTTTCATCTGGTCGAGGCTCTGCGCGAACTGAGGGTCGGCGGTGGCGGGGACTTTCATCTCGAGGCTTTTGACCACGCCGTGATCAGACATCTTGCCGATGCCCGACATGCCGCGAATACTGGCCAGGGGCGCCTTCATCGCTTCGGCGACGCCGGGCGGCGTGGTGGCATCCGCGGACACTGTGACATCATTGAACACCAACTCGTAGGTAATCTCACCATCGGCCGCAACCTCCTTCACCTCAACATTCATCGACATGATCATGGCTGGCAGCGACGTGGCCGGCATGTCTTTGCCTGCCATCTTCATGGCCATCGCCATTTTCATGGTCATGGCCAAAGCCTGTTGATCCCCAACGGCGGGATGCAGGCGCAGCAGGGTACGCGGCTCGGCCCCGGCCCCCAGCAGTCTCACCGCGGACTTTGATCCGAGGGCCACAGCCTTTTTGCCGGTACTGACGCTGGCGCGGCTGCTGTCGGAACCGGACGTATCATTTCCGGCGGCCGCCGGATTTCCCGACGTCGCGGCCACTTTGTCCGCGAGCGAATTCAGCCGGAAGGTCACCGTCCGGGTATTCCAATTGGGATTCGCCCGCTGAAACTGGGTCAGCTCCCATTGGGCCTCGAGATATTTGGCGTGCGCCGCGCTGGTCTTGCCGCTGGTGCTCAAGGCATCGGCCTGATCAATGATGCCGTAGATGCGCAGATAATCGTCATCCTGCTGGTCGGCGCGGGCCACGCTCAGCGTCAACAACCACAGCAGCAAGAGTATGCCGAAAGAAGCAGCTTTAGGACGGAACGCCTGAGAGTGGGGCGCCCGCGCAGCCGCCGTAGCGACTAAATGAATGGAATTCATGTCCCGCACGGTAAATTGTGGGCCGCCAAGGTCAAACAAAAAGCGGCAGTTGCGCGCATCCGGGAATCCGGCTGGCGGTCAATGCAAACCTGGCCTGCCCCAAGTTTCAGCGCAGGCCAGAACGGGGAGCACGAATGCCCCCCCGAACTGCCACGCTAACGGCGTTCTAACGGCGTTAATTATTTGGCAGGCGGCGTTACCGCTGCCGGTGCCGCCGGCTGCTCCTTCTTTTGCACCTTTACTTCCAGATAAAGGTCGCGAAGCTGCCGCGCCGAAACCTGCGACGGCGAATCGGTCATCAGGCAGGTGCCCTTCGCGGTCTTCGGGAAGGCGATGACGTCGCGGATGCTCGGCGTGCCGCAGAGAATTGCGATCAGGCGGTCGAAGCCAAGCGCGATGCCGCCGTGCGGCGGGGCGCCATATTTGAAGGCGTCCAGCATGTAGCCGAAACGCAGCTTGGTTTCTTCCGGCGGAATGGCGAGCAGCTCCTCGAAGATGGTCTTCTGCACGTCGGGCTGGTGGATACGGATGGAGCCACCGCCAAGTTCGACGCCGTTGACGACGACGTCGTAGTGCTGGCCGCGAACCTTCTTCGGGTCGGTCTTGAGCAACGGGATGTCTTCCAGCACAGGGGCGGTGAAGGGATGATGGCTGGAATACCAGCGGTTCTGCTCGCGGTCGAAACCGAGCAGCGGGAATTCGATGACCCACAGGAAATTGAACTGGTCGGACGGAATGACGAGCTTCCCCTGCCCCTTCAGCACGTCGGCACAATAGAGCCGGATCTTGCCGAGGATTTCGCAGGCGTTCAGCCATTGGTCGGCGGCAAAGAGAATCAAATCACCTTCCTGGATGGCCAGCTTGGTGGTGAGGGCGGCCTTCTCGGCTTCGCTGAAGAATTTCACGATGGGCGACTTCCATTCACCGTTCTCAACCTTGATAAAGGCGAGCCCTTTCGCGCCAAAGCTCTTGGCATAATCGGTCATGGTCTCGAGCTGGCCCTGCGTGGCGCCGGCCAGGCCCTTGGCATTCAATGCTTTCACGACGCCGCCGTTGGCGATGGTGCCGCTGAACACCTTGAAGGTGCTGGCACGGAAATCATCGGTCATGTCCACGAGCTCCATCGCGAAGCGGGTGTCGGGCTTGTCAATGCCGTAGCGGTTCAGGGCTTCCTCGAAGCTGATGCGCTTGAACGGCGTGGGGATGTCAATGTTCAGCGCTGTCTTCCAGACGCGTTTGACAAGGCCTTCGATGAGCGCGTAAATGTCTTCGCGGTCAATGAAGCTCATCTCAATGTCCACCTGGGTAAATTCCGGCTGGCGATCGGCGCGCAGGTCTTCATCGCGATAGCAGCGGGCGAGCTGGAAATACTTTTCCACGCCGGCGACCATGAGGATCTGTTTGAACTGCTGGGGCGATTGCGGCAGCGCGTAGAACGTGCCGGGCTCGCGGCGGTTGGGCACGAGGAATTCGCGGGCGCCTTCGGGGGTGGATTTGAACAGCGTGGGCGTCTCGACTTCCAGAAAGCCCTGCTCATCCATGAAACTGCGCGTGGCGATGGCGACCTTGCTGCGCAACTTCAGGTTGCGGGCCATCTCGGGGCGGCGCAGATCGAGGTAGCGGTATTGCAGGCGCAATTCCTCGTTCACCTTGTTGGCGATTTCGGGATCGTCCACGGGGAACGGCAGGACCTCCGCCATGTTGAGCACTTCCAGCCCGGTGACGCCGACCTCGACTTCGCCGGTGGGAATCTTGGCGTTGTTGGTGCCCGCCGGACGCAGGCGGACCTTGCCGGTGATGCTCACGACGCATTCGCTGCGGAGCGAGGCGGCCTGGGTGAACAGCTCCTTCGTCAAATCCGACGGATCGAACACGGTCTGGGTGCGGCCTTCGCGGTCGCGGACGTCAATGAAGATGAGGCCACCGAGGTCGCGGCGGGAGTGAACCCAGCCCGAGAGGGTGACAGTCTGACCGACGTGCGCCGGGCGCAGTTCGTTGCAATGATGCGTGCGTTTCATGTGTAAAATTGAAGCAAGCTCAGGCTTGCGCTCGTTTGCATACCTCCGCCGGGCAAGCAAATGCCTGCACGCGAACCGCTACAAAACGAATGATGATTGTGGCTGCGAAACGGCCGGATTTCAAAGACAAATTTGACCTCTCCGTTTGAATGGATGCAACTAGTGATCCATTTTGAAACGCAAGTGCGTTCCAAATGAACCTAAATTGGGCGTCCGAAAGTGGCAAAAGGTCGGCCGGGCGGGGTTAAAATTGGGTTTAATTGGGGCCTTATTGGGTTCGTTTTGAACTATTTAATTTCCTAATAGTTTTCGCATGGCGTTTAAATATAGTGTCTTATCTAAAAAATCGTTTGGGTTCGTTTCGTAATTTTTAATCTTTCAGCGGAGACCTCCTGGTTGGAAGAATGGGGAAAATTTTCCCATTCCGGCGGCGAAGCCGCTGGCCGGGCTTGGAAGCTCAATTCTGAAACACTTTAACGCTAAATTTTTCACAGTCAAAAAATCTTGGTTGTGCCACGTGTGGCACGGGCAGGCAGAGGTGAATGGCTGCCCCAGCTTGGGCTGTGGAGCATCTTTCTGCTTAACTGTTTTAAACTGACTTTGTATTTCTGTCAAATAATTCTAAAGACAATTTTACCGGTGGTTTTCATGGCGAGAAGAGACGAATGAGGGCGGCGTTGACAGATCGGGGGGGGGGCAAATCCTGCGTGGCTTATCTACGCTGATCATCGCTAATCCCATCCTGCCCATGCGGCCGGCTCAATTTGAGCCCGTTTTAAGGCCGTCCTTCAACAAATTGCCGTCGTGATCAATCGCGCCAGCGTATTTGGTTTTGATTTCGGCGGACAATGCTTCCGCCTTTTGCGCCTCCCCCTGGCTCCGGTAGTCCTGAACCAGCAGAAACCGTGCGTAGGCTCCGACTTGGACGCCGTCACCGTAAAAGCAATCGTTGTATTTTTCCAGGCAGTCCTGGAGGTATCGGGCGCGTTCGTCGCCCTGGGACATTTGGGCAAGATACAGCGCGCCGCAACCGGTGCGGTCGAGGTCGGGATATTTTTTAATCATGGTCTTCAAGCTCTCAATTGCCTCGGGAGCGCCCCATTTCTTGTTGGCAATTTGATACAATTGTTCCGCCTCCCGGATTTGCGCGTCGGAATAGCGCTTGCGGTCCTGCGCCATCGCCTGCATGAATTTTTCGCGCCTTGCCTGCTGAAGGTCGTTCGCGCCGGGCTGAGTTTGGGGCTGCGCCAGACGTTGTGAGAGCCGGTGCCTTTGAATCATTTCATACGCCAGGGAAACGCCAAGCACCGCGATGAGGATAAACATGACGATTGATTGCAGGTTTTTCGTTTTCATATGTTTCGGGTTGGGATCAAGGGTTGGGGGAGAAGATGGAGCTGGTGCGGGCGCGAGCGCGGGATTCATCGCCACAATGGTTGCCACCATGGTTTTGACTTCGCTGACCTGCTGGAAACGCAATTCCGGCTGTTTCGCCAGTGCGCGCAGGACAACTTCGTCGAGGCGGACATCAATTTGAACTTTTGACGAGGGGACCTCGATTTCCTGGCCGGGCAATTCACCCGTGAGCAACTGGTAAAACACCACGCCCAACGCGTAAATATCCGCGCGATGATCCACGGCATCGGGGTGCTCCTTCTGCTCCGGGGCCATGTAACTCGGCGTGCCCATGATTTTACCAGCACCGGTCAAATCGGGCGAGGGAAACGGAATGCCAGTTTCAACCGCCAAGGCCTTTTCCGCCGCCATCAGTTTCGCCAGGCCAAAGTCCGCCACCTTCACGCGGCCGCGGCGGTCGAGCAAAATATTTTCCGGCTTGATATCACGATGGACGATGCCCTGGTCATGGGCGAATTGCAGCGCATCGCAAATCTGGGGCACGATGGCCAATGCCTCGTGGGGTGAAATACGGCCGCGCATCAGCAAATCACGCAAATTCATTCCGTCCACGTATTCCATCAGGAAGTAATACAGGCCGTCAGCGCGGCCGAATTCGTAGAGGGTGATGATACCGGGGTGATTCAGCCTGGCCAGAGCCCGGGCTTCGCGAGCAAACCGTTCAGCGAAGGCGGCTGGCTGGCTGGCATTCAGCGGAAGAATTTTCAAGGCGACGAGGCGGTCCAGCTCCTTTTGCCGTGCCTGGTAAACCGCGCCCATGCCCCCACGCCCAATGAACCTGATGAGCTCAAGCTGTGGAAATTTGGCCGCCAATTCTCCGACGGGCGGCGGGGCGAAACCGGGCGGATCGTCTCCCGCAACAGAGCCGGGGTCCATTGCCACCTTCAGCAAGCAAGCCGGACACAAACCGCGCGGCGCGTCCGCCGCAAGCGACGCTCCACAGCTCTGGCAAAGTTTGCGCGTGTCCATGACAGGTTTCTGACCATTACATAAAGATTTTTTGTCGGCTGTTACAAATTTTTCACGGACCGGCCAACACCTGAAACAGGTGGCGCATTTCTTCGTCGACCTCGGCCGGACTGGCGACCGTGCTGGCCACGGCGGACCGGATCAGGCGGCGATACTCCTGGCGCAGGCGGTGCACGGCCACACGCGCGGCGGTTTCAGTGAGGTCCAGCCGGGCGGCAATTTCAGCATAGCGGATGGCGGCCCGCTCGAGCGTCAACGCGGGCCGCATCGCCTCCAGCCATGCCATTTTGCCTGCGCGGGCGTAGGCCTGCTCCAACTCCAAAAGGGCGCTGTCCAGCAACGCCAAGGCCCAGCCCCGCTCAAAGAATGTTTCCGGCGTACTCGTTTCAGCCGGCTCCAATTGATAGCGGTGTTCCGCGGCATCATCGTCCAAGGAAAGGGTGGCCTGATGGCCACCGCGCTTCTGCACGTGCCCTTTCCGCCATTCATTGATCATGAACCGTTGCATCGCCATCAGCAGGAATGAGCGAAAACGTCCGCGCTGATGGTCGGCTTTTGCCAGCCAATTGCCTGCCAGCAGCCGGGCAAAGAATTCCTGGGTCAAATCCTGTGCGTCATGCGGGGAGTGCCCGTAACGGCGGACATAGGCATAGAGGGGATACCAATAAAGCTGGCACAGGTAAGACAGGGCCGCATGGGCGCTGGTGGAATCACCCTGCCCGGCTGCCAGCACCACCGACCAGTGGGTGGTGGCAAACACCGCGTCCTGCGGGGACCGCGAACATGCAGCAGGTTGTTTTGACGCCATTCATAAGTAAGAATAAAGAAATTTCGATTTTTGTTACAAAAAAAGCGACGAAAAAATTTCAGCAAGGACCGAGCCGCCATTTTCCGCAGCAACGGGAACCCGCGAAGCGATGGATGGCAATTTTTTATTGACAGGATCCTAAAGTGTATTAGTGTATGCATACACAATGCAACTGCACATCACAACGGACGGCGTGCCCATTTATTTGCAGATTGCCAACCAGGTCAAGTATCTGGTTGCTTCCGGCCGGCTCGCGCCGGGCGAAGAGGTTCCGCCCATTCGCGTGCTGGCCCATCAGCTCCTCGTCAATCCCAACACGGTCGCCCGCGCCTATCTGGAACTGGAGCGCGCCGGCGTGGTGGTGAAACGTCACGGTTCGGGCACTTACATTTCTGACAACGGCTCCCCGCTCGCGCGGAAGGAGCGGCTTAAAATTCTGGCGCAACGGGTTGACGCCCTGCTGGCCGAAGCCGCCCATATGCAGGTCGCTCCCGAAGATTTGATCAAGCTCATCAAAGACCGCCACGAATCCATGCAACCGGAGGAAAATAAATGAATGTATCCGATACGTCTCCCATCATCGAAACTTCCGGGTTAAGCCGGAAGTTTGGCCAGAAACTGGCGCTGAACCAGGTTTCGCTGAAAATTCCGCGCGGGCGCGTTTTCGGATTGGTCGGCGAAAACGGCGCCGGCAAAACGACGCTCATCAAACATATTCTGGGCGTGTTGAAGGCCGAGCGCGGTTCGGTGCGCGTTTTTGGCTTTGACCCGGTGGCCGACCCGGTGGCAGTGCTCGGTCGCATCGGCTATCTATCCGAAAACCGGGATCTTCCGCCCTGGATGCGCGTGGATGAATTGCTGCGTTATACCCAGGCGTTTTATCCCAAGTGGGACCCGGCATTCGCCGAAGAATTGCGCAATCAATTCGGTCTGGATCCCGCCGCCAAAATAAAAAATCTTTCGCGCGGTGAAAATGCCAAGGCCGGTTTGTTGATTGCACTGGCATTTCGGCCCGAGCTGCTGCTTCTGGATGAACCCAGTTCCGGCCTCGACCCGGTGGTGCGCCGCGACATTTTGGAAGCCATCATCCGGACGGTTGCCGAGGAGGGGCGGACCGTTTTCTTCTCGTCGCATTTGCTCGAGGAGGTGGAGCGCGTGGCCGACGACATCGCGATAATGTTTGCCGGCGAGATCGTTCTGGCGGGAACGCTCGATGACATCAAGGACAATCATCACCGGTTGATTCTTCGTTTTGAATCGCCGCAGGCCTCCGCGCCTAAAATTCCGGGCGTCTTGAGCCTCACGGGTTCGGGGCGGGAATGGACGGTGATCTGCAATGGCAGCCGCGCGGAGGTGATGGCGAGCGTGGCGCGGGCGGGCGGGAAGATCATGGCGGATGACACCGCCTCGCTGGATGAAATTTTCATCGCGCGCGCCGGCGCAAAAAACACCGGAAAGGAATAACATGAACTCACCCGCCATAGCCTTGACCTGGGAAGTCTGGAGCCGTCACCGGAAGCGTTTGCTCACGGTTCTTTTCGTCATCCTGGGCTTTGCATTGTTTTATTCAAAACTCTGCGCGGCCATCGGGTTGAACCTGGACAGTGCCAATGCGCTCGACTTTCTGGCCGAGAAAGCAGCGCTCATGCACGGCACCCGTCCGGAAATATTTCAGGTACTGGCCTGGCTATTTTTCATCTGCGCTCCGCTGGCCTGCATGGTCATCTCGCTGTTGTATGTGGCATGGATTTTTACATTCACCGATTTGAATCCACGGGAGCCGTTTTCGTTTCCGAAACGGTTCTTCACGCTGCCGATCTCGACGTGGTTTCTGGCGTCGCGGTTGATCGCCAGCGGAACGGCGGCGGTCGGCTTGGTTTATCTGGGTTGGACGCGGCTCGTTCATCTGCCGCAGGTTCGTGTGTTCGAAGGGTTCAACGATGGCCTCACCTGGGTTACTTTGCTGATCCTGTCACAGGCCATCGTCTGGTCACTTGATGCGTTTCCATTCACGCGCGTGCTGCTGCTGATGGTGGTCTCCTTTTTCCTGCTCGTCCATCCGGATTTTCAATGGTATCGCGCATTGGAGGCGCATCAACTGACCGTTCATTTATCGCTCATCATTATTGGCTGCCTGCTGGCCTTCGCCGGCTTGGAGAAAATCCGCCACGGCTGCTGGCAGCGATGGTTTTGGGAATGGCGGTTCCCTTTAACCGGCGCGCGAACGGAGTTGAGGGGACCAAAATCCTTTCGCTCCACGGCCCAAGCCCAGTTTTGGTTTGAATGGAAACGACATGGCCGCAAAGTATTTTATACGGTCTGCGTGCTCACGGCCGTTCCCGTCCTCGTGATGATTCCAGAGCTGTGGCTACATCCGGGGGCCGAGAGCGGAGATACCACCTGCGGCCTCTGTGTCTATCTTCTGGCCGTCCCCCTCTTCATCCACTTTTTCCAGGGAATTTCCTACGAACGCACGATGCCGCAGTTCACCGCGAATCGCCCGCTCACCAACGGCGAGATAGTTGTGGCGCAATGGAAGGTCATGGCGTTGAGCGCGGTTCTTTCCTGGATCGTGACGCTGTGGCTGATAGGGGTCGTCGCTCTGGTGGGAGATTTAAGTGTCATCAAGGCAACGCTACTTTCAGCGCCGGAATATCAGCACTTCATCCGCCCGCTGATCCCGGTTATGTTGCTGGGCTTCGTCATCTGCACGTGGGCTTGCGGAGCGGACCGGGCGTGGGTCGGCGTGACGATGGGGACTTGGATTCACCGGATCTACGGAACCATCATCTGGATCGTGCTTGGCCTGGGCTGCGCATGGCTGTTTGCAGTCACGCATCGCAACACAATTTTTCGGCAGACATTTTTTCAGATTCTGCCCGGCCTGCTGGCGTTCCTAGTTCTGCTGAAGTTCGTTTTGGCACAATGGGCGTTCCGCGCGGCTTTGAAAAAACGACTGATGGCCCGGCTCACGGTGACGCGATACCTTGGTATTTGGGCGTCGCTCACTGTCGCCGTTCTGGCACCCGTCGTCTTTGTATACCGTCAAGAAAGCGGGATGATCGCGCTTTATTTCGGCATCCTCTTGTTGGTGCCACTGGCGAGGATTGGGTTCGCACCGCTCGCATTGGAGCGCGGACGCCACGGTTGAGCTGGTTCTGCACTCGCCAGGCAATCAATAAAATCAACCGCCTTTTAGCCTGCTTCTGCCAATGCTCGCAATGATGCCCAGTTGATAAACGAGATTGGTTTTCAGTCAAAGGAATACCCGCCAAAAAAAAGCTCGCTGGGCTTGCCAGCTTCAAACACCGTGAAATAAACGCCCTGGCCTCGCCCGACAGATCCCAGAAAATTCAGTTTTCGGGAAACCAGCTCTTTGGTGGGCTGCGTGGTGCCGAAATATCGATGAAGGTCTTCGTTGGCCAGCGGGGCGGCCGCACAAAAATCCGGCGTTTCTGAAATGGCGGTGAGGTCCAGAATGGAGCGTGTGCCTTCTTCGCAGGCGTCCGCCTGCGCTGCTTCGATGGAAATATGCCGTGCTCCCGGTGCGGCGGAGTTTAACTGGATGGGAAATCGCGGAAACGGCTGCACGGGATTGTAGCGACCGGCCTCAAACTCGCGCTGCCGCAAGTCCTGGAGCGCGGCTTCAATGTCCGGCTGATATTTGACGAAATAGTAATAAGGATGTGCGCCCATAACATGGGTTGAACTTAAACGGCGGCGCGAACCTTCTGAGGCATTCATTAGACCTAACGCTTCCCCGCTGAATGCTCATCGAAGACCGACGCATGCCAGGGATTATTCGGGAAAGCGCTTCATATTGTCAAGCAGGGGCCGGGGGGCTTGGTGGAGCTGCTTTTGAATCTTTACCATATCATAGTAATGAGGCCCCCGGCGCAGTTCGGCCACGAGATTGAGCTTCACCTCCATGTCTTTTTTCGGAAAGGGATACAGGAAGATATCCCCTGATTGGGGATCAAAGACATTGAAATAACGGGTGGCATATCTGCCCGTTTGCAGACATGCCTTGAGGATGGTGGTCGCATTTGTCAGCGCCGGTTCGGAGTTGGTTTTCAGCATGGGTTGCAGAATTCGATCGCCATAGCCAAGCCCCCAGGACTTTTGTTCCCGCCAGACCCGCAACTTGCCATGGACCGCGCCGATGAGGACGAATGCCCCGGTTTTGTCCGTCAGCAGAACCTTTGAATACGAGAAATTAGGATCGTGATGGTGCTGGTAGAAGGCAATGGCTGCTTCAACAGTGGCGCACGTTTCGAGCACTTCTTGATTGCCACGAACTTCCGGCAGCGCGGGATCAGGGTTCCATTGCTCATTCCAGCCGGCCAGCCAATCGCAGGCCAAACCTTCGGTATTCATTCCGCCCTGGGCCCAGCCGTTATCGTAACCGACAAAGATGCAGCCGTAATGGTTCGTGCCGGCGGGAGCGAACCAAATCCTGGTTTTTCGATTTGGGCCATCCTCGTTGTTGCAGAACAAGACCCGATTTGTATCGGTGAGCACGAACACTGTGCAGGCAGGCATCTTAATTGCCGCAAGGCAGAGCGCCAGCCCGGTGAAAAGAGATCGCATCATAATTACGTTGGCTTCAACACTGATTATATAACGACCGTCCAGGCAATCAATCGTGCATTTAACCGATGCAATTCATTTAACTACAGAAATTTTCAAGCAAAAACATCTTATGGCTCAGCATCCGGAAAGGCCGCATTTACAGGACAAATCCTCGTGGGGGGAGAACTCGGCCACTTACAGAGGTGAACCGTACCGCGCGGTAATTTTGACGTTGACCGCAACGAGGAATGGCGCTGGCCAGCAGGCGTTAGCGCCGGTGATTGGCCGGGTCTTTTTTCCATTTTACACCGGCCATTTTTCCGAGCTCGCCACCACACGAACAGCGTGAAGTGGTGCCAATGTAGCCAGCCTTGCCGCAACTGAAACACACAACCGTGCGGTCCTTTGTCTTAAAACGATAAAACAGCAGTCCGACAATCAGGCCAAAAAACAACGCGTCGGGCAGCCTCCGGGGAACTTCAGCAAGGGTAACAAAAAAATCGCCACCTTGGTAAACACTGTGCCAGTTCTTGGTAATGGAAACCAAAACACATGACACCGCTCCCAAGACAACAGCCAATAGAAAACGCGCACGCTTTTCCTGGCGCCGATCCTCAAGCATCTCAGTTGGAGTTTTCTTAACCCACATAACACCCACGTTGCCTAACGAAACATCTGCGACATAAAATCTATGACGTGGCAAATTCAAACGACCCCAGTTGAATCTTCGGTCTCCGCCACGTAGGCTCCGGCGATTTGATGCTCTGCATCGTCATCATAAAATATTTTTACGGACTGGTATTTTTGCGGCCTGCGTTCGGCTTCTCTACAAAATAAAAGACAAAACCAACCGTCAAAGCCATGAGCGTCGAAAAACCAGCGGACGAAAATAAATGAAGATTCACGACGCGCATGAAAAACATCATGGCAGCCTGCTGCACCACGATCATCGTGATCGTGCGAAGGATGTAATGTTTCGTATACATGCTCCCGTGGTTTCAATTCAGGTCAAATAACCGACCAACCGTCTATCAAGCCCGGCTGTTAAGCGATTTTAAGCGGTTGCAACTCATTCATAATCAAGCTCACTGTCTCGTGATATACGACCAAGCGGCGGAGAGCAAGGATTTGGTTCAGTAACAAACCTTCGAGCGGCGTATTTTTCGCCGCCCAAGGTGGCAAGTTTTTGTCTGACGGGTGGCCGAAACGAGTCGAGCCACTCTGCCTTGAAGCGACCCATGATTCCAAAACCGCCTATTTTCGCGACAGCCGCATTTCCTGTTCCGGATCGAACTTGTCAATCTGCACGGGGATGACGAACGGATTGGACAGGGTCTTGATCCGGCCAAAACCGACATCCTGGGCGCGGATCAGGGAATCGGCGAAGTCGCCGAAATCATAGTACTTCGCGAGTTCGCTGATCTCATTGCGATTGTTCAGGTGCGAGACGATGATGTTCTCGGTGTTGGCGAGAATGTTCGGATGGATGGAGGAAACTTCCTGGGTGGCATAGACGATGGCGATGCGTGCCTTGGCCCCCTCCTTGGCGATAGTCGGCCAGATTTCGGTGAGCGGCTCGTGCCGGCCGATGAGGTTATGCGCCTCCTCAACGTACAGCACGATGTGCGGCGGATGCTGGCCGGCATTGAAGGTGGCCATGGAACTGCGGAGCAGGTGGCGCGCGATGCGCTTGCTGAGGCGCTCGCGCTGGACGGGGTCGCCGACGGAAAGGTCGAGGATGACAATCCGGCCGGCGGTCAGGTGCTGGTAGATCTCATCGCAGACATCGGTGCTGCGGTTGGGGGCATGATAATCCTTGTAGGGCTGGAGCAGACGGAAACCGGGGAAGTAGACGCCCTGGTCGTTTTTCTGGAGCAGAAAATTAATGAGGACGTTGGTGTCCGGCTCGATCCAAGAGGCGCCGGTGTGGGTGATCAGGCCGTCCTGAATCTGCCGGGCGAGGTAAAACCATTCGCAGGCCTGCGTGGCGGTGAGGCCGTTCGCCGGATCAATGGAGGGATTCACCTTGTTGCGGATGGCGGCATTCACCTCAAACGTAATTTTGAAATCCGGGGGCACTTCATAACCGGCGCGCGTCAACACGGCCTGATACGCGGCGATCTTGAGGCGGTACTGGCCGGTCTGCCGCTGGAATTCGTATTCGCTGCTGCAATCCTCCTTGTCCGGCGGTACAAAATCCATGCTCAGGAAGGCCTCCAGATCGGCGGAGCGCGGCACCTTGCCGGCTTCGATGAGGCCGCGCAGCGTGCTATGGCCCTCGGCAATCTGCCGGAAGAAATTGTTCAGGATCAGCTCAAAGCCCGGGGCGGGCAGCATGCGATAGCGCACGGTGTCGCCGGGAAAAACACCGGCAAGGGAACCCTGATCCTGCTGGTTGGCGTTGGCGTATTCGCCGTTCAAATCGTAGATGATCTGGCCGATTTTCAGGCGGAAGTCATCGCTGGTATGTTTCACGACGGCGACCAGTTTCTTGACCGTATTAGATTTGCCGGTGCGGGTCATGCCAAACACGGCGGTGCGCCGCGCGAGAAAATCGATGGCATTCAAATGGAACACCGCCCGCCCGGCAGGCCCGCCGCGATGCAAGCGCTCGGTGGAGGCGTAACGCACGGTGCCGATGGGAAAGCGCGGCAGATCCCCCTGCAAGCCCAACCGCAGCGCTTCTTCCTGGGCGGCGGCCACGCGCGCGGGACTGATGTAATTGACAATCGCCTCCAGCGCGGAGCCCACGGGACGAAACACGGCCAAGCCGGCGGCGGTCGAGTAATTCTCCACGTCGCTGCCGAGCCGCAGCCGGCCGTCCTGCAAGTAAAACGTCCCCAGCACGCGACATTGCAGCCGCCCAAATTGGGATTCATCCGGTTCGGGCGTTTCCGCGGCATTGAGCGAGGAACGGCCCTTGAGGGCTTCCAGTTTCGCCAGCAGCGCCGCATCCGTGACCGGGTGGTCGGCGGAACCGGTGACCCGCAGCAGAAAAATTTCACCGGGTCCCCTGCCCGCCTCCACGGCGGCGGCCAGCAAGAAGCAGTTATGCGGTACGCCGTGTGCCTGCGCTTTCCAGACATCACTGGTGAGCACCAAAGCGCGCTCAAAGTCGATGGCGCAGAGCCAGCCGATGAATTGGTGTTTCTGGATCAGGCCCAGCAACGGATCGGCGGGCAAACCTGAATTGGACATAGTTGTTATTAACTGCGAATCGCGCCGGCGGCAGATTATTCCGGCAGTGCCAGATGCCAGGTGTTGGTCGGATCGCCGGAATTTTGCAGGGCCTGGCGCAAAGCTGTACCAGTGAATTGCTGCACGCTGCCGTCGGCCAGCCCGACGTTGCCCTTTTTGCCATGGATGGCATCGGTCCAACTGGCGGCACCGCCGGGGACGAGCTTCAAAACGCCGTTCTCGGGGGCTTCAGTGCCGGTGATGTTCCGGTCCCCCACGAGGAACATCTGCGGGTTGGCGTCGTTCGCCTCGAGGCCGACGAAGTAGCTGACGTTTTCATTTTTGAGCCGGGCAAATTTGGCGGCGGCGGTGCGCGTATCCGCCGGGCAGATCAAAATTTTCGGGGTGCTCAATTCGTTCGACATGACTTGGAAATGGCGGTAGGTGTCCGCGCCGGTGGTGTATTCCTTGGTGCCGCCTTTGGCTTCTGTCACAGCCATGGGCAGAAGATCGCCGTGGTCGCCCTCCCAGATGCGAAAGGCCAGGCAGTCTTGTTTCAAGTTGTTGACGCAATTGATGGTCTGGGCCTTCCGCTTGGCCTGGGCCAGCGCGGGCAGCAGCATGGCGGCCAGAATGGCAATGACAGCGATGACGACCAAAAGAGCAACGAGGGTAAAGCCGCGTTTGGAAGTATTCATGCGGCCATCATTACGCGGTTGGAGGAACATTTCAACCGAAAATCCGCCGGCGGCTGGAGCCGGGTGCAACCCGCCGTGCGCTGGATAACCACAGGGTCAAGGCGCTCCCCGGGTATTGCTTTTGGCAGCTTGAGGTCGCCCGAAGCAACAGGGCGCAACTGGACATCGTGATTGTCACCGGCCATATGGCCACCTTTTTTTGGTTTTCCTCTGGGTGCCGGGCCGCTCAAAAAATGGACTCATTTTTATACCGTGAAACCCCAGGGCCGATAGCTTGGACATCATTGGGTGACCAGAGGAGAAAACTGGATCCGGATTGCCGGCTCCAAGCGAAGGTGGCCAGCTGGCCAACCTTCCGCCGCGCAGTCTGTAATCTATCAGCCATTTTCCAAGCATAGCTTCCACTGGATTCGCTACTACCCGGCAAATACCACGGTATTTCCCGGGTACCTGCCAAATACCGTGGTATTTGCCGGTCTTCCCTCTACGCCGGAGCCGATGTTATAATCCGCCGTTTATGTGTACGATCCTATCCCTTCAGGCCGCCGCCCCGGCCCGCACTCAGCGGTCTGTCGTGCTGAAGCCGATTCGCCCGCCGGCCGGGGAATATCACTCAGCGCAGAGCCCAGATCCTTGGAGCGCTCCGAAAAAATGTAAATTTGGCGAAACGAACCCAAATTGAATTATATGTAAGCACTTATAAATATGTATGATGTGACAAATTCAGCGTTTTTTAACCTGTCAA
>Ga0302323_100002212_pt1 | contig 15781 bp, 12 predicted proteins | sample Fen_T0_3_FD_201950 | JGI IMG/M metagenome (GOLD analysis project Ga0302323, IMG submission 201950) | Peat permafrost microbial communities from Stordalen Mire near Abisko, Sweden - Fen_T0_3 | ecosystem: Environmental > Terrestrial > Soil > Wetlands > Permafrost | place: Sweden: Abisko... | reverse complement strand
CAGCGAAGTTCAAAGTAGTGGCGTCATCGACTCAATCGGAAGAATGCCGCACGAGCTGAGCCACGAGCTCCAAACGGCCGGAGACCTTCAACTTCGCGAACACGGCGGCGAGTTGATTGGCGATGGTCCGCGCCTTCCTCCGACGCGCGGCCGCTATCTGCACGTGAGAACGACCATCCAGCAGCAGCCGACACACTTCGAGCTCCGCGGGCGCCAAAGCGTCAGGCAACGCGAGGTCGAGCCGCGGGAGCAACAGGACCTGGCGCGCCCGCTCGTGCGCGATGGCGCAGGCGCGAACGTGGCGACAGCCTGCCGCGAGTTTCCGAATCTGCGGTAGGAATGGCGGCAGGGCGGAAATGCGGTCGCCAATCCCGAGGCTCGTCATGGCCGCCTTGAGATCGAGGCATACCGTCGAGGGCGCGACACCGAGCTCGATCGCGATCGCGGTTTGGGTCATACCCTCGAACAGCAACTCCAGGGCGCGCAATCTGCGACCAGCAATGCTGACCCCCGGGGACTGCCGCCGCTCGAGCACGACACGAATGTGGCGCTCTTCAGTGGAGAAATTCACGACCTTCTTGGTTCCCTGACACAGCTCGGCCCACAGCAGCGTCGCGGGGACGAACGTTGCCTTTGGTTCGGACGGGACGACCCGCAGTACAGTCGGGGGAAAACCGAGGTTTACGGAGGGCGAAAAGGCGACAGCTGGGTGCTCCATATCAATGGCAGAGGCTCCTCGCCGCTGTTGTGAGCGGTACTGAGGCGATTTTCCGCTGACCCCTCGCGGTTACTCGGCGGCTTGCCGCTCGGTAGTAGCAGCTGCCTGCAGACTGCCCGAGCGACGGTGCTGGCTGGCCCGGTACGCCAGCCAACGAGCACGATTCAAGCTCCCCAGAGGCCGATGCGCGATGAGCGCGTGCCAAGGATTGAAGCGGATGGCTTCGGCACGGCGCATGCTCTCCACCGTCGTCGGATCTTGCTTGGCGTGAACCGTGATGGTTGCGACGTGGTGCTGTTTTGCGCCCAGCGTTTCCCAGTCGACGGTAGCGTCTTCGATCACGTCGGCGAGCGAATCGAAGCCGCGTGGCAGCTCATTCGTCGGCAGAACGTGAACCAAGAGCCTGAGCCTTATCGGGTCATTGCGCAGGGTTTCCTTGAGCGCCGTGCTCAAACCGTCATGGTCGAAAGCGTTCGCTAGGTCGAAGAAGCGACGTGGGTCAGTCGGCTCCACCGAATACTTCGCCACGTACGCCGGACCCAGCTGATACGGCGTCTCGCTGTGAAATACTGCGTTGAGCGGGTTCAAAATCTTGGACGTCAACATGCGACCGAAGTGCCAAAGCTGCTCGAGACCGCCCGAGCTGAGGCTCAGCGACGCAAAAGTGAGCAGCTTGTCGCCCAACCCGGGGAGCTTGGCGGCCTGCAGCAACATGGCGAAATGCGATACGTCCGGCGAGAAGAAGACGGGGTAGTTGACCATGATGAAGTCTTGGAAGCCGTCTCCTTCACTCGGCGGCAAAGTGATGAATTTTGGCTGCTCCGCGCCCAGTAAGTCGTCCGGCGGGATCAGGACTCGAACGGCCAAGCCGCGCGCGTCCCGCTTTCCGTCCTTACGCACCTCGCTAAAGCCGTTGGACGGTCGCAGAAGGGCTCGATACGTTCGGCGCTGCCCGAACAAACCGATCCTCATCGCGGAGTCGACGACCTCGAAGTCCGCCTCGAGCAGCCCGTGCGACTTGGCGTGCACGCCGCGACGAGCCTTGCCGCTATTACTTCGCCGGGCAGCGTCGTCCTGCGTCTTGCGCATCGCGTCCATCACTCTTCGAGTGGCGCTGGCTTCGTCGGACCGAGCTCTTTCCCACGGCGCAAGTGGCAAGGGCAACACCTCGTCTGCGAAGGCACGCAAATATTCTTCGCGCTGGATACGCGGCTCCGCAACACCGAACTCAGCGTAATAGCGCTCGAAGCGTTGTTGGATTTCGAACGCATCTTCAATCTCCGCGCGCGTGGCATCGGGCACCGGGGCCGCCCCATCGTCGTCTTTCAGCAGCGGCCCCTGGTCTACGAAGAAGTAGCCGCAGGCGATCCGATGTCGCTCGACGAACCGAACGGGATCCATCGTGTCCTCGAAGCCGGAACAATTCGAGAAAATTTCGCAGAAGCGAGGCTTGGCCACGCGCATCAGCTCGGCCAAAACGTCCTCGACGTTTCCATCGAAAACCATCGAAAGAACTAGGACTTGAGCGCTACCGCCAATGGACGCGACGCCGCCGCTCTCCGCTGCATCGAACGCGACCCAGCGCAGGTTGTGGAGCCCGTAGACACTCGCGTAAGGCTGCTCGTTGTCATCTGCCTTCAGCAACTCGGAAAGAGAGGTCGCATTCTTGACCCCGAACACGGCGGTGAGCTGCCGCAAGCGGAAGCCAAACGTGGTCACCCTGGCCAAATGTGCGTCAAGCCATTGTCGAATAGTCATCGGCTCACCTCGTGAAGAGAACGTGTTCGAGCCGGCAGCGCGCCAGCGCACAACGAGCGCAGCCCAGCCAGCGCAGGGTAGAAATAGTATTGACCGCCCAGAAACCTAACGAAGTCCGGAATGTCCAGCAGAAGGATGGGTAGCCGTCCGGCACCGGGATCACCTTCGATCACCAGCCCGCGCTCCGGGCCAACCCCAACGAGCGGATCTCGGGCATGGCTGCCGTTGCCCACCGGACCATTCAGCCATTGCTTCTGCACGAACTCGTACTGATCTTCGAGGTCCGCATTGAAGGCGACGAAATAAACGCCGCGCTTTCGCGTGTCCTCACGATCGGGAGCTAACTCCTCGCCGTAGCTCACGCCACGACGGATCAGGTGATGTCGCCCACCGTTTTGCTTCGAACGCGGGTTGGCGCGCCGGACGTGGGCGCCGAGTGGGCAGCCTGCACCGGTAGGGTCTTTGCTGTAATCAAAGCTCGACAGCTCCAAGGCTTGCTCGCCGCTCGAAGCGGTGCACGGCACGAGCGGCTGCCCGTTCGGCATGCGGCCGACCATGCGCGAAGTCAGCATGTCGGCGGGCGCGTTGGCCCGGCTCTTTTTCCGCGCGTAGCGTCGAAACGCGACCACGTCCTGGCTGAGAATTCTAAACACCGCGAAGGTGCCGTTCTTGAGCAGCTGCTTCAAGGGCGCCGAGAGGTCAGCGAGCACGTCCACGCCGCGCTCGTTCTCGTGGCCGATGATGAACTCGCCGTCCCTAATCGGCTCCCAACGCTCCCCGACCAGCTTGCCCCTGCCTTCGACCTCGTGTGCTTCAGTCTTTGGTGACCCCTGCAGGACTGGGTAAGAAATATCGTCGCGAAATCCAAAGTGCTCATAGCGAACACCATCAGCCTTCATGAGCGCCGCTCCTCGCGCGTCGTCCGACAACGTGAGCGGGGCCGCCTGAGCCATCAGGCGCGCTAGCTCCGTTTCGAGCGTTTCCGGGCGTTGCGCGTGAACGGACAGCCAAATATGGCGCTGCTCCCAGGCGGGAAAGGGGGATGCGTCTCCCAAAATGCTGGCGCGTGCGGGCATACCTTGAGCAAAAGCTTCGAACGAGCCGGCAAGCTCGGCCGAGAGGGACGGCTGGAGCAACCCCAGGCCGCGCGCGCTCAGCGCGACGTTCAGCGTGCTCGGCGGGGGCTCGCCCGGGCCCCAATCGGCCGGTGTGGGCGCGAGGCCGCCCAAGAATGCACGCCACTCTTCGACGCTCGCCGGGTCAATCGAACCAAAAAGGTGCGCTACGTAGGGGAACTTTTTGTAGCCGTTGAGCACCCCTCCCTGAATATCCAGCAAGTCTGTTTGACCGATCACAGGTCTTCCCTCGTCGCCCGTATGTTGCTCCAGTGGGTGTGCACCACGCGTTCCAGAGCTACCGCGAAGCGCGCGTCCACCAGGGCAGTCTGATTCGGCGTGGCAGCCGCAGTAGATGCCAGGGCCGTCAACTTGTCGATCTGGCGGCGAAGGACGAGCATGCTGCGAATCCGCTTCGCTGTGTCAGGGTAAGCGTTGAAGAAGCTACCGACCGGACGGCGGTATCTGCGAATGAACGTGTCCAACTTTTCGAACGGCTTCGCCGCTTCCCAATCACGGCAGGCTCTCCAAACGGCATCCATGGCAACGAACAGCTCGTCACTGAAGCCGCGAAAATAGACTTCTGGGTCGCCGTTATAGGCGCTGAGAAAGATCAGGCCGCCCGAGCTCAGGGCCTTGTGCTTGATGCCAATGCGCTCGAGGTGGGCTGGAGTGAGGCGCAGAAACTGCGCGGTGTGAAGAAACTCAGGCCCGCGCGCCGTCTTGGTCTGTGTCCAGGCGCCCACCAACGAAGCCCACGAGTACCAACGCCACCGACGGTCGGTATAGGGACTGAATGTAGCGAATGCCGTAGTCGCGCCCTTGCTGTTGTCCAATTTCGCTCCTCTATCAGGGGGGAGACCGCTCGAAGGTTATGTGACGGACGACCGAGACTATTTCCTCACTCACCGAGTAGGCCCGCCTCGGCCGCCAGCCTACGCAGCTTCTCTTTGGTCTTTTGAAACCGCTTGCGTAGACGGGTCGCCTCGGCGTGAAGCGCCTCCGGCGGCAGCGCCATTACACCGTCCAGCGGGCCGCTAGTCAGGATGCGCGCGATCTCTAGCCAAGCCAGCTGTCGATTGACGCGCAAAGTGAGCAGCGTTTGCTCCAGCTCGGGTAGCGACCGCCGCAGCTCCACCAATCGCTCGCGTGGCTGAGTGCGCAGGGAAAGCGCGGTTTCACTCCGGACGCGTTCGGCAATTTCCGAAAGCGGGCCCGCCCGTGACAGCGGCACGATGCGCCCGCCACGCCGACGGCTCTGGCGAATGGCGCGGCTCGCTGCGTGCCTGGCCAGAGTATAGGCCCAGGCTCGTGCACTGCATACCCACCTAAAGCCAGCGATCCCGCGCCACAAGTCTTCCGTAAAGTCGCCAAACACCTCGGAAGCCAGCTCCGAATCGTGTAGCCGCGAGCCCAGGAAGCGCAAAATTTCCCCACCGTACGCATCCAGCAGCAGCCTCGCGGAGCGCTGCAGATCGCCCTGCTCGAATGCGGCGCGAATGTGCGTCTCGCTGGTGATCTCTTGAGCTTCGTTCATGACAGCTGCTCGTGCAGTTGCAGCGCCCGAGCGCAGGGCTCCACGTTATTCAGGAAGGACAACTTGAGTTCGGGGCTAGCAATGTCGGCCGCCAACTTCAGGACGAGGTCACGCGTGCGCGCGACGACGCGCTTCGCAGGCTCGTGCTGACCACACGCGATCAGGCACTCGGCCTTCAAGTTCATCAGATCGAGCCCACTCTCCAGGCCACTCGAAGTGCGCGCCTCGAGCGCAAGCTCGATGGTTCGCAGCGCCGCGGTCGTCTCGCCGCGAGCTAGCTGCGCGCGAGCAAGCACGCACGCAGCCAGGCGCTGCAGCCGAGGCGAGGCACCGGCGAATGCCGTAGTCACTTGCTCCTCGGCCTCCCGCAGCTTGCCCTGGAGAAGTAGCGCCTCTCCAACTAGAATGGGCACCATCTGACGGGCCGTGCTGTCCGCGGAGCTCAAAAGCGGTTGGATCGCTTGCAGCGCGTCGTCGGGCTGACCCAGCCGCAAATACGCCTTGGCGAGGAAGAGGTAGGGCCAGGGGTCGCGAATCTTCACGCTGGCTTTGCGCGCCAGGCGACAGGATTCGATGCAGGCGTCGCGCGCCTCGGCATGAACGCCCAGGTGCATGGCGCTGACACCCACGTAGCAAAGCGCGATCGATTGACCATGGAACGCACCCAATGCACCAAGCTCTGCAGCGCAGCGCCGGCTCTCCTGCAGCGAGCGTTCCAGGTACCAGCGGCCGTCTATTGGCGCCACGGCTTCCAGTGCCGCTTGCGCCGCGGAGCAGAATGCGTCGAACACCTGATCGGGCTCGGCAGCCGCGCTGCCCTCCCGTGCGCGAACCAAAATATCTTGGGCCACAGCCGACTTGCCTAGCAACACTAGGCCACCGACCAGCGCCAGAAGCGCTTGGCCTTGCGGCACGAAAGCGTCACGCGTGAACGGTGCTTCGCGCGCGAGCGAGACGTAAGGAGCAGCGGCCTCCGGTTGGCCGCTCATGCACGCTGCCCAGATGAGAACCGCCAAGCCCAGCCACCAGTGCGGCGTGCCAACAGCGAGCGCGTCGACCGCCTCGCGCGTCAAGTCGGGGTTCACCTCACCGCACAGCGCGTCTGCGTAGCAGCGCATCAGAAGAAACCGTCCGCGCTCCACCCCGTCGGAGGAGCCCGTGATGCCGCGGTTGGCCAGCTCGATCGTGGCCGCCAGATCTCCCGCGTCGATCGCCTTCTTTGCAGCGCGCGCGAGCCACGGGCAGGCGCGCGTTTGCAGGCCTGCCGCTTCGAAATGATCCGCCAGCAGGAGCGCGTCCTTTTCCTCGTGTCGCTCTAGCCAACCCCCGACGATGCCGTGAGCCGAGCGGCGCTCGGCTACGGTCATCATCGCGTAGGCGGCGTCGCGTAGCAGCGAATGGCGAAACCGGTATTCGCGAGCCGCCCGATAACGAGATTCTTGGACGGAAACGAGAATTTCTTCATCGATTAGCTCTTGCAGAGCAGCGGAAGTGTCTGAGCCATCCTCCAGGACCTCCACGATGCCGCGGTCCCAGCAGCGCTCTCCGAAGCTGCTGGCTGCGAGCAGCACGCAACGCGCGGCTTGGCCCAGACGATCGATGCGCGATTGCACCATGGCGATGACCGTCTCGGGCAAGTCACTGCTGCCGGTCGCGACCCGGCGAATCAGCTCTTCCAAGTAGAAAGCGTTGCCGTCCGCCACACGGATCAACCGGGCAGTCGTCTGCGCGTCCAGCGGGCGGTCCAGCACGCCGTGGATCAGCTGCTGCGCGGCACGGCTGCCCAGCCCAGGCAATCGGACTTGGAGCAGGGCGTGCTCGCAAAAGTCCGAGAATTGTCGCTCAACGCCGGGCCGAGCCAAGGCCAGTACCATGAGTGGACGATTCGGGTTTTCGCGCATCCATTCGTAAAGGAAGTGAACGCTAGGGCTGTCACCCCAGTGCAGATCCTCCAGGACGAACAACAGCGGTTGCTTCGCCGACTCGGCGTCGAACCACCTTTGCAGCGCGCGCCGCATCTGCTCGCGCATGATGTCCGGGTTGCTGCGCGCCGCAAGCATGATCGGACTGGCTTCCTCCCCCGTTTGGACCCCGAGCAGGACGGCTAAGAACTCGAGCACGTTCTCGTCCGGGCCGTGCGCGGACAGCTGCGAAACTTGCTCGCGCAGGCGAACGAGCTGCGCCGAGTTCGACTCGCCCTCGCGGAGGCCCACCGAGTCCCTAATCAGGGCTTGGACCATGCACCACGCTGATCCGGCCGACGCTGGGTCCACGCGCGCGAACAAAGTACGCACGATTCCGCCGCGCCCTCCACGTGCCAGCCATTCACTGGCGAGGCGCGACTTGCCGATGCCGGGCGGACCGGTCACCACCACGACGCGCGACACGCTATCCACCATGCACTCATTGAGCGCTTCGTCCAATGTGCGAAGCTCGCGATCGCGACCCACGCAGGGTGACGGCCGTCCCATGAGCTGCCGCGGCGCGTCGAAATCCCGCCGCGCCGATAGGAGCATGCTAATCCCCTCGACTTTTTGCACCTCGAAGCGGAGGCCGACGAGCCCGAGCGTGACCTCATCCAGCATGACCCCCGTCGCGCCCCGTGCATTGCCGAGCAAGAGCGCCGCTCGATCGATCGCCACACCCACCGGCATATCGCCGGAGGTGTCCACCAAGCCGGTGGCGACCGCGAGCGTGAGATCCGGCCTACGCTGCGACAGCTCCAGCGCGCAGAGGGCCGCCTGTGATGCGCGGTCGTTCGCTTCGCCCTGTCCGGACAGAAACAGCAAGACCCCGCCACCCTTCAACGGAGCGACCCGTACGCCATACCTTGCCTCCAGCCCCTCCAAGCCTTGGTCGACGGGGCTTGCCTCGCTGTTGGCAGCGGCAGGGCGACCCAGGATGACGCTGACGATTCGTTGATCGGCTCCTCGCGGTGAGATCGACCTGCGCAGCTTCGGATCGGGACGCGCCACGCGCTCGGCTAGCTCGTCTAGCGCGGCTAGGACCGCTGAAGCGTCACGCAGTCGTTCCTCCCGCTTTTTGGCCAGCAACTTGGAGACGAGTTCGTCGAATCGCGGATCCAAGTCCGCGCGCAATTCGCTCGGTCGTGCCGGGTCTTCCTGCAGCACCTTGGCAAGCACCGCCACCGCGTGGGCGCTGGCGAAGGGAGCTCTTCCGGTCAAGCATTCATAAAACACGCAGCCGAGCGCGAAGACGTCTGCGCGAGCATCCACGTCTCGTTCACCCATCGCCTGTTCCGGCGACATATAGCCGACGGTTCCCACACGGGCCCCCAGGGTGGTTAGCGACGGCTCCGCTTCGGTCAGCCGAGCAATACCGAAGTCTAGAACCTTGACGCGCGCCGGGTCCGATTCGGGCAAAAACAGATTGGCCGGCTTGATGTCTCGGTGCACCACTCCGCGCGCGTGAGCGAACGACAACGCCTTGCAAACCCGACGAATCAAACGAAGCGATTCGTCCAAGGTGAGCGGCGACCGCAGGAGCCGCTCTGAAAGGTCCTCCCCCTCGAGCCACTCCATGACAAAGCAAAGCGTTCCGTCCTCCGCGCCGCCGTTCGCCAGGTAGCGCACGATACCCGGATGAGAAAGCTCCGAAATGATGCTCACTTCACGAGCAAAGCGAGCCCGTGAGTCGCGGTCACGCTTGCCGACAGACTTGATGGCGACGACCGACCCAGTGCTCAAATCCGTGCCCCGGTAGATCGCGCCCATCCCCCCCCGACGAACGAAGTGGTCGACCCGAAAGCGTTCTGAGATGACGCTACCGGGGCCCAAGAAGGCATAGGCGCGATCCGGCGGATCGGTGTCCGCAGCGGCTCGTTGTATGAACGAGTCGAAGGACTTGGACGACGGGTCCGCGTCCAGCGAGGGCGTCGAGCTGCTCATCCCGCTTCTGGATATAGTGCGGCACTCGCCCCCTAGCAATAGACTCCGATTCGAGTGTAACAAAAACACTATCGAAACATCGTCCCGACTCGCGAGATATCGAGTGATGACGAACAGATGAAGAAGCCTCGCAGCGCAGGCTCACATCTAGTCATTTTTTCAGCTCGGTATTCCGCCCAATTCTGTTCAGCGATTGGGTGGCAATGTAACCGACGAAGGCCAGCTCAAAAAAGCCGCCCCAAGGATCCTTCGCGCTATGCCGAACAATCCCGTCATCGTCATTCCCGGTTTCATCGGCAGCACACTCGAGAACTACTATGCCGTAGAGCCCCAAACTACGTGGGGGGCATGGAAGCTACTCGAGACAGGCTTGGCTGGACCGGATTTTCGCGCGCTCGCGCTCGATGCCGACGGCAAGACCGATGCGGCCCTAGACGTGGTCAATCGCGCCAGCAGTTTGCTCGCCGGTCCTTACTCGAAGCTCGTTCTAGCGTTGCGTGCTCGACGCTCCGCGCCGGTGTACGTGTTCCCTTACGATTGGCGCTACTCGACCGCGGTGTCGGGTAGGCTCCTGGCCGCCTTCGTGGCGCGTGTTCGAGACAAGATGGCCGCCGCGCAAACTGGTTGGCGCGGCAAGGTGGACTTCGTGGCTCACAGTTTGGGGGGGCTGGTGTTTCGCGCATTCCTGGGCAACAGCCCCGCGCCCGGAACGGTCGGGCAAGTCGTGTTCATTACTGTTCCTCATCTCGGAAGCCTAGACGCAGCCGAAGCGATGATCCGCGGCCGGAGCACGCTGCTGGACGGTCGCAAGGAGTTGCGCAAGCTCGCTCGCAACCTGCCGAGCATGTACGAAATCTTGCCGACCTTCGGTAATGCCGCGCAAGACGAGTCCGGAGCCACACTGGACCTGTTCAGGCTGGAGAGCTGGCAAGAGAACGTCACGGCCAACGGCGGCGCGGGCCCGGAGGAGCACGGGTTCGATGTCAGCCAGACTCGACTGGATGCAGCCTCGCAGCAGTTAGCTGCCTTGCGACCGGCGACGGATGTGGTGGAGGCCCGAGACATCCTGACGATCTACGGAGAGGATCCTCAAACGACCTTGGCGCGCGTGCAGGTTCGCGCCGCGCCGCCCTACGAGCGCTGGTTTGATTTCGAAAACGCTCAAAAGGGCGACGGGGATGGCGTCGTGCTTACCAAATCGGCTCTGCTGCCCGGCGTGTCTTCAATCCGCTTGAGCCAACGAGACGCGTCTATCTTCGGTGAGCTCGACGCACGCCTCTCATTCCACGGCTTCGTTTGCACGCTCGACGAAACGCAGACGATCGTCAATCGCTTCTTGGACGGTCAGCGTGGAGCGGCCTCACTCTTGCCGTTGGGCTTGCCACGCTCTCGCTACAGCTGACGCAAGGGGGTAGACCGCGGATGCTTGTCGAGCACCCACCCCTCTCCCGTGGGCCTGCAAATCGGCAGCGGCAACGGTTTGATCGGGCAACCAGTAAGGCAAGGTAGACAACCAACGAGGCTATTGTCGGCGCGGCGCCGTCCGTGCGATGAAAATCGTGCCAAAGCGTTCGACGAGCTCTGCCCGTGAGGCGTCCTCCAGGTTAAGCAAGTCGATTTGCTCGAGAATTCATTGAACAAACACCCGACACAGGACAGAAGAAGAGTCGAACTCCGCGTTTCGTTCACTGCGCATTCCGAATGACAAAAAAATCGCTGCTCTGTCTGCTCATTTTCGCTTCTGGCATCGGTTGTTCGTCGCAAACGAATGGCTCGACGCCGACCACCGGCGGCGGCGGAAGCCTCGGTGCCGCCGGGAGGCCCAACGCGGCAGGCACCGCAGGAGCGGTCGGCGCGATTGCAGGCGCCGGCGGGCTGGGCAGTAGCGGAGCGCTTGGCACTGGCGGGGCGCCGAGCAACGGCGGCGCGGGAGCTGGGGGCGGCGGCATGAGCGGCATCGCGGGCGGTTCGAGCGGCGGAGCCGCGGCAGGCGCCGGCTCCGGAAGCGCTGGCGCCTCGACCGGTGGCGCCACAGGCGGGTCTGCGGGTGGGGCGAGCGACGCGCCCGTCGATACGAAGAAGATGGTCAGCGCGATGGGGTTTGGAACCAACATCGGCAATACGCTGGAGAATACGGCCGCCTGGGAGACGGGCTGGGGTCAGCCTCTGATCACGCAGGCCTACATCAACGGGATGGCAAGCCGGGGCATCAAGACTGTGCGCGTGCCCGTAGCGTGGGACACCTACGCTTCGAATGGCGTGATCGACCCGACCAAGATGGCTCGCGTGAAGGAAGTCGTGGGCTGGATTGACGCAGCCGGCATGTATTCGCTCGTGAACATTCACTGGGACGGCGGTTGGATAGACAACGACACCGACAACAACCCGAATCGCTACCAGCTCAGCGCTGACGTGAAGAGCAAATTTGCCTCTTATTGGACGCAAATTGCTACGGCCTTCAGCACGGTCGGGCACCGACTGATCCTCGAAGGGCTGAACGAAGAAAGCAAATTCTACCTGAACGGCGACACGAGCAAGCCTGACTACGCGGCACTCAATACGCTAAACCAGTTATTCGTGACGACGGTGCGCGCGCAGGCCGGCTACAGCAAGACGCGTGCCCTGCTGATCGCTGGCTTCACGACGGACATCGCGCTCACCTGCGTCAGCTCGTTTTCGATCCCCAACGATCCGGCGGGTGCGGGAAAGCTCTTTCTTTCGCTTCATTACTATACGCCCTACACTTTTTGTGGCCTCGACTCGGTCGAAAGTTGGGGCTCACCACAGACCACTTGGGGCACGACCGCGGACAAATCGGAGCTTGATCGGCTGTTCACGCAGCTCGCGACCTGCAGCACGGACAAGAACGTTCCGGTGATCTTGGGTGAGTTCGCGGTCACACCCGGTGACAAATATCCGCGTGATCCAGCCTCGCGAACCGCGTGGATGACGGCTGTCGGCAAAGCTTGTTTCGCACGAAAAATCGTGCCCCTGCTTTGGGATACGGGCTCCGAGATCAGCCGCACGGATGGCTCCTTTGCGACCACCTTCAAATCGGTCATTAAGGATTCTGGCTACTGAAGCGAGGGCACTAAGCGCAAATCAATGACTATGGCGACCGACCACAGGAGGTTTTAACGTCGGTGTCAGGCTGAGGGAGGACATTGATGCGCACTCTGCAAAACGGAAGCGTCGGCGATGACGTCACGGCCTGGCAGACCTTCCTGCGCGGTGCGGGCCTCTATGATGGCCCGATCGACGGCAAATTCGGCCCCCTGTGTGTCGACGCGACCAAGGCTTTCCAGGTCGCTCACCAGCTCGAGTCGGACGGCTTCGCGGGCAATAAGACTCTTGGCGCCGCCATGCAGCTGGGCTTCGAGCTTGCCGCCTTGGACATTCCATTCACCGGTGCCCCGCGCGACGGCGTGAGCTCAATCAACGACGCTTGGCTGCCACCGCCCGCGCCGACGACCCCAGTGCTGCAGGCGACTCCGGACCCGCGCGTGATTACCGACCACCAGGTTGGAGTGCCACCCTGCCCGCCGAATCCGCCGCCACCTGTTGGTTGGGCCTACTGGTCAGGCAGCGTGCCCGAGCTGGTCAGCAAGTTCGCCGTGAAGGTAGAGTTCACGCCGGCGGAATTTCCGATGGGCTCCTTCGTCCAAACGCTGATCGACGGCAAGCTCGTGGGGGCGCGTGTCGAGTGGCACGACTTTCAAGGGGCAACCGGCAAGCACGGAGTTTTCCGGGGTACGAGTCTGTTCAGAGCCAAAATAGCCGCCTGAACCACGATCGAGGAGCTGCATGGACACACTACGAGTCGGTTCCAAGGGCGAGCTCGTCGAACATTGGCAGTTCTTCCTACGCGGGTTGAACTTGTACTTCGGCGAGACCGACGGCGTTTTCGGTGACCAGACCAAACTGGCGACGCAAGCATTTCAAAGTGCGCACGGTTTGAAGGATGACGGGATCGCGGGCAACGTCACGCTTGGCACCGCGATGAGTCTGGGCTTCCACGTCGTCGACGACAACCCTGCCCTACCCGATACGCTCGACCCACCTCCCAAGCCCAACTTTCCGCCGCTCGACTTGGCGGGCAGGCAGGCCGCTTTTGGCACATATCCATTCGTGCCCGCGGCGGTCCCGGGCAATCCCGAGGCGATCAGAATTACCTCGAATTGGCTGGCGGAAAACATCGTCACCGTGACTATTCCCCAGCTGATCGGCGTGGCCGGAGCGCCAGCCAACGGTCACGCTCAATTCCACCGGCTCGTGGCACCGCGCGCGGTCGCGCTATTCCAAGCTTGGGAGAACGTAGGGCTGAAGGGGCTAATTCTGAGTTACGAGGGCTCGTTCGTCCCGCGTTTCATTCGAGGCAGCCTTTCGATCCTTTCACAGCATGCCTTCGGCAGCGCGTTCGACATCAACGCGCAGTGGAACGGTTTCGCGGCCACTCCCGCGGCACTCGGCGCCAAGGGTTCGGTGCGCGCGCTCGTGCCGATAGCCAACGAACTCGGGTTTTATTGGGGCGGCCACTTCGCGCGACGCGACGGTATGCATTTCGAGATCGCGAGGCCGTAATACGTGCTTAGCGTTCGTGCACATGAGCGCAGCAAAGCACACCGGGCGATGTCGGAGTCCGTCATTTCGCAGCGCACAAGAGCGAAGCGGCGACGCGCTTTGGTGGCGATCGATGACACGAGCCTCAGCTGGTCGATCAGGGCAGCTGATGTCGCTTGAGGACCGGCCAACCCAAAGTGGCGTTGCCTTGCTCGTGTCCGCCGCCCGTCTTGGAGCAGACGATGGACTCGACGCCGCCGGGACATTGCGCTGCGGCGAAGCCCTGGCAGTTGTTCCCCAAGTCCATGGCTTGGCCGGTGCAGCCGTCTAGCTCGGCCCATTTCTTCATGCTGCTGATGGCACCAAGGAAGTGGATGGGCCGCACGAGATTCGACAGGCCGCCGGCGTAGATGGCCAGGGTATCTTGAGTGCCGCGAAAGGTGATCACCGTGATCGGGCGCTTCGGCTTGCAGGTGGCCAGGTGCTCTTCGAGCAAATCGAAAGCAGCCGGGGCCACTGCGGCGAACACATCCGCGGCTTGGCACGCAAGCTGGTGCGACATGGCGCCGCCCATCGAGAAGCCGGTGGCATAGACGCGCTTGGGATCGACGCAGCCAAGGCCTTCGACTTCGGTGACGAGTGCCTTGGCGAAACCAATGTCGTCCACGTCGTCGGCGCAACACGGCCCCATGTTCCAGTCGCCGATCGCCGTTGGGAAGACCATGAGCACACCGTCGCCGTCGACGACTTTGGGATACGGAGAATCAGTCGCTTGGCCCACGCCGGTTCCGCCGTGCCCGTGGAAATCCACGATCAAGGGTACGGGCGCTGTGCCCTTGTACGCGGAGGGGACGTGGAGCACGTAGCTCCGGCTCTTACCGCCGGCCTGCAGCGTGCGGTTGGTGTTGCCCGCCGCCAAAACCTTGGCGGGACACGACACTGCGGGCGCGCCTCCCGCGCCGGCCGTACCCGCGCCAGCCGTACCCGCGCCAGCCGTACCCGCGCCAGCCGTACCCGCGCCAGCCGTACCCGCGCCGGCCGCACCGCCGCTCGTGCTTCCGCCGAGCCCCGAGGACGTTCCTCCGTCCGAAGTCGCGCCAGCGTGCGCCGGAGCACCTGCCGTTGGGGCGCCAGCGCTCGCGCCACCCGCGGCCCCGGCTTGGCCTTGCCCGGTGCCGCCTGCGCCGGCGGCCGGGACCCCGGAAGACCCCGCGCTGGTCGCTCCGAAACCAGCAGTGCCGGGCGAACCGCCGGGCGCGGCCGCTTCACTGCAGGCCGAGACGAAGGCCAGGACACAACTTGCAATCACGGGTGATTTGAATTTGTGCCGGTGCATTGGATCCGATGCCTCTTGCGCGGTGGAAATTTTCAGGCCAGCGCGACGCTTCGCTCTAGCTTGCCACATCGCGGGTACGACGAGGTGGCCTTTCGCCCCTGGTAAGATCCGAGGTTTTTGCATGTCGTCAATCATCCGGGGCCTCGGCGCAGCGTCCGCTGCCCCGCAACCCTTTTGATCATGAACGTTGCCAAGGCGGACTCTTTTGAGTTCAACGCTGCTCATCGTGAGGATCGCTTGCGGGTACTCGCTTTCGGCATACCCGTGGGCGCTGCGTCCAGAGGTGACGAAACGCTCCTCGCCACGTACACGGATGGATCGCAGAGTTCGTTCAAGGCAGGGCAAGGAGCATTCGTCGGCGACGGAGTGCGCTGGACGCAGCTGCGGTACCAGCAGCTCGTGGGGCTCGGCCTGGCGCTCGACGTCGGCTGGAAGCGGACCGGGAGCTTGTCGCGTCGGGTGATTTGAAATTCGTGATCAAGTAGCAGAGCAGTTCCATCCTGCCCGACACGCGCAGTTTTCGGTACGCGCTCGCAAGCTGGTTTGCGATGGTCCGGACGGAGGTGCCCCGATGCTCTGCGATTTCTGCATGACTCTTGCCCTCGATGAGCAGAGCTACGACAGAAAGCTCACTGGTGCTCACCTTATCCTCGATTTGTAGCTCCAGCCTGACGCTACTCATTTGCACGCCTCGGCTAGCGCCCAACAAACAATCGACGCTTAGGTCGGAACGGCGCGCGCGCCCGCGCAGCGCGTGGAAGGCGAATACCAGCAGCGCCGGTATGCGATTGCTGCAGCCCGTCAACCCTAGTCTGCGCAAACAGTCCCCAATGCAGGTGGCGATGGTCG